>WNFT01002722.1_pt1 | contig 15149 bp, 13 predicted proteins | sample 5400191 | NCBI WGS metagenome assembly WNFT01 (sample SAMN13153359, study PRJNA577476) | soil metagenome | isolation source: 80 cm saprolite under Madrone tree | place: USA:California | collected 2016-06-14 | reverse complement strand
CAGCAGCGCAAAGATGGGAATTGAGATGGTTAGTTTCAACATCCGGTTATAATAGACCTTTCTCATCTCGACGCCTTCGATTCCTGGGGGACGCGCAGGGTTGCCCTGCACCGCGCCGCTTGTTTGTCGCGGAGCGGGGACAGACCGGAGCCACGTTTAGTGTATTTCATTTACAGCCTTTTGACGGGCTTCGCGGCCCTTTTGCTCTTGCCCTACTGGCTGGTGCAGGGACTGCGCCACGGCAAATATCTTTGCAATCTCGGGCAGCGCCTCGGCTTTTCATTTCCATCGGTCACGAACCTGCCTGCGGACCGGCCCGGAGCCATCTGGCTTCACGCGGTTTCCGTGGGTGAGGCGCTTTCCGGTGTGACACTCGCCCGGCGCCTGAAAGAATCCTATCCGGACCGGCCTCTCATTGTTTCCACGACGACCATCACAGGTCAGGCGCTTGCACGCGAGAGGATGCCCTTTGCCGATGCCGTTATTTATTTTCCGCTCGACTGGGCTTTTTGCGTGCGGAAGGCGATGAACGCGGTGCGGCCTTCTCTCGTTTTGATTCTCGAGACCGAAATCTGGCCGAACTTTCTGCGCGAAGCGCGCCGACGAGAGGTTCCCGTACTTTTCGTGAGCGGACGAATCTCTGACCGATCCTTCGCGCGGTACCAGATCTATCTCGGGGCGTTCGGTTTTTTCCTGCGGCCTTTTTTGAAGGATGCTCTTTCGAACGCCAGCGGCTTCCTCATGCAAGGCGGAAAGGACGCCGAACGCGTCCGTGTTCTTGGAGCTCCGGCGGGTCGCGTTTTTGTCAGCGGCAATCTGAAATACGATTTGGAACTTCCCGCGCCTACACCGCTCTCGAATTGGCTCGAGGAACAAGCCCGGCGTAGCGGCCGTTCACCAATCATCGTCGCCGGCAGCGTTGTCGCCACGGAAGAGCCCCTTGCCCTCATCGCGTTCGGAACATTGCAAGGCGAATATCCCAAAGCACTTCTGGTCCTCGCTCCGCGAAAGCCGGAACGCTTCGAAGCGACCGCCGAGTTCATCGACGAATCGCATCGCAAATTCATCCGGCGCTCGAAGCTCCCGATCCCAGGCCCATCGCATCCGGCTGGAGGCTCCGAGAACGGCGCGATTTCGGAAGATGTTACGGTGATACTGGTGGATAGCATCGGCGAACTTGCGTCCCTTTATCGCGTTGCCGACGGCGTATTCGTCGGCGGCTCGCTGGTCCCGTCCGGCGGACACAATATTCTCGAACCCGCGGCCTTCGGGAAAATTCCCGTGTTCGGCCCTTCGATGGAGAATTTCGCGGAGATTGCTTCGCGGTTCGTCTCCGCAGGCGCCGCCGTCCAGGTAGAGAGTCCCGAAGATGTCGGCGTTGCCTGGATCGAATTTTTCCGCAATCCCGAGCGAGCGAAGAAAATGAGTGCCTCCGCACGCAACCTTGTCGAAACCAGCCGCGGTGCCACCGATCGCGCGCTCGCGGAAATCGCAAAACTCATGAACGGAGCGGCTCGATGAATATTTCGGCGCTGGTACGGATGCTGCTCTGGCCTCTGTCGCTGCTATATGGCGGAATCGTCCGGCTCCGCGTCTGGCTCTATACCAATGGTTTGCTGAAGCAGAAACGCTTGAAGGCCCCGGTCGTGAGCGTCGGAAATCTAACCGTTGGCGGAACGGGCAAAACACCGATGGTGATCTGGCTTGCAGAACGATTTCTGGCGGAGGGGAAGCGCGTCGCCATCCTCAGTCGTGGCTACCGCGGAGTGAATGGCACCAGCGACGAGATCGAGCTGATGAAATTCCGCCTTCAAGGCCGCGCCACATTTGGAGTCGGCAAGGATCGCTTCACGGAAGGTCAACGCATCGAGTCGCAGCAACCCGTCGACGTATTTCTTCTCGACGATGGTTTTCAACATTTACAACTTGCCCGCGATCTGGACATTCTCCTGCTGGATGCGTCTCGAGGACTCGTCGGCGAGTTGCTGCTACCGGCCGGCCGTTTACGGGAGCCGCTTTCGGCAATGAGCCGTGCGAATATTCTCGTCTTTACACGCACCGAAAACATGCCCGGAACTGTCGACGAGATTCAGAAGCTGAATCAGTATCCGGTTTTCGCGGCTGCCACGCAGTTGGTCGGATTCCGCCGTCTCGGCCGTGAGATCACTTTGCTTTCTTCTTCTGAAATTGGAGCTGGGCCTTTCCTTGCCTTCTGCGGGCTCGGTAATCCTGATGCCTTCTTTCGCGATCTTCGGAGCTGGGGGATTGCTGTTTGTGAACAAGAATCCTTTCCTGATCATCACCGCTATACAGAAGAGGATGTTTTGCAGATCCAGTTGAAAGCAAAACGCGCCGGCGCAAATGCATTTGTGACCACCGAAAAAGACGAGCAGAATCTCCGTGGAATGAGACTCGAACACCCGCCTGTGTATGTCTCCGTGATCGATCTCGTCGTGAGTCCGGAAGCCGACCTCAAGAACGCTCTTGATCAAACGTTGCAACAGGGCGCAGGGGCGGCCGCGTGAAAATTCTAATTCGTGCCACGAACTGGGTCGGCGATGCGATCATGGCGTTGCCTGCGCTGCGTGTAGTTCGTGCGCGATTCTCCGATGCGGAGATCGCGATTCTGGCCCGGCCCTACGTCGCGGACATCTACCGCGACCAGCGAATCTGCAATCAGTTCATCAACTACGACCCGAACGGCATCCACGCCGGCATTTCCGGACGCGAGCGGCTGGCGCACGAACTTCGCGCGCAGAACTTTGATGTCGCCCTCCTGCTGCAGAACGCGTTTGACGCTGCCTGGCTTGTCTGGCGCGCGAATATTCCTGAACGCATCGGATACGCTCGCGATGGCCGCAGCCTTCTCCTCACCAAGCCTGTGCCCGTCCCTAAACCCGGCGAAATTCCCGCGCACGAGAAGTTCTTCCACCTGGAGCTTCTTCGCCGCGCGGGATGGATGGATTCGCTTCCCAATGAATGTTTCATTGCTCTGACTGTTCCCGAAGTGAAGCGCCGCCGTGCTGCAGAGTTTCTGGCGGAATCCGGTGCCCGACCGCATGTACTTCGCGTGGCCATCGGCGCGGGAGCCTCTTACGGCTCCGCGAAATGTTGGCCACCTCCGCGATTCGCCGAACTCACAAGTCGTCTTCAAGCACAAAACGATGCCGACGTGATCTTGTTCGGAACGGCTGCCGAGTCAGCCGTCTCGAATGCGATCGCCGCCGGGATGCGGCAGCCACCCATCAATCTCATCGGAAAAACTGCGATCGCCGATCTTCCCGCCCTGCTTTCGCAGTGCCATCTCTTCATCGGCAACGATTCCGGCGCGATGCACGTCGCCGCCGCGGTCGGCCTTCCTGTCGTCGCCGTTTTCGGACCCACGGATCCGCTTGGCACAGCTCCGGTCACGCCGCGCTGCACCATCGTCCAGGAAAAACCGTACTGCAGTCCGTGCTTTCTCCGGCGCTGCCCAACGGATCATCGTTGCATGACGAAAGTCACGCCAGACATGGTGGAAGCTGCGGTCCGGCCCTGGCTTTTCACGATCGGGGTGCAGCGTGCCTGATTCCAGCGCGCCGCGCCCCGCCGTTTTTCTGGATCGTGACGGAACCATCGCTGAGGAAGTGGGCTACTTGAATCATCTCAGCCGCTTTCGTATGTTTCCCTTCGTGGCGGCCGCGATTCGCTGTTTGAACGAAGCGGGACTTCCCGTGGTCGTGGTGACAAATCAGTCTGGCGTCGGCCACGGCTACTTCCCGGAATCGCTCGTGCACTCGGTCAATGAAGTGATGAAAAAAGAACTCGCGGCCGCAGGTGCGGGGATTGATGCGATCTACTATTGTCCGCACATGTCCGCGGACCACTGCGATTGCCGTAAGCCCAAGCCTGGCCTTCTGCAACGTGCTGCACTCGAACACTCGCTCGATCTGTCGCGTTCGTTCGTCGTAGGTGACCGCTACGGCGACATAGAGCTGGCCCGCAAGGTTCGCGCCATGGGCGTTCTCGTGCGCACGGGATATGGCGAAGGGGAATTGGCTTGGCATTCCGCGAAATGGCCCACGCAACCCAATTTTGTCGCGGAAGACCTTTCGAAAGCGGCAGATTGGATCCTGAGGCAATCACAATGAAGCGTCCTCGCGCGCAAAACCAGGCATCGCGATCCGTGGATCTCCCTTCCCTTGCGGAATGCGTCGAGCAATTCACTTCGAAGACCGTCGTTCTTCTCGGCGATTTTGTCGCCGACGAATTTCGCTTTGGCGAAATCTCCCGCGTCTCGCGCGAAGCCCCCGTGCTGATCCTGAAGCACCGCGAAACGCAACTTGTTCCAGGCGGCGGGGCCAACGCCGCCAACAACCTTGCGTCGCTTGGCGCGCGCGTCCTGCCGGTCACTGCGGTAGGTGACGACCCAGCCGGCGATTCGCTCATCGCCCATTTCCGCCGCAAGCGCGTCAACGTTTCGGGAATCGTGCGCGTGAAGGGCTGGACCACCCCAACAAAATCGCGCTTCCTCGCCGGCTGGGCGCACACCACGGCGCAACAAGTTCTCCGCGTGGACTACGAACCGCAATCACCTCTGCCGGACGCCGTTCGAAAAAAACTTCTCCAGCATCTTACCGCGAAGCTCCGCAAAGCTCACGCACTGGCCATTTCGGATTACGGCTTTGGCGTGGCCACTCCCGAGCTAGTCCAGCAGGCCACCAGGAAACGCAAGAATGATCTGCCCATCACGCTCGACGCTCGCTATCAACTTCACTCTTATGCGAAAGCTGGCATCTCTGCGGCTACTCCAAACGAAGCCGAGATCGAGGCACAGCATCACACGGCGATAGGCCAGAACATTGAACAACTCGCCCGTGCGGGCTGCGCAACACTCGCAACCATGAAGCTTCAATCGCTTCTCGTCACCCGCGGGCGGCATGGCGTGGCTCTTTTTGATTCGGAGGATCAACTCACTCAGATTCCCGTGCACGGTAGCGATAAAGCCGTCGACGTCACCGGCGCGGGCGACACGGTTCTCGCCGCTTACACCCTCGCACTCGCTTGCGGGGCCTCTCCTCTCGAAGCTGCACACATCGCCAACATCGCCGGAGGCCTCGTGGTGATGAAACGCGGCACGGCCACCGTCTCGCGCGAAGAACTTCTCGATGCCATCCGCGGTGAAGCCTCCGGAACCACCCGCTGAGTCATGCGCGAAGCCGCTTCCAAAATCGTGTCGCGAGACGTGCTCCGTCAAAAACTCACGGAGCACAAGCGCCATGGCCGGCGCGTCGTCCTCGCGAACGGCTGCTTCGATACGCTGCACGTCGGGCACATCCGATATCTCGAAGGCGCGCGCCGCGAGGGCGATACTCTGGTCGTTGGCGTGAACGCCGATTCCAGTGTGCGCAATTTGAAGGGGCCCGGCCGGCCGGTTCTCGATGAAAACGCGCGCGCGATGCTCGTGGCGGCCCTCCGCACCGTAGACTACGTCGTGCTCTTCGCCGAACCCAACGTCGAAGTGCTCTTGGAAGAGTTGCGGCCCGACGTTCACGCCAAAGGTACGGATTACACGGCAGAGAGCGTGCCCGAGCGCGCCGTCGCCGCCCGGCTCGGCATTCGCGTAGCCATTGTGGGTGACCCCAAGGATCACTCGACGCGCGATTTTCTCGAATCCATCCGCAGGGTGCCGCATGGCTGAGCAGCGATTTCTCGTCGTACGGCTCAGCTCTCTTGGCGACATTGTTTACACATTTCCCGCCGTCGCCGCCCTTCGCGAAACCTTCCCAAATTCCGAAATCGTCTGGCTGACCCATCCGCGCTGGAAACTTCTTGTGGAAAGCAGCGCCCTCGCCACACAGGTCTGGGCTACCGAGACGCGCTCGGTGTCGTCGCTTCGGAGAATTCTGAGCCGCATTCGTGAAAGGAAGTTCAGCGTCGCGATTGACTATCAAGGTTTGTGGAAGTCGGCGGCACTCCCGCTATTCGGCGGCATTCCACGCAGGATCGGTTTTTCTTCAGAAACGGTTCGCGAGTATGGTGTTCCCATGCTTTATACCGACCGCGTCCGATGCACGCAGACCCACATCGCAGACCAGAACGGCGAGCTTTCGTTGCGCGCGGGCGCACGGCGTGGATGTGCCGCCTTCTCTCTAAATGTTTCGCAATCAGATGGAACGACAGTGCGCGACTACCTGCAAGGTCACGGCATCGAGCACTACGTTGCTCTCAGTCCCGGAGGAGGTTGGCGCTCCAAGTGCTGGCCGCCTGAGCGATTTGGTGTGCTCTGCAAAAAGATTCGCGAAGGTCTGCGCTTACGTTGTGTCGTCAACTACGGCCCTGGCGAAGAACAACTTGCAGCAACAATCCGCGAATCGAGCGGCGACGCCGATCCGCTCCTCTATAGTGGCAGCCTCGGCCCATTGATGGCTCTCTTGCGAAACGTAGTTTGCATTGTGGGCGGCGACACGGGCCCACTTCATCTCGCCGTCGCCCTGGGAACGCCTGCCGTCGCCCTTTTCGGTCCCACCGATCCTGCGCGCAATGGTCCGTATCATCTCGACGATTCCGCGGGCGTCCCTCGCCGCGACATTATCCTCCGCAGTCCCCGAGCGGTCACCTCCTACAAACGCGGCGATCAAGCCGATCCATCGATGCTTGAAATCGAAGTCGAGGCAGTCTTCGAAGCGGTGCGCCGCGTGGTCGAGGCCCGCGCATGAACGCCGCAGCCGCATTCGTTGCGCGCTGGCGCGTCCGCCTCGGCTATCCGCTCGCCATTGCCGTTCTGTTTTTTGCCCGTCCCACGCCGCACAGCATTTTGGCCGGCGCGCTGGTGGGAGCGATGGGCCTCTGGCTGCGCGCCTTTGCGGCCGGATATCTCCACAAGCAGGAAGTCCTGACGGTCACGGGTCCTTATGCTTACACGCGCAATCCGCTGTACCTGGGTAGCGCAATTCTTACCCTCGGGACCGGAATCGCAGCGCACTCCTGGATTTCCGCTGTCATTTTATTTGTCTATTTCGCTCTGGTCTATTTCATCGTCATGCGCCGGGAAGAAAAGGAACTTCGTCTCCGTCATGGGGCTGCCTTCGAAGAGTACGCGCGAGCTGTCCCGCTTTTCATCCCGCGTCTGACCGCCGTTAAAGTGCCTCAAGCATCTGCAGGTTCGTTTACTCTCACGCAATACAAGAAAAATCATGAATGGCAAGCCGCGGTGGGCTACCTATTTCTTCTCGCCCTCTTGCTTCTCATTTGGTATCTCCGCCCTCATTGAGGATCTCATGACGTTTCCTGCCTCCGGACAATCCACAAAGCAGGAGATTGTCAGCCGCGTTCCATCCGTCAGAACGTGCACCGCACCGTCAGAATCTGTCCTGTAAATCCGAACACCCCCTTTCTCCAGCCGTTCCAGCAACTCCAGGCTGGGATGCCCATAAGGATTACCTTCTCCGGAGGAGATAATCCCGATTCGCGGTTGTATGGCTGCGAGAAATTCCGGCGTGGTCGAGTTTTTGCTGCCGTGGTGGCCGATTTTCAGAACGTCCGCGCGCAGCCCGTTCGCATCATTTTCCGCGAGAATGGCGCGCTCGGATTCCTTTTCCGCGTCCCCCGGCAGCAGCAGACTTTGATTGCCGTAGCGCAAGCGCAGCACCAGAGAATCGTCGTTCTTTGCGGAGAGCGCAGTCTCGCCTCGAGAACTTTCCGGCCACAGGAATTCGCCTTCCGCGCCGTCCCAGGAAAACTTCTTGCCCCGGAGCTCATGCTCGATGGGAATCTTCATTTCACGTGCCAAGCCCTCCAATCGTACGAGCGCCGTCGTGGACACTTCTCGGCCAATCCAAAGCTTGCCGACGCGGAAGTTCTCGACCACGGCGGTAAGCCCGCCAAGGTGATCCTGATGCGCGTGCGTCAACGCCACCACGTCCAACTTCTGAAATCCTCGCCACCACAAGTACGGCGACACTGCCTCCTCGCCGGGATCAACGCCCTGTTGCTCTTCATGACCGGGGAATCCTCCGAACGCCCCGCCGCCGTCGATCAGCAAGGTTTTGCCGCCCGGCGATACGACAAAAAGCGAGTCGCCTTGACCTACATCCAAAATTGTTACTTCCAACTTTCCTTTGGACCACTGCGATCCAAACGGGAAAACCGCCACGGCCAGCGCGCAGGCTGCCCAGGCTGCGTATAGGCTCCACCTCAGTTTGTGCCCCGGCGACTGCTTCGAGAGCATCATTGCCGCAAGTAGGACAGCTATGGCGAAAAACGCCGCGATCAGCCACCACGGCGGCCCGGGAATCCGGTAGCTCGACCGTGGAAAATGCGCGAACCATTGCACGATGTGCAGGAGTAGTTCCGTCAACCACGCGAGCGGTACCGCAAGAATCTTTCCGAGCGGCTGCCAGACCAGCCCGCTAGCGAGCGCGAGAAATCCCAAAGGAACAAGCACGCCCGTCAACGGAACTGCTGCAAGATTGACCAGCGGCCCAGACAACGTGATTCTGTGAAAATCGTGCGCCATCAAGGGAAGCATTCCAATCTGCAGCGCCACTGTGATTGCCAGCATCTCCCATACACGGAACGTGAGCGAGAGTGCACCCGCGAGCGAATCCTCTGCCGTCTTGCCCAACCGTTGCGGCACGCGCGAACCAATCCATCGCGCCACAGAACGAAGATCAATGCGAAACTGCGCCGCGCGCGGTTCGTGGGCCGCATCGCGGGTGACTTCCCTCCAGCCGCGCAGCGCTCGCACGTAAGGCTGTACCGTTTTCTCCAGCCACGGCGCCGCAAGTCCCGCGATGCAGCCGATTGCGAGAAAGCTCAATTGAAAGCTCGAGTCGCGCAATGCCAGCGGTTTCGCCACAAGCAGCACCAGCGCCGGCAGCCCCGCGGAATTCAGCAAATCGAGCCTCCGGAAGAAAAACCCGCCGAACACTACGATCGCCGCCATGAGCGTTGCGCGCAGCACGGGTGCTCTTTGCTCCACTACCGCGACGTAGGAGAACAGCAGCGTAAGCGTGAAGAGCGCCCTCCACACCGGCGTGAAGCGAAGCTTGCGGCAAATCCAATACAATGCAAACGCAAGCGCTCCCACGTGCAAGCCCGCAATCACCAGCACGTGAAATACGCCTGTCTTCTGAAAATCTGTGGATTCGGCGCGATCCACAAAGCTTCGATCCCCAAGAAGCATCGCCCGCAACACACCCGCGACCTGCGGCTTGCCCGTAAACAGACCGTCTACCTCATCGCGCAATTGCCGCCGTGCGCCCGCCACGCGCGTTCTGGCAGTTGGGGTCGCCGAGGAAACGCGCTCGATCAATTGCGGGGCGCGCAGGGTTGCCACCAGGTGGATTTCCTGTTGCTCGAGGTACGCGCGCCGGTCAAACGCGCCTTCATCCATGAAAACTTGCGGCCGTTTCGCTTCCGTCAAGACCGCAATTTCATCTCCCGCATGAAGTTCCGGAGGCAGGGCCTGATCCGCATGCGTCGTGAAGCTCAACCGCAGCCCGCCTTTTGTCGACTGCAGCTCGCCTTCGAACTCGACCTCCGAAAGTTCGATTTCGTACCCGTAGCCCCAAGGCAATCGCGTCGGCTCATCGCGCAAGTGGCCATGCCAGCGCAAAGGCATTCCTAAACTGATGCGCCTTTCCTCCATGAGCGATAGGATGTGGTTCGCACGCCGCGGTTGCTCTGCGACGCAGGCACCGAGGCATCCGAGAAATATCCAGCAGAGAAGGGAAGTCGCGGCAGCGGGAAAAACTCGCCCAAACTTCAAGAGCATCATGCCTGTCGTGACAAGGAAAGCCACGGCCACGAACGAAAGTGAGAGGAAAGCGAGCGACGACGCGTGCCGCGCCACCACGGGATGCAGTCCGAGTGCGATGCCGCTCGCGAAGGCGGCGGCAATCGTCACGGCTGGCAGCTTCATGGCACTCTTCGCAACCGCACAAGCGTTTCAATATGAAAAGTCTGCGGAAACAGATCGAACAAATGCATCTCTGTGATCTCGTAGCGGATGCTCGGCCCAGTAATCTCCCTTGGTTTCCGAGCCGACGCGGTCAGCACCGCCAAATCGCGAGCCAGCGTGGAAGGATCGCAGGATAGATACACAATCTCCGCGGCCCCCAGCTCCGCCAGTGTTTCCGCTGCTACTGCGCCCAATCCCGCGCGCGGGGGATCCAGAATCACGAAATCCGGCCGCTCTTCCGTCTTCTTCAGAAATTCTTCAGCGTGTTCGTTGTGCGATGTGATGGTCATGCCCGCGGCTTCCGCATTGGCATAGAGATCGCGCGTCGCCGCTAGATTGGCATCTACGCTCACAACTTTCTCAAACGTTTTCGCCAGCGGCAGTGTGAAAAACCCCACGCCTGAAAATAAGTCCAAAGCTAAAGTGCCGCGCGCGTTGCCCGTCACGGTTTTTAGCAAATCTTCAATCAAGAACCGGTTCACCTGGAAAAACGACAGATGGCTCACGCGGTACTTGTACCCGCCGGCTTCATGAACCAGGTAACCCGGCCCCGTCAGTTCAAACCGGTCTTTCTTCTGGTCCAGTAGCAGCAAGCTCGCAAGCTCCGGCAATGCTGCTTGAAACGTGGCCGCCAACTCGGCCGCCGGCTTCGTGAACTTTTCAAACGCCACGTTCAACGCAATCCTTTCATCTGCTGAATCCGTGAACGCCTCAATTTCCTGGATTCCCGCCGGAAGCGTTCCCGCTCGCGCCATCTCCTGAAGTTGCAGAAACGCATGCGTCAGCCGCGGGGAAAGCACCGGGCATTCATCAATCGGAATAATGACCGAGCTCTCCGGCAGGAAATATCCGATTGCTCGCGGCATCCCGCTGCGCACCGCCCACTGCGCGCGATTTCGGTATCCGTAAGGTTCACCCGAATGCTCGAGGATCGGCCCATCCCACGCGATCCCGCCCAGCCGCGAAAGCGTCTCACGCAGTATTTCTTTCTTCAGCCGGAGCTGCTCTTCCGGCGAAATATGCTGGTAATGGCAGCCCCCGCACTTTTGAAAGTGCGCGCACTTGGCCTTCCCGCGGTCCTTCGCCGCCGATGTGACTTCCAGCAACTCCGCCCAGATCAATTTCTTTTTATTTGATTTGACCGCCGCGCGCACCTCTTCCCCAGGTAGCACGTACGGCACGAACACGGTATTTCCATCGGCGTGCGCCAACCCATCACCGCCGTAAACAAGCTTCTCGATTAATAATCTTAACTCATCAGCCATAATATATCCTATCTCTGTTCGATTTGCCTGGTAGGGGAAAGCCTCAGCTCGTTTGCCCTGCCCGCCGTGAGCAACCGCGAAGGAAGTCTCGCAGGGCCCTCTCTTTGCCGGAAGCTACGCAAAGAGCGTCAGCACTCGCTCACGCTAAATAAAAAAGACTCAGTCGTGGTAGGCCGAATTCCTCCAGCAACCGCTTCTGCACATACTGCTTCTCAATCAAAGCAAGCTGATCCGCCTTCATCTTGCGCCGGTAGGCTGCCAATTGCCCATCCACTTCGCGCCGGATCTTCAGCATCATTTCCTCCGGCGCATGACTCGTCAGCGCGGCGTGCAGTTTGTCGTCAAGGATCGTCAGCCGCCTCTCCAAATCCTCCAAATCCAATTTCCCCGGCACGTCCAGTAGCGTAACGTTTGCGTCCAGTGACTTCGCAATTTCCGTCAACCGTGCCGCAATCTCCGGAAGCCTGGGGGAGTTCTTTGCTGCCTCCTGCGCTAGCTTTTCCATGTTTTTTGCGAAGTACGTTTTGATTTCCTCCCGCGAAAATACTTCGGCCGCCGCCGCGCGTCCACTCTTCGGCCCGCTCCCTGCAGCCGATTCCTGTTGCTCCTCCGCTGCCTCGAGCACCGCGTCCGTACAGTACGCCAGGCTCTTCAGCGCCTTGCCCGCTCCCCGTCTCGAACGCTGATAGCTTTCGAACGCCTTATCTATTCCTTTCAGCACCGCTTCCAGCGGCACGCCCGCCTTCTGCCACGCCTCCATGATCGCCCAATCCAGCGGCGATACTAGTAGGTGCGCCCCGCGCTTCTTCCAGAAATATTCTTCAATTTCCGTGAAGTAATTAAAGTAGTTCCAACCGTCCATTCCAATGGTCAACACGCCGCAGACTTTCCTGTTACTCGCGCCACTGTCATTTCAATCTTGCCGCGGTCCGCGTTTTACTTCTCCGCTTTTCGTCCCGGCGCCGCTGCACTTTTCCCGTGTTCCGCTCCCTGATTTTTCTCCCAAATCAATCGCAGCCCGATGAGCGTCAGGAATTCATCCGTGTGCTGAATGTGCTTCGAGCCTTTCGATATCAGGTTCGCCTGCCCACCCGTCGCCACCACTTTCACGTCCTCGCCAATTTCCTTTTTCATCCGCGCAAGCATCCCGTCTACCATGTCCACCGCGCCGTAATACAATCCTGCCTGCATGTGCGTCACGGTGTTCGTTCCGATCACTTTTCCAGGATCCTTGATTTCCACGCGCGGAAGCCGCGCCGCGCGCGCGAAAAGCGCTTCCGACGAAATCCCCAGTCCCGGCGCAATCACGCCGCCAAGATATTCGCCCTTCGCCGAAATCGCATCGAACGTAATCGCCGTCCCAAAATCCACCACAATGCACGGCCCCCCGTACTTGTGAAACGCTGCCACTCCGTTCACGATGCGGTCCGCGCCCACCTCCGAAGGATTATCCACGAGCACCGCCATTCCCGTTTTCACCCCCAGCTCGACGAACAGCGCCTTCTGCCCAAAATAAACGCGCGCCATTTCTCCCAGCGTCCAATTCACCGGCGGCACCACCGAGCTGATAATCACTCCGCTAATCGCGTCGCGGTCCAGCCCCGCCAGCGTAAAAAGATTCCGCGTCAGCACGCCATATTCATCCACGGTCTGCTCGCGCGCCGTCGTCAATCGCCAATTGGCAATCAGCTCTTCGCCGCGAAACACTCCTAGCACCGTGTTGGTGTTCCCCACATCGATCGTCAGTAGCATCAACGCGCCTCCGCCACGTCGCCGGCAATCACCGTCGTCAATCGCCCGTCTTCGCGCTCCACTTGCAGCAATCCCTCCGGCCCGAGCCCCGCTGTCGTGCCCGTGTAGGTTTCCACCCCGTTGCTCACCCGCACGCGCTTGCCTTTCGCGTAACTCGACGCCAATTCGAATCGCGCCACCACGCTCGCCACGCCGTCCCGCAAAAACTTGCCGTAATCGGCCTCGAATTCCCGCAGCAACCGCACCAGCAATTCCATGCGCGATTGCGCTTTGCCCGACTCCACGCGCAGGGAGGTGGCCGCATTCGAAAGCTCCCCCGGAAACTTCTCCTGATTCACATTCAGCCCGATGCCCACGATCACAAACCGGATCTGGCTCGGCTCCGCATGCATCTCCGTCAAGATTCCGCCGACTTTTTTCCCGCGAATCAGCAAATCATTCGGCCATTTCAAATCCACGTTCAGCCCCGTCACCGCCTCGATCGCCGTGCGAGCGGAGAGTCCCGCCATCATCGTCAGCAGCGGCGCTTGCACCGGCGCCAGCTTCGGTCGCAGCAGCAGCGTCATATAAATCCCCGTTGCTCGCTCCGACGCCCACGCGCGTCCTGCGCGCCCGCGTCCCGCAGTCTGCTCCTCTGCGAGCACCACGGCGCCTTCCGGTTCGCCCGCGTGACCCAGCTCCAGCGCCACGCGGTTGGTCGAGTCTGTCTTGAAAAAATGATGGATGCGCTTGCCGAAGAGGCCGCCCTTCAGCCGTTGCTTTAGCATGTCCGGCATCAGGATGTCCGGCACCTGCTCGAGAAAATATCCCGTTGCCGCACGGCCCTTCGCCTTGACGCCCAATTCGCGCAGCCGCCCCACTAGCCGCCACACCGTCGAGCGGGAAACGCCGATCTCCCTCGCGATCCGCGCCCCGCTGATCACGATCGTGGAATTTTCCGCCAGCAGCGTCACCAGCCCGGCCAGCCGCCGGTCCGTTGTTCCGGGAAGTATGTCCTGAGCCATGGCGATGAAGCGCGTCCTCGCGCCGCCCTAGCTTACGTTTCCTCGCCGCCGTCCACAAGTGGACTCGTCAGGCGCCCGATTCCAGCTGATCCAATCGTTCCTGCAGCTTTTGCAACTCGATGCGCTGTTCCGCGAGCGTTGCTTGCAGTTTCTTGATAATGTCCCCCGGCGCCCGGCTGCGAAACGTCTCATCCCCAAGCTGCCGTTCCTTCGATGCGATGGCTTTTTGCAAACCCTCAATCTCTTTCTTCAGCCGGGTTTTTTCCGCCGCCACATCCACGGTGTCTGTGTAAGCGATCCGCACCTCAAACTGCGCCGTAGACCGCAGCATGCCCCCCGCCTGCGCCAGAGGCTCCTGGGTAATTGTGAATTGGGAAAGTATTCCCAACCGGACAATCCCGTTCTGACTTTCTCTGATTGCATCACGGGTTACCCCGTCCCAGGCGAACAACTCCGCTGCCACCTTTTTCTTCGGATCCAGCTTCATTTCTGAGCGAATGGTTCGTAGCGCCACGATCACTTCTTGCACAAGCTGAAACCGCATTAGATACTCCAGGCGCAGCTGCTCTTCGCTGGCCTCGGGATACATGTCCAACGCAATCGACGTCGCGTCAGCCTTCTGCGGCAGTTGGTGCCACAATTCTTCCGTCAAGAATGGCATGAAGGGATGCAGCAGTCGCAGCGCCGCCTCGAACGCAGAAAACAAATTCCGCCAGGCCACTACGGCCCGTTCACGATCGGGATTTTGTAATTCGGGCTTGACCCATTCGATATACCAGTCGCAAAAGTCCCCCCAAAAAAACTGGTAGATATCATGCGCTGCTTCATGAAAGCGGTAGTTCTCAAGCGCGCTCTTTACGCCGCTGGCCGTTACGGCCAGACGGTTGAACAGCCACCCGTCCGCCAGTGGAACTTCACCACGATACTTATACGGCGCCTTTGCGCGCACTTCCGGCGCCGCGAGCTCCTCCAATTTCGTCCCACCCTCTTCGAACTTGTCCAGGTTCACGAACAAAAACCGTGCTGCATTCCAGATTTTGTTTGCGAAGTTCCTCGAGCTTTGAATGCGGTCCTCGGTCCAGATCACGTCGCTTACTGACGCGGTAACCGCCAGCGTGAACCGCATCGCATCCGTTCCGAACCGGCGGTTGACGTCGATCGGATCGATTCCCGTGCCTTTGGACT
>WNFT01015445.1_pt1 | contig 15150 bp, 11 predicted proteins | sample 5400191 | NCBI WGS metagenome assembly WNFT01 (sample SAMN13153359, study PRJNA577476) | soil metagenome | isolation source: 80 cm saprolite under Madrone tree | place: USA:California | collected 2016-06-14 | reverse complement strand
GTGGCGCGGCCGGTCCAGCATCATGACGACGACATCCTGCACTCGTTTTTCCACCGCGCGCGCGACAATCGCAAGCGTTTCCGCAATTGGACTGTCGATGTTGAGTGTGTCACCGCGCTTCTGCATGTAATGGATGACGCGCGGTCCGTACGATAACTTCATCATGTAGAACGAGGGCACGTCGCGCAGCGCCACTTTCACCCCTTCCTCGGGGCTGGCCGCCGCGATGCAACTAATCGAGTTGGGCGCGCCTTTGGAAATGTTCGTTGTGCCATCAATTGGATCGATCGCGATATCGAACGGCGGTGAACCTGGAATCCAAGTGCCAAGTTGTTCGCCTTTGAAAATGCCCGGCGCATTATCCTTGATCCCTTCGCCGATCACGACTTCGCCGCAGATGTTCATGAGATCGAACATGCCGCGCATCGCGTCGCACGCCGCCTCATCGGCTTTTTCCTTGTCGCCGCGGCCGAGCCAACGCAGCGAATTGAGTGCCGCCGCTTCCGTTGCGCGGACGAAATCGAACTCAATGATGCGCTCGATATCGTAATAATTTTGTTTCGGCAACCGGGGCATGTCGGGCGTGAATAAGATTCACGCAGTCGCGCACGATGACAAGCGGAGCAGGCGTGGCCAGGTAGATGGGAATGGGGATTTGGGAGGGCAGGCAGAATGCCCGCCAGCCTATAGTTCACCGGTCTGACGCATCAACAAGTCGCCGCTCTGGCGTTGAGTCGACCCGCGGAAGTCCGTCTTCAAGAACGATTGGGATCGAGCGAGCCGACGAAGCTTTCGCACTTTCGTTTAGGCCGATTTCAAGTAATGCGCCCCGATTCCATGACGCGACCGTCGGCGCGCCATCGAAGACGAGATTACCTAGCGAATATGCGATGGGGCAGCCATGATGAAAATCGAGCGGCTGAACGCAGTGCGGATGCGAGCCGACGCGATTCTGCTGGCTTGATTTTCGCACGACTTTTTACTTGGATCGCAGCGTGTCTGCTAACGATGACGGCATTTCATGGAGTGCAAGCGGCATCCAAAACGGGGCTGTCGCATTTGCCACTACGCATTGGAGCGTGGTGCTGACCGCGCAAGGCGAGTCGCCAGCGGCACACGAAGCGTTAGAGAAACTTTGCCGCATTTATTGGCGACCTATTTATGGTTTCGTGAGACGACAGGGCGTCGGGACCGAGGAAGCGAAAGATCTTACCCAAGGCTTTTTTGCGCTGCTGCTGGAGCGGCGGGATTTGGATGCTGTCCGCAGGGAGAAAGGACGGCTGCGTTCCTATCTGCTCACGTCAGTTAAACATTTCCTCGCCAGCGAGCAGCGCCGTGCGATGGCGATTAAGCGAGGCAAGGGACAACGGCTGGTGCCACTGGAAGAACTCAGCGCGATCGAGGGAACTGAAATGGAACCAGCAGACCATCTCAGCCCCGACCGGCTTTATGAGCGCCGCTGGGCCTCGACCCTCATGGAGCAGGTGTTGCGGCGACTAAAGGACGAATACCGCACCGCCGGAAATGCCGCGTTATTTGATTGGCTGAAACAATTGTTATTGGACGAACCGGGAGCGCCGTCCCGCGCGGAGATCGCTGCGCAATTGGATATGACGGATAATGCACTTCGGCAGGCCCTCCATCGGTTTCGCCACCGTTATCAACTCTTGTTGCGCGAAGAAATCAGCAACACTGTCGCGATTGCCAGCGATGTCGAAGATGAGCTGCGCCATCTGATTTCCGTGTTGCGTACGTAACGTGTGATAAAATCTCGCGCAGTACATGACGGAAGCATCGAAGACACGAATTACACGAATTATCACGAAAGTTTGAGCCAAGGAGTGCAATGAATTGGTGTCAATTCGTGAAATTCGTGTCTCAATGAGCAGCGTACTTAGAATTTGTCGAAAGTGCGGAGCGGAAATTCTTGCTGACGCACCGGAAGCGCTTTGTACCGCTTGCCTGTTTGAGACCGGGCTTGATTTCCTCGCTGATGAAACCGACGAACCGCCGAATGCAGGTAGGGCGCGACCGCCGGGCGCGCCGAAAATGAAGTCAGGCAGAACAAAGACGTTCACCGACTTTGGCGATTACAAATTGCTGGAGGAAATCGGTCGTGGCGGTCAGGGCGTGGTTTATCGTGCCCACCAGAAAAGTCTAAACCGCACGGTAGCTCTCAAAGTAATCGGTCTGGGACATTGGGCCACTGAAGCGCATCTGAAGCGATTCCGCCGCGAAGCCGAAGCTGCCGCCAGTTTAGAGCATCCCGGTATCGTTCCAATCCACGAAGTCGGCGAGCGCGATGGGTCATGCTACTTCAGCATGAAATTCATTGAAGGGGGACAACTCGATGCAGTCGCCAAGCGCGAAGCCATGCCGATCCGGCGCGCCGTGGAATTAATCGCCAAAGTGGCGCGCATTGCTCATTACGCGCACGAGCGCAGCATCCTTCATCGTGACATCAAACCAGGGAACATCCTGCTTGATCAAAAAGGCGAACCGCATCTGACCGACTTCGGCCTGGCGCGACTGATCGAGACGGAAAGCACCGTCACCCGCACCATGGAAGTACTGGGCACGCCCAGTTACATGGCCCCAGAACAGGCGGTAGGAAATAACGCGGCCGTCAGCAACGTCACCGATGTTTATGGACTTGGCGCAGTAATTTACCAATTGCTCACCGCGCACCCGCCTTTTGCAGGCGGCACAACCTACGAGACGATCAAGTTACTGCTGGATACTGAGCCGCGGCAACCGCGCCTGTGGAATCCGAAAATCGGTCGGGACCTCAACACCATTTGCCTTAAGTGTCTCGAGAAAGATCCAAGGCGTCGATACTCATCCGCACTGGCGCTCGCCGAAGACCTAGAGCACTGGCTAAAGCATGAACCGATTCTGGCCCGCCGCACTGGAGTCATCACCCGCGGACGGAAATGGGTGCGACGTAATCCAACCAGCGCGCTCTTAGCAGCGTCTCTGGTCGCTCTGGCAGCGGCCGCCGGCTGGATTGTTTGGAAAAGTGAATTTATCCGGCAACCGGTAACAACTGGCATCGCCGTGCTGCCATTTGAAAATCTGAGTGATGAAAAAGAGCACGCGTTCTTTGCCGACGGCGTCCAGGACGACATTTTGATCAAACTGGCGAAAATCGCCGACCTGAAGGTGATCAGCCGCACCAGCGTCATGCAATATCGCGGCAAACAGGACGTGCGCCAGATCGGCGATGCGCTGCGTGTCTCGCACGTGCTGGAGGGAACGGTGCGGCGTTCTGGAGGAAAGGTGCACGTAAATGCGCAGTTGGTGGATGCTCGCACCGACGCGGGCATCTGGGCAGAGGAATACGATCGCGACTTAAATGACGTATTCGCTATCGAGACGGAAGTAGCGCAATCAATTGCTAACCGACTCAGGGCCAAAGTTTCCGCTCGCGAAAAGGCGGCCATCCAAGAGTGGCCGACCAAGGACCTTGTTGCGTACGACCTTTATGCGCGCGCCAAAAACATTCTAGCGGCGCCTAACGCGGCCCAAGAGGAGCTACTGCAAGCAGTGGATCTGTTGAACCAGGCTGTTGCACATGATCCATCGTTTTTCGATGCCTACTGCCAGCTCGTTTATGCTCATGACGACGTTTATAACGGTTACGTCGATCATACGTCCGCGCGTCTGGCCCTGGCGGAAGCGGCCATTCAGGCAGCCGCGCGTCTTCGTCCCGATGCAGGTGAAACGCATCTGGCGCGTGCGCGAAATCTTTACTACGGATACTGGGATTATGACGGTGCACTGGCTGAACTGAAAATTGCTCGCCGCACCTTACCCAATGACTTCCGCATACCTCAAATGACGGCTCACATTCAGACACGTCAGGACAACCTGTTGCGAGATGCAAGCTTCAACGTGCTGCACTGGGAAGAATCCAGGCGAAATCTCGAGCGCGCGATTGAGCTCAACCCACGCAACCTTCAACTAAGAGGGGAGATTGCAATGTATTACACGTCCTTGCGGCGTTATGCCGACCTAAAATCTGCGCTCGCCAGCACATTAGCCGTTTTTCCGAACGACTTGGACACGCGGATATGGCCGGCGTACGCGGAATTTCAGGAAAAAGCTGACACCCGGCCGTTGCATCAAATGCTCGACTTAATTCGAGCCACAAATCCCGCCGGGATGCGGGCTATCGCAGAGTGGTGGCTCGCTTGCGCATTGGCCGAGCGCGATGCCACTGCCGCAAAAAACGCTTTAGATGCGCACAGCGAAGATCCAGTCGAACTTGGGCTCGAGGTTTTCCTTAATCGCTCATTTGTCGAAGGCCTTATCGCCCTGATAAAGAAAGACGAAGGCAAAGCACGGTCAGCTTTTGTCGCTGCACGCGCACAGCAGGAGAAAGTCCTGGAAGCCCAACCTCATAATTACCCGGAATTGGGCCTGCTTGGGTTGATCGATGCCTATCTCGGACGAAAAGAAGAAGCGCTGCGTGAAGGCCGGCGTGCGGTCGAGCTTGTTCGTGGGGAAAAAGATGTAATGCAGGAAAAGTCTTTGGTGACAAATCTGGCAATGATCGCAGCCTGCGTCGGCGATAAAGATCTCGCTTTCAGTAGTGCCAGGCGTGTCGCCTGCAAATCCAACAATCGCAGCCGGCACGGCTGCCTCTACAGTTCCAATCCGGGACATCCCTGAAATCCGCGGTCATTCTAACTTTCCGCGTAACAGCCAGCCAAATTTCGCGCAGTACATCAGTGAACGGCCAGAACTGACTTCTCACGGTGAGAAGCCAAAGAAGGCCAAAACAACAAAGGAAAATTAAAAATTATGAAAAATATGAAAACACTCCTCCAACAAAGGATACTAATTATGCGACACAACAAATTCGTCTCTGCGGCAATCGCGCTGTGTGTAATTGCCTTCTTCACGATGGGCTCGGTGCCCTCCGCGTCGGCCAATCCCACGCCGGTTAGCATCAATGCTTATTTTGATCCTTCGACATATCCCGATGAAGTGGGAAACTTTACCACAAGCGGAGCCCTTACAATTTCAGGGCCTGCTACGATGCACCTCGACTGTATTGGTGCGAGATGTCATTGCATCGTTACGTTGATAGCATCAGATGGAAGTGGAACTATCATTATTCATCAGCAATGTGAATTTGCCACTCCCTATCCATATAGGGGAAGGTGGGAGATTGTAAGTGGCACAGGTGCTTATGCGAACCTTAACGGGAACGGGTCACTTACGATGCCGGATCCTCCAAATACTGAAGCAATGACAGGGGTTATTTACTAATAATTATAGGATCCTAGTCGCTCCACATCTGTGCCTCGACTTTCCCGATCGATCGAAGCGCGATTGACTGATCCGCAGGAGAGCCTCTTCGGTTGTCGTGAAGATGCACCGGAGAGGCTCCTGGCATTCGCTGGCCGTCCCAATCAAAAGGCGTACTCGATCCTGCTGTTGTTTGCATTCGCATGCGATGATGCTCCAGGCGCAGACTGCGTCTGAAAAAAGAAAACACCGCCATCATGTTTGAACCGGTAACTATCCAGAGACTGTTGAAATAATGGGATGGCTGGCGCGGCGCGTTCTGGGTAGCGCGCGCGTCTCGCGTGGTGGCAAGCGCGTCCCCGCGATTGCGAACTTTTCTTGTGATTTTCATCCACACCGGTGAAACAATCCCAGGCAAAGTTCGTTTCGGCGCGACGCCGAAACCAGCACGCGAGACGCGCGCGCTACCCAGAGGCGCCAGACACGAACGATCTCCTTTTCTGAGCAATGGAACTACTTGCTGGCAGCCTTGGCTGCGGCAACGATCTTGTCGAAACGCTTGTCGCCGCGCAAAGAATCCCAGCACGGATTCAAAAGCAGATCGCCGTATGTGAGACCGTTCGGGATTGTCGCGACAAGTTTCAAGTTGCTCGAGCGCGGCGTCGCGCTCACCCGTCCACGCGTAAACCAGCGCCAGGTTGGGCAACGAGGTCCGGACCGTTGAGCGAGTCTTTGGCAATCGGCAGGAGATCGACCGCACGCCGAGCCTCGCGGATCGCCTCTTCTTTTCGGCCAAGGCCGGCATCAAGAGTCCCAACTTCCGACAAGTAGACTGCATCCTTGGGGATATCGCCGAATTTTGCTTCAATCTTTTTGCGCGCGGCTGCAAACGCCTCCAGGGCTTTCTGCTTATCACCGCGCGCACGCGCAACCTGTCCCTCAGCCCAACTCGCAGTTTGCTCACCGAAGGCGAAATCCGCCCACTTCGCGGGAGTTGCGGCGATCACCCGATTCGCCGCGTCGTAATCCCGCAGGTAAAGAGCTGCCGTGAATCTGGTGCCCCATATCCAGAAGCCCGGACTGTAGTCCAGGGGCACTTTCTCTAGAAGAGATTGAGCCGCAACTAAATCACCCTGTGCCAGCTTGATCTGAGCTAAATGATTTTGAAGCTCAAGACTATCTAGTTTGCCGCTTGCAGCCGCCCGCTTCGTCAGGAGTTGTTCCAACTCGGAGTAGCGGCCCATCTCAAGATAAATCTGCCCGAGATAGAATGCGATCTCATCATTGTGTGGATCCAACTCGCTCGCCTTTTGAAGATTGGCGAGTCCTCTTGCGCAGTCGGGATGTTTGAACCGGTAACAATCACTCGCCCGACCTCCGCCTGGTCCGTAGGCGGCGGCGGCTCCTGAGCAGACGCGCTTGATGCGAAAATCAACTGCGCCACTGTGGACCCGAGGCCCACAACAAAAGCGACGCGACCCATTGCCAATTTAAGTCGCACGTTCATTCCGATACCGGAACACCTCGGCACTGATTAACGCGATTCCCCCCTCCAACAAGCAATGATTTATTTTCGCGATATCGCGTAATGACTGTGGCGGCAACGTGGATTGGTTGCGTCTTTGCGCGGTATTAAATCGTCGACTCCCTCGCGCCGGAGTAAGATTCACCACGGATGACGCGGATCGCACGGATACAAAACGGTAGGGCGTTTGGCGGACCCGGCCGCTCGAATTGGGCATCCAATTGTAGGGCGTCCGCCGCGGCGGACGCCAGCCAGGAAGCAATCCGAGAAATCAGCGTAATCCGCGGTCAAAAACTTCGGTTGCGGCGGAGCCGCGCCGCGAACACCTCCGCGACATCCGCGGTTCCTAATCTTCCAAACTTTCCGCGTAACCTCGCGCCAGCTTTTACGCACTACCTGAGTGAACGGCCAGAAACGACTTCTCACGACGAGGAGTCAAAGAAGGCCAAAACAAAAGGAAATTAAAATTATGAACAACATAAAAAGAATCAGCTTGATGGCAGGAATATTCCTGACCGTGGTGCTCGTCAGCTCCGCGGTGGAAGCGCGAGTGATACGAATTAGTGGTACTATCGCCGGGAGCGAAAGTGACGCGCCTTTTCCCGATCCAGCGGAAGGGTTTTATGTCAATGGGAGCGTCACGTCAACCGACACGCAGCTTGGTCCATTCACACTGTTTTATTCGGTCCCAGTGGACTTTGCTTTCCTGGGTACGCCACCTGGGAACGCCGGGGGAAGTCGTTTGATAGTGGGAGACGCCGCCAACGGTGACAGCATTTTAACGTGCTTCATTGGGAATAATCCTGGTTCATGCGCCAACGGCGATTTTCACGTGGTGGAAACCGATACCATTATCGGCGGAACGGGCCGGTACGCTGGTGCTAGAGGCAGCTTCACCATGGACCGATGCGTGAACCTTGTGACCGGCGAGACCAGTGGTACCATCAGCGGCACCATCGTCGTAAGAGGACACTGAGCGTCGGGATACGCTGCCGAACCTACCGGCTGCCTTAGGTCAGGCAAAATCCAAAGAGCCAGATGGGAATTCTTCTTCCTCTTCGATCTTGAAATCCAAGTATCGAATATCGAAACCCGGTTGATCCGGCCCGGAGAATCAGACCGGGCCGTTATTTCTCCATTCCCCCAACGTGCTCATGGTCCTCATGCGATCCGTGACTGTGCCGTGACGGTCGAATGCGCAGGAAAAATTGGAAGGCGTAGCCCGGTGCGTCGCCGTAGTAGCGATCGAGTTCGTTAGGCCAAACGTCTAATGTAAATTGTCCGCCGAGTCCGATGTCGATGCCTTCCCCATGGGAAAGATCGCGCACGTAGCCGATTGAAACTGCATTAACCGGGAAGATTTCATTAAGATCGGTGCGAGCGAGCACGAGCTCGTGCTCCGATTTTTCCACGCGCTCCCAGCGCGCAAAAACGGTGTCGCGACCCCGCTGATAATTGGACTCGACCAGGAATGATTGCGTTCTGCCCTCATCGGTGTCGTGGTTTTGGCCCCAGACAAAGCTGTTCGACCAATTGCTGTCCTCTCCAATCGGCAGGTTGTAAATCAGAGAAACGGTAGTGCGATGCCGTTTCAGATCAGGCTCGAGCGCCTCTGGGCTCTTGATGTAACCGTGCGAAACCTGCAGGGCCAGGTTTTGTGTAGGGTTCCATGAAATGCGGCCACTGAATGAATCGAAACGCGGTCGGTCGAAATCGTAACGGTTCTCATCCGGCTCGCGCCCGGTGAAAATGCTGCCTTCAATTTTGATCCCGCCGAAGCGTGACCATTGCAGCCCTGCCGTAGCGACACCGAACGTGACGTGCGTCGAATCCTGCCAGTGATGGCCGATTGGCGCGTCGGGATCATCCATCGCTGATGGCCGATGCATAAAAGTCGGAGGACCAAGCGCCGGTTCACCGGGATATCCAAAGTAAACATAGGTGCTGAGATCGTGGTCGAACTTCTTTGATAGACTCACAGAGACCTCGTCAAACAGATCGTGCGGGTGTTGCCGGTCGTGCAACGGCTGGTCATGCCACGATTCGCCACTTTGAAAGAGAAGCGGATAACCACGCCCGCCTTCAGTCAGCGGATCGAGACTCATCATTAATCGTCCGCCAATCTGCGTGCTGTCCCCGAGCGGATTCGAATACATGCCCATGATCCAGTTCGGCGCATTAATCCGATCATCGCCGCGGCGCGTGCTGACGTTGGTGTAACGCGGAAAAATTGCGCCGTGCAACATCAGCATGTCATCACCGAACATGAACATTTTGCCATACATCGGAGACGAATCGGGCAGCCAGCTCGTGCCCGAGCTTTCCCGGCTCATTGGGTCGGCGATGTTTATCGAGGATTGCATCTGCATGGGCATCATCCCATGCTCATTATTGTCCATTTCATGGGAGGGATGCGACGGATGTGGCAAAGGCGACGAATCATTGAGCGTTGGACGTTGAGCGCCTGCCGCGCCGGAGCCGTGCGAAGGCGGGTTGGGCGCCTGCTCGCGATTTATCGGAGTTGAGCGTTTCTTGTCCTTCTTGGGCACCAGTTTCATCCCGCATTTTGGGCAATTGCCTGAATGATCCATCACGACTTCCGAATGCATCGGACAGGTATATTGTTTCTTCTCCTGCGCCTGCTCACCGGTCGCGCCGTAGCGAAGCGAAGGCGGGTGCTCGTGCTCCCGATGCGGGCGATTGAGGTCAGTCGCCCCCATTTGCGCGATTGCGCGCGCGGCGAGCGAAATTGCGCAGCTCAAAATTAGAATTCGTGTTCTCATATCGAACGTCAGTTGTTTTCTGTAGAGGCAGCCGTGTCGGCTGCGACGGCCTGCGCAAATGCACGCGGCACGCCTGCCGCTACAGAGCGAAGAGTCGCGATCGCGGACTTGCGATCGCGTTAGGCGAAACGCGGCGGAGCGTGTGCGAGAAGACTGCGCTGCAAAATCAACTCAGCGAATGTCCGCGCCTCGGGCGGTCCGGTGTCGAGAAGCAACGGAGCGGGCGCAGTGTGCAGATGTGCAATGAGGGCGAATTTATCGATACGAAAATCGACACCGGACAATTTTCCGTCGTCGCGGGCCCAGCTCTTTGCAACCACAGGAATAACCGCGCGTAAAATCTTGCAGCATTGGATCCCGGATGGCGGCGGCTGAGGCTTTGCCGGCTGGGAATGAAACGGACATCCGCTTTCCGCCGAGTCCGACGTTCTTGCAAGCGCAGCCAAAGCGCAGTGATTCGAGACTGCGAGCCAGGCGCAGATCACAACTAAAACAATCGTCCAGCGCGCGGTGTTCATATTTGGAGTGCGCGGACACGTCCGCGCTTTGAAAGCGGTGACATGTCGCCACACCCCAAATAGGTCACGCGCCACGACTGCTCAAATATTTTTTTCCGGTCGATCGATCAACGGCGCGACCGTGCTCGCAGCGACTCCTTCGGGGGCAACGGTTTTATCGATTCCGCCTGGGGATGTTTTGGTTTGGTCAAACTGCGGTTGTTCAACCCGCGTCGCCAACAGCATCGCTGTGAACAGTAACGCAGCGGCCAGATAATACGGCGCACCGGGGAGATAAAGCGAATGTTTCGGATTGATGAACCAGGCGAATATTCCCGAAAATAAGAACGGGCCAATCACGAACGCGATCGAGCGCAGGCTTTGAATTGCGCCTTGCAATTCGCCCTGCTCCCGTTCGCTCACACGGTGAGTCATCATTCCCTGGGCTGCTGGGAAGGAAATGTTCCACATCGAAATCACCGGAATTGAAGCGATATAAAGCCCGCCGGTTTTGGCCAGACCAGCAATGACCATTCCGACCGCACCGAAAAATTGTCCGATATAAAGTGTGCGCCGTTCCCCTAACCACGCGACGATCCGTCCAGTGAGTCCGCCGGAAATCGCGGCCGTGAACACGCCAACCAGCGCAAGCGAAATGCCGATTGTAGTTTGATTCCAGGCGAAGCGATAAATCGCATAAAGCGCCCAAATGACGAAAACTTCGTGCGACACGTAGGCCAGAAATTGGAGCGTGGCGAGCTTCCATAATTCGGAATGCGATCGGAGTAGGGCGAGGGAGCCGATCGGGTTGGCTCGGCGCAACGTGAATTCTTTGCGGTGTTCGTGTCGCAGCGATTCCGGAACGAAAATATAGCCGTAGAGCCAGTTCGCCAAGCTAAACCCGGCCGCTACCCAAAACGGCAAACGCGGACTGATATCTGCCAGCGGTCCGCCAATTCCGGGACCCAGAATGAAACCGACACCAAACGCTACGCCGATCATGCCGAAAGCGCCGGCGCGTTTTTCTTTCGGAACAACGTCGGCGATATACGCCATGGCAGTTGGAACGCTGGAGGCAGTAATTCCGGAAATGACGCGGCCAACAAACAGCCAACCGATTGTCGGCGAGAGCGCCATGACAATATAATCCAGACCAAGCCCCAGATTCGACAACAAGATCACCGGTCGTCGTCCAAACCGGTCTGATAACACGCCAAGCACCGGCGAAAAGAAAAATTGCATCAGTGCGAAAACAGTGCCGAAAACGCCAAGCCAAGTGGCCGCGCTAGTCGCATTGCCGCCGAGAAAGTTTAGAATCAGCTTCGGTAGAACTGGTGCGATTAATCCAAAGCGCCAGCATGTCGAGCATGACCGTGATGAAAATAAAAACGACGGCGGCTTTGCGCGGCTTCATTGGGGCACCGTTAAATCGTTACATCGTTGCATCGGATCACGATTCACGATTCAGAGATTAAATCTGTGTTAATCTGTGACAAGATGCTTCGGCTTTCTTATCGCTCGTCGAAAACCGCGCTGCGCGAGAGTGAAATCCACGGTCGCGGATTGTTTGCGACGGCGGACATTGCCAACGGTGAAATCGTGGCGGTGAAAGGCGGGCATATTGTTAGCCGAGAAGTTTTGCGCCGGAAAATTACGCCGCGGCTTGGCCCGGTGGAAATTCAAATCGGCGATGATCTGTTCATCGCACCGGTGACGGACGAAGAGCGCGAAGGTTCGATGCTCTACAGCAATCATTCCTGCGACGCGAACCTGGGCCTGCGCGGCGAGATCACGTTCGTGGCGATGCGCGACATCCGCGCCGGCGAAGAACTCACTCACGATTGGGCCACGACCGATGACGACGATTATTCGGTCAAATGCAACTGCGGCTCGCCCAATTGCCGAAAAATTCTCACCGGCGAAGATTGGCAGCGCCCGGATTTGCAAAAGCGTTACGCGGGCTATTTCTCAACTTATCTCGCCAAGAAAATTGCGCTGCGCTGAAACAGATGATTCTCGCGCAAAGGCCACAACGTTTCACAACGGCAAATTCGCAATTACTTTTTTTTCAGATTTTAGCCACGCGAGATCGTTGTCTCCTTTTGCGGGCGTTGCGCGAATTTTGGGATTAGAGGCTGTCGAGGAATTTCGCGCCCTCCTCTGGCGGGGGGCCGGGAACGATTCGCGAAAATCCATCCTCATCCTGGATGACGTGTCGCTCGCCCGAATCGCCATGCGGAAAGTCGATGATGCGTCGCGCGTTGAGGGCGCGCTCGGCTTCGGCCTTGTTGGCGTAGATTTTCTGTAAGATCCTATCTACTCGCGGATCAATCGGCTTTTCGAGCAGGCCCTTCTGCTCCGCGCTCAAAGAAATCGCGCGTGGCTTTTTCTGCGGCGCATGTCCCGGAACGGGTGGGACGGGCGCAGATGCTTTGTTAGCGCGCGTTGGCGGACTACCGCGTCTGCCGAATAGCTTAATAAACTAAGGCGATGCCGGTTTATTTAAGCTTGACCCGTGGAGCGTTGGTGCGGATCGGCTTGACCGGTTCCACGCGCCGGCGTTATCAAGGTGACAACACCGTTTCACCGATGAGCAAATCTTATTATCCAACAGACCGGGCCGGTCGGATCGACTGGCACAACAATTTCGCAAAAGAATTTCCGAAGGTTGGAAAGGATCTCGGATTCACTGATGCCGAGATCACGAATGCGGTGAACGATTCCAAATACGCCGTCCACATCTTGCAAACGCTCGGACCCGAAATCGATTCCGATCCGGGGCACGCGGCGAACGCCGTGCTCTCAGGACAATCGTCCGGCGAATATGTGGATCTTCCCGCCGGAAGTAGAGCTCCCACCGCTGTCCGCCCCGGGATCGATACCCGCCGGCAGGCACGGGTGGAGCGAATCAAACGCCACAACGCTTACACGGATGCGATCGGCAAACAGCTGAAGGTTGTTTCGGAAGCGAAGTTTGACGCTAAAAAATACAACGCGGAGCTGGGCCGGCCGCGGCAAACAGGACCCACCGTCACGATTCCATTCCGCAAAGCCGGCGGCGAAGTTTCCGGAATTAATTTGTATCGTCAACGCAAAGGCGAAAAGCCTCCCCAAAAGGTCGGTTTTTTCATGCGGACGCCCGCCATCGACACTGCCCCCGGCAAATCCGGCCAACTCACTTACACCGCTCGCGCCGTCATTGACGGCGAGGAGGTCGGCCTACCAAGTGACGCCGTCAGCGTGACGGTGACATGATCGTCGACGTTGACTCGTCTAAGTTGGAGGTGGAGCGCTCCGGACGTCTTGCGAATCGGCACGAAGACATCGGCGGCGTTTTTAAGATTACTCGCTGAGCAGGCACTGCTGCCTTCCTTTTGGACAATGAGAACCGCACTTTTCGTAATGATCTCTCTCGCGGCGAGCGTGTCCGGCTTTGCACGCGAGGTCGCCATCACCAGTCCGGATCACGTGTGCACTTTCGCTGACGGGGAAATGATTTGGCACCAGCTTATATGGAGCGACCAAGCGAACAGCTCTCAGCGCGAATCACCTTCAGCAATTTGCCCTATGCCTCCGGTCGCGAGCCACGCACGGACGAACCATTCGACTTTCCGATTTCCCGTTGTTCATCTCGATCCTGCGAGTCGAATATTCTTCGCTCGCGATCGTCGCGGCGAACGAGTTCCGGTCGCGCGATTTCGCGTTGATCCAGTCTGCGACGAACTCACAGTGGGTTGCCTCCGCGTCAGAGATTCAATAGAGGTACCCAACGAGGCGCCAGGCAGGGCGCGCCGCTCAGCCTGAATTGCCACGCGCTCGGTCGCGTCCCATCAGTACCGATAGTGCTCTGACTTGAACGGGCCGTCGATCGGAACGCCGAGGTAATCGGCTTGCTGTTTCGTCAGCTTGGTGAGCTTGACGCCGATCTTTTCCAAATGGAGGCGCGCAACTTCTTCGTCGAGTTTCTTGGATAAAACGTAAACGCCGGCTTTGTAGGTATCTCGATTCCTCCAAAGATCGAGCTGCGCGAGCACTTGATTCGAGAACGAGTTCGACATGACAAAGCTCGGATGACCCATCCCGCAACCGAGATTCACGAGTCGGCCTTCGGCGAGAAGGAAAATTTCATGGCCGTCGGGGAACGTGTATTTATCTACCTGCGGCTTGATGCTCGTTTTCTTCACGCCGGGCGCAGCGTTGAGCGGATCGACCTGAATCTCGTTGTCGAAGTGGCCGATGTTGCAAACGATCGCCTGATCTTTCATCCGCTGCATATGATCGAGTGTGATGATGTCGATGTTGCCGGTGGCGGCAACGTAAACGTCACCACGGCCGAGCGTCTCTTCGATGCTGGTGACTTCGTAGCCTTCCATTGCGGCCTGCAACGCATTAATCGGATCGATCTCGGTGATGACAACTCGCGCGCCCTGCCCGCGCAGTGATTGCGCGCAACCTTTGCCGACATCGCCATAGCCGCACACAACCGCGACTTTCCCGGCCAGCATAACGTCGAGCGCGCGATTCAATCCATCAACCAGCGAATGCCGGCAACCATAGAGATTGTCGAATTTCGATTTGGTGACCGAGTCGTTCACATTGATCGCGGGAACGAGCAAGCGGTTTTCCTGATGCATCTTATAAAGGCGATGCACACCGGTCGTCGTTTCTTCCGAAACGCCACGCCATTCCTTGACGATCTCGTGCCAGCGAAACGGATTGTCGCGCTGAATTTCGAGCAACAAATCTTTGATGACCTGCTCTTCTTTGTTCGCGGATTTGGTCTTCGCCCAATCGCTGCCTTCCTCCAGCTCGTAGCCTTTGTGGATGAGCAACGTGGCGTCGCCGCCATCATCGACCACCAGCTGGGGTCCTTTGCCGTCGGGATGCGAGATCGCCTGATAAGTGCACCACCAATAATCTTCTAAGCTCTCGCCTTTCCACGCGAAGACGGAGACGCCTGACTTCGCGATGGCCGCCGCGGCGTGATCTTGCGTCGAAAAAATATTGCAGCTTGCCCAGCGCACACTCGCGCCAAGATCGACAAGTGTATCGATGAGCACCGCCGTCTGAATCGTCATGTGCAATGAAC
>WNFT01004451.1_pt1 | contig 15153 bp, 11 predicted proteins | sample 5400191 | NCBI WGS metagenome assembly WNFT01 (sample SAMN13153359, study PRJNA577476) | soil metagenome | isolation source: 80 cm saprolite under Madrone tree | place: USA:California | collected 2016-06-14 | reverse complement strand
CCCCTGCTTTCCCCGCGACAATCGCGCTTTTGCCGCACTGGCCGCGCGCAGCGGCGCTTTCTCCGATCTTGCCGTGGCCACCGAACGCTTCAACCGCTCCCAGATCAGTACCCTCGCCAGTCTCGTGAAATCCCATCAGTCCGGTGGCGATCCCATTGGCATCCTTGGGCTTACCTACAAGCCGGATACCGATGTGGTTGAGGAGTCCTTCGGCTTGCTGCTCGCGCAGGAACTAGCTTCCGCAAATCTTCCGGTCATTGTGTTTGATCCCTCCGCGGACTTGGCGCGCGCGTTCGCGGCGTACAAATCCGTGCGCATTGCCGCGTCCGCGGAAGATTGCATCGCGCAATCGGCTGTTGTCGTGCTGGCCACGCCCTGGCAACAGTTCCGCGACCTGTCTATTTCCGCCTGGATGCAGCCGTTCCGCTCTGGCCCGAGTTTTCACGGAACCCAGCGCGTGGTTATCGATTGCTGGCGCGCTCTTCCGCACTTGGAAGGCTCGCAAAGCGTGCACTATGTCCGGCTCGGCGCTCCGTCTTCGGCCGTACAGCCCGTGACGGCTTCAACTTCGGTGGCCTAGGCGCGGCATTCCTGAGGACGTACAGCTTGGGAGTGACAGGGGCTATTGGCGAAGACGGGGATTCCACGGAGTTGCGCGCCGCGATGCTGGGACTGCTGGGCAACGGTGCGAAGCGAGCGGAAACAAGAAGCAGGCGGCCGGTCGACGAAGTCGGAACGGAGCGCCTATTTGGTTGCTGCGGTGAAAGGGTGGCGCGGAGTGTGGAAGCTTAAACGAAAATGGCGATAGTTGCAGTCATGACACCGATAGGGGCTGATGAAGAAAACCCAGCGAAGGAGAGACTCCAGGAGCCCTTTTCTTCGCGATCTATGGATCGCAGAGCTTCCGCAGCTGGGACACCGCGGATGATGTGAATAGAAGCTGGAGAGATTCATAGTTTGGACCTTTCGGGGGAAAACATCTTAGCGCGAAATTCTGCATTTGTCGCGTTGAGAGTTGATAACGGACAGGTCCAACGTCATAAGCCGTCGTAGGGCAGATTGAACCAGTTGAAGTAGTCACGGTGGAATTCCTGGTGAGGCACAACCTCGGATTCAATGTGCCGATGCGAGTTCATCGCGACTTCCCTTAAGCTCGACGTGGAAGGGGCGGGACTCTCCGTTCTGTACGGCGCGATTGACGGCGAAAGGCTGAATCGAACCGATGGCATCGCAGAGCGCAATGGGCGCGGGGACAGTGGCAGCTTCGGAGCGCGGCGGGCTCTCAGAAGCGGCGGCCGCTCCCGCCTGCCCCGCATGTGGCAAAACGACGCGAGATGCTGTCGTTGAACAGTATGGGGAATACAAATTGTTTGGATGTGGGGCGTGCGGATTGCAGTTTTGGGAACCGCGGGAGATGCCGGACGCGCGGTGGTACGAACAGATGTACGGTGGCCGTGACGAAAAGGTGCTTCCACTTGAGCCGGGGCACAAATATTTTCTAGCGGATCCACTCGCTCCGCGCGGCGGTGAGCTACTGGACATTGGTTGTGGCACAGGAAATTTTTTGGCGGCGGCACGCGACAGAGGCTATGACGTTACGGGCATCGAGCTGGACCGCAATGCGGCGCGCTTTGCAAAAGAGCGGCTCGGTTTGCAAAGGGTTTTTCCGTTGACGATTTCCGAATTTGCCGAACAGCACGGCCGTGAACGGTTTGACGTAGCCACATTTTTCGAGGTACTGGAGCACCAGGCCGCGCCGGTAGAATTCCTGCAGAAGGTAAAAACGTGCGTGCGGCCGGGCGGTATGATCGCACTGAGCGCGCCGAATCGCGAACGGTGGCTGACGGGGCCGGACGTTCTGGATTATCCGCCGAATCATTTCCTGCGATGGAATGCGACGGCTCTCAGCAAGTTTTTGAGTGCGCAGGGATTCGAGGTCATGTCCATTCGCGAGCAACCGGCTGGAATTGCGCATACGGCGCAGATGATCAACATAGCGCTGCGCACGGGAACGTCGCAAGCGGTGGTGCGCGACACGCCGAAGAGTTTTCGCGATGTGATCCAAATGACGCCCGGTCAAGCTGAGGCAGTTTTGCGCGCGAAGCCGACGACACGGCAGCGCGCATTGGAGATACTGGGCCGGATCAAGCATGCGGCATGCTTACCTTTGGCGGTTGCGGCGCTTCCGTACGTCCGAATGCGCGGGTACAAAGGGACATATTTGTATTACCTGGCGCGGCGGTGCGATTGAGATTTTTCCGGGAGTTGTGATTTGGCAAGAAGTTTTGTCAGCGTGCTGATCGATACGTATAACCACGAGCGCTTCATCGAGCAGGCGATCGTGAGCGTGCTGGAACAGGATTTTCCTGAAGCGGATCGCGAGATCATCGTTGTGGATGACGGCTCGACGGATCACACGCCGGAAATGGTGAAGAAATTCGAGCCGCGCCTGCGATTGCTGCGCAAGGAGAATGGCGGACAAGCTTCGGCGTTCAATGCGGGCATACCGGAATGCAAGGGTGAAATCGTCGCGTTCCTGGATGGCGACGACTGGTGGACGCAAGAAAAACTCTCCGTCGTCAGTAGAGAGTTCGAAACGCACACTGATTTTGGAACGATCGGTCACGGTATTTTTGAAGTAAACGAAGCGGGGTTTCAGGCTGTCACCACTGTGCCCGACCGCATTTATGAATTGCGGCTGAAGGGCGCGGAAGAGGCTCGGGAGTTTCTGCAGTTGCGCACTTATCTTGGAACAAGCCGCCTCGCCGTACGGCGCGAAGTGCTTGATAGAGCCTTGCCGCTTCCATTCGACCTTGCAATAGAGGCGGATGAATTTCTGGCTGCGGTAACAACCGCCTGCTCTGGGGCTCGCATTCTCAACGTGCCACTCACGAATTACCGGCTGCATTCGGGAAACTTGTTTCAATACCAGGGGTCGGATCCTGTCAGAGGAAGGCGTAAATACATCGCGCTGGCGGGAATCGTGCGTGAGTTGCCGGCTCGCCTCGCGGCGGCTAGCATTGCCCCAGAGGTGACAGATATTTTGACAAGTTCCGTTCACCTGGATGTCGAGCGTCTGAGACTGTCCCTTGATGGCGGATGGCCCTGGGAGACAGTGAGAATTGAACGGGAATTCTACAGGCAATCCTACGGGCACAGTACTTTTGGATATCGCCTATTTCACATGTTTGTTCTTGGCACGGCCGGATTGCTACCTCCCAAGATCTTCTACGGATTGCGGAGTTGGTATTCGGCGCGCGGCCTTGCCCGGGTGCGGCAGCTTGTCGGAAGCGCCACGCCTGTCCCATCCCTTTCCGTTACGAAGCCACATGATCTGTGAACGAAGCCGACTCTTGCGAACATTGTTTCTGGAAAATCTTGCGGAAGCCTCTACAGCTTGACCGAGGTGTATCCACTTGTTATTTTGCTGCTTGAATTGAAATGCCAGTGGAAGCAAGACAAGATCGTGTCCCCGAACTAGATGGTCTACGGGGCGTTGCCATTCTTTTGGTCCTTCTCTTTCACTATATTTCGCTTGAGGGACCTACAAAGACAGGTAGCTGGAGTTCTTTTCTTCAGCGCATTGTTATCATGGGCTGGACCGGGGTCGATCTTTTCTTCGTTCTTTCGGGCTTCCTCATTGGCGGGATTCTGATTGATGCGCGGGGCTCGCCAAACTACTTCAAAACGTTTTACGCGCGAAGATTTTTTCGAATCATCCCCATCTATTACCTCTGGATTCTTGGATATATCTTGTTGGTGAGTCTGGGAGGGCCATTCGTTCGCGCACACTCTCATTCCGGTGCCATGCTGCAGCTCGGGCCAGCGATCTACTCCCATTTTTTGTTTCTTCAAAACCTGGGTTTCATTCACGTGACCGGACTGACGGGCGCATGGTTTTCGCACACATGGTCTCTCGCAGTGGAAGAGCAGTTTTACCTGGTTGCCCCGCTGGTTATCTGGCTTCTCTCACAGCGTAGACTATCGATTTTCCTCGTAGTGGTAATCGCGGGGGCGCCGCTGCTTCGATTGGGTCTACTTCAGTGCTTTCACGCGGATCCGTGGCTTGTCAGCGTAGTCATGCCCACTCGCGCTGACACGCTCGCGGTCGGGATGCTGGCTGCTATCCTTTGGCGCAATGCAACCTTTCGAGCTGGCCTCACAACTCACAATGGAGTTTTGTATCTTCTTTTGGGCTTGTTCTCCGGAGGCGCCGTGGCCTTCTGGAGGTGGTCGCCTCAGTCTTTGGCGTTTGGAATGGAGTCCGTTGGATATTCGTGCATGGCGCTTTTTTATGGCGTGATGTTGCTCCTGGTCCTCGCCAGACCAACGAGCCTATTTGCGGCGGCCGCGCGAATAGGCTGGCTCCGCGAACTCGGAAGGGTCTCCTACTGCGTTTACCTCATTCATCTCGTGGTCGACGTGTTCTGCCATGCGATTCTGCTTCACGACATACCTCGATTCTCGAACGGTAGAGCTGTCGTCGTGAGCCTCTTTGCGGGCTTTCTCACGTACGGCATCGCAAAATTTTCATGGATTGTCTTTGAGCGACCCCTATTGCGCCGCGGGCACTCCTTCAGCTACTAGTTCCCTTCGCGTAATGAATCGAATCCGAGAAAGCAGGCAACTCAGCGGGGTGCCTGAAAAATGAGTAATTTACCTGTTGCTCTAGTAAAGAGACTCGCTTAGGGATTCTTGCACTGGAGCTGGAGATAGCGAAGGATGTGACCGCATCTTCCATGGCATGGCAATGATCCAGACCGCTCCTTGGGAAAGAAGTCTCGCGCAGGGTTTACACAGACTAGTTGACGGTATCGCGAGTGCTATTCCACTATGATAAGACGACCGACAAGGTGCGGCACCGCGGATTGGGTTGCATTATGAACGTGACTGCTCGATCTTGTGATTTTTCAACGTAAGCTTGTCTAAGTCGCCGAGCAGTAATCACGGCTGTACCATAGCCACATAGTTTATTGCTTTATGGGGACACGACCATTGTTGGCGGACGCCATGCCAGTTTCAATGATTACGGTGCCTGGGTGAAGGGCTCGTGAATGCCCATGAACCGAAACACTTTGGCCCCTTCGGGGGCAGATTCGCCTCTGTTCCTCCGTTTCCCGGTAAGTTTCGATTGATCAACGGAGCGGCGCGCTTGAGCTGTTTGTTTGGAAGTGCGATACGCGATGTGTATCTATGGCCGCACACGCAATTCACAGTTGATCTTCGTGACCGAATTCAGCGGCAGATGTGGTGTGGAAGCTATGAGCCCCATGTGACCCGGTGTCTGAAAACGATCCTAGACCGAGGTGACACTTTTCTAGATATCGGTGCGCACATTGGTTATCACTCCTTCCTTGCGGCTGGTCTGGTCGGTGAACAAGGAACGGTATATTCGTTCGAGCCGGATCCGTCAGTGTACGCGCGGCTCAAGACGAATCTGCAGCCATTTTCGCAGGCGCGGGCTCTCCAATGCGCGGTGTGGGATAGCGACGGAGAAATAAGCTTTGAGCGTTCTTCTTGTTTGGAGGAATCCGGTTGGGGGGCGCTGACGACCGTGCGTAAACTTGGAACAGGCGAAGAAATACTCGTACACACGGTCTCATTGGATAGCTGGTGCGAAAAGACGCGTGTAAGAGCTATTCGAGCAATTAAAGTGGATGCCGAAGGCTCCGAGTTGGCCTTTCTCCATGGTGCAAGAAGTACGCTAGAGCGCTTCCGCCCAGTGCTTCTATTAGAAGTCAACGGCCTACTGCTGAAACAGGTAGAAATGAAGCCAGGCACACTTACGGAAGAATTGCTAAGCCTTGAATATGAAATTTATGAACTATCATTCAATCGGTTGAAAAGGCTCACCTCTCTTGGAAAAGATGAGTTCGCCGACTGCATCTGTCTGCCACAGGAGCAAGCCAGGGCTTTATATCAGAAACTAAGCGCCGGCTGATTCCAACCATGCTGACTCTAGGAATAAACTATTCGCAGATGCATGATTCGTCGGCGTGCATTGTGCGCGACGGCGAACTGGTGTTTGCCGTGGCGGAAGAGCGAATCAGCCGGGTGAAGCATGATGCCGGCTTTCCGAAAAACGCCATTCGAGCGTGCCTGGACTTCGCCAATGTTCGGGCGGAGCAATTGGACGAAGTGTGTTTTGGTTGGCAGACAGCGGGGCCGGTTTTCCGGCACGATTTGAAGTGCTACGCCACGGGGAGAATGCCGCTTACGTATCTCAACGGGCTGAATTCGACGCTGCACTTCTTTAGCATGTGGCATCAGGAGAACGGGGCGAAGAAATTCGCGCAGCAATTCGGACCAACCATGGCGAAAATGCGGTTTGTCGATCATCACCTCGCGCATGCTATCAGCGCCTATGCATACTCGGGATTCGACGAGGCCGCCGTGGTGGTCATGGATGGCCGCGGCGCGTGGGAAGCGACGACGATCTGGCACGGCCATAACGGCAGGCTCGACCCGGTTCTGATGATTCCGTTTCCGGATTCGGTGGGATATTTCTACAGCACATTCACCGAGTTTCTGGGTTTTCAGCCCAATAGTGACGAGTGGAAAGTGATGGGGTTGGCGCCGTACGGGAAGCCGGGCCTAGATTTGTCCCCGTTCATCGACCTGAAGGCGGCGCCGTATCGCGTTCACACGAAGCAACTGATCGCTAACGGCGCTGCGCCCTTCGCCAGCATGAAAACGTTCCTTGGTCCGGCGCGCATGGCGGAGAGCGAAATTGACGAACGCCACAAAGACATTGCTTACGCCGTCCAGGACGCTTGTGAAATCGCGATGCTAAGCGTGGTGCGCATGGCGATCGAGAAAACCGGGTGCCGGAATGTTTGCCTTGCCGGAGGCGTGGCGCTGAATTCGAAAGCCAATGGGAAAATTGCCACGTCCGGCTTCGTGGACAAAATGTTCGTGCAGCCGGCGGCATCGGATGATGGAGTGGCTCTTGGGGCGGCACTTGCCCCGTATCTTGACGACAATGGAAAGCTGCCGAACAAGGCGATGCGGCATGGATATTGGGGACCATGCCTTAGCGACGAGGCGGTTGAAAGCGCGCTGCGTACGTACAAGTTGCGCTATATGAGGCTGCCGGACCCGGCGTCCGCAGCGGCTGAATTGCTTGCGCAGGGGAAAATTCTCGGCTGGTTTCAGGGACGCATGGAATTTGGCCCACGCGCGCTGGGAAGCCGCTCGATTCTGGCCGATCCGCGTGACCCGGAAATGAATGCCAAGGTCAACAATGCCGTGAAGTTCCGGGAGTGGTGGCGGCCGTTTGCGCCTTCGCTCAAGAAAGAAGCGGCGGGGGAATACCTGGAGAGCGCGGCGGATTCTCCGTTTATGATTTTGACGGCGCAGGTGCGGCCGGAAAAACGCGCTGTAATTCCGTCCGTCACGCATGTGGACGGCAGCGCACGGCCACAGACGGTCGAGAAAGAGATCAATCCGCTCTATTGGCGGCTAATCGATGAATTCGGAAAGCGCACGGGCGTGCCCGTGATCATGAACACCTCGTTCAATCTGCGAGGTGAAGCCATCGTGCATACGCCGACGGACGCGATACGAACATTTTTCAGCTCTGGCATGGATGCGCTGGTGATCGGAAGCTTCCTCGTCGAAAAATGAGCAGTTGCAATGCGCGGTGGGCTGAATTCATGCGAAGAAAGAAATAGCGAGCGCGAACTTGCGGCGCCAAGGCGAACCAAAAGGATCAGCGGCACAGAGCTTCGATCAAACCTTCTTTCTTTTTCTCCGCAAGGTGCGTTAATGCGTCCAGCGAGGCAAAGTAACCTCCCACAGCCGCCGCAGCGAGAAGAACAAAAGCGTCGGCAGGGAGCCAGGGATTGCCGGTCCAATTCCCGGTGAAGAGAATCACGGCAGAAATGCCGCCCATCAAAATCTGTGAGGCAAACGCAACCAGCACAGCCATGCCGGATTGGCGCTGGCCTCGCATCTGGCCGAATTCCATCTTGCGCGGAAAGGTGATCGAGGACCAGTTGGCGACAGTGAGCTGACCCACGATCGTGAAAATGATGGCGGCGCAAGTAGCCACCAGCATGTGCGCTGAAGGCCAGCCGACGCGCCACGCGAGCATTGCGAGGGAAAGCGCGATCTCCACCGAGAGCACGGAGAGCAGCATCAGATTTTTTCCGAGCAATACATCGCGGAAGCGCAGCGGGGCAGTGAAATAGGTTTGAATGCCGCGGCCTTCATAGGCAAAGCTGTTGTAGGCCGGCGCCATCAGAATCAGAATGAGGTAGGCCATCATGCCGGGGAAAAAGATCTCTGCGGAGACGCCCCTGCCACCCGCAGTCAGATGCCATCCGGCAGAGTTCATGCTGAAGACCATTATGAGCAGCGGGGGCATCAACAGCGTGAGATACGCAAAACCATTGCGAGTGAGATAGCGGAACTCTTTGCGAACGACCGCGGCTACCGGGGGCGAAAGCAAACTCAGGCGATCAGAACCGTGGTCCTTTCCGGCAATCGGACGGACCGCGGAACGCGCCGGAGCGGCCGTTTCGCTGACTTCTTCGCCGCGATATTGCGCGGCAAAGCGGCGCCACAGCAGAGCGCTGAACAAAACCAGGTAGAACAGAAGAAGAGCGGAATTCAACAGAAACCCCGCCGGTTGAAGACGAATGATCGCCGCCAGGGCGCGACCCGCAAGCGAAGGGGGAAACCAGGCGAAATATGGCAGGAGTCGCAAGAATACCGGCCGCGCCGACGCGCCGTAACGCTGCATAAGGGGCGAAAGAAAATTCAGGGAAACCATCGAGAGAACAAATAGGCCGAGAAAAAGCTCCCGCGTCCTGCGCCGGGCGAGCAATCGCTCCAGCCAGGAACCAATGAGCCGCTCAAGGGTTACGTTGAGCAGCATGAACGCGGCAACGATCAACAGCATGGCCGGCAGCACGTCTGGTTTGGCGACGGCGGCTCCGGCAGTCATGGCCAGCAGCCAGCAGATCGACGCGAGCGCCGAGAAATCGGCGAATCCATAGGCCAATCCAATGATGTAGAAGGCGCGAAGGCTCAACGGGAATCGCAGCAGCGTGCGGAACTCAAAATTTGCACCGAACCCCGCGACAAAGACAGGGAAAAGCTGCCAGAAAAGAAAAATGCTCCAGAAAAGCAAGGCCATCCACTCCAGGCGGCCTTGAGAGAGAAAAGCGAAGGCGCCTGCGTAAAAGGCGAGGCACAATCCGATCACCATGATGCCGCCGAAAACGCCGGTAAAGATCAGACCGATCAGATCGAGACGATTGTTTTTCTTCCGCAGACTGTTCCGAAGGATTCGCCAGCGCAATCCGGCCACGAGACGAATCTGCTCGAGGACGTTAACGGAATGTGTCACATCAGCCATGAAAGTTCCTCGAGCTGTGGGCGCTCCGTGCCGTCCTGGCCGACGATTGAAAGGAAAATCTCTTCGAGAGTGGTCTTGCTTCCAGCCTCACTCGAAATTCCCGCGCGCAATTCTTCCAGCGAACCCTGCGCGACAAGCCGGCCCTTGTGAATGATAGCCACGTGGCTGCACAGCCGTTCGACGATCTCTAGGACGTGGGAGGTCAGGAAAATGGTGGTGCCACGTTCCGTCATGCGCGCCAGCAGCGCCTTCAGCGCGCCTGCCGCGAGCGCATCAACACCTTCGAAAGGCTCGTCGAGAAATAGAATGCGCGGTCCATGAATCACGGCGGCTGCAAGGGCAATCTTTTTCTGCATGCCGTGCGAGTAGTCCGCAATCATGGTTTTGGGCCGATCGGCGAGTTGCATGAAATCAAGCAATTCCTCGGAGCGGCGCTGGGTCGTCGCGCGGTCCAAGCCATACATTCTGCCGACAAACTTGAGATACTCGGAGCCCGTCAGGCGCTCGAAGAGGCCCATGCCTTCAGGTACTACGCCGATCTGTCGTTTTACTTCGACCGGATTCGCGGCAAAATCCACGCCCAAAAGCTGCATGCTGCCGGAAGTCGGCGCAAGCAACCCCGTCAGAATCTTGATTGTCGTTGATTTTCCCGCGCCGTTTGGCCCCAGAAATCCGAAGAATTGTCCGGCCGTCACCTGGAGATCAATGCCGTCAACCGCTGTGAGGTTCCCGAATCTCCTGGTCAGCTTTTGTGTTTGGATGGCCATTCCCGACATAACGACTCCCTCTCTGCTGGCTCAAGGGTAGAAATGCAAAACTCTAGCACGAGTCGTGTTGGCTCTCGGACAATGGACGGACAGCGGCGAGAGTGCTGAAGTGGCTTCAAGAAGGCTTTTGACGCGTAGCCGACGCCGCTGTGAGCTGCAATTCCTTAGCCGGCAAGACCGCCAGGACCGCAGGCAATTCCACTCGGAAGACGGCTCCACCTTCTTGCCGGTTGTAAGAGAGAATTTTTCCGCCATGCTCCTGAACGATGCCGAAGCAAATGCTGAGGCCCAGACCCGTGCCCTTGCCAACCGGCTTCGTCGTATAGAATGGATCGAAAACGCGCTGCGGGTCCCTGAGGCCGGGACCGGTGTCGGAGAACAGAATGACCACGTTGGCGCGGTCGCGGATCGTTTTAATGGTAAGGACACCGCCGTTGGCGGCTTCCATGGCCTCTAAAGCATTGCTGATAATGTTGAAGAAAACCTGCATCAACTGATTTCCATCTCCGCGAACGCCGGGAAGAACGGATTCGAGCTGCAACTCGATGCGCGTCGTGCCGGAGCGCAGGTCGAGCGCGCGGAGCTGCACAGCGTTGTTCACCACGGTGTTGATGTCGAGGAGCGTGCGCTCAGCCGGCACCTGGCGCGCGAAACTCAGGAGATTGCCAACCAGTGTTTTTGTGCGACGCGCCTGATCGCGGATTTTTGAAGCAGTGATGCGGGCCTTCTCCGGAATTGTAGGATCATCGGCAAGCAGGTCGGAAAAGCCGAGAATTGCCGCGAGCGGATTGTTGATTTCATGCGCCGCGCCAGCAGCGAGTTGGCCTAGAGAGACGAGCTTCTCCGATTGCACGATCTGCGCTTGCAGCCGTTTCAGATTCTCGATGGACATCTCCGACTGAGCAAGCAACCGAGAGCGGTCCCGGTCCGCCAAATGAGTACGCGCGAAGATCAACAAAGCAAGAGGGACCGAAGCAATTAAGGTGGCCAGCAGACGAAAATCACGAACTGCAGGATCGTCATGGCTAAACCGCAGCGTATAGATCGCGAATATTGGCAGCGAAATCACCGCTGCCATCGCCAGCCGGGCAGGCCAGATATTCTCTTCCCGGTTTGCATCTCCGTCCGTGTCGAAAGAGTTTTCTAGGGGAGCGTCCAACCTGTCCTGATTCTGGTAGGCGAGCACGCCGGCCAGAGCGAGCCAGAGAAAGGACGAAAGCAGCGAGAGGTCGTACAAGCTACCCGTGTAGTACGTGTGTTTGTCGATGGCCACGTTGATGGTCAGTGAGGAAAGCATATAAATTGCCGAGGTGCCGAAGAGATTGCCGTAGACAATCCTCCACGCCCCGCTCGATTGCAGCCACAGCATAGCCCATCCGACGACGATCACCATGTTCTGGATGTCGGTGACTAAATTGAAGGTGTGATTATACTGGCCGAGAGTCGGCGTTGCGTATAACCAAGGCAGGACCACATAAGTATAGAGAAACGTCCACCAGATCAAAAGCAAAACAAAATCCAGATAGCCAAAACGCAACTGAATTTCCCCTCGCTTCAAGTGGGGACGCAGGGCGATCGCCGCCATCATGGGAATTCCGCGCAGAAAAAATAGGATATCTCCTGGATACATCTCGGGAAGTGGCTTGCGAAGGTAGACCTCATAGTAGGTCCACTCAAACTGACCTATCATCCAAAGCGTGCAGCTCATGGCCAGCAACATCCAGAAGATATTTCTCCGCCAGTGAGGCGTTCCCGCATTCAGAAGTAAGCCGGCGTTGGCCAGGAGCGGCAGCCGCGTAGGCAGAGATGCGGGCGGGCAATCACTCTGGCTTGGCCTAAAGATAAACGAACGACAACTCACAACCACGCGCTGGGCTGGTCGAAACTTAAAATTTCTGGCGGAGGAGGAGGGATTCGAACCCCCGAGACCCCTTCGAGTCTAACGGTTTTCAAGGCGGGTGGTTGCGCTCCGGCTCCGGCCTAAGTTGATGATAACACTAGATAGCATTCGGCTCGCTCTGGACGGTTTGGGCACGGTTGGCAGCGTATTGGGATAAATTGGGATAAAGGGTTCTACAGCCCCCCCTCTATCCTCCTTCTGACCTTCGAAATATGGCCTCAGTCGGACAGTATAGTCACGCAGCCTGCAAGCATTTCTCAGGATGGAGCGACTCAGTCTGCTCTGAAAAATTCCTTACAAGCCGGGTCGAGCACCAGAGCGTCTCCGGGGGAGTTGATACCTTGCAGAACAGGATCTTGGAAAGACCTGTGAAATGCTAAAGCTGTTCCGCTCCGAAAGAGCTCTCGCTCCAAGACACGGCATGAAAGAAAAGCTTGTTGTTTGTACGCGACTCGGAGCCTCGCAGCACGTATTTCTAGTGGTTGGTGGGTCTTGTTCCCGACCAAGAATTCCTGCAATCCAAGCCGTTCGCATATATCGATGAAAGTCTGATATCCGAACCTGCCATATGGCTGGATACTGTCCATAACTTAGGACACAGTCATTCATTTGCAGGCTAGAGTGCACCAAGAGTGCACCAAAAAATGGCTGAGACGCGCCGGAGTTGGTTGCAGTGTTGCGCCTAAGAGGTTGGCAGAGGCGAAAGGGCAGTGAATTGAAGAACCAGACTGGGCCGTGCGAAACACGAAGGGTAAAGTAAGTTTCGCAACCCAGATTGCTCTGCCTGTCGTTCTCGAGTAAAACTGCCATGGCCTCAGGGGCGAATGCTTCGCTCGCAATTCTAAGGGGGATTCGCGGGCGCATCATCGGCATCGGTTTCCGCCCCGAGCATGTGAAGTTGCCCGAGGTACCTCCTAGATGCAAGCGCCGTTCGCCGGGTAACATTGTTGTGAAGTTGGCACTCAAGGGAACACCCTTAAAAGTGTTGGCCCTAATCTCCCGCCGTGTTCCGAACGGATTGTCTTAGGGTTGTATCGCGCCGAACAATCACCAATTACGTCAAATCCCTAGACTCGCTGATTCGGTGAAGAACCGCATCCAGAGCTTCCGAAACACTCGTTAGTAGGCCACGTTCAATCAGATGTTTGAGGAATTGCTCGTTTATGCCACCGGCAGTGGCATGATTGGCGGCGAATGATTGAAAGCTGCGCTCTGGCGCCTCGACGGCGGTCGTCGTCAATCCAAAAAACAGTCGTCCAGTGTAGTCTCTGGCTTTCGATTCCGGAATCCCCTGTTGCGCCAACCAGGAAGCAATCCTTTCAACGAATGCGAAGTACGACGCAATAGTTGCAGTCGTCGCGCAGATCGCATCGAACTCCCTCTCAGTTTCGACTGGAAAAGCGGTTCCAAGCTCAGCAAACAGGTCGAGCGCAGCCGGATCTGCCGGACAAATCGCAGTCGGGCTTAATCGTCTAGCGGTTGATGGGAGTGGCACAGCCCTCGCGATTCGAGTTGCAGGCGGCACGAGCCTCGACAGGTTCAGGAGCGAGAGCCCGGAAACGAGACTGATGATCTGATGGTCGGGACCAAAGCGCAGTTCTGAAAGAACACCTCGGGCGGCCGCGGGTCTCACTGCGACAACGATTGTTTCGGAATGATCGAGAACTTCCTGGTTGGACGAAGCAACGGAAATGCCCTTGAAGAGATTGGAAAGCTCCCTCGCGACGGCAGCATTGCGGGGGGACAGGCGAATCGAATGCAATGTGGTGCCAAACGAGCACAGGCCGGTGACGATTGACGACGTAATTTCGCCAGTTCCAATGAATCCCAGTTGCATGGTCTTTCCCCGGTTTACAGTGTGGAAGCCAACAAACTTATCGTGAAGGGTGATTCTCACGCAGGCACAGCGAGTTTGCAATCTGAGGCTGCTTAGGCAGCACAACCGGATCTGAGAATGTTCACGCCTCTCCGCCCCTAGCGGCGAAGACGGGACCGTATTGAGTCTCTTAGCGCGCAGTCGACTAATCGGAAACTGACGCCCCCGTGGCCGAGGCAGCGAATCAGTTTCCGGTTGGCCTGTAATACGAGCGGGATCGTCAGTCAGGTTTGGCCGCTAGGGGCAACAGACGCAGAGCTCCGTGCCAGCGGAATCTCCTGCGAATTCGCTGCCCGCATGGTCAGCCGCAGCAAGTCACTCAGTTGTTGGAGCATCGCGTCCGCTGCGCCTAGGTCCTCGTACATAACCGCTGAAATCGGGTTCAACGTGTTAAACAGGAAGTGGGGCTGCAGCTGCAGTCGTAGATTTTGCAGCTGTGCCTGCGCCAGTTTCGCCCGCAATTCCGCGGCGGCCAGTTGTTGCGCCTGCGCGGAATGGTCCCGGATTCTGTATACGATGAAGTGCGGTCGAATTTCTTGGACCCAGACCTCATGCTTCCGCCACTTATCTGGCTGATTTCGCGAGATGCGGATGAAGTCACGGGCAAGAGATTCGTGGCGACGAAACGGAGGTCCGATCTGCGCGGCAGGGAAGCACCTGAGGCTGCGGCCGAAATTGCTGGCTGGTGGCGGAATCTGCGATCTACGGAGTTCGGCGTGGGTTATGCAGGCCTGTAGGTGACTTTGCGATCATCTCGGGATTACTGCCCACCAGCCCAAAATATTAGGAGCACTCCTCGGAAGTCGAGGCGAGATACGCCATACGGGATAGGTTTTTCGCCCTGTTCCCTGTCACCGACAAAATCGCGGCAGGGGGGAGAGTTGTTTGGTCAGATATTGTGATCCCAGGCTCCACGAATTTTTTTCAGCAAGGCCGGATAGATAATCCATCTTCGGAACGGATCGATTAAGCCCATGTAGAACGGCGTGATCCACGTTCTCCGGCGAACGTAGACCGCAAAGTAGAATCGATAGCTGTCGGCTCTTTTGGCGAGGGCACTAAGGGCGGCGGCGTGGACGGTACGATTCTGTACTTCAAGCAATTGTTCGTTTTCGAATCGATAGACAATGCGGAACAGCCCTTCTGGCGTTCCCGGCGCGACACAAGAATGAGCACGATCCTCCGCCGTGAGGCGACTTCCAAACGACGCCGCTAAGGCATCCTTCGGTTCGGCTTCCAGTCCAAA
>WNFT01002720.1_pt1 | contig 15154 bp, 5 predicted proteins | sample 5400191 | NCBI WGS metagenome assembly WNFT01 (sample SAMN13153359, study PRJNA577476) | soil metagenome | isolation source: 80 cm saprolite under Madrone tree | place: USA:California | collected 2016-06-14 | reverse complement strand
GTAACTCTCCTGCGCTTTTTTATTCCGTTTGTGGACAAAGGATGGATCGCGCGACCTGTGTTTCCCAGTCCGCCCAGAGGAGTGCACCATGAAGATATTCTCATTTATTCGGCGTCAGATGACGCCGCTGTTTGCGCTCCGTTACTTGTTCTTAGAGCGGTCCAACAGTAAGGAGCCAGCCATGTCGCGCAAAATCCAATTTGCATGTCTTTTCCTTCTCCTGGCACCACTTTCGGCAGCGGCGCAAACGGCCTCGACCTCCGCACCGTGTCCGAATGGTGGTCCGGGTCCGCTCTGCTTCGGCAACAACTTTTTTGTCACGGGCGACTACGTCGTAGCCGGCGCCTACAACATGACGTCACAGTTCGAGAACCGCGGAGGCACGCTCTATGCGGTAGGAACGATTAACGTCCCTGACGCGAACCCCGCTAACGGTAAGCCGAACCCCGGTATTACCGGCGCGACATCTGTCCCAGCGGGCGCCCAGATCGTTGCCGCCATGCTTTACTGGCAAACGGTCGAGAAGCTTGGGGTAACGCCTGGCGGGCCGGGATCAGGCCGGGATGGATTTTTCAGGCCCCTGCCCAAAGACAGCGCCGGGAACATTGTCGGACCGCCCGCCCCTGGTTATCCCATAAGCGGTTGGACCAACAGCCAAAGCACGGTGGCCTTTAGTAATGGCGGCTGCACAAGCGGTTCTACGGGGAAGAACGTGCGGACCTATCGCGCTGATGTCCGTGGCTTACTGCCGCGAGATGCGAACGGGAACGTCGTAGTTAATGGCATAGTTGACGACATTACATACGGCAAATACGAAGTCAAGGTGCCAAGCAGTACCAGCACTACGCCCATAACTCTGGGCGCGACTCTTGTCATCATCTATCGGGTCCTCTCGCCAAGTGTTCCGCTGAACTCGATTGTGATTTACGACGGTGCTTATGCCCCGGGCGGCACGCTGTTAACCATGACCCAAACAGTCCAGGGATTCTATGACGCTGCGGAAAGCCCGGTATCCAGACTGACGCACATCGTGGGCAGCGGCCAAAGCAAGAAGTTCGAAACCGTCTCCTTGGGCCCTAGCGTCAATTCGTTAACGCCTCTTCCCTCTCTCTATCCAAACGGGCTGCCTCCATTCCCCGGCTTCTACGGCAGTTGGGATAATCCGACCTGGACCTTTCCTTACCCTGGCCCGAACCCGCCCCCGAATTACCCCAAATCAAATCCAGTGCGCGACGACGACGCTTCGGCAACAACCATGGTCGCGCCGGCCACCAGCAACCAGGGGTGCGTGTCCTGGGGCGCGGTGATCTTTAGCACCACAGTTCAGAATACTGACAACGATGGTCTGCTGGACGTGTGGAAGACGAATCATGGATACTGCGACGCCTCGATCCATGAGGGCTCGTGCACGGTCGGAATGCCTTCCACGGGCTGGGTGGATCTCACCGGAGCAGGAATGCCGGGCAAAGGCAAGGATGTGTTCGTTCAACTCGATTACATGTGCAGCGTCCTGAACCCGGACGGAACATGTAACATACAAAACAATAATGACGACACAATGGGTTTTTATTCGTTCGATCCAACCTTGCCATTGAATGTCGACCCCAATAACGTCGACCCCGCTGACGGTAAGACTGTCGTCCAGAAGGTAACGGACGCATTTGCGGGGGGCGTGAGCGTGAGCAACACCACCCACGACCCGATCACTCTGCATGTCATTCGCACTCACGCTATTCAGGAAGCAACCTGCCAGGACAGTTCCGGCTCGCCGCTCTGCCCGTACCCCAACCAGCCGGGCGTCGTTGGGTGGCCGGGAGGCGTCATATTTTTCCAGAATCAGCTCGTCGACACCGCCACTGGCAACGTCGATCACGACTGCCCGACCTTATCCCCCCCCGCAAGCTGCGTGCTGCGTTTCCAACGCGGAAAGAAGGACAGCTATCACTATGTATTGTTCGGCCATGCACTAGGGCTGCCGAATTGGACGCTGCAAAGCGGAACACTAACAAACGTCGTGCAATCCGCCAACAGCAGCACGGTCACCTTCACGACTTCGACGCCCCACCATCTTTTTGCTAGCAATTCAGACCCCAGCGGCCGCGTTACCGTCGCCTTCGCAACCACTAACGCCGCTCTAAATGGGGTCCACACGGTCACCAGTGCCAGCGGCGGTGTTTTAACGATCACGCAGACGAGCATGTCGGTTCCCGTCCAGGTCCCGGTTCAGGGCGTCGCGACGTACACTTTCACGCTAGTTAGCGGGACCGCTCCCGTCGTCGGCGATTTCGTCACGGTTCGGAATACGACGAACGGAAACGGCATCTTCAACGTCGAGGACGCGACGATTGCGGCCGTAAGCGGTTCGACGTTCACCGTAAACGGTTTCCCGTCGACGCCCATAGTGATACAAGCCGAAGCAGGCAGGGCTCTGAACAGCGATCCTCCCTTCACGTTCACGATAGACATCGGCACCTCGGTAAGCAAGACGACATCTTATACCCCAATGACCGACCGGGACCTTTCGGTTGCTTCCGGCCAGGCCGGGAGGGTCTCCGGAATCTCCGACGTAGGTGGCGCGCACTCCGTCGTCACCTTAGGTAACTGGGATAAGCGACTTATATCATGGCAGTCGAGATCCGGTACGTTCATGCATGAGCTCGGGCATTCCCTTGGCCTGACGCATGGCGGTTTTTATTTCGACAATCTGGCCAACAACCCTCCGGACTACACACCCGCCGTCGAAGCCAACTGCAAGCCGAACCACCAGAGCGTGATGAACTACCGGTTCCAAATTGACCTCCTGGATACAGGAAGGGTCGATCTAAAAGGAAATCCGGTGACGGTGTTGGACTATTCCGGGCAGGCCCTGGATTCCCTGAACAAGCTTTCTCCAGGTCTCAACCCGTTTACCACTACCCCCGCCTACACCAAGACCAATTGGCATGGTACATTGCTCGAGATAGGTAACCTGCCAGCTAGCGTCGTGACTAGCGTCGTGTCACGGTATTGTGACGGCAGACCTATAACTGGTACACAACTCTTCCGTGTGAACGGTACGACCGATTTACTTTCCTGGAATACACGCCAGGACATTAATCTCGACGGCAATGCCAGCGAGACCCTGCGCGGCCACAACGACTGGACCGGCACCGCGGCGATCCCTGGAATTGACTTGCGGCAGACCAGCGCGACCGGCAGTTTGTCTGCAGCTGGCCTGTTGGGCGCCATCGGCGGTGCCAACGGCTACGTCCCCCCCGCAGGCGGTGGCGGCGGCCTGCTCCCCCCCGTCGGTGGTAACGGCGGCTACGTCCCCCCCGTTGGTGGTAGCGGCGGCTACGTCCCCCCCGTCGGTGGTAGCGGCGGCTACGTCCCACCCGTCGGTGGTAGCGGCGGCTACGTCCCACCCGTCGGTGGTAGCGGCGGCTTGCCTGAGTCTGAGTCTGAGCTTACTCAGGCGAACGCCAACTCCTTCACGCGTCCTCCCACAGGCCTAACGGCATCAGAGGCAGCGTCACCGCGCATAATAACGCTGACCTGGACGAAGCCTTTCGGGGCGATCATCAAGTACAATATTTACCGCTCGGATGCCGGAGGTCTCTTTATCCTTCGTCCAAACAGCACTGTTTCCGGCAACCCGCCCGCTACTACGACCACGGATAATCCCGCCTGCAACCCGGGCGGCTACAGGTATCAAGTAAAAGCGGTAATCATCTCAGACACCACACACAGTGAGCAGGAGAGCGGACCTTCGAATACTGTGTCTACCGGTCAGAGCGGGGAACCGCTAACGGGCTGCTACATCAGCACACAGAACGCAGGACCGACGATCGCCTTACCAGGGTTCATCTCCCCAGCCGCTGCCGCGACCTTCACACCATCTGACGCTGTCAACATAACTTGGACATTGCTGGACGCCTCGAATGTCAAGAACTCCAACGTCGCCATTTTGACCAACCCGGGTCCAACGGCGAACAAAACACTGGTCGTCATCGGACCTCTTCCGTCGCCCTCGCATGATAATTCGTGCCTGGCGCTCGGTTCGGTCCCTGTGTATTTGAACTCGGCAAATTACACATTCGCGCCTTTTACACCCCTAGCCACTTCCGGAATCACGGTCAACAACAGCAATCAGTTCACGACAACCTGGAGCACCGGGGAATCCACCGCGGGTTGCTACGTCATCGAGTTGGACACCGACAGCGGTCAGTATGAGCGGGTTGAGGTGCAGCTGCTGATTGACGTAACCGACGCCGGCGGCACTCCACACGTTACCACTACCTCTATCCCTAACGGAGTTGTGGGGACCTTCTACGGCAATACGATTCTGGAAGACGGCGGAGTATTTACGCCGGGACACCCGTTCACGTGGATCCTGGCGCAGGCTTCCCTTCCACTCCCGCCGGGCATTACGTTAGGTGTAGCTAATGACGGAGTTTCTGGCTTACTCTCCGGAATACCAACCACTGCGGGCATGTTCCAGTTCATCGTGCAAGTGACCGACTCGGTAGGAAACATCGGGACGCAAACGCTCACGATGACAGTGACGACACCGGTCGCCCAGATTAATCAAGCTTTGGTACCGGATAGCTCGGCGCCAAGCGGGGCGGGATTTGTGCTGACGCTCAACGGTACAGGGTTTGGCCCCGGTTCCCAAGTGCTGTGGAACGGCACACCTCTTGTCACCACGTTCATTAGCAACAAACAGTTGACGGCGGCGATTCCTCTGTCGGATGTTGCAGTCTTGGGTACCGCCTCTGTCAGTGTGTCTAATCCGGTGACCGTCTCCAATAAGGCCGTCCCGAACTCCAATATAGACTTTTTCCAGATCAGCCCCACAACCTCAGCTTCTTTGAGCCGGACTGACTACTCCATAGGAGCCAACCCCGATGGCCTGATCGCCGCGGATTTCAAAGGCGATGGAAAGCTGGGCTTGGCCATTGCAAACAGCGGAGATAATACAGTCACTATTCTGCTAGGCAACGGTCACGGAACGTTCACAGCGCAACCCCCTCTCGCCACAGGCGCCGGCAACGCTCCCCAATTGCCGACTGCCGGGGATTTCAATGGTGACGGCAAACTCGACTTGGCGGTGGCGAACTTCGTTGATGGCGCGCCCAGCACCGTTTCGATCTTTTTGGGCAAGGGCGATGGCACGTTCCAGGCACCTGCCACCTATGCAGTCGGGAACGGAGCGACTTCCCTCGTGACGGGAGACTTCAACAGAGATGGCAAGCTGGACCTGGCGGTCGCGAACCAAAACGACCATACCGTTTCGATCCTTTTGGGCAACGGCGATGGCACCTTCCAGTCGCAAGTGCCTTATCCCGCTGGCACGCCAGACGTCGCTGGCGTGGCCCTGGGTGATTTCAATCGAGATGGCAAGCTGGACTTGGTTGTCGCCAATCCAAGCGCTAACACTGTTTCCGTTCTCCTCGGCAATGGTGACGGCACGTTCCAAGCTCCCCTCACTTACGCGACGGGGAATCACCCCGTCAATCTCGCCGTGGCCGACTTGAATGGCGACGGTATTCTTGATCTCGCTGTGGCCAACCTGAATGACAGAACTGTCTCAATTCTGCTCGGCAACGTTAATGGCACGTTGTTCCAAGCGCATATGGACATTATGACCACGAGTGGCGCGCTCATCGGACCCATTGCGGTGACCACAGGCGATTTCAACGGAGATGGCAAAGTGGATTTGGTTATCACGAACCAGAACAACAACTCGGTTTCTATCTTACTGGGCAACGGTAACGGTACGTTCCAAGCTCCGCTTGAGTTCACTACGGGGAGCACCGCCGCAGGTGTGGCGGCAGGTGATTTCAACGGAGATGGCAGATTGGACGTGGCGGTGGCCGATTTCGGCGACAATACTGTTTCCATTATGCTGCAGCGCCCGGAACCACCTACCACCCTGGCGGTGTCTGGTGCGACAGCGTCGCAGGTGAGTTTGACCTGGACTGCCAGCGCGTCAACCACTGTCGTTGGCTACAACGTGTACCGGAGCACGACGTCAGGCGGGCCCTACACAAAGGTGAATAATTCGGGGATCGTGGCCGCGACTGTCTTCCCCGACATGTCCGTTGCATCCGGCACGACGTATTATTACGTTGTGAGGGCGGTCGATCCCGGTAACCTAGAGAGCATCAATTCAAATGAGGTGTCTGCGACGACTCCTCCGCTACCACCTACCGCCCTAGCGGTCACTAACGTGACCGCATCGCAGGTGACGTTGTCTTGGACGGCCAGCACAACAGCCAGCGTTGTTAGCTATAACGTGTACCGATCAAGCATTTCGGGCTCAGGGTACGCGAAGGTCGGGTCAGTGAATGCGCCCACGACAAACTTCCCGGACACGACAGCGGCATCCGGTACGACGTACTTCTATGTTGTAACTGCCGTTGGTCCCGCTAAGGCCGAGAGTGTTAATTCAAATGAAGTGTCTGCGACGACTCCACCGCTACCACCTACGGGCCTAAGCGCGACAGTCCAAGGAACTGCGCCCAACGAATCTGTGTTTCTTAGTTGGAGCGCCAGCACGGGCACCATCGCGGGTTACAACGTATATCGCAGCGACGGCAGCGGATTTGTGAAGCAGAACGCTTCGCTGATTACTGACCTGTTTTACACCGATAGCACTGTGCAAAACGGAAGCAACACGACTTACTATTACGTGGTAACGGCTGTGGGTGGGAGCGGCACCGAGAGCGCGGTCTCTACCCAAGCTTCTGCCACGGTGCCTTAATTTTAAAAAGACCGAACCGCCTGAACGCGCGGCGTCTGGGTTAGATCCCGCGCCTGGGCATCCGCGCCAGCCGGAAGTTCTGGTTAAATTCTTCGTGGCTCCTATTGTCCGAGGCGCCTGCGGATTTCCGGGAGGAGAGGATCCTCACCCGCTTTCCCGCGGATGCTCAAATAAGTGCGGTAAGATTCCGCGAACCCGGGGATCTTTAATCCTTCGCGTACCCGCCCCTGGTAGTAATAGACGAGCGGAAAATAGCCGTAGGTGGTCACATTATCCATCAAGAGCTCCAGGGCTTCGCCGCGGCGCTTGATGCAACGATCAAACTCTGAGTCCGCCTCTACGTAGAGCCCGGCTTCCAGATAGGCCCGGCCAAGTTCGAACCTGCCAATCCACGTGTCCAGCAGGTTGTCAGCCTCGGTGAATGCTTTAATAGCCTGGCGGCTGTCTCCCTGCTTCAGGGCGGACTTTCCCTCAATGATTTTGCCATAGGCTTGAGGTTCGGCTTTCGACTCGGAACCGAGGCTGGCGGCCAGTTTTTGCGCTTTCGCTATTTCTCCAGCCTCCGCAAAGATTCGCCCCGCCAGGAACCTGACTTGTACGGACTGGCTATTAGCCAAAGCCTTGTCGGCGGCGGCAACTGCCGCCCCCCTCTGTTCTCGCAAAAGTTGGGAGTGGGCCAGTGTGACAAACTTCTCGGCGGCGTTGTCAGGGTTCTTGGCGGCCAGGTCGGCGGTGGCGCCTTGTTCGAGGAGGCGCACCGCATCCGCGAAACGGCCTCCATACGCGGCCAAATCGGCCAGACCCACAGCGGCCATAGAAGCGCCCTTGCCACTGACCTTCTCCAGCTTGTGATAGGTTTCGACAGCTTCCGACATCTGGCCCTGCCCCATTTGCGCCTCAGCCAGATTGATGTAGCCCACCTCTAAGGAGGGGTTGATCTGTAGGGCTGCCCGTGCCTCCCGCTCGCCAGTTTGGAAATCGCCGCCGAGAGAACTGAGAAACGACAGATTCGCCCGCGTAAACGCTCCACCGGGAAAAATCTCCGCCGCTCTCCGCGCCGCTTCCACTGCTTTGGGAATGTTGCGCACCTGGCCAAAGCACCAAGCCATATTCGCTTGTCCGACTCTGTCGGCGGGGTATTGGCTGACTAGCGTACCGTATTCCTCGACACACTTTTGGTAATTGCCGATCATAATATAATAGAGAGCGCGGGAATGGTATCGTTCCCGCTCCGTCATGCGGTCGAGGTGTTCCATCGTCAACTTGATGTACTTCTCTCCGTCCGCTTCCCGACCCAAGCCTGCAGATGTCGCGGCCATGCCGGAGTAAGCGCGCGCGAAGTTGGGATCGAGCTCCACGGCCTTCGAAAAAGACTGCAGGGCCTCCTCCGTCTTCCCCGCAAACTGTTGGTCCATAGCGACGCTGTACAGGTGTACGACCTCCAGGGATGCGGCGGTAAATGGCCCGGAGGCGGCGAGCTGAACCGATTCTGGGGTTGTATCGCCAAGCGCTTTGCGAATTGGCGCCACCAATTTGGGTATATCCAGCAAAAGCTTGTCCTTATTGGGGGCGTCTACTTCAGCGGTTGCAATGGAGTTGCCGGACCTCGCGTCCAGTGCTTCTACAGTGAGCTTGTAACCGTCACCGCGGCGACTGAGGGAGCCGGTGACTACTGCGCCTAGGCCTTGGCTCACAGCGATCAGCCGAGCCGCTTGCTCGTCGAGTTTGTCAGTAGGATGCGGCAGTTTTTGGGCGAGCCTACGCGCGCTGCCGCGGCTGAATGCGTTGACGAAGCTGGCGCCTTCCAAGGCTACGTTAAACATCGGCTCTAAGGTATCGTCGAATATAGGATCGCCGGTATGGTTCGCGAAGTCGGCTACTAACACCGACACCGGAGCATGCTGAGTCGGAGTTTTATGCATGAGCCGCTGCACTACGATTGGGGTTCCCACCAGTAGCAGCAACGCCGACGCTGCGACGGCAATCCACTTCCAGGGCACCACGCGCGGGGGAGCCGGCGCCGGCATCACCACGGAAGCCGAAATCGGCCGCTTCCCCTGCCACGCGTCGAGGTCCGCCAGAATCTCCTGCGCGCTCTGATAGCGCAAGTTCAAGTCCCGCTCCAGGCACTTGCTCACAATGTCGCTCAATCCCTTAGGGATGGATGCGTCAAGCTCCGCCGCAGGCAGCGCCCGCTCCTGATTGCGCTTCAGCAGGCTCGCCACTGCCGTTTCTGCTTTAAATGGCAGCTTGCACGTCAGCAGTTCGTAAAATATCAACCCCACCGCGAACAAATCCGATCGCCCATCGAGATGCTTCCCCATCGCCTGTTCCGGTGACATGTACTCGATCGTCCCCATCAGCGCCCCGGTCTGCGTCATTCCCTCCGATGCGAGCGAACGCGCCAGTCCAAAATCCATCACCAGGATGCGCCCCTGCTTGTCCTGCATTACGTTTTGTGGCTTCAAGTCACGGTGGATTACGCCGGCGCTGTGCGCCGCTTCTAGTGCCAGGCAAACCTGCCGGATGAGTTCGACTGCTTGCTCCGGCGAAAGCTTCCCCTGATCGAGCAACAGCTTGCGCAGGTCGCGGCCTTCGACGAACTCCATGGTGATAAATCTCACGCCGTCCACTTCGGACAAGTCGTAGATGCGAATCACATTCCGGTGCGTCACCTGCCGCGCCGTGAGCAATTCCTGCTTGAAGCGCGCTAGAATCGCCGGGTTCGCCGCCATCTCGGGACGAATCAGCTTCAGCGCAACGAGGTGATCCACTTCACGGTCCAGCGCTTTGTAAACCGTGCCCATTCCGCCTTCGCCGAGCACGTCCAGAATCTCAAAGCGGCCGCCGAGCACGTCGCCGGTTTGCAGTTGGTTTTGTTTCGGAAAAATATTCGAAAGCCGTGGCTTCCCCGCGGCTGGCGTCGGGGACGGATCCACGAACGTGGCATCACCTGCCGCAGCATTTAAATCGATTGGCGGCGTCGACGGCCCCGCAACAAACGTTGCCCCTTCCTCCTCGCGAGGAACGTCGCTCGCAGAGCTGTCGCCCTTGGCGGGCGCGCGCGCCGATGCCGGTCCACCCACACCGGTAATTCCGGGGCTGGGTTTCTTTGGTTTGGGCTTTTCCATATAGTTACTATGCGCTGACTTGGCGCACCATTACCTGCCTCGTCCTTGGGAGAGGATGCTGCCGCCAGAATTCAGTAAAGTATATACCTATCAGGACTTTAGGCGATATTTTCGTTTCGATGGCTTCCGGGCCTGCCCCTATTAGGGCAGTCCAAACGTGAACAGCGCCGACCCCGCAGCGACCGCCACATATTGCTTCCCGTCCACCGCAAACGACATCGGCGACGCATATACGGACGACCCGCATTGAAAGTGCCACAGCGCCTTACCAGTAGTGGCGTCAAGCGCGATAACGTTTCCTTCCGCGTCGCCCGTAAACACGAGCCCGCCCGCGGTAGACAATACCCCGGCCCAGGTCGGCGAAGTATGCTTCCATTCCCACTTTACTTTTCCCGTCGCCGGATCGAGCGCTCGCAGTGCGCCCCAAAACGGTTGCGCCTCATCATTCGGAAAATACGCGGAACCGTAGTACGCGTGTCCCGCTTCGTAAGGCTGGGGCGCCGTCGCAAAAATGTCGCACTGCTCGCGTGCCGTCACATAAAAAAGTTTCGTTTGCGGATCGTAGGTCGGTGACATCCAGTTCGTCGATCCCGCCGCTCCCGGACACACGCGATTCCCTTCCGGCGTCGGCGACGCATTCTTGTCCGGCACTGGCCGCCCCGCCGCGTCCTTCGTCGTGCTCCAGGTAACTTTGGCGTAGCTTGTCGCCGAAATCAGTTTCCCGTTTGCGCGATCCAGCACGTAGAAAAACCCATTGCGGTTCGCCTGCGCAATCAATTTCCGGTTCCCGTCGTCGATCATCACCGGAACCTGCGTCGCATCGTAGTCGTGTTCGTCGTGCTGCGTGAATTGGAAATACCATTTCAGTTTCCCTGTATCAGCATCGAGCGCGACGAGCGAATCTGCGTAAAGATTGTCCCCTGCGCGGCCTTCGCCGCGATTCGATGGCGAGGGATTGCCGGTTGTCCAATACGTCGTGTTCGTCGCGGGATCATACGTCCCCGTAATCCATGCGGGCGACCCTCCAATTTTCCACGAGTCCCCTTCCCACGTTTCATGGCCGGGCTCTCCCGGACCGGGTATCGTGTAGAACCGCCATTTGCGCGCGCCCGTCGCCGCATCATACGCGTCAATGAATCCGCGAATGCCATACTCGCCGCCGGAGACGCCGACGATCACCAGATTCTTGATCAGCAGCGGCGCCAATGTGTAGCTGTAGCCCTTGCCATGTTCGGCGGATTCCACATCCCAGACCACATTCCCCGTCTTGCTATCCAGCGCGATGACGTGCGCGTCCAGCGTCGCGGCAAACACTTTGTCGCCGAGGATCGCGAAGCCGCGATTCACTCGTCCGCAGCACGGTTTGATGTCCACCGGCAGCGCGCGCTGGTATTGCCAAATGGGCCGCCCCGACCTTGCATCCAGTGCGAACATGCGATCGTCTTGCCCGGTGCCGTACAAAACTCCGTCCACCACCAGCGGCGTGGTTTCAAATTTCCCGCCCGCCATCGTCTGGTACGCCCACTTGGGCACCAGCGAAGCCGCATTCGAAGTATTGATCTGCTCCAGCGCGCTGAACCGGTGCCCCGCATAGTTGCCCGAATACATCAGCCAGTTTTGCGGCTCCTTCGACGCATTGAGCAATCGCTCCGAGGTCACCTGCGCCGATGCCTGCGGCGCTAAGAAACTCGACACCGCAACCGCAAGCCCCACAAAAAGCACCACCACATGCACTGTCGCCAAACCAAACACTGTCATTCCGAGCCTGCCCGCCGTGGCGGGCGGAGCGAGGAATCTGCTTTTGGCGTTACGACCCATCGACTCGATCTTCACTTGCCACCTCCCTGCGCACTAGCCGTCAGCAGAAATGCAATCAAGTCCTTCAAATCTTTATCCGGCAGCGTCTTCGTGTCATACGCCGGCATCAGCGATTCACGCGTCTTTTCGTAGGAACGAAGTTTCGATTTTTCAAACGAGTGCAGTTGTTCGCGCGTGTCCAGCATTTGCACCGTAAAACTGTCTTCGTTGAGCACCACGCCCTGCAGCTTGGTCCCCTCTGAAGTCACAACGGTCACCGTCTCGTATTCTTGCGAGTAGTCTTTCAACGGTTCGTAGATTCCTTCCGCAAGCCGCTTGCTTGGATTTCTCATGGATTCGACTAAGGCTTCAATCGATCTGGACGAGCCTACGGAGCTCAGATCCGGCCCCAGTCGCCCGCCCTTGCCATTGACCATATGGCACGTCCCGCAAGCCGCCGCGCCGAAGAAGAGTTCTTTTCCGTGTGCGGCATCTCCCGTCTCCGCAGCGGAAACTTTCTTCTCCACGCTGCGAATGTACGTCACCACTTGCCAGATTTCTTCATCGGACATGCCTACTCCGATTCCCCCATTTGTAGCCGCGGGCATGGCCGTGCCAGGGATCCCGTCGTGGATGTTATGAAAAACTTCCGCGTCCGAAGTGCCGTGCCTCTTATTGGCCCGCGTCAGGTCCGGGCCGCGCCCTCCGCCTTTTGCGCCCAGCCCATGGCAAAACGCACAGTTCGAACGAAACTGGTATTCCCCCAGCCTCGCCACCTTCGCGTCTCCCGCATAGGGATTCTTCTCCTGCGCAAAGACCCACGGCGCGCCGGTGCAGCAGGCGAACAATACGAAACCCGCTAGCGCGCGACTCACTCGAAACAAACAGCTATCTCTTCGGAGAATCTGCCGGACTCGCTCATAGGGAGGCATGTTTTTCACTCCTAAATGCACATCAGCTGGAATTGCGGCCACTATACCATCCCTCGTCAAGTGAGTAAGAGTCTCCTACCTCAATCACCACAAATCGCATCGATAGAATTGGTGCTGGGTCAGTTTCCGATTACCCGACTAGACAGAAGTTAACCCATCCTGCCGCGCAGGGGTCATGTTGGTAGAAGCTGTGGTTCGAGTCATCGCATTTCAGAAAACGTCACACCATCGTTGAGAATTGGCAATAGAAGCACTCCGCCTTTACAAGTGCCACTGCGCGACCGATTGCTGCCGGGTACAGTCGCATATAGACTACGGGCTATGCGAATAAGAACAACAGGTAGAGTGATGGTTATGTTGGTGGGCGTCCTGGCATCGATTGCTTCAGGCCGTGCCGATGATTCGGAGAAGCTGATAAAGAAAGCAGTGGAGCGGAGCACGCTGAATCAAGCAGGGACGAAGCCGTTTCATTTGAGAGCGGTTCTGGCGCCGAGCTTCGAGAGAGATCGAGGATCGAATCGAACGGGAGATGTAGAGATCTGGTGGGCTTCGCCCACGCAGTGGAGACGAGAAGTGCGTTCGGCAGAGTTTCACCAGATCGCAATCGTGAACGGCGGACGTGAGTGGCAGAAGAACGAGGGAGAATACTTTCCCGAGTGGCTTCGAGAAATCAGTATGGCATTGATCGAGCCGGTTCCGTTATTGAACGAGGTTCTGAAACAGGTGAAAGAAGCGGAAGTAAAGAGGTTGATGGGGGGCACGTACTTCAGCTGGACGATGATGAGCACAGACGGAAAGGTGGAGAAAGGAATGGGGGCGGGGCTCGCCGTTAAAGATACTACGGGACTACTCCTTTACGGAGGCGGCTTAGGATGGGGCGGCTCATATAAGGATCACAAGAACTTTCATGGCCGCATGGTAGCCCAGACCGTAAGCGTTGGATCGCCGGAGGTGACGGCAAAAGTCACGACGCTTGAAGATCTACGAGATATTCTTCCAGGCCTGTTTGACGCCGAAGCTACCGGCGGCGATGTGTCGCTGCTTCGGACAGCAGAGGTTGAAGAGACTTTGTTGCGAAAGAACCTGCTGCCTATGGAACCGGTGGAATGGCCCGCGCTCAAGGATGGTCCTCTCGAAGGAGCGATCACCACGAAGATTGTCGTCGATCGAACGGGAAAAGTGCGAGAGCTCGGATCAATCCTCTCCGACAATCCAGGTTTGAGTGAAGCGGCCGGAAAGACGATTGGATCGATGCAGTTCAAGCCGTACTTGCAGGACGGGATGGCAGTTCAAGTAGTATCGCGGATCACGATGCCCTTCAAGACGGTGAGACCGGCAGGAGTGGAAACGTTTGATAGCGCTCACAATTATTTTGAGCGAGGGAGACATGTTTCGTTTCCAGCGGCTGGGAAAGCGTATATCTTGCATGCAACTTTTCAAGTGAAAGTGGCGGCGGGGACAATCGAAAACGGAACGTATGTGGACACCTGGAAGAGCGATGACGAATGGCGCAGAGAGGCGACGATAGGCAAGAGCCGATTTATCCGAGCCAGGCATGGCGAAAAGCGTTACCTACTGTCAGAGGGCCCGGACGCCGGCGTGTTACGAGTGGTGCTGAAGGCGATGGAGCCCATTCCAGCCATCGACACACTTGTGGAGTCCGATTGGAGAATGAAATGGGACACCGTCGGCGGCGTGAAAACTATCCGGGTTCTAGCCGGATACGAAAGTGCGGACGGCACACTGGACCCTGAGCAAGCGCGTGGTTACTGGTTTGATGAGAGCGGGAAGCTGGTGAAAACCTATTTCCGGGGAATCGAGACGCAAAGGATTGATTTCAAGGACTTCGGCGACGTAGCAATCGCGCGCGAGATCCGAGTGTTGCACGACCATCAGCTGGGGATGTTGATTCGCGTTACCGAGGTGTCGGCGGCTGCGACCATACCGGAGAACATTTTCGACTTGCGCGGACACGAGTGGAAGAGAGCGTTCACCGACGAAGTGCGATAGAGCGATTTCCGCCAGCAATTGCACGACAGGAAAGGTCGGTAGTCTCAACTCCTGATAAACGCGGTGGTCTCAATGGGTCGACGCAACACTCAAGTCGAACCCGACTTGCATTGAAAACAAAGGCTAAATCGCTCGCTAGGGTTAGATCAGCCGGAACACTACCCTGGCTAGGTTTTGACCGAGGACAGCCAAAGAGATCACTTCTCCCGGGGAAGCATTGTAGAATCAACGCATTAGATGGTGTCGCATCGACCGGTTGAGCTGGCAGCGGTTACCGGACAAGTGACCCACTATCGATGGTTGGGTTGCGAGGGGAAGGACCGAGGCAGGGATCAGGGCTGCGAAGCCAGAGGGCGGAGCGAGGCGAGGGCTGGGGTGGAATTCAGGTGCGCAGGGAACTCGCGAATGAAGGTTTTCATGGAGGGATGCCAAAAGCCGTTGAAGCCGAAAAAATACATTTCCTTCAGGGCTTGCTCGGCGGGCCATTTTTCGAGGGCCATGCGATAGGTGGCCACGAAGACGCCGGTGCGATCATCGCC
>WNFT01002718.1_pt1 | contig 15156 bp, 15 predicted proteins | sample 5400191 | NCBI WGS metagenome assembly WNFT01 (sample SAMN13153359, study PRJNA577476) | soil metagenome | isolation source: 80 cm saprolite under Madrone tree | place: USA:California | collected 2016-06-14 | reverse complement strand
CTCGGGCCCGCCATGGCGACGACGCGGGCCGCGGTGTGCACGGCGATGCCGCCGATGTCATCGCGCGTCAACTCGATCTCGCCGGTGTGAAGGCCGCTGCGCACCGCGAGGCCGAGCGGTCGCACCGTGGCGGCGATCGCTGCGGCGCAGCGCACCGCGCGCGCCGGGCCGTCGAAGGTGGCAAGAAAGCCGTCGCCGAGGCTTTTCACCTCGTGGCCGCGGAACCGGCCGATTTGCGTTCGCACCGCCTCGTCGCCTCGTCGTGCCGGTCGAGCAGGACGCGCCACTGTCGGTCGCCGAGCTCGGCGGCGCGCTTCGTCGAGTCGACGATGTCGGTGAACAGCACCGTCGCCAGCACCCGATCGGCCTCGACCTCGCTGCGCGATCCGGTCAGGAACTCCTCGACCTCGTCGACGATGCGATCGACCATGTCGGGTTCGTTGAAGGCGTTGTGATTGACGCCCGGCAATTCGACGAACTTCGCGCCGGGAATATGATCGGCAATATAGCGGCCAGCATCGATCGTGACCCGCGTGTCGCCGGCGCGGTGCAACACCAAGGTCGGGACGCGGATCGTCGGCAATATGTCGCGCGCATCGACCTCGCCGCTCATCCGGATACATGCGACCGCCGCGGTAGGGCTCGCGCTTTGCCGCTCCCGCCGCGCCACCTCCCGGCGGAGATTTTCGTCCGACGCCTGGGTCGGCATCATGTACCGCATGATATATTCGCCAGTGCCCCACACCCGCCCGATCAGCTCGATGTGATGCGGCAGAGCGTCGCGGGTCAGCGTCGGATGTCGGGCATAGCTGCCGTAAAACGCCAGCGCCCGGGTGCGCTCGGGATAGGTGGCGGCAAACAGCATGCTCATCGCCCCACCCTCGGAGACGCCGAACAGCGCGGCGCGTTCGGAGCCCACTGCATCCATGACCGCGCGGACATCGTCCATGCGCTCTTCGAGATGAGCGACGCCGACATGCCGGTCGGAGAGGCCGGTGCCGCGTTTGTCGAACAGGATCAGCCGGGAAAACGCAGCCAGGCGGGAAAAGAATTGAGCCGAGCCGGGCGACTCCCAAGCCAACTCGACGTTGGAAACGAAGCCCGGAACGAAGATCAGGTCAAGCGGGCCGTCGCCGACCACTTGGTAGGCAATGTGCACATCGCCGCTTTTCGCGTAGCGGGTTTCCGGCGGTGTCATGACGGCCTCCCTTGACGGGCGTCCTCAGCATAAGCCCGGACGGCGCCATGGCGCCAATTCTTTGCTGCCCGGCATAGCACAAAAGCAGCAGCGAGTAGCCTAGGCGCGCCACCCGGCTGGCGACCGCTCCACGCCGTGGCCGCTAACGCATACGTGGTCCGGGGTCCATCCCCAGATAGACCCGGCCGGCGATCGGGTACCACTCGGGCGCGATCGTGACTGTCTGGCCGACGACTTGCAGGTCGCGCCGCCACTTGGCAAGCCGGCTCGCGCGCGGGAACGAGGTGCTGCCGCCGGGGCGGGTGGGTGCGCCTTTGCGTCCGACGCGGAAAGCTTCGATATCGGCAACCAAACAATTGCCATATTAATACAATATCTATTCGGGCATCGGCAGCACCCTGAGCGGGGTGCGGGATTGTCATTGTAGGAGTTGGCGATGCCTGATCTCGACCTGATAAAACAGGGGGAACAGGCGGTCCGGCGCCCGCACCAGGGCTTGGTCCCGCCGATTGAGGTAGAGGCCGACGGTGGCTTCAGCCGGTACGCATTTGGGATCTCTTGTTGGCTAGCGCAGGCGCGAGCCGGGGTCCATCCCAAGATACACCCGGCCGCCGATCGGGTACCACTCCGGCGCGAGGGTGACCGTCTGGCCGACGGTGTGCAGGTCACGCCAGCATTCGGCCAGGCGGCTCTCGCGCTTGAACGACGTGCTGCCGCCGTGGCGGTACACCAGATCCATCGCCTCGCGCGCGCTGTCGGCGGCGTAGGTCGAGGCCAAGCGGCAGCGGGCGCGCTGCTCGAGCGTCGTCTCTTTTCCGGAAGCGAGCGTATTCCATAGCTCGGTGATCATCGCAGTGCGGTAGGCGCGGCCGGCGTTCAGGATCGCATCGGCCCGCCCGACGGCGTCCTGCACCTGCGGGCTATCGCATAGCAACCCGACGGGGCGGCCGCGCGGCTGCTTGCCCCCCGCCAGCTCGATCAGTGCATTGATGCCCGCCCGCGCGATGCCGGTAATGACGGCGCTATGGTGTGGCCCGACCCAGCATTGAACTGGCAGCTGATAAGTGAGACCGGGCCAGCGTGCCCACTGGTTCTCGAGCGGGATACCGATTTGCGGCATCGTCCGCCGTTCCGGCAGGAAGACGTCGTTGACGGTCCAGTCGAAGCTGCCGGTGCCGCGCAGTCCCGCCACATCCCAGCTCCCCGGCACGATCTCCGCTTCGGAGCGCGCAAACACGCCGCGCCAGAAGAGCGAGCCACCATCCGGGTGGTGGCGCGGCTGGCCGTCATCGCCGATCACCTGGAAGCTCCCAAGCATCCAGCTGGCCTCTTGACAGCCGCTGCCGAACTGCCAGCGACCGCTGACCCGGTAGCCGCCCGCGGCCGGCACCGCCTGCCCGCCGCCCGGAACCGCGGTACCGGCGATTACCGTGTCCGCTCGCTTCCCGTAGATTTCGTCGACGCCTTCGTCCGGCAACCCGAGCGTGACCAGCTGGCCAACGCCCCCGTTGCCGAGGTTCCAGCCGACCGAGCCGGCACCCTCGGCCAACCGCTCGACAACGCGCAGGTAAGTCAGCGGGTCGACCTGGAGGCCGCCCAGCGAGCGCGGGATCACCATCTTGTAGAAGCCCGCTTCGCGCAATTGCTCGAACAGGGCCGAGGGCATGCGCTGCTCGCGCTCGATCTCGTCATGATACTTGCGCAGCACCGGCTGCAGCGCGGCCGCCGCGTGCACCAGGGGTTGGGCGTCGATATCAGCGGGTAGCCGCGTCTCTTCAGTGATCGTGTCCATTGGCCCTCCTGCCGCCCTATCTATCCAATCCGAAAGGGAGGTGGGAAGCAAGAACCCGGAGGGCTTGAAACGAGGTCGAGATCAAGCATCGCGCTTCCCACATAAGGTCACGCTGTCGCGAGATCCCAGAAAAATGAACCTCATCGCCGCCCAGCCCGATCTGTTTGGTGACGCCGGCCTTGCCGGGTTGTCCCAGGCCGGCGGGTTCGTCACGCCCTGCGAGGAGCAAATGTTGATCGCGTCAATCGACGCGGCAGAGCTCTCTCCCTTCCGTTTCCATGGATGGCTGGGGAAGCGGCTTACCGTCTCCTATGGCTGGCGTTACGACTTCGACGATGCCAGCTTCGCCCCGGCCGAAGCGATTCCCGATTGGCTGTTGCCGCTTCGTGCGAAGGCCGCGCGGTTTGCCGGCCTGCAACCGGGCGAACTGGTCCAGGCCCTGCTGATCCGCTACGACCCGGGTGCCGGAATTGGATGGCACCGCGACCGGCCGGTGTTCGAGCATGTCTTCGGCATCTCGCTCGGCGCCCCGGCGACCATGCGATTCCGGCGACGCAAGCCCGGCGCTTTCGATCGAGCATCGGCGCTGCTGGCGCCGCGGTCGATCTATCATTTGACCGGCGAGGCGCGGCATGAATGGGAGCACAGCATCGCCGCGATGGAAGTGACGCGCTGGTCGATCACCTTCCGCAGCCTGTCGGCGAGGGGCCGTCTGCACGCGAGAGCATAATCGACGTTCAGCGCGGGCTCACCACTGCCGCCTATCTCTCCGCGGCCGGGGACGCCAGCCCGTCGGGCGGCCAGACCACGACGCCTTCTGCGAGCGGAATGCGCAAATTTCGGAACAATAGGGAAAACATCATCCAGTTGCCCATGGCGATGACGAATTCCACCTGCTGCGCCGGCTCGGTGACATGCTTCGCCACCTCGGCCCAGGCCGCATCCGAAATGGATTTGCCGGCGAAACACTCGTCGGTGGCGGCCAGGATCGCCTTGTCCGCTTGTGTCAGCCGCTCGGAGTTCCGCCAGTCGCGCACCGCCAGAATATCCTCGGGCGGGATCCCTGCCGTGGTCGCCACCCGCCAGTGGTTCGTCCATTCGTAAACCGAGCCGGTGACCCAGCCGATCCGCATGATCATCAGCTCGCGCAGCCGGGTGTCGAATTTGTTGTTCTCCAACAGCTGCATCAATTGGCCGAACGCCACCCTGGCCACACCGGGATTATTGGCGACCACGCGAAACGCCTCGCTCTGCGTGCGCCGCGCCGGCATACCCATTGCCTCACCGAGTTCGCGGGCGCGCTCGAGCGATACCATTGGCACGCGTGAGGTCATCGTCGCTCTCCCTTTCGTTTTCCTGATTGAGCGGCGCGCTATCAGTAGCTCGGCTTGGTCGGAAATGGCGTGAGCTGAAGCTCGTGCGTCCAGCACGACGGGTCCTGGGTGTGCAGGTAGTAGAACGCCTCGGCGATCTTGGCCGGATTGATGATGTGATCGCGCCGGTTCTGGTTCCTCGGCAATGCCCGGGTTCCGGGCGAGTCGATGGTGCCGTCGATCACCACGTTGGCGACGTGCACGCCGTGCTCAGAATATTCCTCGGTGAGCACCTGCGCCAAGGTGCGCATCATGACCCTGGGGTAGTAGAGCGACTGTCCGGTCATGCGCTTTTTCCCACGCAGCGAGCTGGAGTTGTTGGAAAAGAAAAACGATCCCTGGCCTTTCTTCCGCATCGCCGGCAACACTTCCTTGGCGACCAGAAACGGCCCGCGGCAGGCGATGTGCTGCGTGGTATCGAACATCTCCACCGGGATGTATTCGAGCAGTTCCTTGTCGGGCGGAAGATCGCGGCCTTCGAGGTAACCCGCGTTGTAGACCAGAACGTCCGGATCGCCGGCTTCGCGGCGGATCGTGGCGAACGCCGCCGCGATCGAATCCTGCGAGACGAGATCGAGTTCGGCGATCATGCATTCGCCGCCCTGCTCGCGGATGGCCTGCGCCAGCGCCGACGCATTGGCCGCGGTGCGGGTGGTCAGCACGGTGAAGAAACCCTCCTGCGCGAACTTCTGCGCGACGGCGCCGCCCACACCCCAGCGCACGCCGACCGGCAATTCGCTGTCGTCCACCGTCTTGCCGTGCGCCAGCAGCGTGTTGCGGCCATCCGACTGCCACTTGGAGGTGGCGCCGATCACCACGGCGACTTGCTTGCCCTTCGTGTTGGTTTTGCGATTTTCGCTCATCGGAAAGCCTTTCTATTTTACATTCTTACGGGGTTGACGCCCGAGCCTAGCCTTCAGCCGAAGCGTGACACACAGCCTCAATGTTATGTCCATCCGGGTCGAGCACAAAAGCACCGTAATAGTGATGATGATAATGTGGGCGCAATCCTGGTGCGCCATTGTCTCGCCCCCCGGCGGCGAGGGCAGCCGCATGAAAGGCGTCTACGGCCGCGCGGTCCGGTGCCGTGAAGGCCACATGCGCACCAGTGGTCACCGCAGCGCGAGCACCAATCCAGAAGAACGCTTTCTTGTCCGCACCGTATCCTGAAAAGGTCTCTCCGTCCGCATAAAGCCGCCTGATGCCAAGAGGCCTTAAGGCGCGATCGTAAAACTCCCTCGCGTGATTCAAATTACTGACTCCGATCGTCACGTGGTCCAGCATCGTTGAAGAGCCCCTCGAACGTAAGGCTGAGGATCAGCGGGGGCCGCGTGCGTGTCAGGCGGCACGGTCCCAGCCCCACCAGGCGCAGAGCGCTTCTCCCATTACCAGTTCAAGATCGCGGCCCTTGAGCCACGGCAATTCCTCGGTGAACATCGTCACGCACTGGCGCCAGGGGCAGGACATCTTGGTGATGTCCGTGCCCCAGAACACGCGGTTGGGGCCGAACGCATCGTAGACCTGCCGCAGAAAGGTGTGGAGCGCCGGAAACGGATAAGTCTCGCTCGAGTAGTGAGGCACACCGGTCGCTTTGACCGCCACATTGGGGAACTTCGCCAGCGCCAGAAGCTCCGGGATGTGGGTCATCGCCGCGGCATCCTTCAGCGTGGTCGTGCCGCCTCTGCCGCCCAGGTGATCGATCGTCAGCCGAAGTCCGGGGTGGCGCTCGGCGATCCGGCCGAGCTCGCTCAGCGAATCCGTTGCCAGTGCTGCGATCGGCACACCGGCACCTTCGGCCGCGGCCCAAAGCCAGTCGAGGGTGCCGTCATGCAGCCACCGCCGCGCGGGATCGCCAAGGAACCCGTACCGCAGACCAAGCATCCCAGGTTGCTCTCTCCAGCTTGCGATGCGTGCGCGAGATTCCGGTCGATCGAGCGGCACCGCACCCATGATCGCGAAGCGGCCAGGGTAATTCCGAACCGCCGCGAATGCCATGTCGGTCGAATTTGGGTCCCAGCCCGGCGGATGAATGACCGCGGCATCGACACCGCCCTCGTCCATCAGTTGGATGGCCTCCTCAGGGGTAAAGGCCGTCACCTGTCGATGCGCGAGGTTGCTCGGCAAGCCGCTTCCCCAGAGGTGAATTTGGGCGTCGACGATCTCCACCGCATTCTCCCCCTTCGTATTTGCGCATCGGGTAGAGCACCCCGACCGCTCCATCCGGAATGCTAGCACAAAACCGTTGGCTGTCGGCTGTCGCCGCTTCGGCAAGCCTGCTCCGCCAACTCGCCGAGAGACGGCATGGCTACATGACGAGGCTGGTTTCACCCGCCCTCGTGACGACAGGCTCCGCTCAAATCGCGTTAATTGGGTGCTGCGATGCGCTCGCACGCTCAGGTTCCAAAAATGACACACAGTGGTGGCGTCGCGCTGTGCCAATCGTCGGAATGCAGGTTTGCTGTGCCGCGTTTTGAGGTGGGCTGTTATCAACCTCCGGAACCGCCGCAAACGGCCAGTCAAGCAGGACGTTGGAGAAGACCGAGATGACCAAACCACGGATTATCCCTTGCGTGGTTGCAATCGGGCTGGTCCTGGGTCTATCGGCTTGCACTAATCCCTACGATCCCGTCCAGCGGACGATTGGGGGCGGTCTGATCGGCGCGGGCAGCGGGGCGGCAATCGGTGCTGCCGCTGCCGGCGGTCACGGTGCCGCCCTCGGTGCTGCAGTCGGCGGTGCTGTGGGGGCGCTGACCGGTCTTATCACAACGCCCGCACCGCCTGCTTATCACGGCTACTACAATCACCGACGCTACGCCGCCTCCAACCAGCGAAGACGTCACTGCGTCGACTGCGGGAGCACTGCGGCAGCCGCCCCGACAAACGCGCCCTCAAGGTACTGAACGGCACGCGTCATTCCCGCGGACGCCCAAAAGAACCCGACCTGGTGTTCGCCGAAGCCGGAATCCGGAGAATGTCGGTTAAAGGTCGGTTGGGATCTGGCAAGTAATGAAGCTCGCAGCCATCAGCATACTGTGCGCTCTGGTTGTCGGCTGCGTGCTGGCGCCGCTGCCGGGTGATCTGCGCAGCGCGCGCGAGGCTTGCAATCGCCAGTACCCGCGCCGCGTCGGCAGCTACTTGCCGCATGCCCAATGTGTCAACGCCGCGGTGGAGCGCTACGCGCTGCCGACGGCGAGCCATCCCGATCTGCTCCGACTGCAGGAAGGGCTGAGGGCAAGTCTATCCGCCAAGGTCGACCGCCGTCAGATCAGCGTATCGGCCGCGGAACGCCGCATGGCCGAAGCCGACCGTCTGGTCGCTGTGGCCGAGCGCGAGCGCGACGCCGGGAATGATGCCGCCGCGGCCCGCCGGGTCGCGTCGATCGAAGAAATGCCGCGCTGAGCTCGTCGCTCCGTGAGGTCGGCGAACGCGATCTCCGTCTCGATCATCCAGAACTCGGCGAGGTGGCGGCTGGTGTTCGAGTTCTCGGCGCGTAAGATCGGCCCGAACGTAAAAGCCTTGGTCAGCGCGAGGCAGTAGGCCTCGACATTGAGCTGCCCCGAGACCGTCAGAAACGCCTCGCGGCCAAGAAATCCTGCGCGAATCCACCTTGCGTCATGAGCGAGCCAAAGGCTGTAGCGACCTTAATCGTGGATGCGAGTAGCAATAAAGTGGTCCGCGTTACCGGTCCTGTGAGGGAAGACCGACACAAATCCGCCGTCCATCTACCCAACCAGAATCCCCTGTGACGGATCGAACTTCCAACCAGTCGTCCTTCTTCTGGATTACCGTGACTACTGTCCGATTGGTGATCGGTCCTATCGGCGGATAGTCTATTCCCGGCCCGGTCCGCAGGTTTAGATAATTAACCGCTGGGAAGCTTTCAGGCACGCAGACGTAATCTGCAAGGGTGGGGATGGCTGATAACAGCAATATTGCCCCGACAGAAGAGAGCCGACGCCCGATCAGAAAACTCGCCTTAGCAGCGGCCAGCAAAGTTGGCTTCAAGAGAAACCCTTTCCTATTCTCTGACTCCACCTTATTTTCGACTCTTGGTAGAAGTTCCAGAATTCGGAGACATCTTCGACGGGAACATTCTCGACTGCCCTGGCAGTCTTGTCGCACAGTGCTTTGTATTCGTCCGGAAGAAAACTCTTCAAGACCTCGCGCTGGTGCTCGTCTTTCAGCCAATTGTACGGTTCGCCCTGCTGGTCTACTATCGGGACAGGCCAGGCGACAATGCCGCCGCGTTGCGGCTGGTCCCGTTGCGCTGTCCCGACAAATGTGGCGTCTAGCGCTGCTTTCAAATTGATTGGTTGATACTGCGGAATGCGCGCACCTGATTTCTCCGACAGCTGCCAGCGCGCCAGCGCACTGTAGTCGACACCTTCACCGATCGGGATCGCATGGGGCGGCAGGCGCGCAACTCTCCTGCGTGCTGTCGGTTGCACAGAGAGCTGCGTCGGGAGCTGGTTGATGACGCGGACCATCGGCCGATAACGGCTCCACAGATAGGCCGATGTTCTGGATTCATATAGTGTTCCGTTCACTTGAGGGCGTACGGCGTCCCTCCAATCGGCGAGTAGGACAAGACCAAGCTCGTGCTTTTCAATCCGAGATAGCATCCAGAACAAGGTTCTGTCCGAGAGGCTCTGATCCTCGTAACCTCCGCCGATGTTAGAGTGGACGCCGGGGAACCAGACCTGCTCGACAAATCGAAAGCCCCGGTGATAGGGCAATTGCCACAAACTGGGTTTAAATGGTCCGCGTTTTTCGTCGATTGCAATCGCATGAAATGCAAAGTCGATATTTGAGCCCAGCGTTACATTGTGAAATTGAAATCTCCTCGCATTCCAGTTGCCGAGAGCCTCGAGGGGGACGCCCAACGCCCCTACCGTGTCAAACACACCTAATAGTCGAATTCGTACCGTATCGTGAGAAAGCCTTGCCAACGCTTCGGCTTCTTTGGGAAATCGGCTATCAGGCGAGGTGAGGTAATATCTCCATGCCCGTTCCTCGTTTTCCGCAGAGCAATGATCAGCTTTCAAAAGGCCGCTCGCGCCAATATACCCAGCCAGACTTCGTGCGGTGAAGGCCCCGCGCGAAAAGCCGAGGATGTAAATTTCGACGCCAGCTTCGTATTCACGTGAAAGATATTTATACGCGGCGCGGACATTCTGCGATAGTCCTAAGCCTACGGTACCTCCCATAACTTTGTCTCGCGTGGAAAGTCCCGTCCCGACGCCCGTATGATAATAGATGCGCTGTTCTTCAGCACCGGCGGCTGTCAGGACGTTCGGTGCTATCAGATCTCGAATGCGAACAATGTTGGTGATTTGCTGGCTATCAGCTGTGTTCCAGGTGCCGTCCAAGCAAAGAATCAAGCGTTTGAGCACGAGCCAGCCCCCCGATCCCTTAGCAAACCCGATCGCTAAGGGAGTAGTACGCGTCAATACCGCGCGTTGCCAGGGGTTCGCGGGAAGGGGATGGCGTCGCGCACGTTGGCGAGGCCGGTGACGTAGGCGAGGGTGCGCTCGAAGCCGAGGCCGAAGCCGGCGTGCGGCACCGTGCCGTAGCGGCGCAGATCGCGGTACCAGGCGTAATGCTCCCGGTCGATGGCGCGCTCGGCCATATTGCGGTCCAATACTTCGAGCCGCTCCTCGCGCTGGCGGCCGCCGATGATTTCGCCGATCCCCGGCGCCAGCACATCCATCGCCGCGACCGTCCGCCCGTTGTCGTTCACCCGCATGTAGAAGGCCTTGATGTCCTTCGGGTAGTTCATCACGATGACCGGCTTTTCGCGTGCTTTTCGGTCAGATAGCGCTCGTGCTCCGACTCCAGGTCGATGCCCCACTTGACCGGGAATTCGAATTTCTCGTTGGCGCGCTCGAGCACTTCGATCGCCTCGCCGTAATCCATATGCACGAATTCCGAGCCGACGATCCCCTCGAGCTTCGCGACCAGCCCCTTCTCGATGCGCTGGTCGAAGAAGGCGAGATTTTTTGCCCTTCGTTGAGCAGCGCCGCGAAATGTAGCTTGCGGTTCGAGGGGATCAGCCCTCGATGCCTGCCTGCCGCGGTGTCCCGTGCTTTCCAGGCTCCTCGATTAGATCTACCGGTCCGTTTCGTTCTGCGTCCAAACGTTCCATCCGAAGAGCTTGCTGATCTGCGTCAGATCGAGCGGGTATGCGTCTCTGTCCAGACGGATTTCGACCAACGTGGTCGTGAACGGGGCGAACAGGCGTTGATTGTCGAACGGGATTGCGCCGGAGCGAATGTCTTTCAGCAATTGCCTATCGCGTTGCAGCACCGGGGTTAGGTCGAACATCGCATCCCAGCGCTCGTTCGCGGTCGGTGAGGGAAGCGGAGCGCTTTCCCGTTCCCAGCCGAAGCCCTGGAAATCGATCCATGTCGAGGCCGACAGCGCCATCACCTTGACGGTGAGCGACGAGCGCGCCAGCAGCTTGTCGACATCGAAATGAAAGCAGCGATAGCTGTGATCGCGGCTGTATACGGCGACGTGCTCGTCATCGAAGTCCGGGATCGGGTCGTCGCCGTCGAACAGCTGGATATGAAAATCGCGAATGGGGTCACCGCGCTGGTCGACGCACCGCACCACCACCTGCTGCCAGGCACCCTTTTCAGCCGCGACCGCCGCCCCTCTGCCATGCGCGTCGGCGGCGGTCAGCCACGCGCGAAACTCGTCCGCGCCGTTCACCCGCAAGGCCTTCTTGGCGAGGGAGACCAATTCGTCGGTCGGCTCGGCAATGATCGTCCCGTGGTTCATCCCCGCCATCAGATGCACCGGCACGTTCGTTCCCATCCACTTCTCGACCGACACGTGCTGAGCGGCGGCCCGGGTCAGGTCCAGTATGATCTTGCGGGTATTCAAGCCGGCCCCCGCCCAGCGCACGGTGCCGTCCATGCCCGGCGAGTTGGCCAGTTGGCGAATCCCGCCATAGGCCTCCGTACCGCAGAACACGAAGACGTAAGGCGTATCGGGGCTCTCGTCGAAAAACGGCTGTTCGTTGAAGATGTCGCGGAACGCCAGATCCCAAGTGTAGGGGCTCGCGAGTTCCAGCCCATCGAGGATCGCGTCTCCGGCGGCGAGGAAGTCCGGTCCGAGGTGCTTTTCTCCTTTGAAAACGGCCCCGAGCCAGCTGCGGCCTTGACGCGCAAGGGGTGAACCAAATGTGGCCGGGGCGATCGCCACGAGGTGTTTCAAGCGGCCAAGCCGGCGGCGATCGCGCACAAACCATTCACGGATGACCAGCATTCCAGTGGAATGCACAATCGCGTCGAACTCCTGCACGTCATTGCCGAATTCTGCGCGCAATGCACGGTCGAGCCCGTCGGCCAAATCCTTTATCGTGACCTCGTCGGTCAGCGACTCGTAATTACCCGTGCTGATCGTCTCGATCTCCCAGGCCGGATCGCCGCTCCCCAGCTTGTCACGCCAGGTCCTGAACGACTCTCCCTTATCCGAGTAACCGTGGATCAGAACGATTGGCCGGTTCATGTTTCCCTCCCAGAAGAGGCCCCGTCTTTATGCAAGATTAACCAAAATCGACCGGGACGGAAACGAAATGCCTGAAAAAGGTGTAATTATACCTTCGGGTGGTTCATCACGATGACCGGCTTCTTCGCGTATTTCTCGGTCCGATAGCGCTCGTGCTCCGACTGCGGGTCGATCCGAGGTTGGTGGGCCTCCATGAGAAAATCGTGAATATCGACCACACAATTGCCGTAGTAGTATTATACCTGCGCCACGATCAGCGCACCCGGCGCTGGATGCGGAGAGGCGAAGGAGAACAGGGATGCCTGATCTCGACCTGATAAAACAGGGGAAACAGGAGAGATGCGCGGCGGCAGCGGGCGCTTTTGTCGAGGCGCAAGCGCCGAGGCGGGATGTCTCAATACCGCGCGTTGCCGGGCGTTCGCGGGAAGGGGATCGCGTCACGCACGTTGGCGAGGCCCGTGACGTAGGCGAGGGTGCGCTCGAAGCCGAGGCCGAAGCCGGCGTGCGGCACCGTGCCGTAGCGGCGCAGATCGCGGTACCAGGCGTAGTGCTCCCGGTCGATGCCGCGCTCGGCCATACGAGCGTCGAGCACTTCGAGCCGCTCCTCGCGCTGGCTGCCGCCGATGATCTCGCCGATCCCGGGTGCGAGCACGTCCATCGCCGCGACCGTCCGGCCGTCGTCGTTCACCCGCATGTAGAAGGCTTTGATGTCCTTCGGGTAATTCATCACGATGACCGGCTTCTTCGCGTATTTCTCGGTGAGATACCGCTCGTGCTCCGACTGCAGATCGATGCCCCATTTGACCGGGAACTCGAATTTCTCGTTCGCCCGCTCGAGCACTTCGATCGCCTCGCCGTAATCCATATGCACGAATTCCGAGCCGACGATCCCTTCGAGTTTCGCGACCAGCCCCTTTTCGATGCGCTCGTCAAAGAAGGCGAGATCTTCCTCTCTCTCGTTCAGCAACGCCGCGAAGGTGTATTTCAATAGCGCTTCGGCCAATGCCGCATTGTCCGAAAGATCGGCAAACGCGATCTCCGGCTCGATCATCCAGAACTCGGCGAGGTGGCGGCTGGTGTTCGAATTCTCGGCGCGGAAGGTCGGCCCGAAGGTGTAGACCTTGGTCAGCGCGAGGCAATAGGCCTCGACATTGAGCTGTCCCGAGACCGTCAGGAACGCCTCGCGGCCGAAGAAATCCTGCGCGAAATCGACCTTGCCCTCCGGCGTGCGCGGCAGGTTGGCGAAATCCAGGGTCGACACCCGGAACAATGCCCCCGCCCCCTCCGCGTCGGAGGCGGTGATAACAGGCGTATTGACCCAGAAAAACCCCTGCTCGTCGAAGAACCGATGGATCGCCTTTGCCAAGGTGTGCCGCACGCGCGTCGCCGCCCCGATCACATTGGTCCGCGGCCGCAGGTGGGCCACCTCGCGCAGGTATTCCAAGGTGTGCGGCTTGGGCTGGATCGGATAGGTGTCCGGATCGTCGACCCAGCCGATCACCCGGACGGCATTCGCCTGCATCTCGAAGGGCTGGCCTTTGGCCGGCGACGGCACGACCATCCCCGTTGCCTCGACCGCGCAGCCGGCCGAGAGCTTCAGGACCTCGTCGGTGTAATTGGGCAAGGTGTTGGGTACCACGACCTGCAGCGGATGGAACGACGATCCGTCCGAGACGTGCACGAACGAAATCCCCGCCCGCGAATCCCGCCGGGTGCGCACCCAGCCTTTGACCGTGACCGGCGTGTCAACAGGCGCCTGGCCGGCCAGGATCTCGCGCCCGCTAAGCTCTCTCTTGTCCATGATCGAGAGTGACTCCCGCAGAGCGATCTTGTCCAGCGCTGCCAAGCTGGCACAACCCACCGCCGGGCGGTCCGCTTTCAATTAGGCCCGCGGCAGAGCCTTTGCCAGCATCGCATAGGCCTCCTCGTCGGTGCGATCGTAGCGCAGCGGTGTGACGACGATGCGGCCGGCGTTGAGCGCGTCGATGTCGCTCTCCGGCCCTTGCTCGCGCGGGCCGCGGCGAAAGCCGATCCAGTGGTAGGTCAGGCCGCGCGGATCGGTTCGCGTCTCGACATGCATGCCCTGAATGAGGCCGACACCCTGGCGCGCCAGGGTGAGCGGGCCGGCCTCGGCCGCCGGAAGGTCCGGGAAGTTGACGCTGAGGCAGGTCGCATCGCCCCAGCCGATCGCCTGCAATTGCCTGACGACGCCGGGGCCGAGAGCCGCTGCCGTCGACCAGCGGACGTTTAGGCGATCGGTCCATGCCTGGCTCAGCGCGACCGTCGGAATGCCCAGCATCATCCCTGTCATCGCCCCGCCGACGGTGCCGGAGAACACCGTTTCCATGCCGAGATTGGCGCCGCGATTGACGCCGCACAGCAGGAGATCGGGCGGAGCGCCGATCATCAGATGGCATACCGCCATCACCGCGCAGTCGCCCGGAGTTCCGCTGATCGCGTAACGCCGTGGGCCGCGCTCGGTCACCCGGATCGGGTGATGCAGGCTGACCGCGTGGGAGACCCCGCTCTGGTCGTGCTCGGGGGCGACGACCCAGACCTCGCGGGCGAGCTCGCGCGCGATCTCTTCGAGCACGGCGAGACCCGGCGCCTCGATGCCGTCGTCATTGCTGAGCAGGACGCGATCCAGCACGCGACCGCTCGGTTAGTAGCGAGCGCCCCGCAGTTATTCGGCTTTTTCCGGCGGGCCCTTGAGCTCGACCACGTTGCCGTCCGGGTCGGTGATGTAGAGCGAGGAGCCGTAGCCCTCGGCACCGTAGCGCCGCCTGACCTCGCCGACGGCGATGCCGTGCCGCTGCAAATGTGCGGCCAATGCCGCGAAGTCGAAAGTGCTGATGCGCACCGCGAAGTGGTCGAGGTTGCGACCTTCAGCAGGCTGCGGCGCGGAACCGGCCGGCACCAGATCGATCATCGAGGCGCCGGCGCGCAACTGCACGAGCTTGGGCTCTTCGAGCCGGCGCTCGACGTGGCAGCCCAGCACCTCTCCGTAAAACCGGATCGCGCGATCGAGATCGGCGACCCGCAGCACCAGGTGATCGAGCCCGGCGACACGGATCGCCGGGGCTTGAGATGCTTCCGCCCGTTCCAAATTCGCTGTGTCCGGCATTTCCGCCTCCATTCCGTCACGGCGCTCATCCTACCGCGATTCGGCCGGGGCGGCAGGCAGATTATTGCCGTTGCGGCGCAGCCGGTTGCACCCCGGCACCGCGCGGGTGTTGGCTGCGCCAGGCCCGCCGCTCGGCGGGATCGAGGACGCCGTC
>WNFT01016091.1_pt1 | contig 15158 bp, 9 predicted proteins | sample 5400191 | NCBI WGS metagenome assembly WNFT01 (sample SAMN13153359, study PRJNA577476) | soil metagenome | isolation source: 80 cm saprolite under Madrone tree | place: USA:California | collected 2016-06-14 | reverse complement strand
ACCGCCCGAGAGCAAGTCGACGCGGGCGCACACTATCTCTGGAGCGCGGCCGGCAACACCCCGGGAAACAAAGATGGAGCTTGGTATCGGACGCTCAAGGCCCAACTGCACCCAAACCTTCCAGACCTGGATAATCTCAGTCAGGATCGCAATAGGGCAGCGTCAAAATTCAACGTCCACGCTCCAATGTTGTTCGCGGCCTTCGCCGATACCTCCGATTACGGACTCCTGGCTTGTGCCGGTAGGGCTGGCGCATTTACCGCTCCGTTAGCTTTGGCGGCCATGAATTCGAACCTTGGCAAAGCGTTCGATTTGAAATGGAAAAATCTCACGGACGATCAGTTTGACGAACTGCAAGGGAATGCGGGCGACACCACAAGCTTCCGCTGGCCTCGGCCGAATAGCTCGCTTAACAATAATTCGCCGCATCGTTCGACAATATGGGGCGAATCGTGCGTAGACGTTCGACACTTTGACTGCATAGGTTTTGTTAACTGGTGTCTTTCGGAGGTACTGACCCAGCCCGTTCACTACGGCATTGGAAACTTTGTCGCCAAGAGCGTCGGCACGTCAATTCAACTGCCGAAGGCCCAACTTGGCGACATCGTAACGATTGGAGCTGATCACATAGGGCTTGTCTCGGAGAATCGAACGGTCATAGAAGCCAGGGACGCGGTAAGCGGAGTGGTGGAGAGTCCTTTCAGCGCCGCGCGTTGGACCCAATGTTTTCGTTTGCCGGACAGCATGTGGAAGTAACCTCGGGGCATGGCGCAATACGATAGCAAAGTGAAGCTAGTCAGTTGAGGATCAGCTACTCGAAAGTTCCTCGGAAGGGGAATCCAACAGAATCCTCTATGAAAGACCTAAGAAGAAAGATCTTTGCGATAGGCGGACTGGTCGCGATCGCTGCGCTGATTTTGTTTCCGTCAGCGATTACTGCCCGCATGAAATGCCGCAGCTCAGATTTTGCGTGCTTCAAGCGCAAGATGGTGCCGAAGGTCGGGCGCAAGATTACAGTCGCAGGAGCATTGTCGGCGGCTAAGCTCGGCTGGATTGTCAGATTCGACGACTGGGGTGTCTATATGTACGCGGTGCAGACCAACGACACTGCTAAGATGAATGCCTTCGCCCCTTTTGAGGGTCAAACCATAAAGGTTGCCGGCACTCTCCGATACTCAGCGGGTTCAGCGTCTACGCGATCCGATGAAGCCATTGTTCCTGAGCACTTCTACTTCGATCTAGCCGACGCAAAAATAATCAGTCCCCGCCCCGCGGCAGAAATCGAGTTTCGTGAAATGCGTCTCCGCAAGCCGCCTCTGGCTGAGCTCTATTTCGATATCAGATTGCGCAACGACGGAGCGGCGGCGAGATGGTTCCTGCTGCCGAGCAATCTTGGATCCGCAAATGCAGCGATTGGCGCGAAAGGCGGCGTTGACACCCTGGAAGTATTTGCGCCTCGCGGCCAGGGACGCGTCATCATCGGTCACTTCCTGGGCACGGGCGGCTTTCAAGCTCTGCTCTTGCCTCCGCATGCGAAAGTTCGGCTAAGACTCTTTTCAATTTCTTATTGGGGCGATCCGCCGGATCGTCTGCGGATAGAAGTTGTCATTGCCAAGACATTTTCGATTGGCGGTGAGAGAGCCGAAAAGTGGTTTGGCAGTCAGCCATTGAGTAGCGTCAAAGCCGACATAACCGAAAACGCGAGGAGTATTTCACGGATGTTGCGATCGAAACGTACGCCGGACAACAAAGAAGTAGCACCGAGAATTGAAGACGGTCGTCGTCTCCAGTTAACGGTTTCGCTTACGGCGAAGCAATAAGTACGGTTTCTATCGATCAGATATGATTTTTCATGCACAAGCTAAAGCTTGAACTCTAAGCCGTGAATTTCACGGTTCAGAGCTCAAGCTTCAGCTTGTCATATGCTGACCGACAAACGATATCTAATTCACGAAACGAACCACTGGTCTCGACACCAGCAAAGAACCAGAAGCAATAATATTTATGGATATACTCGAGCGTCTTCGTCGAATTAGGAAAGGGCTCTGGATCGCTGTCGGAGTAGCTTTTGGCGTCCTATTCCTGCTCATAGCCGTGGCTGTGGTGGCCGCGCTAATTCTCCGAGCATGGGACGCGCGCAATGCGCCAAAGATAGTTAAGAATCAAATCGGAATCGAACTGATATCCATTTCACCGGGCAGCTTTTTGATGGGTTCCGATGATGCCCGCGATGACGAAAAGCCGGCGCATCAAGTAAACATCAGCAAGGCATTTCTTATCGGCAAATACGAAGTAAGCGCCGGCGAATGGAAAGCTGTTATGGGCAAAACACCGCCCAATTTCAAAGCCGATCATTTTCCCGTGCAATTCATCACCTGGAACGACGCGCAGGAATTCATTCGACGTCTAAATCAGAAAAACGACGGATACTCTTATCGCCTGCCGACCGAGGCTGAATGGGAATATGCATGTCGCGGTGGAGCGAAGACCGAAGACCCAAGCGACATCGAATTATTGGCTTGGTACGATGGTAACTCTAACAATCGCCTGCATCCGGTTGGGATGAAACATGCGAATGACTGGGGCTTTTATGACATGCGAGGAAACGTCTCGGAATGGTGCCAGGATTGGTACGATAAGAATTACTACAGCCAAAGCGGTGGCGCCGATCCAAAAGGTCCAGGCAACGGCCAGGAGCGAGTGAAGCGAGGTGGCTCACATTTTGATGATAGATCGAAAGTACGTTGTTCAGCTCGCGAAGGAGCGGCGCCAACTGACATCCTGGATACTAATGGATTTCGGATCGTCGCCGTGGCGCGGGCTCAATAGCTCAGTACCTCACGCCAGTAACAATCCGAATTTCCCTAACTCAACCAGCTTTTTCTCCAAATCTTTGTCGACTCCGCTAAGCATAGCTTCTTTCTCAGCGTCTGGAATTTTGGCATTCGAGTCGATCGCGCGCTTGAGTTCCTGGGCCAGAGCGCTCCGATCCCGCGTACCATCCAACAGTAAAAGCAGTTGACTCGCAATCTCATCATCCAGTCGCAGGCTTTCGTGAAGGAGGGTAGCGACCACATGGCCGTGCTTTATCTGAAGTCGGGCGATTGGGCTCGCGATTGGAAAAGCGCTGGGCTCGACGGTGTAAGCCGGTTCGTGCCGATGTAGATTGATGACGCCAACCTCATAAGTCTTGAGCGTCACATCGGCCAGCGTTGCAGAGTCCTCGGCGATGGTTGTCGCCTCACTTGCCCCGGCCAACAGGCGTGCGTGCGTGACTAACTCTGGAAAACTGATTGCCCGTGGATAAATCCGGCCCAGATGAAGGAAGGCTGCTTTGGTTAATGGCAGGTTGGTGGTGGCCGCTGCTCCATTCTTGGCGCGAAACTTTTCTGATGATTCCGATTTGACGTCGGGTGACGCAGAATCCGGTTGGATTTGGGCCTTGATCAATAAGGCACGTAGTCGGTCGGGATTGATTCGGCGCGCCACCTCAGCTTCGCGATGACAAAGGAGGGTTTGCCGGAAACTTCTGCCTTTCAAGAAATCCAAATATTGCTCTCTGGCAATCGTATCCTCTTCGCCAATCTGATCGAGTTGCCGCGCGGCCTCGCCGGTAAAGCTGGTGCCGGCTGAACGTTCGAAGTAGTCTGCCTCTGACAAGAACTGCAGATCATGTTCCTGCGCCTGTTTCGCAAACTCGTGGAAATAGAAGGGCACATTTACGTCCGCGAGCTCGTCGTGATAAATCGATCCTTCGTCTCGCTTCAGCAATCTGGCGCTCATCTCACTGAGAAAATTCGCGTAAGAGTTCTTCTCCGTTTGCGCCTCAGCGATCCATTTGATCACGGCGCGGCTCTGGCCAACCTTTTCGGGAGCCTCCTGCTTGTCCTTTGAATGAAAGCGCATTATGTCGCGCGCTATTTCGCGAAGGCGACACACGGGATAGGTGTTATAGGAAATGTACGCCACGCCCTGAGGCGCCAGGTGCGCGCGGCAAATAGCCAGGATGCGATCGCGCACAACGTCCGGCACCCACGAAAACAATCCATGCGCCACGATGTAATCAAATTGTCCCAGCTCGCTGGGAAACGCCATCACATCAAGTTGCTGCAGCGAGATATTTTTCAACCCCAGCGCCGAAATCAATTCCCTTCCCTGATCGATAGCGCTGCCCGCGAGATCAATGCCGACAAAATTACTTTCGGATAGATCGAAGGCCATGGGGATAAGGTTCCCGCCCGCGCCACATCCCATTTCAAGCACCCGACATGCTTCGACCGGCGCCGGATTCATCCCGAGCAGAGTGGCTATCGTTGCCAATCGATCAGGATGCGTCTGGGAATAGACGTAGGACGGATAATCGACTTCGTCGTAAGCAGTGTGATGGACGGCAGTCATATTGAGATATCACTTGATTATTAATCGTGAGTCCTTGGGAATTCAAACTGACCCAATTAGTCACAATTAGAAATTAGAATGAAACTGTTGGGCAGGGCGCTGGACTGCTCTTCTGGATCTCCAGAGCGAAAGGGACTTCTGATTGTCATCATCACAATTGAAAATAACTTGCCTCGCCGAGTTGGCGCGCAAGCTGAGCGATTGTCTGGCCCGCATTCAGGGTCGGCACGCGTTCAGGAATCGGCCCGCGGTGACTATGTTATAACGAAGGCCACCAAAACGAGAGCGGCTTAATTTATCAAGCGAGTGACCTCCTAACCCCGAATCGATTTGATCGCGCTTGGGACTGAAAGCTTCGATAGACTTCTATGTCAATATTTCAAGCCTGACCCCTCTCGTTCATCCATCGCTCGACTATTCCCCTAATTGTTCATCCATCGCTCGACTATTCCCCTAATTGTTCATCCATCGCTCGACTATTCCCCTAATGTAATAGCTGCGTCGCTGAGTTGTTACAGGAAGAATGAAATGTTTTCGCTTGGCTCGTAAGAGGAGCAGTTGCCGATTACTGCTGCGAGGAATTACGAGATACGGACGACCCTAGACTCGATGCGCGCCTTCCTGGCCATGGCCGTCGAGGTTGTCTCCCCGCAATATTGCGGTCAAGTAAAATCGCAAATCGCAGGCTTTACCCCTTTTCTTCTTTTCCCAACACTCATAAAGCGTATGTCGTAAAACTGGGCTAGGTGTCATGATCGAATGTGACGAAAACGTCAAACGCAACCTGACCTGTGCGTTCTACCTTCTGCGCCAGTTTTGACAAATCTTCATGTATCGAATGCTTGGAAAGGCGATGTTCTAACGTCTCAATGTCTTTCAATTGAAGTAATATTAATTCGAGCGACTCAACTTCTTTCTTGACTTGACGCCGAAAATCCGATTTGTCGACGACAAAACCTATCACATTGACAAAGGCCTCATCTGCGTTACCAAGCGCGCCGTTTCTATAGGGTTGCTTGACGTGTGCACTACCAATCCATAATTGTTTCTTCTTGGACGACATGGTCTGTTAATCTGGAAGGCGACCTTTCTTACTCCGAGGTTCAATATGAATATTTTGCTTCCCTGTCCTTCTTGAGCCGTCCTTTCTTGTGGGATGATAATGAGTGTTCCCTTTCGCGGGATTTACATCCCTGACCAACGGCCCTTTACTCCTCGCTTGTTGATAGTCCTCAGCGGCCTTTCTTGTTGGAAGCTTTTTTGTAATTACTTTCGGTTTACCGCTCGGACCTAACTGATCTTTCGGTATGCCTTTTTCCTCGGCGTCAGCTACGTTCTTTGTCTTTTCCGCAGTTTGGCCTCCATTCTGCTGTGCTTGATTCTGGGCGGCATTCGATTGGTTCATCATGTACGAGGGACGACAATCAACGCCCGCAAGACAACCTGGCCCCGAGCCTTTGAAGATATCGACGAAAGTATCCCCGACCTTTTTCCAATCGACGTTCTTTATAATCGTTACAGCTGCTGTACCAGCAGCAGCTACAGCAGCCGCGGCTTCGCCGGCTTCAACTATAACTTGGTCAGGATGTTCAAGCACCTGCTCTACGCAAGGAGGACAGTGACCAGTGGGATCTGTGTATTTCAGAGGATTGTTGTACGCGTATTGATACTTGTTCAGGGACTGCGGTTCGGTGATGTCGGCATAGAAGGTTGGATTCTCTGACGCATCATTCGCAAAGGTGTATAGCTCTTCTGGCCCGGCCGCGAATTCATCCGGTGAAGTAAAGCGTCCTTGAATCGACGAATAGTATCTAGCATCAAAGAAATCAAGTCCCGTCTCAATGTCGCGTTCTTTTGAAGTGAACTTCTGCCGTGCTCCGTCAAGTCCAGTCGTATTTGGAGCGGGATAGCCTTGCGTTGTGGTGCGACCCCCGGTACCGGCAAAGAGTTCCTCACCGAACGGCAGATAGTCATGACGGGTGACGCCGTTGAAATCGCCACTCTGATCCAAGATCATCCGCGGCGTGCCGAGTTGGTCCGTCACCAGCCAGTGAATATCAACTCCGCCGCCACCGCCACCACCGCTCCCGCTTACGCTCGTCGCATGCTGTCGCAATTCCCTGATGTGGGCCGCCTTGATTAGAGTTGCGTTCGAAGAATTCTCATGGAAGCCTATAAGCGTCGGATCGGTCGTGTATGTTGGCGGCTGAATGCCGAGTTGGGTTAACGCCGCATCAAGCTGCTCTCGCAAGTCACGAACGTCTTCAACGTAAATATAACTTAACGAGCCATGCGTCCAGTTTCCATCACCCAGCCCCGCCAGATGCCGCACCGCATTGACCGCCGTTCGCAGTTCAGTAACGTGCGCGGCCTTGATTGGGGTCGCGCTGGATGGGTTCTCCGAATATCCGGTAATGGTTGGGTCGGTTAAGTGCAATTACCAGAACCGTCTGCCGCGCAGACTCGATAAAGATACGCACTACCCACGTTCCCGCTGTCGGTAAAGCTCGTGTTGGCAGTGGTGCCGATCGATCCAAACAAACCGCCCGTGGCCTTGCGCTCAATCCGGTAATTGCTCGCACTTCCCGACCAACTGAGCGCGACGTTGGTCCCGCTACTTGCAGGCGTCGCCGCCAGCCCAGCAGGAGCCGCGCTGGCGCTAGCTGCCGTAATCAGCAATTGCCCGTTGCGATAGCCGTACTCTTTCTGCGGATGTGCCGGGTCGCCATTGACTCCATATTCCGCAAGCAACTCGCCACCGATGCCATAAACCTGCCAAATTTCAACTGGCTGACCATTAACGCTGACAGTTCGCTTCACGCGACGGCCATCGCCGTCATAGCTGTAGCTCCCAGCGACCGCGCTGTTCCAGATGGTTTCAGACTTCATCCGATTCTCAGCATCATAGGCGCGCAGAACCGCGGCGGTGCTGTAAGTGTCAGTCGTTAGATTACCAGCGTTATCGTAGCTCATAACACCGCTCTGACCGTTGGGCACAGTCAAACGATTGGTGTTGGGATCGACGTTGAACTGGAGGGAATTGATTCCGCCGGAAGTGTTGGATTGATCTATGGTGCGGTTGCCGTAGCGGTCGATGGTATAGCCTTGCTGCCAGAGCAGCGATGCGCCGGGATTAAACTCGCGCATCTTACTCAACCGATTCAAGCTGTCGTAATCATATTGCTGAAACCAGGAAGTCGCACTGGTGTTCTGCTCGTTGTTGGGAATGTAGGTTTCCTGCCTCATTAAGTTGCCCTTGTTATCCGGCGCATTGCAGCTTGCGCCACCGCACGTGAGGCTGTACCAATTGACCAACTTGCCCCGATTCCAACTGGCGTTACCACTAGTGCCGCTGCCGGCAAGAATCTCCGCGAGTTGTCCGCGTGTGTTGTATACAAGCTGGTTGAAAATCGCCGTCTGTGTGCCGAACTGCTCCTCCTTCAGGCCGCCAAGCGGCGAGTAAGTAATCCCTGTCGAGTAATTTCGCGCCGCGCCACCAGTCCCGAGATTGCCGGTGAAGGCCAGATTCTGCGCATTCTCATCAGCCAGCCACCCGGCGCTGTCGTAGTTGTAGGTAAATGAGCGGGTCGAGGGGTAATTAATCGTCTTCAGAATCGCATCAGGCCTGACCCCTTTTCTGATCTTTTTCAGCGGCCATTTCCTCACCTACCGCGGCCTGCTCAAGACTATCGACCCCTTCCTTGAAGCTGCCGCTACGTAAGTCGCTTCGCCTTTTCCATGGCAGCTGTGCCATCACTGATCTTCAAGCCCGGCCTATAGAGATCATCAACGTATGCACCGTACCATTCATCCAGATTGCGACCGCACCAAAAACAATAGTTGAAGTGATCCTCAGTCACAATTGAGATTGGAAATTCTGTGTCTAAATTGAAGATCACTTCCTTATCCACAGCCCGGTGCTGCAGGATGAATTCAGGATTGCCAATCGAATTACGACCTACGAGAATTCCGATTCCCCTAGTGGCGGCAGAGTAGTAACGATCCTCAAACGCAGAACAGCACCATTCCATTTCGAATTACCTCACTTTAAGAATGGAACAATAAATTCCGCAGCCTCCGCGCCAAACTTATATTCTATTGCTGCGGAGCCTCGCATGTACGTAACTGATTGCCGGACCAAGCCGGCGTCCTCCAATTTCACTATCAAAGCTTTGGGAATGTTTCCCGCATAGAATTGCCCATTCACGCGCGCAGTAGCGCGGCGTTACTCCGCCTGCAAAGGTTTCCGTAGCTCCCAAACCAAGTTTGGCAATTGGCCCTGCTTCAGCCACAGGCGCAGAGAAGATTCCCAGTATGACTGCCTCGACCTCCATCACGTGGGTGTGCGCGGGAACGTATCTACTCATTTCCCGAATGAGGCCCTCGCCGAATTCATTCATGTCGGACTGATAAGTCCCTTTCTGCGTTACAATTCGGTTGCCATTCTCGTCCTCACCAATCGATAAGATCCTGCCGCCTCTGACGACGAAGCCTTGTTCTTGCCACGATTTTCTGATCTTCTCCCACTCAGAATCGCCATAAGTGGCCGTGTGCCCGTCGCTCCACCTAACTGTGACATCGAGACCGTCCGGATCAACGAACAAGAGCGGGTTATTGCGTGCGTACGCGTACGCATTCCAACTCTGAGGGTAAATTGAATCGCCAACCGGATTACGTGGATCCACACTAGTGAATCTGCCTTGGCTACTTGAGTGATACCGCGCACCGAAGTAATCGAGGCCGGTTTCAATGTCCCGTTCTTTTGAGGTGAACTTCTGGCGGACACTATCACTCGTGTAGCCTTGACTGGATACGCGCCCGCCGGTACCCGGCTGACTGAGCGGTCCACCAACGATTTCTTCACCAAACGGCAGATAGTCATGCCGTGAAACTGTGCTGAGACTTCCACTCTGATCAAAAATCATTCGCGGCGTGCCAAGTTGATCACTCACCAGCCAGCGAATATCGATGCCCCCAGTGCTGTTATTCCAGGCAGACCTCACCTGGTCCCGTAATTCCTGAAAGTCGATTGCGTAAATCAGACTCGAATTCTCATTCAGCGTCGGATGTGCGTAACCTCCGGTGGATAAACCCAAGTGCGAGCGGGCTTCTTCCAATGCTGCCCGCAACTGGCGGATGTGATCGGCCTTGACGGTCGTCACATTCCGCTCAGGAGCAGGATCGACAGTAAATGAGTAAGCCGCCAACCCAGCGTGCGCTCTTAGTTGATTCATCGCCGTACGGAGCTCAATAAGGTTCTCCAGTTTGATATCATTTCCAGCCACAAGTGGATCGGGACCCGTGAAGCCAGGCGGAGGGCCCCAGCCTCCCGCAGCGACCGTCGTTGTGATCAGTAACTGGCCATTCCGATATCCATATTCTTCTTGCGGGGTCGATGCCGCGCCGTTTTGTGCGTACTCCGCAATCAACTCGCCGCCGATGCCATACACTTGCCAGGTCTCCGTTCCATTGACGTTGCGCTTCACGCGCCGCCCGTCACCGTCGTAGCTATACGTCTGCCACTGACCGCCAGCCCAAGCTTGCTTCACTCGATTCTCGGCGTCATACGTGCGCTGGCCTTGCCCAGTGTACGTGTCATTCGTGAGATTACCCGCCGCGTCGTAACTCATCGTCCAGCCGCCAGGCGGAGTCAATCGGTTCGTGCTGGTGTCAACGCCAAAGTTCCACGTCGGTATCCCCACATTCGATGTATTTCCCTGATCGAGAGTGCGGTTGCCCCAGCGATCATAGTTGTAGGCTTGCTGCCAATTGTATGAAGGGACGCCGGTGTCTTCATGAACTTGCTTCAAACGGTTCAATGAATCGTAGCTGTATTGTTGCCCGCGCAGCACATAGCTGCTTATCTGATCATCGCCCGGAATATAGATGTCCTGCTTCATCAAGTTGCCGTTGTTGTCCGCCGCGTTGCAACTCGCTCCCCAGCAGCCATAGTTATTGCTGTAATGATTGATGACCGCGCCGCGGTTCCACCAAGTGTCATTCGCCGTGGTGCCTTCGCGAATCTCCGCAAGTTGTCCTCTGACGTTGTAGAAAAGTTTGTTGTAGATTGCCGTGCTGGTCCCAAATTTCTCCTGCTTTAGCCGGCTGGCTGTGTCATAGGTGATCGTGCCCGCAACGGAAGAATAAGTGCGCGTCGTGCCGTCACCCAGGTTGCCGCCGAATGCGGGATGCAGCGCGTCTAGATCACCGGGCCGCCCCGCGGAGTCGTAAAAGTAATTAACTACATGACCGGAAGGATACGCCATCGTTTTCTCATGCCCCGCCAGATCATAACTGTAGCTCACTGAATAAGTCTGGCCGCCGAGAACTTGAGCGGCGCTGAGTACGCGGCCCATCGCGTCATAGCCGCTGTAGCTGTAACTCGAAACGCTCGAACTGACCGAGGCCAATCGCCCTTTGCCGTTCGTCGCAGAGTCGTAAGAATAAGTCACCGCCGGCGTGGCGTCAGAATAATGTTTCACGGTCGGCCGATTAAGCGCATCGTAAGGATCGAAACTCGTGAGCACTCCGCGCGCGTCAGTCTTGTAAACCAGATTCCCATTGGCATCGTAGCCGTTTGCCTGACACTGTCCACCAACGACCGTGCTGTAGCAGACTGTCCCGCTTTCAGGATTGGAAGCCGAAATGAGGCGCTTCAATGAATCATAGGTGAATGTGCGAGCGGGTTGAGTCCCCTGAGTCACCGATGTTAGATCATCGAGCGTATCGTACCCATATAGAGTGTGATAGCCAGCAGTCACTTCACCGTGGCCCGCAAACGAAACGCCTTCAGTCCACTGGTCAGCAGACGTAATCTCCCATACGTCGGTTAGCTGGCCTAAAGCATTGGTCTGGCTCATTCGCTCTTTGCCTGCCTGGTCCTCGGGTGCCCATTACTCTGTGCATCGCGCAATTCGAACTCCGTACCATCGGCACCCGTAAATGTCAGTCGGGTTAACGTCCAATGGAAAACGCCGTTGCCTGCGCACCCGTTGACCTGCATCGCGTAGTCGCCCGTCTCTCGCCCCTGCAGTACGCCGGGACCATTGCCGGGCACAATTCCTGTCCACCAGTTGGGGTTGGCAATATACTTATAATCGGAGTCATAGTAAGTACAGTTGCCGCTCTGATCGCAAAACGACGGAACTGGCACGGTCTGCACTCTCCAGTGCTGCTCGATCGGCAACATCATCGTGTAACCAGCACTGCCGCGCCCGCCAATATGCATCAGCGGCAGTCTGAAATTGAGATTTCCATTGAAGAGATTGACATTGTCAAAACCGCTCAGCGCGTAGGAACCAGCCGGAGCGCCTGGCTGTTGTGCCAGCGGCGTCCAACCGGCCGTTGCGGTCTTGTTAGCCGGTGGGCTCTGCGCATATGCAGCACTTAAGCCGAGCAATACAAACATCGAAAACGCGGCGATCCGATTTAGTGTCGTTTGAATTGAGCAAGTGAGATCAGACATGGTTTCAATTCCTCGGCGGCCAACACGGCCTATTCTTATCAGCGCAGATGTGACAGCCCGCTTCATTTTGGTGTTATCGTAATGTGGCAGATCCAATCAGGATGGTTTGCTTCACTCAGCACGTATTGCCCTGGTGTCATATCGAGTATGTCGTACCAATCGAGTATCTTGTGAGGTATTCGCACCTCGCGCAGCCGAGCACCTGCGACACGGTCAATTCGCAAGAGCATCTCTGGCGATCCACTTCGGTTATCAACTATTAGCAGCAAGCGCCCCGCCGGCCGCGTGATGTCATTTGGCTCGAAACCAAAAGTACGCAGCGTAATGAGCGCGCTCTCGATACGTAACTGGGCGGAATTGCCTTGGGGCGAAACAGGTGCCTTGGCCCGTATCTTGACTGCGGGCTTTTCTTCGACTGTGCAGATCAGGGTGCCGGGAACGAGCAGGCCGCCGGCTCTGACGAGCGTTTCCGGCTCAATGGATTTCCGTTTTACTTATTTATGATATTTCCCCGCAAGACATTTCAGCGTGCCCCAAAAGCTCATTCATGGGGTACTCATGGTGTTAGGTGACTGCGACTGGGCGGGAAGCTGCAGAGGCTCAGGGGTTAGCTCACACTCAAAAGATATGCGTTTTGGTTATTCTACCTGACATCTTTCGCTCGCAACGCAACTATTGTTGCCGACAAAAACGTCAACAGCATCACGAAAAGGATGGCGGGATCGAGTGCCAGACCGCCCCAGGGATGTTTGAAGGTTACGTAGCCGCTCAAGTTTTCATTGATTTCCTGAGGCGCAGGTATGGAAGGTAGCGGGCCAATGATATTCTCCGGTGAGTTTGCGGCAACTGCGGAATTCGCGTTAGCAGACGATCTGAGCGACTCCTGTGTCCTACGGTTTTGCTGCGCGATAGTTTCGCTCACACGCTTACCGTAGTCCTCAAGTTGATTGCGGGCGTTCGTGACGTTCTCGTTATTTAAGTCCTTTGTGTGCTGGTAAAGACCGCGACCCTTGTTGGGTCCATTCGTGTCGGAACCCTCTGCCTTCAAAGTATCGAGCGACGAAAGGCGTTTGATTTCATCGAAGGACCAGGTTGCGGGCATGGCGGCGCCCACGATTTTTGAAATGCCCGTCGGTACGGTGACCAGCCCGGCGAACAATATCTGCGGGATCAAAATCAACGGCACCACGCTCGTGGCCACCTCGGATGTTTTCACTACCGCCGATATGAACAGGCCCAGCACGATGCCAACCATCCCCGTCAAGACGAGGACCAGAAGCTGCGGCAGACCGAGAAAGTAACCCGGCAGAGACATCAGTCCCGCAACGTGAAGTATTTTGAGCGCGGCAAACAACAAGATCGTCTGGAGCCCGACGATGAAAGACAGAACGAATAACTTTGAAGCCACATAGGACAGCAATCTCAAATTCACCATCCGCTCTCGCTCGAAGATGGGACGCTCCTTGACTAACTCCCGCGCGGCCACTGAAGTCCCAAACCAGATCGAACCGAGGGCCAGAATGAAGTACGGAAAATCACGCGGGTCATTCTTTCCCACCACGAGATAGGTCAACAAAGCGATGATTGGCGCCTGTCCAAAGAGAATTGCCAGGTTCCATTTGTCGCTGGCGAGCACTTCAGCATAGCGGCGGACTAGTGTAATCCACTGCCGGACAGCATCGACGATCCCGCCTCTTCGATGTGGCGGGGGAGCCGCCGCCACCTCTTGTTGCACGAGGCTCAAGGGCAGTTCAATGTAACGACGGTGAAAATCAGTCGCCGCGAATCGCCCGCGCCATTCGTCGGCTACTCCGTCGGCTATCTCTTCGAGGCGTTGTTCGTAAGTTAATCTCTGGGCCTTCGTAGCTTTGGGCGCCAAAGACTCCAGCCCCGCCAGTTCAGACTCAGCCGGAGCGTCGAGCTGGTTGTAGAGATCGACAAAACTATTCGCGCCGACAAACTCCAGGGCCTCTGTCGGAGTGCCGTAGAAGATTAGTTTGCCGCGCAGCAGCACTACGACGCGATCGAAGAGGCGAACGTTTTCCATCGCGTGGGTCGTTAGGATTACTGTGCGCCCGGACTCGGCGATCTGTCGGAAAAGCTTCATGATTCGCTCTTCTGTCGCCGGATCCAAACCCGAAGTCGGTTCGTCGAGAAAAATTACTGAGGGTTTAGTAATCAACTCCACGGCAATCGAAACACGCTTACGCTGGCCCCCGGAGAGTTGCGAAACCAGCACGTCGCGTCTGTCAGAGAGGCCGGTCACGTCGAGCACTTCGCTGATAATCTGATCGATCTCATTTGCCGGAACGTCGCGCGAAAGCCGCAGACGCGCCACGTAGTAAAGGGTGCGATAGACCGTTAACTCGCGATGAATAATGTCGTCCTGTGGAACATAGCCGATCGATTGCTTTAGTGAATCGAGGTGCTGGTAGAGTTCGAGATTATTTATGAGGACACGTCCGCTGGATGTGCGGCGCATGCCATTGAGCGCGTTCATCAACATAGACTTGCCCGCGCCCGAGGGACCAAGCACGCCGACAAATTCATTTGGCTCGATGGCCAGGCTGATATCGTCAAGCAGCTTTCGCGATCCCCGTCTCGGCTGAGATACGATCTTCGTAATCGCCATGGCATCGATGCGAGTTTTCGATCGCGTATCAAAGACCGCTATGCCGCTGGCCGAATCCACTCTCAGCACGAACGGCCCAATCTGCACTATGTCGTCGCTCTGAATCGGGCGTTTGCCGCTGACTCGTCCGCCATTCACATAAACGCCATTCGTCGAGCCGGCGTCTTCTATTTGTACTCCCTGCCCTGTGTTGATAAAACGGGCATGATGCTTCGAGATGAGCAGTCCATCGAGTTGAATATCATTCTCCGGCCCACGGCCGACCGAAAGATCCTGTTTGCCGTCAAACGAGCGTTCAAAAAGTAGCTGAGGGTTGTTCGCCCCAGCAAAGGGAGTCTGTTGTTCCGTTTGCGTCCGAGCGACAATTGTGCGCAATCCGAACTTCGCGTCCGGCTTTGATAGTTCGGCGGCTCGCCAGCGCGTTGGGGCGGCGATTCTTGATTCCAGCGGCGCGCTGGCTGGATGTACGAAACGGAAGATTGGTCCTCCGGTGGCCAACTGCACGCGGTCGCCATCGTGAAGTGTCGTTAGTTTCGTGAGGCGCTGATCGTTGACGAGCGTCCCGTTGAAACTGTTGAGATCGGCGATCGCATAACTGCCATCAGCCTGTCGGCGGATCTCTGCGTGACGGCGCGAGACCACAGCACCTGCGGCCTCGATCGA
>WNFT01002716.1_pt1 | contig 15163 bp, 16 predicted proteins | sample 5400191 | NCBI WGS metagenome assembly WNFT01 (sample SAMN13153359, study PRJNA577476) | soil metagenome | isolation source: 80 cm saprolite under Madrone tree | place: USA:California | collected 2016-06-14 | reverse complement strand
GTCTCGCCCTGGGTCCGATGGCTTCTGCTGGCGCACCACGGTTGCCGGTTGCGCGTCAAAGAGAGCACGTCATTTGCCGAAAAGCGCTCATTTGTGAGATCGCTCGCGTGGACCGAGGAACCTGTCGCCGTTGTAGTGGATCAGGTGTTCGGGAAGTTCGGCTATCCATACTTCCGTATCCCAGGCAATCTCGCTGATGTGACGACGAAACTGTGTCATGTCCGGGAACGCTGAAACATAAATTAATCCTGCGGAACTCTCGGCGAGTAGACGCTCAAGTTCGAGAACGCGCTTTTGCGACATAGGTCCGTGAGAGGTCACCGCTTCTATCAGGAAAACCCAGTTGCGCCTCTCGTCGAAGACGATCACATCCGGCAACTTGTCGTGCGCTGTGAGCGGGAAATGAAGTGCTTTCAACGTTTCGGCATGAATGTAAAGGTTCTTTTTGCAGTGTCACCGAGATAAAGAAGCTTGGTATCCACGGCGAAGCGCGGCACAAATTGCTCGATGATCGCCTTTTGCAGCTTGTTATGTGTCCCTGGCGAGAGCTTGACTAGTTTGCCGTCCGAGAACCGGACGGGGATCAGCCGTTTAGACCGCCTTCTTTCGAAAATCTCGATTAGTGCAGTGCGGCCGGATAGGAACTTGGCGACCGCCGCCTCCCAACGGGAGCTTCCAAATGATTTGATCGCATCCAAAGCCGCCTCGGAGACGGCATAATGGGCGCGTGGGCTGTTCGTGGGAAGGTCTGGCGCAAACGGATTGTAGTCGGCGACTCCGGCTAGAACGAACTGATGTAACACTTGGCGACGTACAGTCTCGCGTGTGTTAGGGGCATAGGCGACCCTGTATTTCTGCCGTATGAAATCCATTATGCCCTTGGTCACAGTGCGAGCCTCCCGCCGTGCGTGCTCCCAAGGGGTATTGATGTCGGTTCCGCACAAGGCCAGCAGGGTAAGCGCGGAGATTCGGTTCTGCTGAGCTAGAGGTAATCCAAGCGCCTTGAGAATGGCTTGGGCTTCCGCAATCCTGTCAGAACGATTCACCGTGGGTCGATGGCGTCTATGACGGCGTCGTCCAATGCTTTGCCGGCGGTCATCGTTCTTGCGCGCCGTCCGATGGATAGGATAATGTCGCGCGGCGGTAGAGGCATCGCTCGTAGCTCTGAGGCACTCACCTGCGTATTTCCGCTGGACACCCTAAAGTAAGTATCGAGCAATGTGCTATTGAGAAGAGCCGCCAACCCGCAGGCTTCGTCCTCGTCCAGTTCTCCAGCCGGTCGATAAATGTAGTTCAAATGATTTTCGATGCCTACCAACGGGCAAGCACGAGCCTGTTTGAGCCACGGTGCCGCCACGAGCCTACGCGCCTCCTCCTTCGCACTGAATCGCCGGAGCAGGACATAGTTTCGATTAGGCAGTAGCAACGATCTCTCGCTCGCACTTCTTTTGATGTACTGCGGTTTCCGTGTTCCGTTCGGAAACGAAATCCGCATCGCGTGGACGTGGTTCATCCAGATTAACGGAACGTGGCGATCGGCCGGGACGCCGGTTTCATCTAGAAACTCCGTTGCTCGAAAGGGAACCACCGGACCTGTCGAGATGTTCATGCCGTATTGATGAAGAGAGCCGGTCCAGGAATCGACCAGTCGAACCGCCTCATCCTCATCTCGTAGGACCGGTAACCTAAGCACCTTCTCGGCGCTGGCTGTGTCAAGGGCATCTTCTAGGGGCAGCGAGCGGCGACTGGGATGCTCCAGGTCAATAATGCCCGCGCTGCTGGAGATGTGCAGCTTGAACCGCGCGGCGCGACCTTGCCAACCGTCGTCGCGGATGCCTTTAAGTATGATATTTTCCTGCAACACATCGTCGCGGCCAAAGGCCTTTCGTCGGGAGTCGAAGATGTGGATGTCGGTCGGACGGACGTTTGCGAAGAATTTATTGCGGAACAGCCGAAAGTAAGGGCCGGACGCGAAACTACGTGGAGTCACGAAGAGAAATTCTCCACCTTGGCGCAAGACCGCCGCCCCGACCGCCATGAAAAGCGCATAAATGTTCGGCTGCCCGTGGACGACCGATGTCGCGGCTTTGGCTCGCCGGTCGGATTTAGGAATTTTGAAATAGGGGGGATTCGCCATAATGAGGTCGAAAAGCGGTGCGCTTTGGCGGCGAAACAATTGGTGCGTCGCTGTAAGGATCTCGGCGTGCGCAAGAAGAAAGTCCTGCCTCTCAATCCTCGTTTGTACTGTGATATGCCGCTTCGCCGCCCAGCGTTTAAGATTGCCGAGAGCTGCCGACAGGGAATTCTGTAGGTCAGAGTCGGTCTCATAGGCGGTTAACTCGGCTTGCCGGAAAGATTGGTCGGCTGACGCCAGCCGTTCTACAACCGCGCAAAGCAGAGTGCCTGAGCCTGCTGCGGGGTCGAGGATGCACACAGAATCGCTGTGGGCGATGACCTGGGAGGCCATGAAGTCTGCTACTTCAACAGGGGTGAGGTAAAGCCCCCCAGCCTTGCGTTCTGCAACTGCCTTGGCTGCCACAACCTCAGCGCCAACGCGGTCCGCGTAGTAAGTCGGGCGATCTGCCAAGCCATCATTCCCGTCGCCTAGCCGCATCACTTTGCTCACGAATCCAACTTCTTATCAGTATTGGCCGCTTGGGGGGACCGTTTCAATCAAGACGTCTCGGCCATTAGGCCATTCCTGTTCGTAAGTACCGTTGCTGATGGCCGTAGATGGTGCGTGGCTTCGCCGGCGCGGCGAGGTTGCCCGTTGCGCGTCAAAGGGAGCATCATCGGGCCAGAAGTTCTAGTAAAGGTAGAAGATCGGAATGGCGGGAAAATCTCTGGTACCCGAACCGTTCGGACCGCTCCAAGGCGTGCGAGTCGTCTCGACCGGTACGCTGATTGCCCAGCCTTTCGCGGCCGCGATGGGCGCCGAGATGGGCGCAGAGGTGATCCAGGTCGAACGGCCGGGAGCAGGGGACGTGGGATGGCGCACGCTCGGCATCCAGCTTCCGAGTCGCGACGGCGGCCCCGGCGTGGCAACCAACTGGATACAGGAGCGGCGCAACGTGCTGTGCGTCACGCTCGACCTCTCCAAGCCGCGAGGTCGCGACCTTTTTCTTAAAATCGCCGCCGAATGCGACATCTGGATGGAGAGCTCCAAGCCCGGCACTTATCCGCGATGGGGACTCGACGACGAGACCCTGTGGAAGGTCAGTCCCCGGCTCGTCATTGCGCACGTATCCGGCTTCGGCCAATCCGGGGAGCCGGGCTACGTGAGGCGCACTTCTTACGATGTGGTGGGCCAGGCCTTTTCCGGGATGATGTATCAGACCGGTTATCCCGACCATCCTCCGAGCCGCGCGGCGCCGTGGACGGGAGATTACATGACCGCGATGTTCACGCTGTCGTCGTCGCTCGCCGCGCTCACCTACGCGCGTGCCCACGGCAAGGGCCAATCCATCGACCTTGCGCAGTTCGAGGCGATTCATCGGGTGCTTGGCGGCACGATGCTCGAATATTTTCACAAGGGCCTCGTGCGTGAGCGCTCTGGTAACAAGGCGCAAGGCTTCCAGCCGCTCGACAGCTTTCAGACCAGCGATGGATGGGTCGTGATGGGCGCGCTGGCCGAAGTGTACAATCGTCTGCTGCGCGCGATCGGCCTCGACCCTGAAGAGCCCCGATGGCAGAACGCGAAGACCGATCTCGAATCGATCGAGGGTATCGAGTTTGACGCGATTCTGCGCGGATGGATCGCCGAGCGCAGCACCGCCGAGGTCGTACGGCTCCTTAACGAGGCGCAGGTGCCATGCTCCCCGATAATGACGGCCAAGGACACGGCGGAGGATCCGCACTATAAAGCGCGTCAGGTTCATGTGGAGTGGGAAGACGAGCAGGTCGGACGCGTCAAGGGAATCGGCGTCTTACCTAAGTTCTCGCGCACTCCGGGAAAGATTTGGCGCGGCTCGGTCCGCGTCGGGCAAGACAATCAGCGCGTCTACGGCGAATGGCTCGGGCTTAGCCGGGCCGAATTGGAATCGCTTGCCCGCGACAAGGTGATTTAGAGGTGCGGCGGGGACAGTCGACGCGGCGAGGAGCTGTGGCCGCTGCCCTCACCCGCGCGCTATGCGCGCTTGCCCTCTCCCTGGACAGGGAGAGGGATCGGAAATGGATATTAGCAATTCTCAGTTTCCGATTCTTCAACGAAGAGGAGGATATGGCACAGACGGCGATCTTCGGTCCCTTCTTCGCGATGATGTTTCTGACGCTCGTAGTTTGGGTCTACATGTATGCGAGGCGCATCAGTTTCATCAGTGCCAATAAAATCAGTCCGAACGACCTCGCCGCCCCGGGCAAGCTCGCGCAGCTCTCGCCTCCGGCGGTCTCCAATCCATCGGATAATCTCAGGAACCTGTTCGAAATTCCGGTAATTTTCTACGCACTCGCGCTATATCTCTTCATTACCAAACAAGTGGATTCGATCTATGTAATCGCCGCCTGGATCTTTGTCGCTTTCCGCGTATTACATAGTGCAGTCCACTGTACCTTCAATCTCGTGATCCTCAGGTTCTATCTCTATCTGTTCGCGACCCTTGCGGCATGGTTCATCGGGATCCGCGCCGCGCTCGCTTATTTCTTTGCCTAAAGGCGCGTCCGATCTCACTTAGAGCCAACGACAGCAAGTGTCCTATGGCAGCGTACAACGCTGCGTTCATGAGTATTAAGATAGTGATACCTATAACTAGAGTGATCCCGGGATGCTGCAGCGCCAGAAGCCCGAACATAGTTGGCCAAAGGTAGAGCATCCAATCAGAGAAATCTGAGAAAAACAGGAGAAGGGAGAGGCTAACACAGAGCCCGATAACTCCACTGGCCAATGCGAACCGGTATTTTGAGTGAAGAACGTTATTCATCCGACACCGCTCGACTATGCGAGGGGAAAAACCAGATGTGCACGCGCTTTTGTTTGTCATCCTGAACGCGCAGTGAAGGATGACGAATCACAGTTTGAGACTTATGACGCGACCTTCGACATGAAGGTTTCGGCGTCCCGCGCGAATTCCTTTGCGCTCGGATAGCGGCCCAAATCGAAGATGAAATAGGTCGCGCCGGAGTCGCGTTCCACCTCGATCCGCGCTTTTGCCGCCGCCGGGTCGTCGAGCTTGAGCCCTCGCCGTACCACGATTTCGAGATTGGTGCGTCCCTGCGCTCGCGCCTTTTCCTTCAACGTCGCGACTGCGGGCTTGAGCTTGTCGGCAGATATCATCGGATGCCATCCGTCGCCGAACTCGAGCACGCGCGCTATCGCGGGTTCACCGTTCCCCCCAATCCATATCGGCGGCAACTTCGGCCGCGGCAAGAAAACGAACGCCGGGAAGCTCACGAGATTGCCCTTATATCCCTCGGCCTCATGCGCAAACAGATGGCGCATCACGCGCAGCGTTTCGTCCGTAATGCGGCCGCGCATCCGCTTTTCCACACCGAGCGCCTCGAACTCGCGCCTCATCCATCCCACGCCTACGCCAAGGATCATTCGCTCGCCCGAAAGCTCCTGGATGGTGGCGACCTGTTTCGCGGTCAGCACGGCGGGGCGGTAGGGCACGACCAGCACCGATACGCCAAGTCTGATGCGCTCCGTCGCCCCGGCCAGGTACGCCAGCGTCGCGAGCACGTCCAGATAGCGTCCGCCGGAACCCTCAGTTTCATCCGGCGGGATGCATAGATGGTCGGAGACGAAAAGCGCGTCAAAGCCAAGTTGCTCCGCGACGCGTGCGCATTCGCGAATCGTCGCGCGCGTCGATTGCGGACCCATGTTGCGGATAGCCACGCCGTACTTCATGTGATTTCTCCCTGCATGCGTTGAGGCGTGATTCGTCTGTGATCCAGCGTAGGCGGATGAGGAATTTTCCCGCCGTAAAGGTTCGCAATCTCATCGCGCAGTTCGAATCCCGAAGGAAATGCGCCGAGCCGCGTTACGCATACCGCGCCCGCCGCGTTGCCAAGACGTCCAATCTCATCCCACTGCATGCCCCATCGTAGGCCGGCGAGCATCGCGCCCAAAAACGCGTCACCTGCACCGGTCGAATCGATCTGGTTGACACGGAAGACCGGCACGCGAATAGCGGCGTCGTCTGCGGCAATCGCACATCCCTTGTCGCCGTCCGTGATGACGACGGCGCGGTTGCCGTAGCGCGCGCGGATGACTTCGCCCATCTTGAGGATGTCGCGGGAGCCGCCGGCGAGTTCGCGCGCCGAACTTTTCGTCGGCTTCAAAATCGTCGCGAGCCTCAGTGCGCGCTCGAGTTGCGCGCGGGTGCCGAGCGTGGCGCATGCGTCAGATGGAGGTACGTCGACGTCGAGCACGGTCGTGATCGAATGGGTGCGAGCGAAGAGCAAGACCGCGATAACGGTTGGCAGCGGCAGTTGCGAGACCTCGGTCGAGACGATACTGGCGCGGCGGATGAAGCCGCCATGTCGTCGTCGGATTTCCTCGGGTCTCAGCTCGGCTGTCGCTCCGCGCATCATATAGATCGCGCGATTGCCGGCTGGGTTGACGAAGATTTGGGAGAACGAGCTTGCACTGCCGTCGAGCGTCAGATGGTGGCGGATACCGAGCGCGTCCATTCCGTCGCGCAGGAATTTGCCGTCGGCGTCGTCGCCCATCTTGCCGAAGATGCCCGCTTTAAGACCGAGGATCCTCGCCCACCCCAGATGATTGAGCACGACGCCGCCAACGGCAGCCAGCTCCATCGCGGAGCCGCCTTTAGCGTCGAGCAGGATTTTTTCGTCCGCGCGGGCAATGCGTGGAGTGCGGTAGAACAGGTCCACCACCATGCCGCCGCATCCGGCGACGTCGAGCTTTTCTTCAGGCGGCCGCTGCATAACCAGATGTTAAGACGTTGGCCACGTATGCCACTACAGGACGCCGAGGCCGACATGCGTGGCATAGCTGTACAGGTTCTCGTGATTGTAGGAGTAGTTGAAGATGATACCCTCGATTCGCAACCGATAGGTCCCGTCACTCGATAGCGCTCCGGCAGGCGGATTTCGCGCCCATATCCCCTTCTTGCACGCATCGATAAAGAGTTGATCAACCGCACTGAATCCCGAACGGTGCTCGATATAAATATCGGTGAGTTTTCCCTCCGGAGTCATCACCGCGGTCAGCACAATCGGTTTTATGTCTTCGGGGAGCCTGTGCTGCTCGAGCTTCTCGGGGGCCATGTCCTGCGCGACCGCAAGCATGCGATTCGCGATGTCGTAGGCAAATTCCGGATACTGCGCGGCCTTGGCGTTGAGCAGGCGCGCGTCGCCGGGCGGCCGCGACGGCGCTTCGATCAACTGCGCCGTCTTCTGATTCGCGATGTAAAAGCGCCCGATGTTGGAGACCGTCTGGTTCGATGGCTGAGAGCTCTGCGGAGTCGATTGCCCCGAGAGCAGTTGACGCTGCTGGTCGAGTTGCGCAAGCGGGTTCGACGACGAGAGTTGCGAGAGATCCGTGACCACCCGCGGCTCGGATGGTGCCGTGTTGGTGCCGGTAGTTGCAGCGGGATGGGCTGACGCCCCAGCTCCCGCGCCGTCTGCTCCGCCGCCATGAGTTAACGCCGTATACGACCCGCAGCTAACCGCAATAAGTGGCGCGAGAAGCATCACCGCAGCGAAATCAAATCGCGAAGTCACGGTTAATCGCTCACCGTTCCGGGTTGGAACCTGAGCCGGAATCCCGGGGGTGGACGCTATTGTAATCCGTAAGGGCACAGAGGCAAAAGGGAGGGCGCGGCAGGCTCGTTGCGGCTCTGCCTCCGGGATTCTCATATGTCGGCAAAGCGTGGGCCTTGCGCGGAGCGTAGTCGTGGTTATGTTACAAAACCCAATTGTCTGCGCGATGGCGCGATGGTAGTTTAATAAGCTGACGAACGAAGAAGCTGAGCAAGCAATGAAACCTGGAACCCATCCTCAATACCGCCGGTGTGTCGTCACGTGCGCATGCGGCAACACCTTCGAAACGCATTCGACTGTGCCCGAGATTCACATCGAAGTGTGCTCGCGATGCCATCCCTTTTACACCGGGACACAGCGCCTGGTGGATACGGCAGGGCGCATCGAACGCTTCAAGCGCAAGTACAGCAAGTTCGTCCTCAAGTAGCATTCAACTCCCGCCGCCCGCGTCGCCAGAAGGCGTCCGGGTGTGCGGGGGATACGGTACTCGCGCGAAACGCGCATCGCGCGGCGAGACGATTTTATCTCGACGGGACAATGGCCTGACCGGCGATGATCGAAAAACTCAATGGGATCGAGGAGCGCTATGCGGAACTGGAACGCCGCCTGAGCGGTCCCGCGATCGTCGCGAACAACCGCGAGTACGCCCAGTTGGCCAAGGAGCGTGCCCAGCTCGAACAGGTTGCCGTCGCGATTCGCGAATATCGCCGCCTGCTTGGCGAGGTTGCCGAACATAAGGCGCTGCTCGAAGGCGACGACGCGGAATTGCGCGAGATTGCGAGGGACGAGCTGCCCGATCTGCAGAGACGGCAGGCCGCCGTCGAGGAGCGCCTCAAGCAACTTCTCACGCCGCGCGATCCCAACGACGACAAGAACGTTCTGCTCGAAATCCGCGCAGGAACCGGCGGCGAGGAAGCGTCGCTCTTCGCGAGTGAACTCTTCCGGATGTACACGCGGTTTGCCGAGCGCCACCGATGGAAAGTCGAGCCGCTGAGTTTGAGCGCCACCGGGCTTGGCGGAATCAAGGAAGTCGTCGCGCTGGTGAGCGGACGCGGCGCGTACAGCCGGCTCAAGTTCGAGGGCGGTGTCCATCGCGTGCAGCGCGTGCCGGCCACCGAAGCGTCGGGCCGTATTCATACTTCGGCGGTGACCGTCGCGGTCTTGCCCGAGGCTGACGAGGTCGAGGTCAATATCAACGAGGAAAAGGACCTTCGGATCGACGTGATGCGCGCATCGGGGCCCGGCGGCCAAAGCGTCAATACGACGGACTCAGCCGTGCGGATTACGCATATCCCGAGTGGGATGGTGATCATTTGCCGGGATGAGAAGTCGCAGCACAAGAACAAGGCGCGCGCGCTCAAGATTCTGCGGGCGCGGCTGCTCGAGGCGGCGCGCGCGGAGCAGGACGCGAAGATAGCCGAGACCCGCCGTTCGATGGTCGGCACGGGCGACCGTTCGGAACGAATTCGCACTTACAACTTCCCGCAGTCCCGCGTCACCGACCATCGCGTCAACCTGACGCTCCACCAGCTCGACCACGTGCTGGACGGCGAAATCGATCCGCTTATCGACGCCCTGGCGACGAAGGAGCAGGCGCAGGCGCTGGGCGCCTGATCGTTGCGGTGAGCTCGCATGCGGAGGCGGGTAGGGCGCTTAGCATCGCCGGCATAGTCGATGCGGCTGCTCGAACACTCGCCCAGGCACGAGTCGAAAATCCGCGCCTCGACGCCGAACTTCTAGTCGCCGAAGCCGCCGGAGTAACGAGGGCAAACCTGTTTGCCGGCTCGATCGAACTTGACGATGAAACGCAGCGCCGATTTGAAGCGCTGGTGAGACGGCGTGCGGCGCGGGAGCCGCTTGCTTATATCACCGGCCGCAAAGAATTTTACTCGATCGAATTCGAAGTCGCTCCAGCCGTTCTCGTTCCGCGTCCCGAGACAGAGACGATGCTCGACCTTGCGCTTAAGTTTGCGGCTGAACGCCCAAACTGCCGCCTTCTGGATATTGGCACCGGTTGTGGCGCGATTGCGCTTGCGGTCGCATCCAATGCGCCGGGAGTTCGAGTTGTTGCTACTGATATTTCAACGGACGCTCTCGCAATCGCGCATCGCAACGCGCTACGGCTCGGGCTCGGGTCGCGCGCACGATTCATCCACGCTGATTGCTGGGACACATTGGACGGCGGCGAGCCGCTTGGCCGGTTCGACATCGTGGTATCGAATCCGCCATATGTTTGCGAGTCGGAGATGGCGCGTCTCGAACCCGAAATTCGCGATTTCGAACCTCGCATCGCGCTTGATGGAGGTGCGGACGGCCTCAATTTCTATCGTCGAATTGCGGTAGGGCTCGGCGACCATCTCTTCGATAGCGGTGCTCTGATTCTTGAAGTCGGCAAGGGCCAAGCCGCGACCGTCGCGGCGATGCTCCAGGCCGCCGGCTGCGTCGATGTGAGTGTCTCGAACGATTTGAGTGGCATCCCACGCGCCGTCCACGCCATCTTGTCGAGTGCCCAGACCCGCTAAGCGGCACGGTCCTAATAGGGCCCTATCACGAACCTTGGTGATTTGACTGCGCACGCGCATCGGTTCCATAATGACTCCGAAATGGAACCGCATTCCGAGGAGAGTCGGCGTGCCAGTCAATCTTTCGATCAAGCGTGTCCCGGATAGAATCGTCGCAAAGCTTCGCCGCCGGGCGATGGCTCATCATCGGTCGCTGCAGGGCGAATTGCTCAGTCTTCTGGAAGAGGCGGTCGAGCCCGGCCGGCTCACGGTCGAGGAACTTCGAAGAGAAATCAGGAAGCTGGGCCTGAGCACGCCCGACGAAAGCACTGCCATGATCCGGGAAGATCGCGATGCCCGCCAAGGTCGTTGACGCCTCGGTTCTGGCGGCTATAGCCTTTGCGGAACCGCGCGCCAATGAGGCGGTGGTGTTGCTGGCGGGAAATTTCCTATTTGCACCGGAACTCCTGCCTTTCGAGCTTTGTAGTGTCGCGTGGAAGAAGACTCGTCGCTATCCTGAGCAGCGTTCCGTGTTCGAGAAAGCCCTCGATCTCGCATTGCAGATAGATGTGACGCTGGTGCCGGTTCCAATCGACGAAATCTTGTCGCTCGCACTCGCGACGAGCTTGGCCGTGTACGACGCGGCTTACTTGTACGTTGCCAGGCGATTGCGTTGTCCTCTCGTAACCTTCGACGCCCGGCTCGCGGGACAGGCCGTGTAGGCGGCCCTTATGGACAAAATAGTTATTAGGGGTGGGGCGGCGCTGAGGGGCACGGTGGCGCTCAGCGGCAGCAAGAATGCCACGCTGCCGATCATGATGGCGGCCGTACTGACCGACGAACCCGTGCTCATCCACAATGTCCCGCGCCTGCGCGACGTGAGCACCGCGATCGATCTGCTCGCCGGCCTAGGGGTCGAAGCGCGATGGACCGGCGACCACGACCTCGAACTGTGCGCCGCGCGAATCTCCTCGCATGAGGCCCCATACGAACTCGTCAAGACGATGCGTGCGTCGTTCGTCGTGCTGGGGCCGCTGCTCGCGCGCGCGGGCCGCGCCCGTGTCTCGACGCCGGGAGGATGCGCGATCGGCGCGCGGCCGGTGAATCTGCATATCGTGGGTATCAGGGCGCTCGGCGCGCGAATTCAAATGCGCAACGGCTACGTCGAAGCGCATGCGCCGCGGCTCACCGGCGCGCGTATCTGGCTCGATATGCCGTCGGTGGGCGCCACCGAAAACATCATGATGGCGGCGGTGCGTGCGCGCGGGCTCAGCATAATCGAAAACGCGGCGCGCGAGCCCGAAGTGCAGGACCTCGCGCGGATGCTGTGTGCGATGGGCGCGCAAATCCGCGGAATCGGCACGCACGTACTCGAGATCGAGGGCGTCGAGCGGCTGCACGGCACGGAGCATCATGTGATTCCGGATCGAATCGAAGCCGGGTCGCTCATGGTCGCGGCGGCGATCACGGGCGGCGACCTGTTCATACGGGAAGCGCCGACGGCGCATCTTGAAGCCGTTATCGCGAAGCTGGTCGAGACCGGCGCCGAGGTTGCGCCGGGCGAAGGTGGATTGCGCGTCTCGCGCAGCGCGCCGATGCGGCCGGTCGAATTGCGCACGCTACCTTATCCCGGTTTCCCGACCGACTTGCAGGCGCAAATGATGGCACTGCTGACGCAGGCGTCGGGGACGTCGGTAATCTCCGAGACGATTTTCGAAAACCGCTTCATGCATGCGCTCGAACTGCTGCGCATGGGCGCCGATATCGTGATGAAGGGACCGACCGCCGTGATTCGCGGCCCGGCGCATCTCAGCGGCGCGCCCGTGATGGCGACCGACCTGCGCGCCAGCATGAGCCTGATTCTCGCGGGGCTCTCCGCCGAGAACACGACCGAGGTCAGCCGCGTTTACCATCTTGATCGGGGCTACGAGGCGCTCGATCAGAAGCTCAAGTCGGTGGGCGCGCAAATCGAGCGCGTGAGCGAATAGCTGGATGTTGAAAACCCTCGACAGTCCTTTTCATCGACCTGTCAGGGCAGGGCGATGAGCCTTCGAATTTTCGACTCTGCCTCCGCCGAGTTCAGACGCTTTCTCGACTCGATCCTGAGCCGGCGGATTGAAAGCGGAGGCGCGGTCGATCGCGCGGTCGCCAGGATAATCGGGCAAGTGCGCGCGGGAGGAGATCGTGCGCTGCTCGACCTCATCCGCCGCTACGATGGTGTCAAGCTCGACGCGACGCGCCTGCGCGTGAGCGCGGCGGAGTTGCGTGCGGCACGTGCCGCGCTACCGAAGGCGGAGCGGCGCGCGCTCGAACTCGCAGCGCGGCGAATCGCGGCGTTCCATCGCCGGACGGTTGAGAGATCATTCAGCTACCGCGATGCGCTCGAGATGCGCCTCGGCCAGATCGTGCGGCCGCTCGAACGCGTTGGAATCTACGTGCCGGGCGGGATGGGCGCGTATCCGTCGACGGTGCTGATGAACGCGATTCCGGCACGCGTCGCGGGCGTGCGTGAGATCGTGATGGTTTCGCCGGCCGCGCGCGACGGCGACCGCGTATCTGTGCTGGCCGCGGCGGCGATCGCCGGCGTCAACGAGGTCTACCGCGCCGGCGGTGCACATGCGATTGCGGCGCTGGCATACGGCACGAAGACGATTCGCCCGGTGGATAAAATCGTCGGACCCGGCAATGCGTACGTCCAGGCGGCCAAGCGCATGGTCTACGGCGTGACCGATATCGACAAGATGGCCGGGCCGAGCGAGGTCCTGGTAATTGCCGACGATAGCGCGAACGCGCGATGGGTCGCGGCCGACCTTATCGCGCAGGCCGAGCATGGCTCGGGCGACGAAGCGGCGATCCTGCTCACGCCGTCGCGGCGGCTTGCGCAGGAGGTCGCGTTCGCGCTCGGTCGTGCGCTCGAGGATTTGCCGCGCGCGGAGGCGGTGAGCCGTGCGCTTGCGCGGCGCGGCGCCGCGGTCGTCGTGAAAAATCTTGCGGAGGCTTTCGAGCTCGCTAACCGTATCGCGCCGGAGCACCTGGAACTCGACGTGCGGAATCCCGCGCGATGGCTTTCTCAGGTGACGGCGGCGGGAGCGGTGTTCCTTGGTGCGATGAGCCCGGCGCCGCTCGGCGACTACCTCGCGGGTCCCAATCACGTGCTGCCGACGGCGGGTGCGGCGCGTTTCGCCTCGCCCCTGGGCGCATACGATTTCGTCAAGCGAACCAGTATAATCGGTGCTTCGGCGGCCGCGCTGAAAAGACTCGGACCTGAAGTCGCGCGGCTTGCCCGGATGGAGGGTTTCGAGGGGCACGCGCGCGCTATCGAGCTGAGGAGCGAAGGAAGGCGGCGGGTATGCGGGACTAATCGGGACTAATCGCGATGGAAGCAAGGAATAAATCGCACGCGGTGGGTATTTCGTCGAAGCAGGCGAAACGCAATTCGACGACGATCTCTCGGGTTTCCGCTGAGACTTGCGCTGAGGCTTCGCAGACGCCGCAGCGCGGGGCGCGAGTCGAGCGCAAGACGCGCGAGACGTCGGTCGCGGTGACGCTCGCGCTGGACGGCTCGGGGCGCGGCGAAATTCATACCGGCGTGCCGTTTCTCGACCATATGCTCGAGAGCTTCGCGCGCCATGGCTTCTTCGATCTGGTGGTCGAGGCGAGCGGCGACCTCCATATCGATGAGCATCACACGGTCGAGGACGTCGGGATCGTGATGGGCCGCGCGTTTCGCCAGGCGCTGGGGGATCGTTCGGGTATCCGGCGTTTCGGGAACGCCACGGTCCCGCTCGATGAGGCGCTCTGCAGCGCGGTGGTTGATATCAGCGGGCGCGTGTACCTCGCGTACAACGTCCCGATAAAGCAGGAGCGCGTGGGGAAGTTTCAGACCGTGCTGGTGAACGATTTTATGAAGGCGTTCAGCGACGAAGTCGGCATGAACCTACATCTGAATTTACACGACGGCCGCAATCCCCATCATATAATCGAGGCGGTGTTCAAGGCACTCGCGCGCGCGATGGATCAGGCCACCGCGGTCGAGCCGCGCGTCGCGGGCGCGCTGTCGACCAAGGGGACGCTTTCCTAAGAGGGTGTTGAGCAACTCCCAAAAAATCGAGATGACTTGGCATTCGGTCTCGACACCCCACTAACGCCTTGTTCGAGCATTTCACCGTAATTCCTTCAATCGACCTCAAGGGCGGAGAGGTCGTGCGGCTGGTGCGCGGCGAGATGGCGCGCGTGACCGTCTACGGCAACGATCCCGCCGCTACCGCGCGCAGATTCGAGGAAGAGGGCGCGGAACTTATCCACATCGTAGATCTCGACGGCGCGATTGCTGGCGCGCCGCGCAATCTCGAATCCGTGCGCGCGATTCGCGCGGCGGTCGGATGCCGCCTCGATGTGAGCGGCGGACTTCGTACGATGGCGTCGGTGCGAGAGGTCTTTGATACGGGCGCGGATATCGTTTCGATTGGCTCGGCCGCATTCCTCAGTCCTGAATTGTTAGTCGACGCGTGCGGCGAATTTCCCGGCAGAGTTTTCGGCTCGGTTGATGTGCGTGATGGCAGAATTGCGATCAAGGGGTGGATGGAAACCACGGAACTCGGCGTCGGCGACGCGTTGGAGCGCCTGCGGCAGGCCGGTGTTGCAGCCGTGACACTCACTGATGTTGCGCGCGACGGAACCGAGACCGGCGCCAACGTCGCGATGTTCTCGAAAGCTGCCGAGGCAGCGGCAATCCCGATCGTCGCGTCGGGTGGTGTCGCCACGGTCGAAGATCTTCGAGCGCTCAAGGCGCTGTTCGCTAAGCAAGTCGTTGGAGCGATCACGGGCCGAGCCCTTTACGAGGGAAGATTCACTCTGCGCGAGGCCACATCCCTACTAGCTTCAAGCTGACTGGCAGTATAGTCGCGAACACTGCCAGTTAGCGCTGACTAGCAGTCAAT
>WNFT01002715.1_pt1 | contig 15170 bp, 11 predicted proteins | sample 5400191 | NCBI WGS metagenome assembly WNFT01 (sample SAMN13153359, study PRJNA577476) | soil metagenome | isolation source: 80 cm saprolite under Madrone tree | place: USA:California | collected 2016-06-14 | reverse complement strand
CGCTTGAGCGCGAGCGTATCGCTGCGGATTCCATAGAGCAGCGCGGTCGCGAGACGTTCGCTGATGTGCTCGTCGGCACTGATCAGGTATTCGGTCATTATCGTTGCGGTCGCGCCGTAATCCACTCGAATATCCTCGAATGGCGCGATGCCGGTTTCGTAACCCGGGTGATGGTCGATCACTATGTCCGAGCGCGGCAAACGCTCGCCAAAATACGGCGGCTCCACGTCGACCATTGCGATTTTATCGTAGGTCCTGAGTTCGTCGGTGTCGGCCTGCGCAATCTCGATCTCCAGCAAATGGGTCATCGTGCGGTTTTCAGGCCGCGTGACCGGTTTGAAGGCAAAAATCGGCGTGGTCAGCTTGTTGCGGCCGAGCAGCGTCCGCAGCGCGATCGCACTCGACATCGCGTCGGGGTCGGGGTCGTCCTGCAAAACGATCGCGATCTTGTCGCTTTCGTTCACCAACGCCCGGAGTTCTTTTATTTTTTGCCTGGTGAGCGCCTGATCCATAGAATGGCGGACAGCGGCGACTTAGCGAGGCGCCTCGTTGCTGACCGAGGCCGTGTGACCCTCTCCCGGGAGAAAGAGAAGGGGCCCACGGAGAGATGATCCCTTCAGGCTTCGTCTAACATAGCGTCGGACAGCGAATCAATGCGATATGATTGTCCGTACCTGCTGAATTAAGCCACAAGGGCGGGAATTAAGACATTCTGCGCCTTACGGATCAAACTGCTTTAATGTTTCGTTTGACGATTGCGAACCAAGCGTGGGAGCCTACTTCCAAGGTGACCCGTTTCGCGCCATCCCCCCTTGGTGTTGGCGGGAAGCCCCAGGGGCAGCGCATCCGAATCACTGGTGCCTACCCACCTCACCCAGCGAATGCGCTGCCCCGCCTAACGTCGCCGGACGCGGCGACGTTAGAATTAAAGCCGAGTCGAACGCGCAAAACAAGCAGAACACCCAAAGGCTGCAAATTAGAACTCGACAAGGAAATCTTAGCCGAGTCGAATAGTAGCACTAACGAAGAGACAGCCGACGAATGAACCTTCGCCACGCCACTGCGCTCGCCTTGGCGTTTGGCCTCTTCGGGTGTAGCGCTGTCTCCTGGAATCGAGACCGCATATCTGAAAAAACCCAAACACTGGAAATGTTGTGATATGCGGGCCATACAAGCTATCGGGCGCGAGCGGCGCAGCGGGTGAAGCGGCAGAACGTGGCTGTATAGAAGATTATGAGTGTCAAGGGTGCGTCAGGATACCCTCGCCAAGCTAATCTTCCTCTTTACTGCTAGCGGTAAATTAAGACACCTTTCAAATTCAGCCACCTAGCCTCGAATTAAGCCAGTACCGAGTGTCGGATGCTATAACCTTAGACAGCGTTCAGTGATGCTGACAGTATCCACGGCCATTCTCCAATGGAATCGACCAAATGTGAAATATGCCGGCGGCCGACCGCCGAATGGCTGCTGAAAATCACGGTCGAAGATCGCGCCGGCTTCGCGCAGACCGCGTTTATCTGCCCCAACTGCGGCGTTAAGCTCCGTCTCGCCTCGGAAAAGTCGCGCGACCTCCAGATCGACCCGTGGCTTCACGAGGCAGTCGCGCGCATCCTTAGGGGCAAGGACTAGCACAGGGATGGCATCCGCTCCGAAGACTCACCCGCAACTCGACCTCTGGCCGTACGAGGAGGCGCGCAAGCTCGCCGATCGTGTGCGCTCCTACGACCCCGGGCGTCCAGTCGTATTTGAAAGCGGCTTCGGACCTTCGGGGCTGCCCCATCTCGGCACGATGGGCGAGGTGCTGAGGCCATCCTACGTCCGCCACGCATTCCACGCGCTCGGCCGTTCCGCTCTCCCAGATGAATCGATAATCGACCGCCCCGACCGCTTCGTCGTCTTTATCGACGACATGGACGGCCTGCGCAAGGTTCCCGAAAGCATCCCCAACGGCAAAGCGTACGCGCCGAATCTCGGCAAACCCGTCTCCCGGATCCCCGACCCTTTCGGTGATTGCCACGACAGCTTCGCCTCGCACATGATCGCCCTGCTCGTAAGGTTCCTCGAACCGGTCGAGGTTCAGTACGAGCTGATGCGCTCGAGCGAGATGTACGGCGGCGGCCATTTCGACGAGGCGCTCGAGCTCATCCTCGCCAGGCACCAGCAGATCACCGCGATCGTCGCACCCACACTACGCGAGGAAAACCGCGCCGGATGGTCGCCGATCATGCCGCAATGTCCGCAGTGCGGCCAGATCAACTCGACGCTCGTGACCGCCTACCATCCCGAACGCGCGACCGTCGAGTTCTCATGCGAGCGGAACTTCGGCGGCGCGCACGGATGCGGCTTCACGGGCGATCAGAGTATCCTCGGCGGCCGCGCCAAGGTCCAATGGAAGGTCGATTGGGCGCTGCGATGGTACGTGCTCAAGGTCGACTACGAGCTCTACGGCAAAGACCTGATCGATTCGGCGCGGCTTTCGTCGCAAATCCTTCGTCTCCTCGGCGGGCGCCCGCCGCTCGGCTTCCCGTTCGAAATGTATCTCGACGAGGAGGGCCACAAGGTCTCGAAGTCGGTCGGCCGCGGCGTCGGCGTCGAGCAATGGCGCCGTTACGCTCCCATCGAGGTGCTCAAGTATTTCCTCATCCTGAATCCGCGACGCGCCCGCAAGCTCTTCCTCGACGCCATCCCGCAATACGTCGACGAATATCTCGAAGCGCTGCGCGAGTGGGCCACGATGGACCCGGATGCGCGCCGTAACTCGCCGCTCGAGTTCGTGCTGCAGAGCAACAGCTCCCGTCGTTTCAACTCGATAGTGAGTTTCAGCCTCATAATGAACCTGGTGCCCGCGGTCGGGTCGGCCGATCGCGACCTTATCTGGAAATACCTCACGACCTACGACCCTGCCATTGCGGGCGACCCCGAGACCGAGGCGTTAGCGCGTAATCTGATGGAATGCGCGGTCAATTTCTTCCGCGATTTTGTCGAGCCGGATAAGAAGCCTTATGTGCCGAACGACGCCGAGCGCGAGCAATTGCGCGCCTTGATTGCTTATCTCGCGGCCAACGAGACGGCGAGTGCCGAAGACATCGAAAAGGCGATCTACGAGCTAGGACGCACCCATTACGACAAGCCGGGCAAGATCTTCTCCGTACTTTATCGGGTGCTGCTGGGTCAGGAGCGTGGGCCCCGCCTCGGAGCCTTCATCCGCCTCGCCACGCCAGCGAAAATCGTCCAGGCGCTCGAGTCATCACTCGCGAAATCCGCATAGTCCCGTATAGTCCCACGGCACTGACCCCCTCTCCGGTGGACACTCCTTCCGAACCGATACGCGCGTTCGTGGCGCTTCGGATGAACCCCGAAGTCGAGGATGCGCTCGCCGGTTTCGTCGAGGAGATGCGCGGGCTAGCCAGCGGAATCCGTTGGGTCCGCCGCACCAACCTCCACTTGACGCTGCGTTTCCTCGGCGACGCCGTCGACCCCAGGCGCCTGGCCGCATTGCGTGAAAGACTCATCGAGGTTGCTGCACAGACAGCGCCTCCTGTGATCGACGCGCGCGGGACCGGCGCTTTCCCGAACCTGGGCCGGCCGCGCGTGATATGGGCCGGGCTTGCCGGCAACGAACTGGTGCGTCTGGCTGCGAGGGTCGAGGATGCTGCCGTAGAGGCCGGCTTCACACGCGAGCGCCGGCCCTACTCGCCCCATCTGACGATTGGACGCGTGCGCGATCTGCGCGGATGGTCTGCGGCACGACGCGCAATCGAGAACGCCGCACGGCGCGAGTTCGGCTCGTCAACCTGCGATTCGATGATTCTCTATCGGAGCGTCCTCGGGCCGGAGACCTCGACCTACCACGAACTCGCGCGCTTCGGCTTTTCCCGCCCGCCAAGCTGACCCACTGGCCGGCTCCCTTTCTCCTTGTGGAGGACGGACCTCAACGACGGGCTGCCGCGAAAAAAGGTGCGGAGGGACACTCGAAGTTCCTTTTTCAACAGGTTACTAGCGCTATCTTCCTCCGTTTATGGCAAAATTTGCGCAGTAACTCCCAAAGCCCGCTGCGCGAGGGCATCAATGATTCAGGATATCAAGAGCAAGGCGTTGGACCTGGCGTTGAGCCAGATCGAAAAACAGTTCGGCAAGGGCTCGATCATGAAGCTCGGCGAACAGGCTATCGAGGCGGATATTCCCGTGATTCCGACCGGCTCGCTCGGGCTCGACCTGGCTCTCGGAGTGGGCGGGCTGCCGCGTGGGCGCGTGGTCGAAATCTACGGCCCCGAATCGTCCGGCAAGACCACGCTCGCACTCGAATGTATCGCCGAGGCGCAAAAGCGCGGCGGCGTCTGCGCCTTTATCGACGCGGAACATGCGCTCGACGCGAGCTACGCGCGCAAGCTCGGCGTCAGCGTCGAGGACCTCCTCATCTCGCAGCCCGACAACGGCGAACAGGCGCTCGAGATTGCCGAAACGCTGGTGCAGTCGGGAGCGATCGACGTGCTCGTGATCGATTCGGTCGCCGCACTGGTGCCGCGCGCCGAAATCGAGGGCGAGATGGGCGAGCCACAAATGGGCCTGCAGGCGCGCCTGATGTCGCAGGCGTTGCGCAAACTCACTTCCATAATCTCGCGCTCGCGCACCATCGTCGTCTTCATCAACCAAATCCGGATGAAGATTGGCGTGATGTTCGGGAATCCCGAAACCACCACCGGCGGCAATGCGCTAAAATTTTACTCGTCGGTGCGCATCGATATCCGCCGTATCGGTACGATCAAGAGCGCCACCGAGGTCACCGGCTCACGCACCAAGGTCAAAGTCGTGAAGAACAAGGTCGCGCCCCCCTTCCGCGAGGCCGAGTTCGACATCCTCTATGGCTCGGGCATTTCAAAGGAAGGCGAACTGGTCGACCTGGCGTCCGATCACAACATCATCGAGAAGCTCGGCGCGTGGTATTCCTACGACGGCGAGCGAATCGGCCAGGGCCGCGAGAACGCGCGCGACTTCTTGAAGGCTAACCCTACGATAGCCGACGAAATCGAGGCCAAACTCCGCGCGAAGCTCGCAGCAAAGCCGGTCGCCGCGATGCCCCCATCCGCCAACGGCGCGGGCGAAGAGGAGCCCGAACAGCCCACAGCACCCACGCCTCAGAAAAGGAAATAACCTCGCGCCGCCCACGCCGCGACCACGATCGGCGTTCGCCACGTTCTCGCGGGCGGACGTGCTTCCTACCTGAACGAACGCTGGTGGTCAGGGATTCTTCACTCCGGCAGCCTACGTTCAGAATGACGAAAGGGCCGTCGACTTGTCCCGTCATTCTGAGCGGCAGCGAAGAATCTCTTTCCACCGATACCCGCCAAGGGCGACTATGCGGAGGATCCCCAAAACCGGCAGAGGATTTAAAGGAAGGTAAGAGAGTTCCACAACGGTGCCACCCTTCAAATCGCGGCGGCGCTGGATTATGAGTTGATAGCGGGCTATGACTGGCCCCAGTATCCACGAGCGATTACGAGGGACTAAATGGATTTCGCGCTTTCCCCAAAGGTTAACGACCTGCAGCGTAAGGTCTCCGACTTCATGAACGAGTACGTCTACCCGATCGAAAAGCGGGTGGAAGACGAGATGAGCGTCCCGGGCAAGGAGCACACCGACCCCGACATTCTCAAGGAAGCCCGGCGCAAGGCCAAGGCCGCGGGCCTTTGGAACATGTTCCTGCCCGACGACGACAAGTACGGCAATGGGCTAAAGGTCGCCGAATATGCGCCGCTGTGCGAGATCATGGGGCGCAGTTTTATCGGCTCACGCGCATTCAACTGTATGGCGCCCGACACCGGCAACATGGAGATCCTCCACGACTTCTCCACCCCCGAGCAGAAGAAGAAATGGTTGGAACCGTGCCTCGAAGGCGAAATACGCACTTGCTTCTCGATGACCGAGCCGGAGACTCCCGGTTCCGACCCGACGCAGTTACAGACCAAGGCCGTGCGGAATGGCGACGACTACGTAATCAACGGGCACAAATGGTTCACCTCGGGCGCGCTCCATTCGGCTTTCGCGATCGCGATGGTGGTGACCGACCCGAATGCGGCGCCGCATAAGCGCGCCAGCATGCTGATCGTTCCGGTCAACACTCCCGGCTTCAAGATCGTGCGGCCGGTGCCGGTGATGGGACATACGGGAGGTGGCGGCCATTGCGAAATCTTGTACACGGACTGCCGTGTACCCGCCACGAATATGCTCGGCCGCGAGGGCGACGGCTTTGCGATTGCGCAGGCGCGGCTCGGCCCAGGCCGTATCCATCATTGTATGCGCAATATCGGTGTCGCCGAGCGCGCGCTCGAACTGATGTGCAAGCGGGCCAATACGCGCTGGGCGCATGGCAGCCTGCTCGCCGACAAGGCGAATATCCAGCAATGGATCGCGGATTCGAGGATCGAGATTGATGCGACGCGGCTGATGGTGATGCACGCGGCGTGGAAGATCGACACCGTCGGCAAGCGCGAGGCGCGCCAGGAAATCGCGATGATCAAGGTGCAGGCGGCGAACATGGTGATGAACGTGCTCGACCGCGCGATCCAGTTGCATGGCGCAATGGGGATGAGCGACGACACGCCGATCGCGCGATTCTGGCGTGAGAGCCGCGCGATGAGGATCGTCGACGGGCCGGATGAAGTGCATCGGATGACGATTGCGCGGCGCGAAACCAGGAAGTGGAAGCAGTAAGTTACTGTATACGAAGTTGTATCTTTCAAGCGGCGCGCCCCGCTATCGCGCGCCGAGTGCGGAGGGAGGCGGTCATGTTTCAGGTCGGCAGATGCCCCGTCTGCAAAGAGTTCGTGGATGAAGCACACCAGAATTTCAACTACGTGACCGTCGAGGGAAGATCTTGCCGGATCGAAATGAAAAGACCAGACAAGGCTGATTCAAAGGCTGTAATCGTAGTCGTGCATGAGCAGCACGCAGATCAGTTCGCGCGAATGGTTCAAGACGGGTCTTGGTCTCCGTAGCCTTTCGTCTTTGGGCGAGGCGACCTAACCCCTAGCCCCTTCCCTAAAGGGAAGGGGAGTGCGAGTAAGAAAAATTATTCGGACAAAACCAATAACAAAAACTGTTCGCTAAAATTAGAGAAAGTATCGTACGGGTTCCGAAAACGGGAACTGATTTATTTGCGGATTGATAATGGTCGAGGAAATCGACAAGGACCAGCCGCTTCCGGAGTACGGCGAAGTCAGGGACGAGGAGCAACTCGACTGGCCGAAGCTCGTCGCCTACCTGCGCGAAAATAAAGTGGCGGGTAGCGACCAGCCGCTTAAGGTTTTGCAGTTCCGCGGCGGCCATTCCAACCTGACCTACCTGCTGCGCTTTGGCGACCATCATGAATGGGTGGTGAGGCGGCCGCCGTTCGGCCCGCTGCCCCCGTCGGCGCATGATATGGCGCGCGAGCATCGGGTGCTCTCGCGCGTATGGGAGAAATTTCAGCAGGCGCCGCGCGCGATCCTGCTATGCGAGGATCCATCGATAATCGGCGCGCCGTTCTTCGTGATGCAGCGGCGCAACGGCTACGTAATACCGAATCGGCGCCCTCTGCCGCCCGGGCTAACGCAGAACCCGAAGACGTTTCGCGGCATGTCGGAGGGTTTTATCGACGCGCTCGCCGACCTTCATTCGGTGAATTACGAGGAAATCGGTCTGGGCGGCCTCGGGCGGCCCGACGGCTTCGTGCGGCGCCAGATAACCGGCTGGATGGACCGCTGGGAGAAGGCAAAGACGGTCGAAGTGCCGCTGATGAACGAGCTTGGCGCGTGGTTCCTCGAGAATTTGCCGGCCGCGCAGGCGCCGGTACTGCTGCATAACGACTTCTACCTGCATAACGTGATGTTCGCGCACGACAACTCGGGCAAGGTGACGGGAGTCTTCGACTGGGAGATGTCGACGCTGGGCGACCCGATGGTCGACCTTGGAATCGCGCTCGGATACTGGCGCGACGCGGACGACCCGGAGGAGCTGATCGAGCTCAGCGAAGGCTACGCGCATACGACGAAGCCGGGGTTCATAACGCGCCGCGAACTCGCCGAGCGTTACGCGCAGCGGTCCGGGCGCGATATAAGCAATATCGCTTTTTACCGGGCATGGGCGCATTGGAAGACTGCGACCGTCGTCCAGCAGATCTACGTGCGCTTCGTGCGCGGGCAGACGAGCGACCCGCGCTTCGAGAGCATGGGGACCCATCCGCCGGTGCTGGCGCGTGCGGCGGCGCGAGTCGTTGCCAAACTGGGATTCAAGGAGTAAACAGAATCGTTTGCACATCACTCCATCGGCGTGGCACTTCGAAGCGTTGCTGGGGTGGTCTTTTCGCCAGCCTTTGAGCTACAGTTAATCTCTGAAGCGAGAAGGCGGGTACTAAAACCCGACCGGAGGTTTCGCGACCTTGCAAGCTCTAAATTACGAAGCTCCAAAAACCGTCGCCGACGCGGTCAAGGCACTTGCCGCGCACGGCGAAAAGGCGCGGCCGCTGTGCGGCGGCACCGACCTGATCATCCAGATGCGCGCCGGAGTGCGCCGTCCCGAGTATGTGGTCGACGTCAAGAATATCCCCGACTTGCGGCGGATTTCTTTCGACTTGCAACACGGGTTGCGGCTCGGCGCAGCTGTCCCCGCAATCGAAATCCATGAAAATGCGGACATGCGCAAGTATTACCCCGGCTTGACCGAGGCGGCCCATCTGATTGGATCGCTTCAGATTCAGAGCCGAGCGTCGGTCGGCGGAAACCTGTGCAACGGCTCGCCGGCGGCTGACACGACGCCTGCGCTGATCGCACTCGGTGCGAAGGCGCGTGTCGTCGGGCCGAAGGGTGAGCGGACGATCGCGGTGGAGGATTTCTGCACGGGACCGCAGCGGACGGTGCTCGAACCCGGCGAACTGCTGGTCGACTTTCATATCGACGCGCCGGCGCGCCATTCGAGCGACGCCTATCTGCGCTTTATCCCGCGCAACGAGATGGATATCGCGGTGGTTGGCGTCGGCGGTTCGGTCACTCTCGACCTGGCCGATGACCGTATCACCGATGCGCGTATCGCGTTGGCCGCGGTCGGCCCGACTCCGATTTTCGCGAAGGAAGCCTCACAGGCGCTGGTCGGCAAAAAGATAGACAACGCGACGATCGAGCGCGCAGCCCAACTCGCGATCGCAGCCTCGTCGCCGATCGACGATATGCGCGGCACGGCGGAGTATCGCCGTCACGTGACCGGCGTGTTGACGCGGCGTGTGCTGGCGAAGGCTATCGAACGGGCGCGCCTGACCGAAGGCCGTTAAAGAAAACGAAGCGGACAACCTCACAGCAACCTGTTGCTTAACTCAAAGTAGAACGGAAAATGGCGAACAAAGTAGTAGTTGAAACAACGATCAACGGCGAACCGATGGAGTTCCTGTGCGAGCCGCGTCAGAGCCTGCTCGAATGCTTGCGCGACGAGCTCGACCTGACCGGTAGCAAAGAAGGGTGCCTGACCGGGGACTGCGGCGCATGCACGGTGATTGTGGACGGGCGAGCCGCGTGCTCGTGCCTGATAATGGGTCCCGAGGTGCAGGGCAAGAAGGTCGAGACGGTCGAGGGACTCGCGACACCGAATCACCTGCACGTCCTGCAGCAGAAGTTTCTCGAGAACGCGAGCCTGCAATGCGGTATCTGCACACCGGGCTTCCTGATGTCGTCGAAGGCGCTGCTGGATCGCAATCCGAACCCGACCGAGGCGGAGATTCGTTACGCGCTTGCGGGTAATCTCTGCCGATGCACCGGCTATGACAAGATAGTTAAGGCGGTATTGGATGCCGCCAGGACGATGTCTTCGAGCGCCCGCGCGGCGTGAGGACATATGGCCCGCTCGCACGCCGTTGGCGGCGCGGCGGGTGACGAAAAAGTTTCTCTCAAAGGGAGAGGTTCAAACTATGGCAGCTACGACCGACAGTCAAAAGTTCAGAGTTATCGGCACCCGGCCGATCCGGCATGACGGTATCGAGAAAGTCACCGGCGCGGCCAAGTATGGCGCCGACTATAGCTTCCCCGGGATGCTGCACGGCAAGGTTCTGCGCAGCCCACACGCACACGCGTTAATCAAGTCGATCAAGGTCGACAAGGCGCTTGCGCTGCCCGGTGTTAAGGCGATCGTGACGTCGGCAGACTTGCCTGAGCTCGCGGACCGGATCGAGCAAGGCGGCGAGATACCGGTGAATATGGCCCACGTCTCGCTGAATATCCTCGCGCGGCGCAAGGTGCTCTATGACGGCCATGCGGTTGCGGCGGTCGCGGCAACGAGTCCGCATATTGCCGAAGAGGCGCTCAAGCTAATCGAGGTCGAATACGAGCCGCTGCCGGCGGTGATTAAAATCGAGGAAGCGATGAAGCCGGGCGCGCCGATCCTGCTGCCGAACCTGCGCAACAAGGACGACGGCCCCGACAAGCAGACCAATGTCGCCAACCATCTGCAGTTCAAGCGCGGCGACGTCGAGGCCGGGTTCAAGTCGGCCGACTACGTGGTCGAGCGCGAGTACCATACCTCGATGGTCCATCAGGGCTATATCGAGCCGCACGCTGCCGTCGGTATCTACAATCCGGACGGCCATGCGACGATCTACTGCTCGACCCAAGGCACGTTCGTGGTGCGCTCGATGAGCGCCGGCGTGCTGGGAATGCAAGAGAGCAGCATCAAGGTGGTCCCGGCCGAGATCGGCGGTGGTTTCGGCGGCAAGACCACGATTTATCTCGAACCGCTATCGGTGTTGCTGTCCAAGAAGACCGGCCATCCGGTGAAACTCGTCATGAGCCGTGGCGAGGTGTTGCGCGCGAGTGGTCCGACCTCCGGCGGTACGCTCCGCTGCAAGATGGGCGCGACCAAGGACGGCAAAATCGTCGCGGCGCAGGTTTGGATGGCGTACGAGGCGGGCGCTTTTCCGGGTTCACCGGTGGGCGCCGGCGCAATGTGTATCGTCGCGCCGTATAACATCCCGAATATCCTGATCGATGCGTACGACGTGGTCGTGAACCGGCCCAAGACGGCGGCGTATCGCGCTCCGGGGGCGACCAACGCCGCGATGGCGTCGGAGACGGTGATCGACGAGTTGGCGGAAAAGTGCAAGATCGACCCCTGCGACATGCGTCTCCTGAATGGCGCGCAAGAGGGCACGGCGCAGACTGCGGGACCTCCGTACAAGCGCATCGGCTACATCGAAACGATCGAGGCAATCAAGAACAGCCCCCACTACAAGTCGAAGCTCGAAGGGCCGAATCGCGGACGCGGCGTGGGGAGCGGCTTCTGGTTCAACGTCGGCTTCCAGTCCTCGGCGATGGTCAATATCCATAACGACGGCACCGCCAGTGTGGTAGTCGGTTCGGTGGATATCGGCGGATCGCGCGCGGTGCAGGCGATGATCGCGGCCGAGGTGCTTGGACTCGACGTCAACAGCGTGCGCCCGATTGTCGCGGATACCGATTCGATCGGCTATACCGACGTCACCGGCGGCAGCCGCACCGCGTTTGCTACGGGCCTCGCGGTCTACGAGGCAGCCAACGACGCATTGACTCAACTCAAGGAACGCGCGGCCAAGCTCTGGGAAAAGAAGCCCGAGGAGGTCGAGTTCAACGACGGTACGTTCAGCGTCAAGGGCGGCGACAGCAAAGTCGCGCCGATGGCGCTCAAGGACGTCGCGTCGAAGCTGGCGCGCACGGGCGGCCCCGTGAGTGGACGCGCGACGGTAAACGCTCGCGGCGTTGGACCGGGATTCGCCGCGCTTTGCGTCGACGTCGAGGTCGATCCTGATACCGGCAAGGTGCAGATTCTGCGCGCCACGATTGCGCAGGACGTCGGCAGGGCAATGCATCCGAGCTACGTCGAGGGGCAGATGCAGGGCGGCACCGCGCAGGGAATCGGATGGGCGCTCAACGAGGAATACTTCTACGACGACAAGGGGATCATGCGGAACTCGGGCTTCCTGGATTACCGGATGCCGACGTGCCTTGACCTGCCACTAATCGAAACGGCAATCGTCGAAGTGCCGACGCCGGGACATCCACTGGGTATCCGTGGAGTCGGCGAGGTGTCGATCGTGCCGCCGCCGGCGGCGGTAGCGAACGCGATCTATCGCGCGGTCGGAGTGCGGATGACTGAGTTGCCGATGTCACCGCCGCGCCTCTTGAAGGCTATTCTGAAGAAGCGGTCCTCGGGCGAAACCCAGGCAGCCGCGGCAGACTGAGAAAGGTGTGATACGGGCCGGGGCCCCAATGGGCCCGGCCTCTTTGCTACAATGGCGACGGTCGTAATTCCGGCCCTGCTTCGGAAGCTGACCGATGGCAAAGACAGGGTGGCCGTACAAGGCCGCAATATCGGTCAGGTAATCGAAGATCTCGAGCGGCAATTTCCCGGGCTGCGCGAACACCTTGTCGAGAACGGCGATATCAAGCCGTCAATCGCGGTTTCGGTCGACGGGGAAATGGGAGCGGGCGGGTTGCTCGATCCCGTTCGCGAATCCAGTGAAATTTTCTTTATTCCGGCTCTTGGTGGTGGCTAGGCGATCGCCCGCTCGTCGGGCGGCGCTCGTGTGATATTGATCAGCGCGTCATCGCGCGCGTCGCGAAAGCGTCTCGACTGGTTGGAGGGAGTTACCATGGCGGATTCAAACGGGACCAATAAAGACGGTTACAAAGTCATCGGCACGCGCCCGATCCGGCATGACGGCCTCGAGAAGGTGACGGGTCAGGCCAAGTACGGAGCCGATTTTTCGTTTCCCGGGATGCTGTTTGGCAAGATCCTGCGCAGTCCGCATGCGCATGCGCGGATCAAGTCGATCAACTTCGACCAGGCGCTCAAGGTGCGGGGCGTGCATGCGGTGGTCACCGGCGCGGACCTGCCGGATCTAGGGCACGGTGCGATGGCGCAAGTCGGCGAACTCGTCGTCAATACGAGTTACCTGTCGCAGAACGTTCTGGCACGCGGCAAAGTCCTTTACGACGGCCATGCGGTTGCGGCGGTCGCGGCGAACAGCCCGCATATTGCCGAAGAAGCGCTGCGCATGATCGAAGTCGACTACGAAATCCTCCCGCCCGTGATGGCGGTCGAGGAGGCGATGAAGCCGGACGCGCCGATTCTTCTGCCGGAGTTGCGCAGCAAGTTTATCGCGAGCCGTACCGATCCAGGTTCGCCCGAGGGACCCGACAAGCCCACCAATATCGCGGCCCATATCCAGTTCAAACGCGGCGATACGGAAGCCGGGTTCAAGGCCGCCGACTTCGTAATCGAACGGGAATACCGAACCAACACCGTTCATCAGGGTTATATCGAGCCGCATAACGCACTCTGTATCTACGGGCCCGACGGACGTATCACGATTTATTCCTCGACCCAGGGCATGTTCAGCGTGCGCACGCTCACAGCCAATGTGCTGAAGATGTCCGATGGTGATATCCGCGTTGTCCCGGTCGAGATCGGCGGCGGCTTCGGCGGCAAGACGACCATTTATATGGAACCCGTCGCGGCGCTGCTCTCGAAGAAAAGCGGGCGTCCGGTAAAGATGGTGATGACTCGGGCGGAAGTTCTGCGCGCCAGCGGCCCCACCTCCGGCGCGAAGTTTAAAGTGAAGATGGGAGCGACCAAGGACGGCAAGATTACCGCCGCCGAAGTCTGGATGGCGTATGAGGCGGGAGCGTTCCCCGGGTCACCATTTGCGCCCGGCGCGATGACAACGCTTGGCCCCTACGACATACCGAATACCCGGATCGACTCATACGACGTCGTGGTTAACCGTCCGAAGGTTGCGGCTTATCGCGCACCCGGATCGCCGGCTTCCGCGTTTGCCTGCGAATGCGCTATCGACGAGCTGGCTGAGAAATGCGGGATGGATCCGCTCGACATGCGCATCCTGAATGGTTCACACGAGGGAACAGCGCAACCGGCGGGGCCGCCCTTTAAGAAAATCGGTGCCATCGAGACCGCCCAGGCGGTCAGGAACAGCGAACATTACAAGTCGAAGCTCGAGGGCCCGAATCGCGGCCGCGGAGTGGCGTCGGGCTTCTGGTTCAATGGCGGCCTGCAGTCTTCCGCGGCGGTGAATATCCACAATGATGGAACTGTAAGTCTGGTCCTCGGTTCAGTGGATATCGGCGGTTCGCGCGCTGCGATGGCGATGATAGCGGCGGAGCTGCTCGGGGTCGACGCAAACGACGTGCGGCCGCTGGTCGCGGACACGGACTCGATTGGCTATACGGACGTCACTGGTGGCAGCCGCGTCACGCTAGCGAGTGGCTTGGCGGTTTACGAGGCAACTAACGATGCGCTGCGCCAACTCAAGGAGCGCGCCGCCAAACTGTGGGAGCGCAAGCCGGAGGAAGTCGAGTTCAGCGGCGGCATTTTCTCCCCAAAGGGGAACGGCGTACCGCCGATGAAGTTGAAGGAACTCGCGACGAAGCTCGCGCGCACGGGCGGCCCTATCACGGGACGCGGCGCAGTAAATGCCGGCGCCGTCGGCGCGGTCGGCAATGCCTTCGCGACCGTATGCGTCGACGTAGAGGTCGACAAGGATACGGGCAAGGTGCAAATACTGCGCGCCACGATAGCGCAGGACGCGGGGCGCGCCATCCATCCGAGCTACGTCGAAGGGCAGATGCAGGGCGGTGTGGCTCAGGGAATCGGATGGGCCCTCAACGAGGAATATTTCTACGACGAAAAGGGCGTCCTGCGTAACACGGGCTTTCTCGATTACCGGATGCCGACGTGTCTCGACCTGCCGATGATCGAGGCGATAGTTGTCGAGGTGCCGAATCCGAGCCATCCGCTGGGAATTCGCGGTGTCGGCGAGGTCGGAATCGTGCCACCGATGGCGGCGGTTGCGAACGCGATCTACCACGCTGTTGGAGTGCGGATGCGCGAGCTTCCGATGTCACCCCCACGGCTGCTCAAGGCGATCCTTGCCCAACGGAGGCCACAAGAGGAAAGCCAGGCGGCGGCGGCCGATTGATTTTTTCAATAAAAGATTGCGGGAGGATCGAAACGAGTTGAGTTTGTTTTGGAAAAGTGCTCATATAAAGCGAGGACTAGCGAGATTGCCGTCCGAATGCATCTTGCAAGTCACTAAAGATAGCGTACAATAAGACTTGCTAGCCGGGGTTTGCCCCCCCTTTTCCCGGTTGGCAGAGGGT
>WNFT01002714.1_pt1 | contig 15170 bp, 13 predicted proteins | sample 5400191 | NCBI WGS metagenome assembly WNFT01 (sample SAMN13153359, study PRJNA577476) | soil metagenome | isolation source: 80 cm saprolite under Madrone tree | place: USA:California | collected 2016-06-14 | reverse complement strand
AAAAAAGCCCCGGTCGACGCCGGAGCTCTTTGCATTCCTGAACCTCTGACGAAGTCAGTACCTCGGGGCGACCGGACCACCCCAGTTGAAGCGATAGACCAACTCGCTGCGGATCGTGTGGACAAACTTCTTGGAGTCGTCTGACACACCGGATGGCGCGCCCGTGCTAAACCGAACGGGATTGTTCTCTACGTCGAACTCCGAGAAACGGTATTCGGTCTTCCAGAACAGGCCAGGCAGGAAGTTAATCGCATATTCGTCACCGGCGCCGAGGAACCAGCCCTTGTAGGTTCTCTTGTCGATAAAGGCGGTCGTCGGAATATTCGGGGGCAAAACAATAGGAATTCCTCCGAAGGCAACTGTGAGGTTGGTACGGTCGAAGGTTGCCTGGGTATAACCACCGGTGAAATAGCTCAGAAGGCTGGGGAAGGCCAGCCAACCGACACGGCCGCCCACCGCCCAAGCCGAACTCATCTTCTCGTCGCCGACCAAGCCGATCGCAGCGGGAGGATTCAGCTTGCCCTTGAGGCTGCCCCAGTCGTAATCGGCGAACGCGCCGACTACGAAGTTCCAGCCCGCAACCGGAAACTGATAGTCGCAGCCGCCGCCCACGGTCCCGAGATAACCACGACCGCCCGCCGTTGTTGTGGCGGTGAACGGAACGCGCGGCGGACCATCGATAAAGCCGGTATTTTCCTGGTTCCAGAGGCCATAGCCGCCGCCGCCGCCAATGTAGCATCCGGTCCAGGACGGCGCATATGCGTCCGGAGCGGCCGGCAAAGGCGCCCTGGCGGCCATGTCGGCTGCAAATGCCGGTGCGGTGAGGGCCACGATAGCCGTCAATGCGATTGCCAGCTTTTTCATTTGAAATTCCTCAGCATCCAGCGCTCGGTCCCCGCGTGTGGCAGGCCGCAAATGCGCTGATTCCCAACCCCAGTGCGAGAAGTATAGTCGGTTCCATGCAAAAGACTGTTGCCGGTTAGGCACACCCGCCCCCTAAACGGTATGGGGCTGCTCCAAGGCGACTTGGCTGAGCGCGCCGCGGCAACAAAAAAGCCCCGGACGATGCCGGGGCTTTTGTACCGCTAACCTTAGACGAGGATCAGTACCTCGCGCCACCCCAGTTAAAGCGGTAGACCAGCGACGTGCTAATGGTCTGCACCCAAGGCTTGAAAGTAACCGATGAAGCGGTAAGCGGCCCGGCGACAAAGGTCTCCGGAAGGGTGATGCGGTCAAAGAAAGCCGAGCGGTACTCCGTCTTCATAAACCACCCAGGAGCGGAAATGCCGAAGAAGTTGAGGCTGTTTTCAAAACCGCCGCCGATGAACCAGCCATCACGATGGAATGACGCCGTGGTAGCAACGCTGGGTCCCCCGACGAGGCTGGTCAAGGTGGTACCCGACCACTCGGAACCAGTATAACCGGCGTTGACGTAGGAATTGACATTCGGCGCGACGAGGTAACCCAGTCGCACGCCAGCCGCCCAGGTATCGCGAAGCTTTTCGCGGCCCTCAATGACATTAACTGGATCCGATAGCGAGCCGCGGATCTCTCCGAATTGACCATCGCCGAATACACCAAATACCCAATTGCTGAACTGCCAGTCGTATCCGGCACCGACTGTTCCGAACCAGCCACTGCCGCCTAGCCGCTGATCACGGGTGAGCGCAACCCCGGTGGGAAAGGCCACCACGTTGCTGTCGGCGTTCCACAACCCGCCGCCGCCACCGCCGAAGATGTAGAAGCCAGTCCAATTATAAACCGGTGCAGGCGGCTGATACACCGGCGCCCTGACGGGCATGTCGGCCGCGACCGCCGGTGCGGTGAAAGCCGCGATAGCAGTCAACGCAATTGCTAACTTTTTCATTTTCAAATCCTCGGTAAATGCAGCGCTCGGACCCGACCGCGTGACAGGGGTGCAGATGCACCGATTCCCCATTCCCTAGGGTGACTATAGCCAGTCCTGCTCGAAATGCTGTTGCCGGGGGGGTACACCCGCCGGAAAATGCACTGCGGAATTGCGTGGATAGAAGGGCGGGAAATGGCTGAAGAGGGCCGCAAACAAGGCCCAGGCGGGGGAATTGCCCGTGCCCCCCGCGCCCGAAGCGGCGGGGGGCTCACACGTCCAGCAAATCCTCGCTGGCGAACTCGGCCTTGTCGGAAATGAACGCAAACCGGGCCTCGGCCCTGGTGCCCATCAGCCGCTCGACGGAATCGGCGGTGCCTTCGCGGTCGTCGGCGAGCAGCACCACGCGCAGCAAGCTGCGCTTGGCCGGGTCCATCGTGGTTTCCTTCAGCTGCGCCGGCATCATTTCGCCAAGACCCTTGAAGCGGCCGACATCGACCTTGGCGTTGGCGTTGAATTCGCTCTTCAGCAGCGCGTCCTTGTGGGCGTCGTCGCGGGCGTAGACGGTCTTGCTGCCGTGGGTGAGGCGATAGAGCGGCGGCACCGCTAGATAAAGGTGGCCCTCATCGATCAGCCGCGGCATCTGCCGGTAGAAGAACGTGATCAAGAGCGATGCGATATGCGCGCCGTCGACGTCGGCGTCGGTCATGATGATGATGCGCGAGTAGCGCAAATCCTCTTCGCGGTATTGCGCTCCGGTGCCGCAGCCGATCGCCTGCATCAGGTCGGCGAGCTGCGCATTGGCCGTCAACTTGTCCTTGCCCGCGGACGCGACATTGAGGATCTTTCCGCGCAACGGGAGAATGGCTTGCGTCTTGCGGTCGCGCGCCTGCTTGGCGCTGCCGCCGGCGCTGTCGCCCTCGACGATGAACAGCTCGGAGCCTTCGGCTGCCGTGTCGGTGCAGTCGGCGAGCTTGCCGGGCAGGCGCAGTTTCTTCACCGCGGTCTTGCGCGAGATTTCCTTTTCGGCGCGGCGGCGCAGCCGCTCGTCGGCGCGCTCGATGACGAAATCCAGCAGCCTGTTGGCCTGAAGTGGATTGCCGGAGAGCCAGTGGTCGAATGGGTCCTTGATCGCCTGCTCGACGATGCGTTGTGCTTCGGCGGTAGCAAGGCGGTCCTTGGTCTGGCCCTGGAATTCCGGCTCGCGCACGAACACCGACAGCATCACCGCGGCGCCTACCATGACATCTTCGGAGGTGATGACGGCGGCGCGCTTGCCCTGTCCCACCCGCTCGGCGTGATCCTTCAAGCCGCGCAGCAGCGCGCTGCGCATGCCGGACTCATGAGTCCCGCCATCCTGCGTCGGTATGGTGTTGCAATAGGAGGACAGAAAACCATCGGCGTCGGCGGTCCATGCCACGGCCCATTCGCAAGTGCCGTGGGCACCGACGCGTCCGGATTTGCCGGAGAAGATGTCCGGATGCACCAGCGTGTCGGCATGAACAGCGGCGCCGAGGTAGTCCTTCAGGCCGCCTACGAAATGAAACGTGTCCTCGGCCGGCACATCGTCGACGCCCTTCAGCAAAGTGGGGTCGCAGCGCCAGCGGATCTCCACCCCACCGAACAAATAGGCCTTGGAACGGGCCATCTTGAACAGGCGCTGCGGCTTGAAGCCGGCCTTGGCGCCGAAAATCTCGGCGTCCGGGCTGAAGCGGATCTTGGTGCCGCGGCGGTTGTTGATCTTGCCGAGGTCTTCGAGCTTGCCTTTGGGATGGCCGCGCTCGAACGCCATGCGATAGAGTTTCTGGCCGCGCGCGACTTCGACCTCGAGCCGGGCCGAGAGGGCGTTGACAACCGACACGCCGACGCCGTGCAGGCCGCCGGAGGTTTCATAGACCTTGGAATCGAATTTGCCGCCGGAATGCAGCGTGCACATGATGACTTCGAGCGCGGATTTTTTCGGAAATTTCGGATGCGGGTCGACCGGAATGCCACGGCCATTGTCGGTGACCGTCAAAAATCCGTCGGCGCTCAATTCCACTTCGATGAAGGAGGCGTGCCCGGCCAGCGCCTCGTCCATGGCGTTGTCGATGACTTCCGCGAACAGATGATGCAGCGCCTTCTCGTCGGTGCCGCCGATATACATGCCGGGCCGGCGGCGCACCGGCTCGAGGCCTTCGAGCACCTCGATATCCCGGGCGGTATAGCCGGCTTCGGCGCTGGAAAGGCGCGATGCGACCTTGAGCGCGCGGCCCTTCGGCTCGGAGGCCCCGAACAGGTCGTTCGTTGCCTTTGATTTAGCAAGAGATTTCAATGGCTTTGCCATGGACTTTCATGTGTTGCACGCGCCGGAGCGGGGCGAATCGGCTCCTCCTGACTATGCCACGGATAAGCTTAAAAAGTGACGGCGGGCGCTGAGGCGGCGGTCACCTTGAGGTGGAAGGAGCTCGCTTCCGTTTCAAGCGCGGGATGTCCTCGGACGTACCGCCGCAAACAGCACCATCGCCTGCGATGACTGGTGTCCCATCGCTGCAGCGACGCTACACATTCGAGCGCCTTCGGCGAGCCGGTGATCGATTTCTCTCCGGTTCGTTTGGCTTGATTAATCGCCGAGGAGACCGAGGCTCACGAACAATCCCCGCCTTTGTGACTTGAATGTCGCGCGAGGGGCTGGCTTACCAAGGATTCAAAGGCTCAAATGGGGCGGGGAAGGGCAATCGGAAATGGAAGGTTTTGCGCACGCCTTGGCCGACTTCGTGCGCGATCATCAGGCCTGGGCCGCACCGATCGTTCTGATGCTGGCATTCGGCGAATCGCTTGCCTTTGTTTCACTGCTGATCCCCGCCTGGGGTGCGCTGGTAGCAATCGGCGCAATGCTCGGCGGGAGCGGGATCAACTTCTGGCCGGTCTGGATCGCCGGCGCAATCGGTGCTGCGCTCGGCGATTGGCTCTCCTATTGGTTCGGCTACAAGTACAAGGAACAGGTCGCGCACATGTGGCCGCTGTCGCGCTATCCGGAAATCCTGCCGCGCGGCAAGGCCTTTGTGGAGAAGTGGGGCGTACCAAGCATTTTCATCGGGCGATTTTTCGGACCGCTGCGGGCTTCGGTGCCGCTTGCTGCCGGGATATTCGAGATGGAGTACTGGCACTTCCAAATTGCCAACTTCGTATCCGCACTGGTCTGGGCGGCGGCGCTGCTGCTGTTCGGCGACGTGCTCGCGCAGATCGCCAAATGGATGTGGGGCGTGGCGTAGAGCCTCCTCTTTGGGAATAAGCCGCAAGCGCCGGTGTTAACCGCCCTCCACCGCCAATCGCGTGGACACGTTCGCATTGCGGATAAAGCACTCGTTACGAGGGCACGACAACAACAACGAGGAACCGGGAACGCTGCCTGGAAGTTATCGTTTTGCCGGGAACATCAGCATGCTGGGAGGACATCAGCATGGAACTAACACGACGTCACGCACTCGCCGGAGCCGCAGCAATCGGGGCCACACCGCTTCTAGCGCCCATACCCGTGGAGGCGGCCGCCCCGTTGGCGGACAAACAGGCGCCGAGTTTCTATCGCTATAAAGTCGGCGACATCCAGGTCACCGTGGTTTCGGATGGCAGATCTACCTTGCCGCTGGAGGATTCCTTCGTCACCAATGCGAACAAGGAGGAAGTCAACGCCGTGCTGGAAAAGGCGTTCTTGCCGCGTGATATCTTCACGATCTATTACGCGCCGCTGGTGATCAATACCGGCGGCAAGCTGGTCGTCGTTGATACAGGCAATGGCGCGGCCGCGAACGTCAACAGCAAGGGCGCCATTGGACAGTTCGCCGCCAATATGGCCGCTGCGGGCCTCGATGCGAAGGCAGTCGACATGGTGGTGATTTCGCACTTCCACGGCGATCATGTGAACGGTTTGCTAGCGGCCGACGGCACGCCGGCGTTTCCGAACGCCGAAGTGCTGGTGCCCGCGGCCGAGTGGAAATTCTGGATGGACGACGGCGAGATGAGCCGCGCGCCCGCGGGGCGCATGCAGGGCCTGTTCAAGAGCAACCGCAACGTCTTCGAGGCTGGCCTCAGGAAGAAAGTCACGCCCTATGAGTGGGGCAAGGAAGTCGCGCCTGGTCTGCTTGCCGTGGAAACCGTCGGCCATACCCCCGGGCATACCTCCTATGTGCTGTCGTCCGGTTCGGGCAAGCTATTCATTCAGTCGGATGTGACTAACAATCCGATCCCATTCGCGACGCATCCTGGCTGGCATGCGTCCTTCGACCAGGACGGGGATATGGCGGAAAGGACCCGCCGTCGGGTCTACGACATGGTCGCTGCCGAGAAGCTACAACTGCAGGGCTTCCACTATCCGTTCCCCGGGCTCGCCCATGTCGAAAAGGACGGCAGCGGTTACCGCGTGATCCCCGCACCATGGAATCCGACGACCTAATACTATTTCGTCATCCCGGAGTGCGGGGCGAGCTAGCTATTGTGGAGTTTGACAGTTAAGCGTGACTGCCGCCGCAATCGTCGCGGCAACATGCTATCTCGCTTCGCGTCAGGGGGCTCTCGCCCTGCCATTGCCAGATGGAAAACTCTGTTTGGCCAAATCCTCTTAGTCAGTTCATCCTAGCCAATCCATCTTGGCGAATTCATCGGGATCAAAACATGCGCCGTTTCCGCCAACTGTCCCTGATTACTGCCTGCATGATGGTTCTTGTGGCGCCGGTTGCCTCATCGGCCCACACCATCATTGACGAATGGTCAGCTGTGAAGGCGCCGGCAGCGCCAGAGCTGAAGGGGGTGACAATCGACCCCAAGACAACGGCACTTTTAATGCTCGATTTTGTCAAGCAAACCTGCAACGAAAAAGTCCGACCGCGCTGCCCGGCAACGCTGCCCGCCGCCAAGCAATTGCTGGCCGGTGCACGCGCAAGCAACGTTCTTGTCGTCTACAGTATTGTCGAGAGTAACGTGATTGGCGATACCGTGGCCGACGTTGCCCCGATCGGCAATGAACCCGTTGTTCAGTCCGGGGCACAAAAATTTATCAAAACCGACCTTGAGAAAATACTGAGGGATCGCGGCATCAATACCATTATCGTGGCCGGTACCGCGGCTGATGGTGCCGTACTCCATACCGCGTCCGAAGCGGTCTTCCGCGGCTTCAAAGCGGTAGTGCCCGTGGATACGATGTCGGCGGCCAATGCCTACATTGAGCAGTATGTTACTCACCACTTCGCGACTGCCCCCCGCGTCGCCGCCGGAACGACCCTGACCAGCGTCGGCATGGTCAAGTACTAGAACGAGACCGATCTAAATCCTTGACGCCGAGGGACTGCGGCCTTATAGGCCCGCCCATGACCAACGCCGCGACCATCCTCATCGCTCGTCGCCGCCGCAGCATTGCGGTATGGGCGGACGTCTGCGCGTAAGATCGTCGCCTCTGCCGCCGGATCCACTCCGCGGCCTCTCCCTTGCAAGAAACGCGGTATCGATCTGGCGGCTCCTACGTCAAGCAGGAGTTTGAAATGTATACGCCTCCCATGTTCAAGCCCGACCGTGCCGCGAGCCTTGGTTTTGCGGAAGCGCGCGGATTCGGCACGGTGTGCGCATGGGACGGCGCCAAGCCGGTCGCATCCTCGCTGCCGTTCTGCCTCGCCTATGCCGACGACGGCACGCCGCGCGTGGCCTTTCACGTTGCCCGCAACAATCCGCTGGCGAAACTGGCGGACGGAAAAGCGCCGTGGCTGATAACCGTGAACGGCGCGGACGCCTATGTTTCGGCGGACTGGTATGCATCGCCGGATCAGGTGCCGACCTGGTTTTATCAAGCCGTGCATCTCACCGGCTGCGTGCGGGTGCAGCCCGACCATGAACTTGGTCCGCATCTCGATACGCTCGCCCGCAAGTTCGAAGGCTGGCTAGCGCCGAAACCGCCCTGGACGACCTCGAAGATGACGGCCGGGCGGCTGGACGCGATGAAAAAGGCCATTGTAGGTCTGGTCATGACGGTCGAGGAGATCGAGGGCAGCTTCAAGCTCAACCAGCACAAATCCGACGTCGACCACATGGCGGTTGCAACCGCGCTGGCGCGGCAACCCGGCGCCGCCGCGACGCTTCTGAGGAGCGAAATGGTCGCGCTGCGGCCGCAGTTGGACTACACCTTGCCATTGGGTGCCAGTAAACCCGCGGATGGAAGGAACGCGCCATGACCCTCTCCGATACACAGCGGGCGAGCGGCCCAACCCGAACCACCGGGGCCGCCACGAAGCCAGCAGTATTCGTTGATGGCGCGTCTGGAACGACGGGCCTCGGCATTCGCGAGCGCCTTGACCTGCAGAACGACGTCACGGTGAAAGGCATTGCTGAGGAAAAGCGCAAGGATGCTGGGGCAAAGCGCGCGCTCATGGAGGAAGTAGACCTCGTCATCCTCTGCCTTCCGGATGATGCCGCGAAAGAAACCGTCGCGCTGATCGACGGCATGGGCGGCGCGGCTCCCAAGATGCTGGATGCCTCGACGGCCTTTCGCGTCGCAAGCGACTGGACCTACGGCTTTCCGGAACTCGCACCGGACCAGGCTGACAAGATTCGGACAGCGAGGAAGGTATCCAACCCGGGCTGCTATCCGACGGGCGCGGTGGCGTTGCTGCGGCCGCTCGTCGATGGAGGTCTCATGCCGGCGGATTACCCTGTCACTATCAACGCGGTCAGCGGCTATTCAGGCGGCGGCAAGTCCATGATCGAAAGATTTGAGGGGGACAGCGCGCCGGCGTTCGAGCTTTATGGGCTTGGCTTCGAGCACAAGCACCTGCCCGAGACGCAGCTTTACTCAAAGCTTGAGCGCCGGCCCATCTTCGTGCCGTCGGTCGGCAATTACCGGCAGGGGATGCTGGTGTCGGTGCCGTTGCATCTCGACACACTTCCGGGCAGGCCGAGCGGGCCTGATCTCCACGCCGCATTGGCGAAGCGTTACGCGGAGAGCAAATACGTCTCTGTAATGCCGTGTCAAAACGCAGCTACCAAGAGCGGACGGCTCGAGCCGGAAGCGCTCAATGAGACCAACTTACTCGAGTTGTATGTCTTCGCGAGCGGCAGGCACGGCCAGGCGCTTCTCGTCGCGCGTCTCGACAATCTGGGCAAAGGAGCGTCCGGCGCGGCCGTGCAAAACATGCGGCTGATGTTGGGCCTCGCCGACAAGTAGCGCAACCCAGGCTTATCGCTTCCATGGAAGTGCTGCGTCGTGGACGAAGACACGCTGCGATTCTGCCGGCACAATGCCGAGGGCTATGTCCATGTGAGATCACCTCGCGCCAGGCGCGGCTAACCCGCCTTCCCGCGCAGCTTCAGCCCGGCGCTTCGTTCTGGCCCGCAAGAGTCCCTGAACTCTCGCACCTTTACACTACCTTGAAAATCGCCAGCGCCAGCACGGCCTGCGCGAGGAAGCCGACGGTGAAGGCCAGCGTGCGGAACACCGGCAGACCCAGCGTATAGACGATCAGATGCGCGACCCGGGACCAGAAATACACCGCGCAGGCATAGACCGTCCATTTCGTCGAATAGTCGATCTCGGCAAGGATCAGTACCAGCGGCGCGAAGATAACGAGGTTCTCGACCGCGTTGTCGTGGGCGAACATCAACCGAGTGGCCCACTCCGCATGCGGCTTGGCGTTGCGCGACGGATTGGCCATCGTGCCAGCGAGGCCACGAACCTGACAGCGGTTTATGATGTAGGGGATCCACAGCAATCCCGTGAAGATGACCGTCAGCGTCAGCCAGAACAATTCGCGCGTCATAGGCTTTCCCCCCTCAATCGATCTCGAATCGCGTCCCGGCGGGGACGACCTGGGTTATACTCAAAGGTGCTTTGTTGCGCTATGCGCGGACCCGGACGTAGCTGCCGGGCGCGTCTTCGATCGGAGGCAACCCCTCGGTGCCGACAGCGCGCGCCGGCACCTCCTCGGCGTCGATACTTGCGAGCCATTCGCGCCAGTCGGGCCACCACGAGCCCTTGTGCTCCTGCGCGCCCTTGAGCCAGTCGGCGAGGGTGACGTCCTTGATATTGTCGTTGGTCCAGAACTGGTACTTGCCCGACGCGGGCGGGTTGACCACGCCCGCAATGTGCCCGGACCCGGACAATACGTACTTCACCGGGCCGCCGAAAAATTGCGAGCCGTAAAGCACCGAATCCGCTGGCGCGATATGATCCTCGCGCGTCGCCAGATTGTAGATCGGCACCTTCACCCTTGAGAGATCAAGCAAGGTGTTGTCCAGCACCATGCTGCCGGTGGACAGGCGGTTTTCCAGATAGCAATTGCGCAGGTAATATGAATGGTTCGCCGCCGGCATCCGCGTCGCGTCCGAATTCCAGTGCAACAGATCAAACGAGGAGGGCGGTTGTCCCTTCAGGTAGTTGCTGACCACATAGGACCAGATCAGATCGTTTGAGCGCAGCATGTTGAAGGCCATCGCCATCTTGCTGCCTTCGAGCACGCCCGCCGCCCGCATGTCGCGCTCGAGCGCCGAGATCTGGCCCTCGTCGACGAACACCAGAAGATCGCCGGCGTGGGTGAAATCGACCTGCGCCGCCAGCAAAGTCGCCGACGTCACGCGCACGCGCCGCTTTTCGGCAAGCCACGCCAGCGTCGAGGCGAGCAGGGTGCCGCCGACGCAATAGCCCATGGTGTGGACTTTCAACTCGCCGGTGGCTTTCTCGATGGCATCCATCGCCGCCAGCGGGCCTTCCTTCATATAGTCATCGAAGGTTTTCGATCCCAGCCGCTTGTCCGGGTTGACCCATGAAATCACGAACACCGTGATGCCCTGATCGACACACCACTTGACGAAGGATTTTTCCGGCCTGAGGTCGAGGATGTAGAACTTGTTGATCCAGGGCGGCACGATCAGTAGCGGGGTGCGCAACACGTTTTCCGTCGACGGCTGATACTGGATCAGCTGCATCAGTTCATTCTGGAAGATCACCTTGCCCGGCGTAGTCGCCATATTGACGCCGACAACAAGGTTGGAAGGGTCGGACTGACGAATGCGCAGTACGCCGCCACCGGCCTCGATGTCCTCCGCCAGCATCTTCATGCCGCGAACCAGGTTGTCGCCGCTGGACGCCAGCGTCTCGCGCAATACTTCCGGATTGGTGAGAACGAAATTCGATGGCGCGAGCGCGTTGGCGATCTGCTGGACGTAGAATTCCGCCTTCTTGCGGGTATGCGGATCGAGCCCTTCGGCATTGCGCACCAGGTCCTGCGCCCATTGCGTCGTGAGCAGATAGAGCTGCATCACAAAATCGAAGAACTGATTCGATTTCCACTCGGGATCGTTGAATCGCTTGTCGCGCGGCGATGGCGCAATCGCCGGCTCCGCCTGTTCGCCGGCAAGCCGGCGCACCGCCGAACCCCAGAGATCGAGATAGGCCTTGCCGATCTTCGTCTGCAGTTCGGCCGACCGATCCTTGTCCGACAGCCAGTATTCCGCCACCGCGCTGAAAGTCTTGACCACCTCGGCGAGTTCGTTTGGCGGCTTGTCGGTGATTTCGCCGCTCTCGCGCGGCTTGAGATAGGCTGCGAGCGCATGACCGCTGCTTTCCATGGCCCGCGCGAGGTTCATCGCGAAGGCTTCGGGGTCGAACTTTTTCGCAACCTGGCTTTCGGCCGGAACGTCACTCATATCCGCAACCCTATCGATTCATTTCAAGTTCGTCACCGCGCGGGGGGCGATGGCCGGTTCGCGGGCCAATCTCCGCAAGCTGACGTGCTGCACTGCGAAAAGCACCTCGGTTCTGACACATTGAAGCCTCAACGGTCGGATTTGGTTTCCGGGCTTTAATCGTTTCGGGCGACAATGGTTTGAACCATGCCCCCGGGAATCTGAGACTGGCGGTTCGTTGCTGCAAGGCTCATACCAGCGACGGGGAACTTGCGTACGAATGTCCGTGGATCGCAAAAAGAGGGTGCTGGCTCTGGGAGCCTTGCTGGCGTCGGCGCTAGCGCTCGGCGGCTGCTCGGCATCGATTGCGGATCTGCCGTTGGTTGGTACACCGGCCGATGCGCCCCCGCGTCCGAAGGAAACCGGGGCCTACCTTCCGGTCCATGATATGCCGCCCGATCGGGAAGAAAGCGCGATGGCGCCGGCGGAACGGGCCAAGCTCCAGAGCGAACTCATAGCCGCGCGCGACCGCCAGGCGTCGGCGGCAGCCGCCAAAGCCGCGGCTTCAAAGTGAATTAAGCCTCCTATTACGGCTGGCGCAGCCGGACCTGCATGGTAAAACAGGCCGATTCAACGGTTTGGCGCCTGAACTCGCCCTAAATCATTGATTGACCACGTTTCTTGGCGGAATTCCGCTTTGCTGCCAAGCGTGCTGCCGACCTCTGCTTAACCGGCGTCCGGAGCCCGAGACCGATGGAAGATTTCTACCGCATCCGCCGTTTGCCGCCTTACGTCTTCGAGCAGGTCAACCAGGCTAAGGCAGCGGCGCGGAATGCCGGAGCCGACATCATTGATCTCGGCATGGGCAATCCGGATCTGTCGACGCCCCCGCATGTCATCGAGAAGCTGAAGGAGACGCTGGGCAAGCCGCGGACCGACCGCTACTCCGCCTCGCGCGGCATTACCGGCTTGCGCAAAGCTCAGGCGGCCTATTACGGCCGCCGTTTCGGCGTCAAGCTCAACCCCGAAACCCAGATCGTTGCGACGTTGGGCTCCAAGGAGGGCTTTGCCAACGTGGCGCAGGCAATTACCGCGCCCGGGGACGTCGTTCTCTGTCCCAATCCAAGTTACCCGATTCATGCCTTTGGATTTCTGATGGCCGGCGGAGTGATCCGCTCGGTACCCTCGGAGCCGACACCGCAATTCTTTGAGGCGGTCGAGCGCGCCATCCTCCATTCGATCCCGAAGCCGCTGGCTATCGTGGTCTGCTATCCCTCCAATCCGACCGCGAATGTCGCGAGCCTCGACTTCTACAAGGATCTGGTGGCGTTTGCGAAGAAGCACGAGATTTTCATCCTGTCGGACCTGGCTTATGCGGAAGTCTATTTCGACGACAACAACCCGCCGCCGTCGGTGCTGCAGGTTCCCGGCGCCATCGACGTGACCGTGGAATTCACCTCGATGTCGAAGACGTTTTCGATGGCCGGCTGGCGCATGGGATTTGCCGTTGGCAATGATCGCATCATCGCCGCATTGGCGCGGGTGAAATCCTATCTCGACTACGGTGCGTTCACGCCCATTCAAGTCGCCGCGACCGCAGCGCTGAATGGCCCGGAGGATTGCATTCGCGAGATGCGCGACACCTACCGCAAGCGCCGCGACGCGCTAGTGGAGTCATTTGGCCGGGCAGGGTGGGAAATTCCGCCGCCCAGCGCCTCGATGTTTGCGTGGGCTCCCTTGCCCAAGGCCTTCCGCGACGTCGGCAGCATGCAGTTCGCGACCCTGATGGTGGAAAAATCCGGCGTCGTGGTGTCGCCAGGGGTCGCCTTCGGCGAGCACGGCGAGGGTTTTGTTCGCATTGCCATGGTGGAAAACGAGCAACGTATCCGCCAGGCCGCCCGCGGCGTGCGCCGTTTCCTTGAAAGCGGCCTTGAAACGTTGCACAACGTGGTTCCTCTCGCCAACCGGCGATAATCCTTCCGGCAGGTTTTTTGCGTCATGGTCGCACCCCTGAAAGTGGGTATTGCGGGGCTCGGCACTGTTGGCGCCGAGGTCGTTCGGCTGATCGAGCAGCAAGGCCGCGCTTTGTCGGCGCGCAGCGGACGCGGCATTCGCGTCGTCGGCGTCACCGCGCGTTCGAAGGCGAAAAAGCGCGGTGTCGATCTCCGCGGTATCGCCTGGGCCAAAAATCCGCTGGCGCTGGCCGGCGACCCGGGCATCGATTGCTTCGTCGAGTTGATCGGAGGGTCCGGCGAGCCAGCGTTGTCGGCGATCGAGACGGCGCTGAAATCCGGCAAGTCGGTAGTCACCGCCAACAAGGCCCTGATCGCCAAACATGGGCTGCGATTGGCAAGGTTAGCCGAGAAGCATGGCGGCGCGCTGAATTTCGAGGCGGCGGTCGGCGCGGCGATTCCCGTCGTCAAAACCCTGCGCGAAGGTCTTGCAGGTACCGGCGTCAACCGCGTCTACGGCATCCTCAACGGCACCTGCAACTACATTCTGACCCGGATGGAACAGGAAGGACTGTCGTTCGCCGAATGCCTGAAGGACGCGCAGCGCCTCGGTTACGCCGAGGCCAATCCGTCATTCGATGTCGACGGCCACGACACCGCGCAGAAGCTTGCCATCCTTGCAAGCCTCGCATTCGGCACCAAGGTCGCGCAGAGCGCGGTCTATGTCGAAGGCATTTCTTCGATCGCGCCGGAAGACCTGCGCGCCGCCGAAGAACTCGGTTATCGCGTCAAGCTGCTTGGGGTCGCGGTGCGGACCGCGAAAGGCATCGAGCAGCGCGTGCATCCGACCATGGTGCCGAAATCATCCTCGATCGCGCAGGTGATGGGCGTCACCAATGCGGTGACCATCGACGGCGAGGGGATTCCGCCGATCACGCTGGTCGGACCGGGCGCAGGCGGAGCGGCGACGGCGTCCGCCGTGGTCGCCGACATCGCCGACGTCGCGCGCGGCATTCGCGCCAAACCGTTCGGACGTCCGGTGGCGCGACTGCGCGCGACCGCGAAGGCGCCGATGGAGCGCCACGAGGGCGGCTACTACATCCGCCTGATGGCGCGCGATCTGGCGGGAACCGCCGCGACCATCGCTACCCGGCTTGCCGAGCAGAAGATTTCCATCGAATCGATCGTGCAGCGCCATCCCGACGGCGTCGACGCCAACGGCGCGGCGAAGAAACCTTCGCCGGTTCCGGTCATTCTGATCACCTACGCGACCCACGAGGATGCGGTATACCGTGCGCTGGAGGCAGTTCAGCGCGACAAGGTAATCAGCGGCCGGCCACAGGTGATACGGATCGAAAAAAATTAGCGCATGGTCCAGGCGGACGATGCGAAACCACTATATGCGGGCCGGAAGACCCGCCGTTACGCCTTAAGGAGTTCCGCGATGTCGACCCATATTTCCGTTCCGCCGCAGCTATTGCTGGAGCGCATCCTGACGCTTGAGATCGTGCGGGTGACGGAACGTGCGGCGGTATCGGCCGCGCGGCTGCGCGGCCATGGCAACGAAAAGGCGGCCGACCAGGCTGCGGTTGACGCGATGCGCCGCGAGCTCAACAAGTTGCCGATCGAAGGCACCGTCGTGATCGGCGAGGGCGAACGCGATGAGGCGCCGATGCTGTATATCGGCGAGAAGGTCGGCATCAATGCCGGCCCGCAAGTCGATATCGCCG
>WNFT01006651.1_pt1 | contig 15171 bp, 14 predicted proteins | sample 5400191 | NCBI WGS metagenome assembly WNFT01 (sample SAMN13153359, study PRJNA577476) | soil metagenome | isolation source: 80 cm saprolite under Madrone tree | place: USA:California | collected 2016-06-14 | reverse complement strand
TGCCGCCGGCCGCGGCCAGACCGACCGATCCCCTCGGGCTGGAAATCGGGGCGAGTACGCGCCAGCTGTTGGAGGCGACGTCGTATTCGGCAAATTGATCGATGGGATTCTTGTGCACATTGGCGGTGAAGCCGCCCGCGACATAGACCTTGCCGTTCATCGCGGCGACGCCGACATGCGAGGCGCCGCGCGGCATCGGGGCCAAATCGCGCCAGTTCTTGCTCGCCGGATCGAATTCCTGATTGATCGGCGAATCCTCCCGGCCGAGCGCGGTGCCGCCCAGCACATAGATTTTGCCGTTGATGACGGCGGCCGCGGATTCGCTCCGTTCGGCCGTCAGCTGTCCGCTCACCGACCAGGCGCCTTGCGCGTGCACGGGTCCGCCCGCGAGCAGAAGCATCGCCAATATCGTGCCGCTCGTAAGACTGAGATTCATGCGACGTCCCATGACAAGCCCCTTTGAGATCGGATTGGGCACTCTAACACGGCCGCAGCCGGCGGCAGACCATAGCCGGGCATGGTCGCCAAATTAAGCGAATTTAAGTTTGCGCCCATCGACGAGCCGGTAATGTCGAAAAATACGCGGCCAGGAGGATGACATGCAGAGTGACGCTAGCCGATCGAGCGAGTACGGGTTCACTGCGAGATCGCTGCATTGGGTGCTGTTCGGGTTGCTCGCCGCGCAGTACATCGTCGGCTCGGCGATGCCTCACATCCGCAAGGACACGCCCGACGAAGGCCTCATCGCCTGGCACATGTCGATCGGCTCCGCGATCCTCTTTTTCGTCGTCTTGAGACTGGCCTGGCGGGTGTCTCATCCGGTTCCGATGGTCACGACAATACCCGTGTGGCAACAGCATCTCGCGCATTTCACCCATATCATGCTCTATGTCCTGATCATCGCGATGACGCTGCTCGGCTTCGCCTCGACGGGCTACCTCGGCTACACGGTGAAGCTCTTCGGCATCGTGCCCCTGCCCGCAATCGCAGCCAAAGGGGCGGCGTGGGGCCACACCGCGGGCGATATTCACGACATCCTGCTCTACGTGCTGCTCGGTTTCATCGTGCTGCACATCGGCGGCGCGCTGTATCATTACTTCGTCGCGCGCGACCGCGTGCTGCAGCGGATGCTGCCCGCCGCGCCTTAAATCAGGGCATGCGCGAAGCCATGTAGGCGGCAAGGGCCACCATGTCGTCCTGGCTCAGCTTCGCGACCACCGGCTGCATCAGCGCCACCGCGTTGCCTTTGCGCATGCCGTGCTGGATGTCATAGAGCTGGCGGAAGATGTAGATGGCCGAACGGCCCGCAAGGCGCGGCACGTTTCCGATCCCCTTGTAATCCGCGCCGTGACAGATCGAGCATTGGAAGGTCTTGCCGTTCCCGCCGGTGGTGGTGAGCGTCTCGCCGGCCTTGATGCTGCCCATCGGCACATAAGCAACGAAGCCCGAATGCGGGTCGCGCACTTCGGCGCCTTCGGCGTCCTCGGGGATTTCGACGATGCGCCGCCCGATCGGCTCCTTGGCGTTTCCGGCAGAGGCGAAGCGCATATTGCCCTCGCCGACAAAGGTCGCCGGCACGGTCGTGGTTTCGACCACCCTGGTCCAGGCGTACGGCTTGATCGAGGCGAAATATTCGGCCGCTTCTTTGACCTCGTCGTCGCTCAGCGCCTTGGAGAACGCGATCATGTTGGCCGAGCGGCCGGCGACGGAGCTCACTCTGTTGCCGTTCCGGAACTCGCCCAATTGCTCGACGATGTACGCGGCAGGCAACCCCGCAAGATTTCCCGATTCCGGGTGCCCGACGCCGGTGCTCAGATGGCATTGATCGCAGGCATGCACGATGGGCTGCTTGCCGTGCTGGACGAGGTTCGGCATGGCCGGATGTTCGTTGGGAAACCAATCCGGCGGATTGAAGAAGTCGTCGATGTCTTTCTTGGTATAGGCTTTGGTGCTACCCGAGACATGCTTCGCCTGGCCGTTGTCCACCGGCGGCTTATAGCCCTGAGGCGTTGCCGGATAAGCCCAATCGGGCGGCGCATCGGCCGCGCCGGCGACCGCCGGAAGACAGAGAATAAGCGAAGCCCAAATCCATTTTCTCATCGAGGCACTCCCGTTTCGCGTCGTCTGTAAAAAAAATCATGGTCCGACCACCAGGACCTCCCACGAGCCGGCGAGCCGTGGAGCGCCGCGGCCACCAGGCGGCGGCACCGCGGAGGGATCGGGCTTGGACGCCATCAGATAGACGCGTCCGGTCGCGGGATCGAGCGTTCCCGTGCGCGAGCCTTGTTGAGTCTGCACATGCTGAACGAGAGCGATGTGCCCGAGATCGGCCAGCGATATCACTTCGAGCACGCCGTCGCGTCCACAAGGGATGAAGGCGAGCTTGCGCGTTGCATCGTAGATCACGGCGTCGGGGCCGCGGCCGATGGGGACCGAGGCGACGTCCTTCCCGGTGTCGGCGTTCGTGAACTTTGCCACGCCATTGCCGCAGGACGAGATCAGCAGCTTCGCGTCCGATACATAGGCGAGGCCGGTGGGCTCCTCGCAGCCCGCGAGCTTATAGTGGGTGGTCACTTTGCGCGTCTTGGTGTCGATCACCGCGATCTCCGCGGTGGTTTCGATATTGTCGAAAATCCGCCCAGCGCCGTCGGCCACGGGGAACTCGAGCGTGTTGGGAGAGATCGGAATGGTCCCGACCACCTTGAAGTGGAAGGGGTCAAGGACGGTGGCCGTGCCGCTTTCCTTGTTGAGCACGAAGACCTGCTTGGTCACCGCATCATAGGCGGCCGAGTTGGGGTTTTTTTCGCCCTGGAACTCCGCCACCACCTTGTCCGTCGCCGTGTCGGCGATGCGAATCTTGCCTGCACGCTGCGTCAGTACGACCAGCGTCGTGCCCGGCACCACGAGCGCAATATGGTCGGAAGCACCGCTCATGAGCTGCGACGGTTTTCCGGTCTTGACGTCGATGATGGTGGTGTAAGCGCCGCGCGGCATGTAGACGCGTCCCGTGGCCGGGTCGAAGGTCGCGTAATCGAAGCCGCCGTCGGGGACCTTGATGCGGTCGACGATCTTATAAGCCGGGGTTGCGGCAAACGCCGAAGCGGTCAGTGCTGCCGAGATGACAAGCCCCGCGAATACGGCATTCTTCATCGATGTCTCCTTGAGAAATTCGAGAATGCGAAATTTCTCGAGCAATGTGTACCGGAGAATATGATCGTTTCATTGCCTCAAGTTTGGGATTTGACAACCTTCTCGACACTCATGCAGCGAGGGGAAACAGCACCGCCACGCGAAGGCCCGGCGCATTATCGGCGAGGCTCAGCTTGGCATCGTGCCGTTTGGCGATCGCCGCCACCAGGCTCAGGCCGAGTCCGCTGCCCGCGGTCGTGCGGCTTGCTTCGAGACGATAGAAAGGCCGGAGCACGTTTTCCCGCTCATGGGGCGGAATACCGGGCCCTCTGTCGGCGACCGCCAGCTCAAAATTTTCCTGCAGCAGTTTTCCCTGCACGCAGATCTCGGTGCCGGACGGCGAATGGCGAATCGCATTGTCGACCAGATTGACGATCATCTGGGTCAGCAATTCCCGATCCGCGTTGAGCATCAGGCCGGGCTCGATGTCCGCGATCAGCCGTTGGCCGTGATCTTCGGCGGCGGGCGAGAAGTCTTCGACGATGCCGGCGAGCAGCCTGGAAACGTCGACGGCCACCGGCGGCGAGGCGCTCCCCCCGGCTTCGATCTGCGCGATGCGCAAGAGCGCGCCGAATGTCTCCAGAATCGAATCCACTTGCGCGATGGAACCACCCAAGGCGTCGTGCATCTCCTGCACATTGTGGGCGCGGCGGTGCGCGTGCTCCAGCCTTTGGCGCAGCCGCGTCAACGGCGTGCGCAAGTCGTGGGCGATGTCGTTCGACACCTGCCGCATGCTGCGCATCAGATCCTCGATGCGGTCGAGCATGGCATTCACGCTGGCGGCGAGATCGTCGAATTCGTCCGCCGTGCCGCGCACGGGAACGCGTTGCGTCAAATCTCCGCCCACGATCGCCCGCGCCGTGTGGCTGACCGTCTCGATGCGCTTCAGCACGCTCGTGCTGATCAGCGCGCCGCCGAGAAATGCCAGCATCAACGTTACGACGAGACCGACACCGAAAGAGCGCGCAATCAGGGCCGTCATGTCGTTGAGCGTATCGGTATCCTGCCCGATGAGCAGGAAATCGCCGTTGTCGAGACGAAAGCCGTCGACCCGCACGTCGCGAATCTTGCCGTCGACCATCAGATCCATCATTCTCGGCCCGAACACGGGCGGCAGGCTGTCGATGTTGCCGGTGATCTTGCGTCCTTGGGGATCCAAGAGGAGATAGACCGCGCGCACGTCCTTGCGCAGACGCAAATGACTGTCGATGATCGCGGGGAGTCGCTCTTCTCCGGCGAGCTGCACCTCGTTTTGTATGTCGGCGAATTCGACGGCGATCTCGGCGGTTTCGTCCTGCGTCGCATAATCCGTGACGAACCAATAGGTCACGCCGAACAGCACCAGCACGCAAATCACGAACAGGCCGGCATAAGCCAGCGTCAGCCTGAAGCTCGAGGCGTGGAAGAGGTTAGTCGCGCGCACGCAGGCAATATCCCGCACCGCGAACCGTCTGGATCAGCTCGGGCGAGTAGCCTTTGTCGATCTTGGTCCGCAAACGGCTCAAATGGGATTCCACGACATTGGTTCTCGGATCGAAATGATAGTTCCAAACATTGTCGAGAAGCATGGTTCGCGTCACCACTTCTCCGGCGTGGCGCATCAAATATTCGAGAAGGCGGAATTCGCGCGGTTGCAGCGCGATCTCGCGGCCGCCGCGCTTGACGACCCGTTTCAAGAGATCGAGCTCGAGATCGGCGACCTTGAAATGGGTTTCCGCCGAAGTGCCGCGAGGACGCCGGCTCAGAGCTTTGACCCGTGCGAGAAGCTCGGCAAACGAGAACGGCTTAACCAAATAATCGTCGCCGCCGGCGTTGAGGCCGATCACGCGGTCGTCGATGCCCGACATGGTGGTGAGAAACAGCACGGGGGTGTCGATGCGGCCCGCTCGCAAAGTTTTTACCAGGGTAAGACCGTCCAGTTCGGGCAGCATCCGGTCGACGACCAACAGGTCAAAGTTCTCCGTGGTGGCGAGAAACAAGCCGTCCCGGCCGTTCCCGGAGCGGCTGACGGCATAGCCCTCTTCCTCAAGGCCGCCAACCAGATAGGCGGCGGTCTCGGCATCGTCCTCGACCACGAGAATTCGCAACTTCGTTTCTCCTGCAGGGCATAATAACAGCCGCGCTGGCGTCGCGCGGGCCACGTCTGCAAAGTTACGAAATCCCAACATTTCGGCAATGGGCCCATAATATTCAGTCGGCCACAGTGCGGGCCTCCGTCTTTGCAGGGAATTCGCGGGCAGGGCCAAAATGCACCGGCATGATGATGCCGAAAGGGCTTGGCGCCGCCGGCCGGTTAGAGCCTCGATGCGCTGACGGCCGCACTTCAGTGCCCGATTGAACGGGACATCCCTCGAGCCTCAGGTGACAAAAAGCCATAGCTCCGGCTAAGTGCCGGAAATGTAACAGCGGTAAGATAGCGCAAAGCGACTTTTGACAGGCATCGCCCGGATTTATTGCAGACATGTCCCTTCATCGCCCGATTATTGCGTTCTCACTCGTGCTGGCGGTTGCCGGCTGCCAGAGCTATGCGCCGGCTCCTTTGCCTGACAAAACCGACCTTACGGAGCGGCTTCCGGCGCAGGCTGTACAGCCGCTCGATATGACTGCGGTGGCGACCGTTGCGGTTCTCAACAATCCCGATTTGAGAGCCGCGCGCGCGAAAGCGCGGATCGCTCAAGCGCAGGCTTTCGCCGCGGGCATACTGCCCAATCCGGAGCTCACCGCCAATTTTGACCCGCCGATCGGGGGAGGCAGTTTGGTCGCGGGATATGGTCTCGGTATCGCCTACGATATCCAGGCGCTGATCGTCCAACCTGCGAACATCGCGGCCGCCAATGCCGCGCGAGACCAGGCGCGGCTCGATCTCCTATGGCAGGAATGGCAAACCGTCGCGCAAGCGCGCAACCTCTATGTCCAGCGGATCAATGCGTCCGAGAAGCGCGAATTGTACGCCGCGCTCGAAACACGATACGCAACTCAGGCAGAGCGCTCGGGGCGGGCGCTTCAGATGGGCGACGTCACCTTCGACACGGCGGGCATCGATCTCGCAGCACTCCTCGACGTCCGCAGTCAGCTCAGCACGGCCGAACGCGGCACCTCGCAAGCCGACTACTCGCTGCGTACCTTGCTCGGAGTCGCGCCGCAAGTCGAAGTGCCGCTACAGCCTCTCATGCCTCCCCCGATTCCCGACCGGGCGGCGATAGACGCCGCGCTCGCCAGGGTCGCGCAATTGCGCCCGGATTTGCGCGCGCTGCAATTCGGCTATCAGAGCCAGGAGCAAAATCTTCGCAAAGCGGTGCTGGCGCAGTTTCCGAGTCTTTCGCTCGGCATCGGAGCGGCGAACGATACGACGAATGTTCACACGATCAGCCTCGGGGCGACGCTCAATCTGCCGCTGTTCAACCGCAATCAAGGCGAGATCGCGATCCAGGGCGCCACGCGCGAGCAGCTCCGCGCCGAATATCAGGCGCGTCTCGATCAGGCGACAGGCGACGCCTGGCGGATATGGACCGAGATGCAGCAGCTGAACAGCGCGATTGCCGATATCGAAGCCCGATTGCCGGACCTCCAGGTCGCGGCCGAAAATGCGGAGAGGGCGTATCTCAATGGCGATTTGCCGGCTCTGACGTATGTGACGCTGCAAAGCGCCGTTCTCAATCGCCAATCGGAACTTTCGGATCTGAAGCAATCGCTGTGGAGCGACGCGATAGCGCTCAGCAGCGTCATTGGGACACAGATCCAACCTGATATTGAAGTGAAGGAACCAATGCCATGAGGCAGTCTCTCGTCAGATGGACTACGATCGTGGGCGCGCTGTCCGCGACCTTCGGCGTCATCGCCGTCGTCGTGTTTTCGGGATTGTTCGGAGCCGGCGATGCGCCTGCGGCCACCGAGCCGGAGGAAGTCAAGGGGACCGCGACCGTGGTCACGGCAACGCCGACCGCGGGATCGCTGTCACCCGTCGCTCTCGCCTATGGCATGGTGGCATCATCGCCGCAGCGTACGTTCGTGATTGCCGTGCAGCGTGACGGCATCTTCAAGAGCGTGAACGTGCGTGACGGAGAATCCGTGCGCGCGGGCGCCCCGCTTGTCACGGTCACGACGGCCCCGGCGAACACGGCAGCCTATGCGCAAGCGAAATCGGCGCTCGATTTCGCCACCCAGGATCTTGTCCGGGTCGAGCGCATGTTCGCAAGCAAGCTTGCAACCAACGACCAGCTTGCGACGGCGCGCAAGGCCATCGCCGATGCACAGGTCAATGTGGATCAGCAGCGCAAGATCGGCGCGGACCAGACTGAGGAGGTGTTGCGTGCGCCCTTCGACGGCGTGGTCACGGGTCTCATGGCCGTGCCCGGCGACAAGGTGCAGGCCAATGTCACGATCGCGACGATCGCGAGCCGGGCCGACTTGATTGTGCAGCTCAATCTCGAACCCGAGGTTGCCTCCAAGCTGGCGCCGGGTGCGCTGGTGAAGCTCGTCGCCACGTTTCAGGGCTCCATGGAAATCAGCGGCAAGATCACCTCCATCGGCGGCAACATCGACGCGACAACCCATCTGGTGAAGGCGTTCGTCGACGTTCCCGCGGCGGCCGCCGGTCATTTGGCGCTGGGCACGACGTTGGTTGCGCATATCGATCTTCCCGCCCTTCAAGGCATCTTGATTCCCAGAACGGCGCTGCTCGAAGACGCCATGGGGCCGTTCGTGTTCACCGTCTTGGATGGAGAAGCCAAGCGCCAGGACATCAAGATTCTGGTCGAGACCGATGACATGGCGCTCATCGAGGGTCTCGATCCGGCATTAGGCACCAATGTCGTCGTCTCGGGCAATTCCGAGCTTGACGACGACACGCCGGTGGAGGAGGCGAAGCCATGAATTTGGCCCTTTGGGCTGCTCGGCATCGCCGATCAATCCTGTTCCTCTTGTTGGTGGCGGCGATCGCCGGCGCGTTTGGTGCTTTCGGCCTGCCGGTCGCGCTTTTTCCGGAAGTGAATTTTCCCCGCATAGCGATCACCATCGACGCCGGCGATCAGCCCGCGGCGCAGATGGTCATTCAGGTGACGCGGCCGGTCGAACAGGCGGTCAAGAGCGTGCCCGGCCTGCTCGACGTTCGTTCCACCACAAGCCGCGGCACAGCGGAACTCTCGCTCAATTTCGATTGGAGCGTCGACATGGCGGTCGCGACGCTTCAGGTCCAGGCCGAGATCAGCCGCATCTTGCCGTCATTGCCGGCCGGCGCGACCTTCGATATCCGGCGCATGAACACCAACGTCTTTCCCGTCGCCGCCTACAGCCTGACCTCCGACAAACTCGATTTGGTAAAGATCAGGGAGATCGCGCAGTACGAACTCTTACCGCTGCTCTCCTCGATCAGGGGCGTACAGCGCGTCGAGGTCCTTGGCGGGGCTGCGAGGGAAATCCGCGTCGACGCCGATCCGGGACGCATGGCCAGTTACGGCCTCACCATGGACGATGTCTCCAAGGCGTTGACAGCCGCCAACGTGCTGACGGCGGTGGGCCGCGTCCAGGACCGGCACAAGCTGCTTCTCACGCTCGCCGACAATCAGCTCAGGACGCCCGATGAAATCCGTCAGACGATCGTGCGCGGCGGACCGACCGGCGCGGTCTATCTGACCGATGTGGCGCGGGTCTTCGAGGCTGCGGCGCCGAGCTGGACGATCGTCACGGCGGACGGACATCCCTCGATCATCCTGCAGATCAAGCAGCAGCAGGACGGAAATACGGTTCAAATCGTCAATGACGTCAAAGCCGCGCTCACCGCCTATGCGCCGAAGCTGCCGCCCGATTTCCACATCAGCAATTGGTACGACCAGAGCGAGCTCATCCTCGGCTCGGCCACAAGCGTGCTTGAGGCGGTGCTGATCGGAATAGCGCTCGCCGCCCTCGTGCTTCTCGCTTTCCTGCGCGATATCAAGATCACGATCATCACCTTGATCGTGGTGCCGGCCGTTCTTTCCGCGACCGTGCTGCTGCTTGCCGTTCTCGGAATGAGCTTCAACATCATGACGCTGGGAGGCATGGCGGCAGCCATCGGTCTGATCATCGACGATGCCATCGTCATGATCGAACAGATCGACAGACGGCTGCACAGCGAAGGCGAAAAAGGACGCGAACAAATCCGCGCCGCGACCTGGGAGTTTCTCCAGCCGCTCGCCGGCTCTTCGGCGGCCACCATCATCATCTTCCTTCCGCTGGCCTTTCTCACCGGCGTGACCGGCGCGTTCTTCAAGGCGCTGTCGCTGACCTTGGCGGCCGCACTGATCGTCTCGTTTCTCGCGGCCTTCTTCGTCATTCCGCTGATGGCGGACTATTTCATCACCGCCAAGGAGGTCAAACACCAGGAACATTCGGGGCCGATCTTCAAGCGCGTGCTCTCCGGCTATCGCTGGATTTTCACAGGGCTGCTGGCATTGCCGATACTTGCCCTGCCGGTGGTCGCCGCGTTCTTGGCTTTCGGATATTTCGCCTACACCCAAGTGGGCACGGGCTTCATGCCCAGCATGGACGAGGGCGGCTTCGTCTTCGATTACATCTCGCCGCCCGGCAACTCGCTGGAAGACACCGACAAGATGCTGCAGCAGGTCGAGAAGATTCTGCGCGCAACGCCCGAGGTGCTGACCTATTCGCGACGCACGGGCCTGCAGCTCGGCGGCGGCCTCACGGAGACCAACACCGGCGACATCTTCGTGCGGCTGAAGCCGCCGCCGCGGCGCTCGATCGCGGAGGTCATGACGGACGTCCGCGTGCAGGCGCAAAAAACCATCCCCGGATTGGACATCGAGACGCTGCAATTGATGGAAGATCGAGGTCAAGATCTTCGGCGACGATCCCGCGGTGTTGTTCCAGATCGCGCCCAAGGTTGCCGACGCGATCATGGCCGTGCCCGGCGTCACCGAGATCAGGAACGGCGTGATCATTGCCGGAGATGCATTCGACATCCACGTCGATCCCTTGAAGGCGGGGCTCGAGGGCTTGAATCCCGACCTGATCAAGGATCAGGTCGACGCCTATCTTTCGGGCACAGTCGCGACACAGGTGCGGAACATCGACCGCACCATCGATGTCCGCGTTTGGGTTCCGCCGACGGAGCGCGCGACTCCCAATGATATCCGCGAGTTCCGCCTGACGGCGCCGGACGGCCACAAGGTCGCGCTCGGCCGCGTCGCCACGGTCACGCTGCTCACCGGCCAACCCGAGATCACGCGCGACAATTTAAAGCCGATGGTTGCGGTAACCGCGCGCATCGAAGGCCGTGATCTCGGGGGCACGGCAGCAGAGGTCAAAGCGCTGCTCGATAAGTCGGGCCTGTTCACCCAGGGCACGTATTTCGAGCTTGGCGGCCTTTATGCCCAGCAACAGATCGCTTTCCGCGGTCTCTTGGGCGTGCTGGTCGCCGCGTTCGCGCTGGTTTTCCTGCTGCTGCTCTATCTTTATGAGCGCGTGATGCTGGCAATCTTCATCATCTTGATGCCGCTCGGCGCGATGGCGGCGGTGTTCATGGGGCTTTGGATCACCGGAATCGAACTCAACATCTCGGCCATGATGGGCATGACCATGGTGGTCGGAATCGTCACCGAGATCGCGATCTTCTACTTCTCCGAATATGAGCTGCTCATCCGGGAAGGCAAATCGCACGACGAAGCCGTCGTCGAGGCCGGCGCCAACCGCTTTCGTCCGATCGCAATGACGACCATCGCCGCTATTCTCGCGCTGATGCCTCTGGCGATCGGGCTCGGTCAGGGCTCAACGATGCAGCAGCCGCTCGCGATCGCCATCATCTCCGGACTGATCGTGCAGATGCCCCTTGTCCTGCTGATCATGCCGTTGGCGTTTTCGGTTTGGAATCGCAGGCCTGGGAGGAGAATGGGCGACGCCGGCGGTCCCTCCTTCGGCGCTCCGGTGCGCGGGCCTGCGGAGTAAAGGATTGGTCGTGACGCGGAAGCTTGCGTTGGCTGCGTTGGCAATTGGGCTTGCCGTTGGACAGTCGCCGGCAATTGCAAACGCTCGCGGCGGCTTCCCGGCCGGGGCGCGGCTGCACGGTTTCCGCGCCGCGCCGGTTGTGCCAAGCAAAGACAAAGCCAAGGCTCCCGTCGTTGCGGAACGCCGATCGAACGTCCCCTACGCCTACGTCGAAGTTCCGGGTCGCAGCTTGAATTATCCGTTCTTGAGCGCGCCCCAATGCCCGATCCAAAGCGAAACAATCCGTTCCTGCGCGCCGTTGGCCGCGCCGGTCAATTCTTCCGGCAAATGACTTGAGGCGAATGCGCCGCCAAGAACGATGTTGGGAAGTTTCAATGAAATCTCCATGTGCATGGAGGTTTATCGACTATAATGCCGAAAGGTCGCGCCCATCATAGACCGGCCACAACTAAACTTAAGGGAGATCACGTCCATGAGGGCCTTTTCCGCCGCCAGTCTTTTGGTTTCGGTTGCCTTTGCCGCCACCGCATTTGCGGCAGCCGCGCCCAATTACAAGATCGTCGATCGCATCAAGGTCCAGGACGGCGGCTTCGATTACGCCACATATGACGCGGCCAACGGGCGCATCCTGATGGCGAGGCCCACCCTGACTACGGTGATCGACATCAAGACCGGAATGGTGAGCGAACTCAAGAGCGCGAAAGCGGGGCACATCGCGATGCCGCTTCCAGGCAGTCCGCTTCTCGTCGTGACACAGCGCGCGGGCAATATCCTGCTTGTCGACGGGAAAACGGACATGGTGGTGGCGACGCTGAAGGGCGGGAAGGACCCCGACGGCGCGACCTACGATCCTGTATCGAAGCTGGTGTTTGCGATGAATCACGAGAGCGGCGACTCTACTGTGATCGACCCGGTGGCGAAGAAAGTCGTGGCCACGATTCCCGTCGGCGGCGAGCTCGAATTCGCCGTGCCGGACGGCGCGGGCAAGGTCTACGTCAATGTCGAGGACAAGAATCAGATCGCGGTCATCGACACGGCGACCAAGAAAGTCACCACGCGCTATGCGCTCAAGGGCTGCGATGGCCCGACCGGCCTTGCCTATGTCGCCTCGGCGAAGCTTCTGATCGCCTCTTGCGACGGCTCGGCCCATGTCGTGCGCGCCGATACCGGAGCGGAGGTCGCATCGCTTCCGACTGCCAAGGGCGCCGACGCGGTGATTTACGATGAGGCGCGCAAGCTCGCTTTCATCCCCTGCCGCACGGGCATGCTGGAGGTGATTTCGCTTGCCGACCCGGCTCATATCTCCGTGGTCCAGCACGTCCCGACGCAAGTCGGCACGCGGACCGGAACGCTCGATCCGACGACGGGAAAAGTCTACTCCATGGCGGCGAAATTCGACGCTCCGCCGGCGACACCCGGCGGGCGCGCGCAAGCCTTGAGCGCCACCTACGAAGTGTTGGTGATCGCGCCGTAACGAGCACTCATTGCGTAACAGCGTGTGCCGCGCTTAAAACGACGGCAGCAAGGATCTGATTCGGCCGCGGCCATTTTTGGCTTCGAGGAAACCACATGCCGCACATCGCAGCGAAACGCGTGCTCACGGCCATTCTCCTTTGCGGATCGATCTCTCTCATGCTCGCGGCCGGGGCGGCGCCCGCAGCGGAGGGGATTCCCAAGCTCGCTTCGGCCGAATTCGGCTGGTCGAAAGTCGCCGACGATTTTCAGGCACCGCTGTCGGGCCCTGGGCCCGTGACGTTCGAAAAAAGCCGCCCCTATATTCCGAACAACGACCGCAGCGTGCAGGTCACCGTGCGCATTGCCGATCTTACCAATCCGATCCTGAAACCCTGGGCCGTGGAAAAAATGAGAAAGGCGAATGAAGACGCCGCCGCCGGCAAGGAGGCGTTCGAAGCCCGCGCGAGCTGCAGGCCGGGCGGCGTTCCCGGCTTCCTGGTCATGGGCCGCGTCAATCCGCTTTATTTCGTCCAAAGTCCGAAAGAGGTTCTGCTGATCAACGAGGGAGGACCCGAAGCCGAGCCCGTATGGCGAATCGGTCGGCCATTACGAAGGCGGCGACACGCTCGTCGTGGATACGGTCGGGTTGTCCGACGAGACCTTTATCGACAATTACCGGACGCCGCACACGACGGACCTTCACGTTGTCGAACGTTTTCAACTGACGGATGGCGGCAAGACGATACAGGTTTCGATCAGGGTGGAAGATCCCGGCACGTTCAACATGGCGTGGTCGGCGCGGCAGACCTATCATCGCGGGCCGGAAGAGAGGATTCTGGAAACGATTTGCGCCGAGAACAACAGCGTCATCTTCGACGCTGCCGTGTCTGCGATTCCTCAGTCGAGCAAAGCGGACTTTTGAGCTGCGCTTAGAGCATGATCCGATCAAGTTCGATCGGATCATGCTCGAGCTTCATTGGTTTGTCGCGCAATCTACGGCGAACCGCGCCCGGGCGGCTTCGCCGCCCTTGTTAATATAAGGCGCGCAAAGCGCGCCGGCCACTTCGCCGGATTGCGCTTTAGGTCAGTCCCGCTGCCGAATAATATCTTCGGTAAACCTCGTCGTTGACGAACACCAGATCGGCCTGAACGTAAAACCCAAGACCTATGTGATGGGTTTGACTGATGTCGACGCACTTCATGCCGATCTTGTCGAGCGCGCCGACGACGTCGGCGAACATGGGCGCTCCCTTGTTGTAGTTCAGGAACGAGGTTTCCACGATCAGCACGCCGCACCGCGATAGAGCGTGCTTGCCCCCGGCGATGATGTCCAGCTCCGAGCCTTGCGTGTCGATCTTCGCCACGTCCGCCAGAGGAAGTCCCTGCGCTGCAACGATGGAATCCAGCCTGGTCGTGACAACTTTTCGCACCATGAGTTTGGCGTCGATGAAATGCTGCGTGTTCTCGCGATAAAGCGATGCACCGGACGGATCGACATCTCTCGCGACATAGAAGGGCGCCTCGACACCGTCTTCGGCGCCCAATGCGGTGATGAAATAGCGGTATCCGCTGCGCTTGAGGTCTCTCTCGTGGTCGGCATTCGCTTCGAACAGAAAATATTCGGCGGCTGGGAAGACCTCCGCCGCTTCTTTCGACCAGTCCCCGTGGAGCGCGCCGATGTCATAGATCGAACGCGGCTGCCATCCTGTCGCCTTCAACCGCCGCAACGCCACGATCTCCGTCAACGGCGGCAGTCGGGCCGGTGCCCCGTAGGAAACAACGTAATCCATGTTTCGCTCCGAGCTTTGGGCGCTCTAAACTTCGGACCACATCCGCAGCAAATTGTAATAAACCCCGTTGAGCTGAACCACGGCCGGATTGTCGGGCGCGTCGCGCGAAAATCTCTGCATCGCGCTGTCGAGCTCGAACAACACTTCGCGCTTGATGTCGTCCCGCACCATGCTCTGGATCCAGAAGAAGGACGCCAGCCGCACGCCCCGGGTCACCGGCGTGACATGATGCACGCTGGTGGTCGGATACAGCATCAGATCGCCGGCCGGCAATTTGACGCCGCCTTGGCCTGGCGTTCCCTTGATGACGAGCTCGCCGCCGTCGTAATCCTCGGGCGGCGTCAAAAAAAGCGTCGCCGACAAATCGGCGCGGATGCGATCTCGAGCGCCCGAGACCTGGCGCAACGTCGCGTCGACGTGGTCGCCATAGGCTTGGCCGCCCGTGTAGCGGTTGAACATTGGCGCCACCGACCGCAAGGGCAGAGCGGCCATGATAAACGTTTCGCTCTGGTTCAGAGCGTTCGAAATCATCTCGCCCAAGCGGCGCGCGACCGGATGGCCCTCGGGAAGCTGCGCGTTGTCCTTGACCCGCTTGGTCAGCGGCGCGGCGGTGGTCTTGCCCTCTACCCAATCCGCCGTTGCGAGCAGGCTGCGGCACTGAGCGGCTTGCTCGGCAGTCAGCACCTTCGGAATATGAATTTGCATCGGCGTTGATGTTCGATCTGGTGGGAGCCGGCCGAAAATACGGATGGCCGCATATCTAACATCGCGAATTCGAGGAGGCGCGTTAAATTTAGGG
>WNFT01002712.1_pt1 | contig 15173 bp, 13 predicted proteins | sample 5400191 | NCBI WGS metagenome assembly WNFT01 (sample SAMN13153359, study PRJNA577476) | soil metagenome | isolation source: 80 cm saprolite under Madrone tree | place: USA:California | collected 2016-06-14 | reverse complement strand
ATGGCCCTCCAACTCCTCTACCGCGACCTATCCAAGGGGAAGTCTTGCGGCTTGCTCTCCTACGACGCTTTCCCTGCCGAAGTCGGTAGAAGGATGCGCGATATGGGGTGGGACATTACAGAGTATCTAAAGACTGGCCAGTTGCAGATACTGGACTGCTATTCGGCCCTTGCCGGTGTAGAAGGGTCTTTGATCAAAGATCCGACAGACTTCACAGAAGTCAGCATACAGGTGACAGGATTGATTGAAAAGGCAAAGGGTCCAATCACGATGCTGTTGGACTCTGTTACTCCCATCTTCAATTCATCTGCCGCCAAGGATTGTATCAATTTCCTGCAAGTCATAGGAGCTAAGATAAAGAACAGCGGAGGCATCTTCATATTCACGGCTACAAAAGGCTCGATCCCAGAAGAAGTTCGATCGAAGATTGAAGCGATGGCGGACGGCGTCATCGAGCTCAATCTTCTCAAAAAGTCAAACAGTCTCCGAAGAACTCTACAGGTGAAGAAGATGGCTGGCCGCCAGACCTCGTCAATTGAAACTGGTGTTGATATCGTGCAGGGCAAAGGAATCATGATCCGCACGCAGCGAATATCCATCGGCCTACTCAGATCGTAACGTGGCCGAGTCTCTAGCGCTCTTACAGAGAAAAAAAAAGAAGTTAGGTGGTTGAAGGTATCGCTACAGAGTATAAGTCCCAGTACAGCTGGTCAGCTGGACCCCTTTGCTGCTGAGGATGGCAGACTGGAAGGTGTAAGATCCCGAACCGTTCGAAGACACCGGTATCGTCACGGTCGTGGAGACAACGTTGGACGCTATTGTGTACGTGGAGGATTGGGTATTGTACAGGACTCCATTGATGAACGCTTTGACACTGTTCGTCTCGCTCGGTCCCGGCAAGTAGCCGCCCGACGCGGTTACCGTGGTCTTCACATAGAACAGGTTCGTTGTATACGTCACGGATACTGTGCACGAGTAGGTAGGACCTGTTCCTTTCGCATAGGCGGGAGATACGCCCAGAGCTGCTATGACACTCAGGCCGACAAAGAGACCCAGAAGAAGAGTCGCGCTTCTCCCAGTTCTCATCAACCTTCGCCGATAGAAACGTAGTCGTAATGAATACTAACGGGTCGTGAACTCTGACTCGTCGGGCGCGAGTTACGCCTCACGCTTAAGCAAACGCGAAAGAATCCCGATTCTAGAGTCGCACTTGTTCTCCATAGGATTCCCGGCAAAGAATTGGTGGGAAAAGACACGTCTCGATCAGCCGCGTATCCAAGTTGACAACATAGTAGAAACGAGGAATGATGACCCTCGGGGACCCAATAAGTGACGAGTGGACAAAAGGCTAGCGATAAGATTCCGTGACTTTGTTGTCGCAAATGATCAGAAATCGACAGGAACGAAGGAGGATCGGGAATCTTATTGCTTTGAGTCTTCTGCTCCGGTTCTGACGGCCTGACCCAATAGTTACAGCACATTTACACAAGCCCGTCCGGATGCAGAGGCTATGCCAATGGAACCTAACCGGACAAGGCAAGTAATACAGGACTTGGCCCGTGCGTTCAACAAGCTGGCTTCAGAACTGACCGCAGATCTCAGCTACGCGGCGAGGGAGATCGATAGCCTCCGCCGAGAAGTTCAGAGGTTGCGAGCATCTCCAGGCAAGACCAATCCGACCAAAGGAGGTACGAAGAAATCGGCATCTCGTGCAACCAAGGCAAGTAGTACATCCCACAAAAGTAACACGTCGCGTAAGGGGACTTCTCACAGTTCCGAGACTAGTCACGAATCGCCAAAATCAGCCCATGAACCGGGATCATTCGTCTTTCCACAGGAGCCTTTCAGTCCAAGCCCTCCGCCGGAGCCCAGCTCTACAGGAAATAACTGAGCCCGTCACAGCCTAATCCGGATTCGCCAAATACAGGCTAGACCGGTCTCCACGTTTCTAGTTCCCTATTCTTGAATGTCTGTCTATGTATCAGTCCCTGATCCGCTAGATTTTTGCTGAGCTTAAGAGAGGCGGAATCCATCTTGTGAGATGGAGTTCGCCCAGGATACGCGTGTTGGGAGTCTTACTGACCCCTATTTTGAAGAGGGTGCAGACCTCCTTCAAAGCACTCTACGGCAAGTCGTTCGCCGTCGACGCTAGCATCGAACTCCACCAGTTCCTAGCCCTCATACGTAAGCCGGATGGCAGTTTGTTCACCGACCCCGAGGGAAGGGTGACTTCGCATCTCATTGGACTACTGACGCGGACCAGCAGACTAGTGACTGATTACAAACTTCGTCCTGTCTTCGTCTTCGATGGACGGCCGAATCCTCTGAAGAGAGCTGCCATCGAGGCGAGAAGGAAGGTTCAGCGGAAGGCGCAGACCGAATATGTTCGGGCTATCGCGGTCAAGGACTATTCGCGTGCATGGTCCAAGGTTGTAATGACAGGAAGAGTGACCGGAGAGATCCTGGCCGACGCGAAGCGATTATTGTCACTCATGGGGATTCCTTGGCTTGAGGCCCTAGAGGATGGGGAAGCGCAGGCTAGCTATATGGCGGCGAAGGGTGATGTCTGGGCTGTTGGCAGCAAAGACTACGATTGTCTCCTCTTCGGCGCACCGATACTCGCAAGGTATCTAACCCTCACGGGTAGGGAGTATCTTCCGTCCAAGAAAACATCTAGGCCCCTGATCCCTGAACTTGTAAATCTCGTTGAGAATCTGGAAGCGCTGGGAATTAGTCGAGAGCAACTTGTCGATTTGGCGTTGCTAGTAGGGACAGACTTCAACGAGGGCGTCATGGGCATCGGACCCAAGAAAGGTTTAGCCCTAATCCGGAAGTATGGGGCGGCTGAGAAGTTTCCGGGGGATATCAGGAGCGAATTGCCCGACGATCTTGACAAGGTCCGCAATATCTTCTTGCATCCGCGTGTGCTCGAGAATTATTCATCAAAGAGAGAGCGTCCCAATCCCGATGGGATCATTGAGTTTCTCTGCGAGGAGAGAGCGTTTTCAAGAGATCGAGTTCAGAAGGTGGCGAATCGGCTCATACAAGCTCAGCGTGAAAGCGACTCTCAGCTCGGAAAGTGGCTGGCTTGACGAGGTCCACTCCGTTTCTCGAGTTGGCTCAGCTCTGCCGCAACGTCGAGGCCACTTCCAAGAGGAACGAAAAGGTCGGACTGATCAGCGCGTTCCTGAAGGCGATCACTCAAGAAGAGGTTCCGCTGGCTACACTATTCTTAGCGGGAAAGTCGTTTCCCGAATCAGATCCCCGAGTGCTAGAGATCAGCTACGCGACGATTTCGGACGCCAGCGAGAACCTCGGACAGAGCAGGCTCACTGAACACTCATTGACGATAAGAGACGTTTACGACACATTGGAAAGGATCGCCCAGACATCAGGGTCCAAGTCACGAGATAGGAGGCTGAGTCTCCTCCAAACCATTTTCACCCAAACCTCTCCTATCGAGGCGGAGTTTCTCACTCGAATGATGCTGGGAGAGATGCGAATAGGCGTCGTCGAAGGAGTCCTCTTGGACGCGATCTCAGAGGCGTCAGGAGTTCCAAGGGACACGGTTCGAAGAGCGCACATGTTGCACGGCGACATTGGCGACGTCGCTGGCTTGGCGATGGCCCGAGGGACCCCAGCGCTGCAGCGGATCAGTCTGCGCCTGTTCGTCCCAATTAAACCGATGCTAGCCGAGATGGCTGATAACGCCCAACAAGTTCTAACAGAACACGAGGATGGAACAGCCTTCGAGTACAAGTTCGACGGTGCGAGGATCCAGATCCACAGGAAAGACGACAAGGTTCGAATCTTCAGCAGAAGATTGACAGATGTGACGGATAGTATTCCTGAGATTGTTGATTTTGCCAAGAAGCAGGTGAAGGCTTCAGAGTTTCTAATCGAGGGAGAGGTTGTCGCGATTGGGGCAGGCGAGAAGCCTGTGCCATTTCAGGATCTGATGAGGAGATTTCGGCGGGTCCATGGGATCGAGGATATGGCGACCAAGATTCCGCTCAAGTTGTACCTGTTCGACGCGCTGCAAGTCGACGGGAAAACGTTGATAGATCAGCCTTACACCGATCGTTGGAAGATACTTTCACAGATCGTGCCTCGCGAACGCCTCGCTCCGAGAATCATAACCTCTGATGTTGAGAAGGTCGAGAGTTTCATGCATTCTGCGTTGAAGGAGGGACACGAGGGTCTAATGGCCAAGTCTCTGTCAAGCAACTATTCCATCGGTGCGCGGGGAAAGAAATGGTTCAAGATCAAACCGGCGGACAAGCTCGATGTTGTGATTGTGGCCGCTGATTGGGGTAGCGGTCGGAGGGTTGGCTGGCTAAGCAACTACCATCTCGCGGTGAGAGACAAGGATACGGACGAGTTCTTGGTGGTGGGAAAGACCTTCAAGGGCTTGACCGATGTAGAGTTTGAAGTGATCACGAAACGACTACAGGAGCTTAAGACTAGGGATGGTCGCTACACCGTCTACGTCAAGCCGGCTATTGTAGCGGAGGTTGCGTACAACGAGATTCAGAAGAGCCCCCGCTACAAGTCAGGGTTCGCCCTGAGATTCGCTAGGATATCACGATTCAGAGACGATAAGAAGCCAGACGACGCGGACACACTGCAACGACTGCAGCAATTGTACGATAAACAGTTCGAAAACAAGGCACGTTACAACGCGGAAGAGTAGGAATGACGCTTCGAGTCGCCGTTTCGTTCAGCGGTGGAAAGGACAGCACTTACGCAACATGGATCGCGTTGCATCAAGGCTGGGACGTCAGCCTCGTCACAGTGAGGCCTCACTCAGTTGACTCCCTCATGTTTCACCACCCGAATGTGGAATGGACGCATCTTCAGGCCCAGGCTCTGGGAATGCCTCACGAAGTGATTGATTTGACTGACACTGACGAGATGAGGGATCTTCAGCACGCCTTGGTCAAAATGAAGTCTAGGGACGAAATTTCTGGTTTTGTCACCGGCGCAGTCGCGAGCGATTATCAGAAGACTCGGTTCGATAACATGTGCGATGCGATCGGGCTGAAAACCTATTCCCCCTTGTGGCACAAGAATCCGAGATTACTGGTTGACGATCTAAAGAAATCTGATTTCAGAATCATTCTCACGGCGGTCGCCGCCAAGGGCTTAGACGATTTGTGGCTCGGTCGAGAACTCACAGAAACGGAATGGTCCAAGCTTGAAAGGTTGTCAAAGATCCACGGCATACACTTGACCGGTGAGGGTGGAGAGTACGAGACCTTTGTTCTGGACGCGCCACATTTCTCAAAGAGAATAGAGGTTGAAAAGAGTAGGAAGGAGTGGTACGGGGATAGCGGTAGAATGGTCATCGAAAAGGCGTCACTGAGGCATAAGTTGGGCAATTGAGGACTTAACTTCGTCACCGATCTTCTCTTGGTCAAGCTGCTGGAATTTTCTGTTGACCATCAAGGGCTTCCCATCGACGATTGTGGTGTCGACGTTCTGGCCGTTTGCTGAGTAAACGAGATCAGAGACGACTGTCTCCTTTCGATGGATAGGAATTAGGTTTGGGTCTCTCAGGTCAAGGAGGACGAGATCTGCCCGTTTGCCAATCTCGACGCTTCCCAGCTCATTCTCGCGTCCGATACAACGGGCACCGTCGAGGGTGGCCATGTCTAGGACTCGTTGAGCATTCATTATTGTAGGGTCCCATCTGGAATTCTTGTGGACGAGGGCGGTCATCTTCATCGTATCAAACATGTCCAGGGCGTTATTGCTTGCAGGTCCATCCGTGCCAAGCCCAACCGGTACGCCTGCCTCCCACATCTCGGGTACCGGGGCGGTACCTCCACTTGCGAGTTTCATGTTCGAGACGGGAGAGTGAGAGACCCTGACACCCCGCTTGCCGAATAGGTTGACCTCGCTCTTCGTCAACCAGACGGCGTGGGCCGCCAAGACTCGATTGTTGAGGAAGCCGATCCTATCCAGATAGTCTGCGACGCGGCCCTTTCCATCTTTCTCGAACTGCGCTTGCTCTCCTCGGGTCTCGGCGATGTGAATGTTGACCAAGGTATCTTCCTTTTCTGCAAGATCCCGAGCCCAGAGAAGAGTCTCGGGGCCGCAAGTGTATGGCGCATGAGGACCAACGGCGAAGTTGATCAGAGGATTGCGTAGTTTGTGAATGAACTCTAGGAATTTGAGTGTGATCTTGCGTTCTTGTTCGGTGCCTGCTTTGTCGGGCTTGTCTATCATGCCTGGCGACAGGATTGCCCTGAGTCCTGCCTCATCGACGGCTCTCGCAACGTCTTCCATATGAAAATACATGTCAACAAAACATGTCGTCCCAGTCCTCGTCATCTCCAGGCAGCCGAGAAGAGCGCCCTGATAGCACATGTCTCCAGTAAGCCGCTTCTCTAGAGGCCAGATCTTCTTCTCCAGCCAGTCACGCAGCTCTAAATCGTCTGCATATCCTCGAAAGAGCGTCATCGATAGATGGGTGTGCGTGTTGATGAGGCCGGGGATCAGCACTTTTCGTCTACAGTCGATCACTTCATCCTTGGGAGAGACTTCGACTCTGCCGACCTGGTCGATCCTTCCGTCGGTAATTCTGAGGGAAGCGCTTGACAACACACGGCGCTGCGGGTCCTGGGTAACTATCCAATCACAATCTTTCAAGACAAGACCCATGATGTTCACTCTTGGCTGAGACTTGCTTGCGAGACTACTGTTCTTGAAGCCTTGTAACGAGAGTCCAACAGCTTGGTAAGGGCTAGTGCTCGGCTTCTTCCCAATCCTGCGCCTACGGCGATTTCTGTCATTGAGGCTGAGAAGGCTTCTCTCAGCGACCCAAAATATCCGAGCAATTGTCCTGCCATCTGTGGACCTATCCCAGGAAGAGAGCCGAGAACTGAGAGTTGAAGTCGATTAAGGTCTTGACTTCTCGGCTTTCTCACAACTAGTGGAGGTCCGCTCGAGCCCCGTGTGTGTCGGCCTCCCTTTCCGAGCGTGAATAAGAACTGGGCGGTCTGTTTTCCGTCTGGCGTGAAGAATATGTTGAGACCAAAGTCGAGAACCGAGGATATCAGAGCTCCCCAGAGTGAGCGTGGGTTTCGCACATGTTTCAACTCCTCCCAGAGGTCGCCTTCAACCACGAGCATACCCGTCCGATAGGCTTCTCCCAGCCTGTGCGCCTGATCGAAGAGTCTCCCACTATAGAGTGATGAGACAAAATCCCTCACTGACTTTCTCTCAACAGCATAGGAGCCAACTACATAGTCAGCGACGTCAAGCACTCTGTACTCTATCGGAGCTCCCAGAGAACGAAGTTCATCAGGGACTCCTGATGGCCGTTCCCTCTCATCGACAATGATCCGTTGCAAAGGTCTATTCTGAATGAGTCAATGCCTCGACTCACAAAAGATTATGCTACGGAACTTGCCAAGATTCGGCATCAAAGGGACGATATTTTGGATCATGACCATGAAAGATTGACTCAACGGGCATTCGTCGATGGGGAAGAGCGAATTATCGAATGAGTGGTAACATTTGTCCCAGATGCGGGAAGCCCATTAGACTGCCACAAGAAGAAGTTATGATCATCCGAAACAGAGTAACGCGAAACAAGTTCGAAGACCGGATGGTCCACAAAGCCTGTCCCACGGGACAGCCCGCCCTGAGCCAGGTTGGAGGTCAAGAATACTGCACAAACTGCGGGCATGCTAAGAGTATTCACTCTCAGAAGTGCTCCTATTCCAGCTTCGGCTATCACTGCGAATGCAAAGGATTCCGCAAGTAGGGTTGGAAGCAACTCTTTTACCCGGCTTTGGGCGGGGCCGGCCACTTTGCAAATCGAGTCTTATGACCTGTTCCTAGATGTAGACTTTCGGAACCTTCGTTTTGACGGGAAGGTCAAGATAAAACTCGAATCCGAGACTGATATCAAGCTGAATTCGGTCGAACTCGAAATCCTTCAGGTTGACGCGAACGGAAGACCCGTCAAGTACAACTTGGAAGGCGAAGACTTCACGATTAAGACCGGGAAGTTCGCTGGAGAACTGGACATCAAATACCGGGGATCAATCTCCGACAAACTTGTAGGCCTCTACAAAGCGGCCTATGACGGCGGCTACGTGGCGTCCACACAGTTCGAGGCGGTCTCGGCCAGACGGCTTTTGCCCTGCCTGGATCATCCGGCATACAAAGCAGAATTCAAGCTCAGAGTCAGAACCGACAGTGACACCTCCGTAATTTCTAACATGCCTTCAACTTCAGTGGAGGTTGAGGGTCCGAGGCAGACTGTCGAGTTTCCAAAAACCCCCCGAATGTCCACGTACCTCTTGTACCTGGGAATCGGCAAGTTCGAAGAGGTGAAAGGGAATTTCAATGGAGTCGACTACATTGTAGCTACTGTACCGGGGAAGAGTTCGGGCGCAAGGTTTCCGCTGGACGTCGCAAAGGATTCAGTCAAATTCTTCGAGTCCTATTTTGGATCAAAATACAGCATGCCCAAGCTGCATCTTATCGCAGTCCCAGAGTTCGCCGCTGGAGCGATGGAGAACTGGGGAGCCATCACCTTCAGAGAGATCGTTCTCCTGGTCGACAAGGATAGCAGTGTTCGGATAAAGAAGCAGGTCGCCGAGGTCATTGCCCACGAAATAAGCCACCAATGGTTCGGCGACCTTGTGACCATGAAGTGGTGGGATGATCTTTGGCTCAACGAGAGCTTCGCCACTTTCATGGCGTACAAAGCTACTGATTCGATGTTTCCTCAGTGGACGGTGTGGCAAGACTTTGTCCGCGGAGAGACCGCCGGCGCCCTCGATAGGGACTCCTTAGTCAACACGCACCCGATTGAGGTGAAGGTGAACTCTCCGACGGAGATCGAGGAGATTTTTGACGACATAAGCTACGGTAAGGGGGCAAGCATCATTCGGATGCTCGAGGCTTACGCTGGTGAAGACCATTTCATGCGAGGCGTGAGAGCCTACCTAGAGAGGTACAAGTTCTCGAACGCCGCTGGCGACGACCTTTGGGATCAGATTGAACATGCCTCTAAGACCAGAGTGAAGGCGATAATGAACGAATGGATACGAAAACCAGGGTATCCTATCGTCAACGTGAAACTTGACGGAAAGAAACTCATGATCAGACAGGAGCGGTTCCTGCTCAACGGGTTATCAGAGCAATCCACTTGGCCGATTCCTATCACGTTGAAGATCAACGGGAGAGAACAGAAGCTTCTGATGGAGAGGAGTGAGGAAGCCCTATCCGTTCCAGATGGCGTAGACTCTCTGAAACTCAACCTAGAAGAGACCGGCTTCTACCGCGTCCACTATGATGGACTCTACGATAGAGTCTGGAGATCTAACATGTCTCCCGTCGACAGATACGGCATAGTGTCCGACGCCCATGCTTTCACGATTCAGGGCAAGATGGACTTCAGCCAATACCTCGCCTTGGTTGATCGCTACATGAACGAGCAGGAGTACCTTCCTGCTTTCGAGGTCTCAGACCAGCTATCCTCGCTCTACGCAATAACGGACAGAGTCGAAGAGCCTTCAAGGAAGTTCCACCGAACCCAGCTAAAGATACTGGCGAGCAAGAAGGATGAGAATAGTGTAGTACTGCGAGGGTCCATGTCAAGCAGGCTGGCTCTCCTTGACATGGAGTACGCGAAGGAATTGGCGACAACATTCAACGACTATGAAAGTGCTGAGCCGGACATGAAACAGGCCATTGTCGTTGCGCACGCTCGGGCATCGGGAGATTTCGAAGTCCTGCTCAAGAATTACAAGAACAGGCCGTCGGAAGAAGAAAAATCCAGATTTCTCGTAGGTCTAACCAGCTTCAGCAAACCTTCGCTCAACGCGCGCGCAATGGAACTCGCATCATCTGGAGAAATAAAGAAGCAACACGTTGGAACCTTACTCGGCTCGGCCACCAGTAATCCTGAAGCCAGAAACGTGACCTGGAATTGGATTACCGACAATTTCGAATGGTTGCGAGGCATCTATGAAGGGACCGGTGTTGTGTCAAGATACTTGACGTACATGCTCCCTATTCTAGGAATTGACAGAATCGAGGAAGTGACGAAGTTCTTCGCCCAGTACAACGCTCCTGAGACAGCCAAGGGTGTAGAAGCCGGAATAGAGAAGTTGAGAATCAATCAGGCCTTCTTGAAGAGAATCGGCTCGTCTGAGAAACAAGTGGTAGAGGTCCAAGGACACCGTTGACAAGTGACCTTGATCTCTTAACAATCGGAAGGCAACCAAGATTGGATTCCCATTCTGGACGACTCAAAACTCTCAAGGCCTTCGCTGATTTGTTGATTTACGCCTCAATATTTCTCGGAGCAGCTCTACTCATCCAACTTTTCGCGATCGTTCCTGTCTGGCTGTTCTATTCCGTCTTGGCCGGCTGGGTCGCCTATCTGATCGTCGCGGTGGCCATTGCAAAGGGCCTGAAAACGGCATACCCGTTGAGCCTCGTGCTCGCGATTCTGACGTTGCTCGTCTCGTTGCCACAACCGGAGCATTATTCGCTAGTGCATGCTGGACTAAGTCCTGGATCCCTAACTTTCATTGCGGGATCAGCGCTCCAAGTCGCTGTGATCCTGACAGTTTCCAGCTATCTATTCATGACCCGAGGAGATAGAGCCCATGTCCGCTAAAATCGAGAAGTTTGGCTCTCAGATTCCCAGCTCTCGAGTTAAGAGCGGGATTCCTGGGCTGGACGCCCTGCTTGACGGCGGCTTTCCTGCTGGAAAGGTTGTGCTTATCCTCGGGGAACCAGGGACGGGAAAGACGATCCTCTGCTCTCAGTACCTTCATTGGGGAGCATCTCAGATTGAGGAGAAGGGCGTTTACGTTGGCTTGAACGAGCCCAAACCTCGCTTCATGACGGAGATGAACGCGCTTGGCATGGACTTTACCAGACTTGAGAACGACAGCAGGTTCGCCTATGTCGACGCTACCGAGGTGCGTCGAATTCCCGAGCAGGCCAAAGTCGGCAGGATTCCCGTTGGAGGACGGGAGCTAGGGCTTGTGAATTTGATCGATCTTCTTCAAGAAGGAATAGACAAGCTCTCACCCCAAAGGGTCGTTGTTGATTCGATCTCTGACCTAGTTTTTCGTTTTCCCAACATAGAGGAGAGGCGCCCTGCAGTGTTGGATATTGTTGAAGTTCTGCAATCAACAGGGACCACATGTCTCTTGACGAGCGAGCTTCCGTCGACAGGAGTTGACCGCGTCCTGCAACCCGAGGAATATCTCGCTGAGGGCGTCATCCTCTTACGGATGTTGAAAGACGGGGCTCGAAGCTTGCAGGTCCTGAAGATGCGCGGGTCCAAGGTGGACAGCATTCCCCGTCCGTACGTGATCAAAGACAACGGCTTGGAGGTCTATTCTACCGAGGAGGTATATGGGCAGTCCGCCGGAAAATGAGCAATGCCATCACGCAATCGTCTCCCGTACCTGAACAGGTCCTGGATGTTCTCAAGACCAACACCATCGGATACCTATCCGTCATTTCTAAGAAAGGAGAACTATACAGCTACCCGGTTGCCTTCCACTATTCGGGCGACAAAGTCTACTTTGTCACTCCGGTAAGCGCCGCTAAATTCAAGATTATCAAGGCGAACCCAACGGTCTCCTTCATAGTCGACAATGGAAAAGTCACCACCGAAGCTTGCGGAGCCATGATACAAGGGAAAGCGCGAATTTTCACTGTTGGCCGCACCCTTTTGTCCATTCTCTCAGTCGGGCCGAAGATCGCGGGATTCTCAAAGAAATATCCTGGAATGCTGACATTTTACGCTCGGGGCAAAGAACTCCCCGATGAGAGGAAGCTGTACAAGTACAGGCTCATTAGAATCGAGCCCTCGAAGATCATCTTCTGGACAGGATACAATTTCGGAAGATTCATCTCCAAGAAAATAGAGAGGCCCACTGAAGATTCTCTCAACTTAACCCCGGATGAGGACGGAGTCGAGCTTGTAGACAAACTCCTACAGCAGTCTGAGAGCGAGATTCCAGGCCCACACGGTTTCTCAGACCATGACTGGCTTGCTACATTGGATAGAAAGGTGTCTGAAGGAGTCCTAGCATCTGACGAGCGAGACATGATCGGATCATACCGGAGCCCAACTTTCCCCCAACGATTTGATAACAGAAGAAGTGCGTCGGTAACTGACGTAGAGAGAAGATTGTTGAGGAAGTCGAAAAACTGATGGGCCGTTCATGCTGTTGAAACATCGGGGAGCAACAGATGCCCAAGAGGGACGAGAGACCTTGCGCTCCTGTAAAGGCAGAATCCTCCTACAGCCACCAGAGAGTAAGTTATTGCTTCAGAAGCTAGTGAGCCGGCAGGAAATATCCGGAAGAGTATTCCCGTAAGTTGGCTGGCTAGCCAAAGCATCGCAATAGCAAGTCCCATCCATTTCAAATGCCTCCGGAGCGTCGCATCTCCCGACCTCCTTGCGCTGATCAGCAATGCAATAGCTCCGAAAAATAGTGCTCCACCAAAAGGAGCAACAAGAGCAAACCCTGAGTTGATCGAGGTTAACAAGGCGGAGATTGCGCCGAACACCGTGACGAATCCTATGAAGTATCTGAGCCTACTCCAGCGAAGCGTGTCTCGAAGGAGCGGGTCGGATCTGCGCGCTACTCGAACCGTCGAGTCTATCCAGGCGAAAAGTACAACGAATCCCGAGGAGATCAAGAGCCCGCCTAGTATGTTGACTGACAGAGCGGTTAGGTTGAAGCTAAGCGCTATGGTCAGAAACGTTGACAAGGCTACCAGGTACAATCCCATTGTTCCCGCCCATAGTGCCTGTTTTCGGTAAAGACCAGTCGCCAAGGCTTTCCTGATAATGAATGCCCAGTACGCTGCGTAGGAAAAGAGTCCGACAACTAGGACCCATAGAATGAAGAAAATGATTGAAACACTATCGAACATAGGCTTTGATCTCCATTTTTCTATGATTGAATGAGAAGTTGTAGTACTCGGGTTCGGGTGGCATACCCCGCATCTTCCTTATTCGCAGTAGCGGTAGGACCTTCACTCCTTCCTCGTAGAGTCGCAGCTCGACAACACCGTCGAAGAGCTGCTGCATTGCGGCAAGGACTTGGGGCTGGTGCATTCCATCTTCGATGGTCGCGAGAAAGACGGCATTGTACTGCTTCACATCAGAGAGGAGTTGTGAGACATATCGATAGATTATCTCGGGCGAATTCAACATGAGAAGAGAGGAGAGAATGTCCGTAACTACTCTGATGGGCCTCTCTCCATTTCTCCGTAGGGTCTCCTTGACGCTGAAAGAGAGACCAGGAAGATCGCCTAGGTCGACCTTGGTCTGGCCTCCGTCTCTCGCGAACCAGACAGGAGCGCTTTGTCCGTTGATGCCAAAGGCCCTGATATCTTGAAGCACTTCGGACACAGCCAGTCTTGTTACGTATAGGCAAAAGTCCTCATGCGTGAGTCCATTCTGGATGAACCAGTATCCGAGGGCCTCCTTGCCTATGCCTGGTGGGCCGACCACGAGGATAGCTGATTTGTCTGGATAGCCTCCTTTGAGGAGGCGGTCTAGTTCGTCAAGTCCCGTGGAGACCATAGGTCGGCATTCGTTGTCTGCCTCCTACGACTATGAAACTATTGGGATGCCGTCGGACCTCAATTGAGAACGGGCACGCATGGGACCGTGAGACTAGCGATGTCGATCTGAATCTGACAAAATCATCCCGTAAAGAGACTACTCTCCAAGTCTGCTCGGCTTGAGTTATGATACTGCACAGTCGAACTAAGATGTCTCAAAATCTCCTCGAAGTGATCCTAATGAGAAGAGAGCGAACCGGTTTGTGATTCACGGCCAATCCGCCAGGTCGGGTGTGAGACTCTTGGCGTTCGAGCCTTGTGAGGCTCATGATTGTGGAAAGTGACCTTAGTCTCCTTGACTAGTCCAGCCCGCTTGAGAGCATCATCGAGGATTTCTAGCTGTTCAACAGTGAGGTCCCTATTCACTTCGATTACGATCCGCTTGACTCCTATGCGAGTGGTCGGGAGGCGGGGCATCTGGGGAACGTCCTTTCAGAGGGAGGTCTCATCGACAGGGAATGATAAGGTCTCATTGTTACTGGGCTCAATAAAAGTCAGATTCGTCATGAGCTCAATGGATCAACCGGACTCGCAGTTGGCTAGGTCAATATTAGAATACCGGGCAACTAGAGTGGAGGCTGGATGTTTCAATAATGAAAGCCGATCTTAGAAGCATCGAGACAAAGGTCATCCATTCTGGAGAGCCTAGGCCTCGCATAGCCGGTGCGGTCGTAATGCCTGTTTTCCAATCCGCCACATATCAGTACGCGGGTGAAAAGAGCTACGATGACGTGAGGTACATCCGGCTCAACAACACCCCCAACCACCTAGCCCTAGCGGACAAACTGGCTGCTCTTGAGAACGCCGAAGATGCGCTTGTAACCGCGAGCGGGATGGCAGCAATCTCAACATCTCTGTTGACATTTCTCGGCAAGGGTGACCACTTTTTGGCTCAGGATTGTCTTTACGGCGGAACCCACGACTTCGTTACGCGGGATATCAAAGAGTTTGGAATCTCATACGATTTCATCGATGGCAACAACCCTGAATCGTGGAAGCGAAATCTGAAGCCGACCACCAAGGTGATCTATGTTGAAACGATTTCAAATCCTCTGATGCAAGTCCCTGATCTTGAGGCTGTGGTAAGCTTTGCGAAGAGCCACGGGCTTGTATCCATGATCGACAATACTTTTGCGAGCCCGGTTAACTTTCGTCCATTAGAAATGGGATTCGACCTGTCTCTCCATAGTGCGACCAAGTACCTCAACGGCCACTCTGACATCGTGGCCGGAGCAGTGATCGGGAAGTCGAATCTGATCGAGAAAGTGACTCACAAACTAAACCACCTGGGAGGGAGCCTTGATCCCCACGCAGCCTTTCTGTTGCACCGCGGCATCAAGACGCTCGCTCTCCGCGTCAAACAACACAACGAGAGCGCATTGCAAATAGCCCATTTTCTAGAGAAGCATCGCGACGTCGCGAGAGTCAACTATCCCGGATTGGAGAGTCATCCAAATCATGAACGGGCGAAACGACTCTTTGATGGGTTTGGCGGGATGATGAGTTTCGAGCTGCACGACCGCGTTGAAGGAGCTGAATCGTTT
>WNFT01006716.1_pt1 | contig 15174 bp, 13 predicted proteins | sample 5400191 | NCBI WGS metagenome assembly WNFT01 (sample SAMN13153359, study PRJNA577476) | soil metagenome | isolation source: 80 cm saprolite under Madrone tree | place: USA:California | collected 2016-06-14 | reverse complement strand
AGACAAAGAACGTGTGCACATCGGTATCGGGGCACTCGGTGATCGTCAAGCGCGTGCCGCTCCCTTTGATGACGGAAGATGAGCTTTACGATCGAATTCCTTCCGAGGCCAGCCAGCACATTCCGTTCGACATCGCTGATGTGAACCTGAGTTACCAACTGCTGGAATCCATGGACTCGCAGATGGATGTTTTGCTGGTAGCGGTGAAGAAAGACAAGATTCTGAATCACACCAATGTGCTGGCACAAGCGGGGAAGACGCCGGTGGTCGTGGATATTGACGCGTTTGGTTTGCAGAACTGCTTCGAAGTCAATTATGAGCCAGACGCGGGGCAGACGGTGGCGCTGCTGAACATCGGCGCGAGCGTAATGAACATTAATATCGTGCGCGGGGGTGTGCCATTGTTTACGCGCGACGTCAGCGTGGGAGGCAATCAATATACCGACGCGCTGCAGAAGGAATTGGATCTGAGCTTTGAAGATGCGGAGCGCTTGAAACGGGGGGATTCGCTGCCGAGCGTCACCGACGAACAGAAGCAACAGATCCTGCGCAGCGTTTCCGACATTCTGACGCTGGAGATTCAAAAAACTTTCGACTTCTTCCGGGCTACCGCCAGCGGTGAAAATATTCAACGGATCGTAGTTGCGGGGGGCACAGCGCGTGTACCCGGGCTGGTGGACCTGTTGAGGGAAGAATTCGCCATGCCGGTGGAAGAATTGAATCCATTCCGCAGAGTGCAAATCGATCCCGGCAAGCACAGTGATGACCAGATTCGCGAAATGGCGCCGCGGCTGGCCATTGCCGTAGGTCTGGCGCTTAGGAGCTTCGACTAGCCATGATCCGCATAAACCTTCTTGGACAAATTCGACCGAGGGCCGCACGGCGTCCGGTAGACACGGGGGCGGCGATGCCGGCCGTGTTCATCGGCGCGGGACTGGTTCTTGGCGCGCTGGTTCTTGGATTTTTCTATTACACCTGGCAGAACCAGCTCAACAAAGAAAACGCGGAAATTAAGCGGTTGACCGCTCAAAAAACGGAACTCGAACAGACCAAGCAGCAAGTGGAACTTTTCGAGAAGCAGAAGGATCTTTTGCAGCGGCGAGTTTCCACCATCGAGCAGTTGCAGCGCGATCGCACCGGCGGGCAGGAACTGCTCGACATGGTCGCCAACACCGTTTCGCGGACTGAGAATCTTTGGCTCACGGAGATGGTCCGCAAGGGCAGCGTACTTTCGATGGAAGGCACGTCCGCTTCCGTCAACGCAGTTGCCAACTTTATCACTGCACTGAAGCGCTCCGGTTATTTCCAGAAGGTGGAAATCAAGGAAGCCAAGCAGGACGATAAGAATACGGCAGTGCAGTCCTTCGGGTTCCAGATTTCCGCTGAAATCACTCCGCCCACCGCGGCGCAGGCCAAGCCGGCCAACAGTGCGGCTCCCGCTGCGGCTGCCAAGGCGCCGGCGAAGAAAGGATAGGGGGACGCCATGGCCAATCCGTTGCGAGACATGTCCGTGATCATGCAAGCGCTAGTGGCTGCGGCGGTCGCTGTCGTGCTGGTTCTGGTGGGTGTTTACGTGCCAGGTTCTCCGATCGCCCGGGAACGAGACGAAGTGGACGCTGCCGTCCAGAAGCGCGCCAAGTTAAGCCAGGAAGTCCAGCAACTGTCGGTTTACAAGCAGCGCTACGCAGAATTAAAGCAGCAGATGGATGCTCTCTCAAAGCAACTGGATACGCTGAAGACCATCGTGCCCGAAGAAAAAGAGACGGACGAATTTATCCGGCTGTTGCAGGGAGCGGCGAGCGCGTCCAGCGTGCAAATCCGGCGTTTGACGGCGCAAGCCGTGGTGCCCAAGGAATACCATTACGAAATGCCATTTGAAGTGCAGGCGGATGGCCCGTACTTCAATCTTCTGGACTTCTTCGGAAGGTTAGGCCGCCTTTCAAGAATCATCAATGTGGGCGACCTGTCTTTTGACGACCCAGATAAGGCGAAGGGAACAAAGTACCCGGTGCGTCCGGGAACGACGGTTTCTGGGATTTTCACGGCAACAACATTCTTCACCAAGCCCGCCGAGACTGGTGCGGCTCCGGCAGCCGGAGCCAAACCTGCAGCTGGTGTGGCTGGGAAACCCTGAGCGGGAATGAGCGAACTATGCGTTCAGTGATAACTCTCGGACTAGGGATTTTGATCGCGGCAGCGACGCCCGGATTGCGGGCGCAGGCAAAGCCGTCAACGCCCAACAGTGCGAAACCCGCACAGGGCGCAGGCAAGCCAGCGCAGCAACCAGCGAAGCCGGCAGCACCAGCCGCGGCCAAACCCGCGGCGCAAGCGGCTAAACCCGCGCCACAAGCTACTAAACCAGCCGACAAGGCTGGGACCAAGCCCGCAAAAAAACCTGCGGCGAAGGCGGCGAAGCCTCGCGCGAAGCGGGCTGCCAAAGCGGTCGAAAAGCCGAGGACTCCGGGAACCGCACCAGCGGCGGCGGAAAGCGAAGTGAAACAAGCACGGCGGGATCCTTTTGAATCCTTGCTCGGCCGGCAGGGGGGCAAGGCTCCCCTGAATTTGCCACCGGGTATTCACGGCTTACAGGTCAGCACGCTACGACTTGACGGCATAGTCCGCGCGCCAAATGGGATGATCGCGGTGGTTTCGAATCCGCAGTCGCGCACCTATTTTCTGCGTGAAGGCGACCGTTTGTACGACGGCAGCGTGGAAAAGATTTCTATGGACGGCGTTTCCTTCCATGAAGAAGGAAAAGATGCCTTCGGGAAACCCGTCGAGCACCAGGTTAATAAACGAATTTACTCCAGTCCAGGAGAACAGCAATGAAGACGAATTGGCCGGCCCTACGGCATGGCTACCTGATCCTTGCAGGCATGGCGTTGGCGACCAGCCCGGCGTTTGCGCAGACGCAGACGCCCGCTGGGGCGACGGCGACCTCGGCGGTCATCTCCAGCGTTGCCATTAACCAAGCGCCGGAACGGTCGGCGGTTCGCGTGGAAGGCGAAGGACGTCTCGACGTGCACGCCGGCCGAATGCAGAACCCGGATCGCCTGGTGCTGGATTTCGCGGGGGCCCGGCTAGCGGTGCAGAAGACGGTCATCCCCGGGATAGCCGGTCCCGTGCGCGGAGTGCGCATTGGGCAGTACCGCCCGGATGTCGCGCGCGTGGTCGTAGACCTTACGACGGCGACTCCCTATCAGCTTTCACGCGACGGCGAGGCGGTGGTTATCTACTTTGAAAACCCGTCGACGACTCCTGTGCAGCCGGTTTCAAGCGTTACAACTTTAACCTCGCGGCAGAATGAACCGGCGCGGCCGGAATTCAATTATATCGCGGCGTCTCCCCGGGTAGTTGCACGCCATTCTTCGAAGGATTTGAAGATTTCTGCTCCTCGCTTCGCTTTGCCGAGCGAACTGACCCAGCCCTCAATTACATTGGCGTCGTTCAGCGGGAAGAAGGAACCTATTCGCCCGGATTCCACGACGCAGCAGGCGGCGGCCCAACAGGCAGTGCAGCAAGCAGGCGCAGCAGCCACGACCATGGCGACATCGTCCCAGCAGGCCCCATCAACAGCAGCCCCGGCCGGCAGATATACAGGCGAGCCTATCTCCGTAAACTTGAAGGACGTAGACCTGAAGGATTTCTTCCGCCTGATTCATGAAATCAGCGGCCTGAACGTGGTGCTGGATCCAGCGGTCAAGGGGACGCTCACCATCGTACTGGATGAAGTGCCTTGGGATCAGGCGCTCGATATCGTGATGCAGAATAACAGCCTGGACAAACAGCTCAACGGCAACGTCTTGCGGATCGCGACGCGGTCCACTCTGCAGAAGGAAGCCGAGACCCAGCGCGATTTGGAAAAGGCGCAAGCCGAAGCGGTCGCTCCGGTGACCGTGACTCGCGTACTGAGTTATGCCAAGGCTGCCTCTATGGCGCCGACGCTGAAGAAGTTCCTTAGTTCGCGCGGCGATGTTTTGTTCGATGACCGCTCGAACCAGCTGATCATTCGCGATATTCCCTCGGTCATCCCGATCCTTGACAACTTGATCCATAGTTTGGACCGCAAGGCGCAGCAGGTGGAAATCGAAGCGCGCGTCGTTTCCGCATCGCGTTCCTTTTCGCGGGATATCGGGACGCAGCTCGCATTTGCCGGATCATCGCTGAACGGCCGAAATATTATCGGTGGCGACTCGACCGTCGGTACGAGTCAAGTCAATCAGAGCGCCATAACGCCACCACTGGTCGTCGCTGGTGGCGGGACCGCCAACACCCCAGGCAGCGGTGCCATGCCTCTGGTAACGAACCTTGCCGCGGGAGTGCCGACTAGTGGACTCTTCCTCGGCCACCGTTCTCCAAATTTTGCCGTGGACCTGTTCATAACCGCGGCGGAAGCCAAGGGCGTTGGCAAGCTGCTTTCAAAGCCGAAGGTCATTACGCAGAACAACGAGAAAGCGACCATCAAGCAGGGTACTAAGATTCCTATTCAGACGACTATCAATAACACCATCTCGGTGCAGTTCATTGACGCGGTCTTGAAACTGGAGGTCACTCCGCAAATCACCGCCGAAGGCACGATTTTCATGGACGTGCTGGTGGAGAATACCCAGATCGACACCGGTATCCCGCGCGTTTCAGGAATTCCCGCTCTCGATACCGAGTCGGCCGAAACAAAGGTGACGGTTGCCGATGGCGGAACCGTCGTCATTGGCGGCATCATTGTCTCAACGCAGCGAACGGACATCACACAAGTCCCGCTGGTAGGCAGCTTGCCGCTAATCGGGAACCTTTTCAAGCGGACCAGCGTGAGCACAACGGCGCAGGAATTGATCTTTTTCCTGACCCCGCGAATCATCCCAGGGTAATTCGGGGAATACTCTTTCAAAGCGGGACGGAAACGAGGAGGCTACGGTCTCCTCGTTCCATTTATGAAGACTTCTTTGCATCGCCGACGCCACCTCCTGAGTTCCGATTTTTCCGACGCAAAGATCAACGCGTTAGTGATAACCAGTCCGGCCAACTGGTTTTATCTAACTGGTTTCACTGGGGAGTCGGGTGCGCTGGTTGTGTCGCGGAAGGGTAGTGCCCTCATAACCGACGGCCGGTTTTTGGTGCAGGCCCGTGCAGAAACCTCTGGAGTACGCATCCTCCAGCAGAAAGGATCGCTGGTCGAATCCGTCGGCCCGTTCTTGAAAGATTCGAGATTTCGCCGAGTGGGCTTCGATCCCTCGCAGGTCACCGTGGCGCAACTGCAGAGTCTTCGTAAGGCCGCAGGGACGAGCGTGCGATGGGTTCCGACGTTGGGCAAGGTCGAGAGCCTCCGGATGCGCAAGGATGCGGCAGAGTTGGCGCAAATGCGACGGGCGGCCATTCTGGCGGGGGAGGTGGTGCAATTCGCGATTGGCCTGCTGAGGCCTGGAATTCGTGAATTGGAGGTCGGTGCGGAGATCGAATACCAGATGAGAAAGCGGGGCGCCTCGGGGCCAGCCTTTGAAACGATCGTCGCATTCGGGGAAAGGGCTGCGCTGCCGCATGCCCGCCCCACGGCCAAACGACTGAGGAAAAATGAGTTGGTCGTGCTGGACCTGGGTGTTATACTCGGCCACTATTGCAGCGACATAACGCGAACAATTTACGTGGGGCGGGCTCCAAAGCGCATCCGGACCTGGTACCAGGCGGTTTTGGAGGCCCAGAAGGCGGCGATCGCGGCGGCAAAGAGCGGCGGAGCCTGCGGGGATGTTGATGGGGCGGCGAGGCAAGTCCTGGCCGGGTATCGTCTAGACCATCTTTTTGTTCACAGCACCGGCCATGGGCTTGGACTCGAAGTGCACGAAGACCCCAGGGTGGCGCGGGGTCAGAAGAGACGCCTTGAGCCAGGAAACGTAATTACGATTGAACCGGGTGTGTATTCGGCAGGCATCGGGGGGATTCGCATTGAGGATGATGTCGCCATTCACGCCAATCACACGGAAGTACTAACCCGCGCACCGCGGGATCTCATTGAGCTCTAGAACAGGCATGAAACGCAAAAAGCCCAGCAAATCCAGTGCGTCGTTCGGCAATCCAGAAATTCAGCAAATCGAACAGCTCTTTCAGTTCATGACGGAGCACAATCTGGAGGAGTTTGAGTACTCCCGCGGGGATTTGCGAATACGGCTGCGAAAGCCATCCGCGGGAGTGGTGGTTTCTGGCTCGCGAATGCTAACTGCGCCAGAGATTATCGTTCCCGGGTCGGTGGAGGCTCTGCCCACCGCCTCTGGTGGGTCCCCGGCTCAGGAAGTGCGGTCCACCGAAGATTTACACCTGGTCAAATCCCCAATTGTCGGCACGTACTATGAGTCTCCCAGCCCGGGCACAGAGGCGTTCGTGAAGGTAGGTTCGTACGTGGAGACGGGCCAGGTTCTCTGCATCGTGGAAGCGATGAAGCTGATGAACGAAATCGAGTCCGACGTGTCCGGCGAGGTGGTCCGGATCTTCGTCGAAAACGGACAGCCGGTCGAGTACGGGCAGCCTCTCTTCGGCATCCGTCCGAGCCGGAAGAAATAGCCGGCACGCCAGACCATGTTCCAGAAAATTCTAGTAGCCAATCGCGGGGAGATCGCCCTGCGGGTCATCTGCGCCTGCAAGGAACTGGGGATATCCACGGTGGCGGTCTATTCTGAAGCGGACCGCAACTCGCTCCATGTGCGATTCGCGGACGAAGCGGTTTGCATTGGGCCGGCCCGGAGCAGCGAGAGCTATCTGAACATCCCCCAAGTGATCAGCGCGGCCGAAATCACGAATGTAGACGCCATCCACCCCGGGTACGGATTCCTCTCCGAAAACGCGAACTTTGCCAAGGTCTGTGAAGCCTCGGAAATCACCTTCATCGGACCCAGGCCGGAAATTATCGAGATGATGGGTGAAAAGGACCGCGCGCGGCGGGAAGTGAAGACCGCCGGTCTTCCCACCATTCCTGGGAGCGAGGGCATAGTCGAAGGGGAAGAACAGCTGGCAAAAGAGGCGGCGCATATCGGCTACCCGCTCATTCTCAAGGCCTCCGCGGGGGGAGGCGGCCGCGGCATGCGCGTGGTGCGCAAGCAAGATGAGCTTCTAGGCGCTTACGAGACGGCTCGCAGCGAGGCGCAGCAAGCATTTGGTACGCCCGATGTGTACGCAGAAAAGTTCCTCGAGCATCCCCGCCACATCGAGTTTCAGGTGCTGGGTGACCAGCACGGGAAAGTGATCCACCTCGGTGAACGCGAATGCAGCATCCAGCGGCGGCACCAGAAACTAGTGGAGGAGTCGCCTTCGCCGGCGATGGACGCCAAGCGGCGGAAGGAGCTTGGCGACAAGGTGGTAAAGGCGCTTGCACAAATCGGGTACACCAACGCGGGGACGGTCGAGTTCCTGTTGGATCAAGATGGGGCGATGTACTTCATTGAGATGAATACGCGCATTCAGGTCGAGCATCCTGTAACGGAACTTGTCACGGGAGTGGACTTGATCAAGGCGCAGATCCGCATCGCCGCCGGAGAAAAAATGGAAGATGCCACCGGAGCGATAATCCCCTCTGGTCACGCTATAGAGTGCCGGATCAATGCCGAGGATCCGGTGACATTTGTGCCGTCCGCTGGGCGCATTACGACGTTTCAGGCGCCGGGAGGCACGGGAGTGCGCGTGGATTCCGCTGCGTATGCCGACGCCGTTATTCCCCCCTACTACGATTCGATGATTGCGAAGCTGATCGTCAAGGGACGCGACCGCGCCGAGGCCATCGGCCGCATGAAGCGCGCGCTCGAAATGTTCGTCATCGAAGGCATCAAAACATCGATTCCGCTGCATCGCCGGATTCTGGCCGATCCAGACTTCGCCGCGGGTAAGTTCGATACCCACTTCATCGAAAGATTGCTCGGAACGAACGGAAAATAAACAGTGAAGCGCCTTGTTCTACCGCGGCTGTATGTGATATTAGACGCAGCATTGCTTACCGTTCCCGAAATAGAGTGTGCCCAAAGACTTGCCGCCGCCGGCGTCCGGCTGCTCCAATACCGGAACAAGCGGGCGCCCGCGCGGGAACTGTTCGAATCCTCGAAGAGGCTTTCTTCTTTGCTGATTCCGCAAGGTGTCACCTTTGTGGTGAATGATCGGGCGGATGTCGCGGCCGTTGCGGGAGCAAACGGTGTTCACGTTGGCCAGGAAGATTTAGGCGTGGAGGAAGCCCGGCTGGTGGTTGGAGCGGCGCGATTTGTCGGAGTGTCCACGCACAACCTGGAACAATTTCAGCGCGCCGCTGCATCTTCCGCGGATTACATCGCTGTCGGGCCGATCTTTGCAACGGGCACAAAGTCAAACCCCGATCCTGTCCTTGGCACGCAGTTCATCCGAAAGATTCGGCCGATAACTGATAAACCGATTGTGGCCATCGGAGGCATCACCTTGGAGCGCGCGCCTGAGATAATCGAATCAGGGGCCGATTCCGTGGCCGTCATCAGCGATATCCTTGGCGCTCCCGAGCCTGCGATGCGCGCCAGGCAATACATCGACTTGCTGGGACCTGCAAATCACGCAGCGGCCGGCTGAGGCATTCGGCGAATGGCGGACACAACACATCCTCTCGCGGACAGCAGGGCAAAGTCAGAGGCCGGCTTTGTGCGCGCCATCGGATTGTTCGATGGCACGATGATCGTTGTGGGCTCGATGATTGGATCGGGTATCTTCATCGTCGCCGCGGCCATTTCGCGTCAGACCGGTTCCCCCGGCGGGTTATTGCTCACATGGATTCTGACCGGCCTGCTGACGATTTCCGCCGCACTCTCTTACGGCGAGCTTGCTGCTTTATTCCCGCACGCGGGTGGTCAATACGTTTATCTGCGCGAAGCTTACTCGCCGCTTTGGGGATTTCTGTACGGCTGGACGCTTTTCCTGGTGATTCAAACGGGGACGATCGCGGCGGTAGCTGTGGGTTTCGCCCGCTATCTTGGTGTTCTGCTCCCGTCGATTTCTCCGAACTCATGGATCGTTCACCCCATCGCCCTGGGTTCAAAGTACGCGATAAGCCTTTCGATCCAACAGCTTGTCGGCGTGCTGATGATCGTCTTCCTGACGTTTATCAATACACTGGGCGTTCGGCTCGGGAAGCTGATCCAAAACGTTTTCACCAGCGCCAAGGCCCTTTCCCTGGTGGGATTGATTTTCCTGGGCATTTTTGTGGGCAGAAATGCCGGGGCCATCACCGAGAACTTCAGCCATTTCTGGACGATCCGAAACGCGCAGCTTATCGAACCCGGAGCGAATTTCCTAAGAAGTCTTGTGCCGACCGTCACGGCTGCGAGTGGAGCTTTTGGATTGTTTGTGGCTTTAGGAGTGGCGCAGGTTGGTTCGCTGTTTTCCGCGGACGCCTGGAACAATATCGGCTTCACTGCGGCGGAAGTGAAGAACCCGAAGCGCGACGTGGCTCTCTCCATGGCGTTCGGAACCGTCATCGTGATCACTCTGTATTGCCTCGCGAATCTGGCTTATCTTTGCACCCTGCCGCTGGTGCAAATTCAGACCGCTCCCGATGACCGTGTTGCCAGTGCGGCACTGAATGCCATCTTCGGGCCGACGGGCGCGATAATCATGGCCGTGGCGATCATCGTTTCTACGTTCGGCTGCAACAACGGTCTGATTCTCGCCGGCGCGCGCGTCTCTTACGCGATGGCGAAAGATGGGCTCTTTTTCAAATCCACCGGTGCGCTGAACAAAAAGGGTGTTCCTGGAACAGCGTTGGTGTATCAGGGAATTTGGATCGCTATCCTGATCTTGCTGCGCACGCGGCATGTGGATGCTGCCGGAGGTGTGACTTACGGCAATCTATACAGCGACCTGCTCGACTATGTAGTGTTTGCTGCGCTGCTGTTCTATGTGCTCACGATAATAGGAATTTTTGTCTTGCGAGCAAAACGTCCGGACGCCGAGCGGCCGTATCGTGCTTTCGGTTATCCGGGTTCTTCTGCTTTATCAAACTCAGACAGCCGGTACGGGATTGGTGATTGTCCTTCTTGGGTTGCCGGTCTACTGGCTCTGGGTATGGTGGTCGCGGCGAAACGCCAGGACGATTTCGCCGCAATAAGCGAATTTTCTTATAGGGGTGCAGCATGTTGCGCCCCTACAATGCTTTAAGCCAATTTGGCAGCCAGGTGAAAAATCGGGGCGCGGCCCCAAAGGAGGAGTTGCATGGGCAACCCCTTGTTCGCAACCAAGTCGCTCGACACGCTGATGAAGGAAGCGGGCGACACCGGAGAGCACAGTCTGAAGCGCGCGCTGGGACCGGTAAACCTGGTCACCCTGGGGATCGGGGCCATTATCGGCGCAGGCATCTTTGTGCTGACTGGTTCGGCGGCGGCACTTTATGCCGGCCCAGCTATCATGCTCTCTTATGTACTCGCGGGGATTGGCTGCGTGTTCGCTGGTCTGTGTTATGCCGAATTCGCCTCGATGATTCCCATCGCAGGCTCTGCCTATACGTACGGTTATGCCACGCTTGGCGAGCTTATCGCCTGGATCATCGGCTGGGATTTGATCCTGGAATACGCGTTTGGCGCTGCAACCGTAGCTAGCGGTTGGAGCAGCACCCTAGTGGCATTCCTGCAGGACTACGGCGTCAACTTACCGCCGCAGATCTGCGACGTGCCGGGAACTCTCTGGGTCATGGTCGATGGCCGGTGGGGCCCGGCGGCGACATTCAATCTGCCAGCTGAAAAGCTGGCGGCGCTGCCGCACGCCACGGCCAGCTTCAACCTGATTGCCTTCCTGGCCATTCTTGCGGTCACCACCATCCTAATTGTGGGAATTAAAGAGTCAGCGAATTTCAACACCGGCATCGTTTTTGTGAAGTTGGCCGCTGTCTTGACTTTCATTGCGGTGGCACTGCCGTTTGTCCTCAAGCATCCTGCGATTGTGCACGAGAATTGGAAGGTGTTCCTGCCGCCGAACACTGGGGCTTTTGGCTCTTATGGCTGGTCCGGAGTGCTGAGGGGCGCGGGCGTGGTGTTCTTCGCTTACATCGGCTTTGACGCCGTCTCGACGGCTGCGCAGGAGGCGCGCAAGCCGCAAAAGGACATGCCGATCGGCATTCTTGGTTCACTCATCGTCTGTACCTTCTTGTACATTGTGGTGTCGGGGCTACTCACCGCTACAGTGCATTACACGCGGCTTAACATTGGCGCGCCAGTATCGCTGGCGATTCGTGAGACCGGCGTGAAATGGGGCAGCTATGTGGTCAATGCTGGAGCGCTGGCAGGGTTAAGCACCGTAATGCTGGTGATGTTGCTGGGGCAATCGCGTGTGTTTTACTCGATGGCTCACGATGGTTTGTTGTGGAAGTGGGCAGGCGATATTCATCCGCGGTTTCGCACGCCTTGGAAATCGACGGCAGTTGTCGGCTTTGCGGTGGCGATTGTGGGCTCTCTGGTACCCATCGGCAGTCTCGGTCAAATGGTTAGCATCGGCACGCTGCTTGCATTCGTGATTGTATGTGCCGCGGTTTGGATCTTACGCATCAAGCGGCCTGATCTGGAGCGGCCCTTCCGGACACCTTGGGTTCCTTTCGTGCCGATCATGGGCATTATCGTTTCGCTGGGCCTAATGGCAGGTCTAAACGGTGTAACGTGGTTGCGTCTTATCGTTTGGCTAATCATCGGGCTGGTGATTTACTTCACCTATGGCGTTAAACACAGCAAAGTCCGCAACGGTGTGAAGTAGTTCTTGATGGGCCGGGCGCCCTTTGCCCGGCCCTCATTACTTCCTCGTGGTTCTCCTCCGCGGATGGCACTTCTTCAGGTAAAGTATTCTTTCCCTTGATGGCACGATGACACCCTTCCGCTCGAACCTCAAAGAAGTTTGGAGCCGCCTGGCGTGGCCCGACTTGATTTCCACCGCAGTGGCAACGGCTGGATTGCTGGCCTCGATCTTTGGGTTGCAGGGCGGCCTTTTCAGCTTTCTCAAGTACCTGGCGGTTCTGGCGAGCGTGTATCTTTTGTTTCGGCTGATTGGCTGGTGGAGAAACCGCCTTCTATGGAGTTTGCGCAACCGCCTGATCGTTGCCTATTTGTTCATCGCCTTCGTTCCCATCTTGCTGATTGTGACGCTCGTATTTCTGGCGGGCCGCATTTTGTATTCCCAGTTGGGCGCGTATCTTTTGCACGAGGACATCCAACAACGAATTCAAATGATCGCGGATATCTCGGAGCACATTGCCATCGCTCACGAGATTCTCCCCGCTGGCGTGACACAGGATGAATCGGAGCGCGTCCTAGCGGCACAGTCTTACGCAGTCCATGACCAAGAACTCCCTGGACTCAGCATCAGCTTCTCGAGTAATAGCTCGCTACTCCGCAAGGTAACCGCTCCGGGAAAGAAATCGTTTGCCGGACTGTTACAGCAGGGGGATTCGCTATCGTTGACAAGCCTTCGCAGCATTCCGGACCGCAAAGGAGAGCGCGTTGTCGCGCTCCGCGTACCAGTCACACCGGAATTTTTGAGTACCGTCGCGCCGGATCTCGGAGCAATCCAGCTCAACCTGATGGAGCGATACATGGGAGGGACCCCGCAGCAAGTTTTCTATTCCTCCGGGGGCGAGCAATACAAAGTAGCGGTGCCTATCGTTGCGCTCAATCGCACGCTGCAACCCCCCATGTTCTGGATCGATACTCCCGTGAACGTGGTGTCCAGCTTCGATTCTGTTTACGTCGCAAAGGACGGCAGAGTAGAGATGTCCCGGCCCGTTCTGGCTGTATTCAATGCGCGCCCATTGCGATTGAGCCGCAGAATTTTCACGACGCTGGGCGAATTGCGAGATTCCTACCTCCTGCTGCTCATCGTTGTGGGAGTGGTCTTCCTTATCATTGAGGTGGCCGCGCTGATCACTGGAATTGTGCTCACCCGCAGGATTACCCGGGCGGTTGCCGATCTATACCGGGGGACCCAGTATATGCAGGCCGGAGACTTTTCTCACCGCGTTCAAATTGAACACCATGACCAACTGGGCGAGCTGGGCGAATCCTTCAACAGGATGACCACCTCCATCGGCGAGCTCATCGAAGTAGAAAACAAGCGCCGTCGCCTGGAGAATGAGATTTCCATTGCTCGCGAAGTGCAAAACCAGCTTTTTCCGAGTACCTTGCCTTCAGTGCCAGGCGTTGAAATCGAAGCCATTTGCAAGGCCGCTCGTTCCGTCAGCGGTGACTATTATGACTTCATCCAGCTCAGCCCCACGCATATCGCCATCGCCATTGCGGATATTTCGGGGAAGGGGATCTCGGCGGCCTTGCTCATGGCGAGTTTGCAGGCCGCGCTGCGCAGCCAGCTTCTCGTGGAAGGCAGCGAGTGCTTGAGCATGGTCGAACTCGTGTCCAGGTTAAACAAGCATTTGGTGCGCAACACCGGTGACGACCGCTTCGCGACCTTCTTCATCGCGGTTTATGACAGCGCCACGCGAACCCTGCGTTATACGAATGCGGGCCACCTGCCCGCATTCTTGATCTGCAAGGGCGCTTCCGTGCAATTGGACAAGGGTGGCATGGTCCTGGGCGTCGAGGAAGATTACGCCTATGAGGAAGGATCTCTGACAGTAAAGCCTGATTCGCTGCTGATCGGATATAGTGACGGCCTGATCGAGCCGGAGAACGTTTACGGCGAGGAATTTGGGATTCGCCGTTTGCAGGAAGCCGCCATTCACGTGCAGGGCGCCACGCCCATTATGGTCGCCGAGTCCTTAATGGCGGCGGCCGAAGAGTGGGCCGGGACTCCCGACCAGGCCGATGACATGACGGTGATCGTTGCCCGGCTTCGGTACTACCTCCGCTGCGGCTTGTGCCGTTCCAACTTTCTGACCCCAATTGGCTGGAGGCTTTGATGAAATACTCCTATGTCTTGCTGAGCGAGAGGGACAGGGAATTCTATATCGGCAGCACCGGCGATTTGCGAGAACGCTTGCAACAGCACAACAAGGGGCAAGTGCGTTCCACTGCCTATCGGCGCCCCTCTGCGATTGATCTACTATGAGGGTTGTTTGAACGTGGAGGACGCGCGTCGGCGGGAACGTTACTTGAAGACGGGGCGAGGAGGACGCTACCTCAAACAGCGACTTGCCTCCTGGCTCCTCGAAATTCGGAGCAATAAGTTGGAACGGCACTAAGCTATACTGAAAATCTTTCCAAGTGATTTTACCGGGAGAAGAATGTCGCTTCGTAATCGCGTGGCGCTAGTGACAGGTGGGAGCAGGGGCATTGGCCGCGGCCTCGCATTGCGGCTGGCGCAGGATGGCGCGCGCATGGCGATCGCCTATCGCTCCAATAAGGTTGCTGCACAGCAGACCTTGCGCCAGTTGCAGGCAAGCGGGGCGGATTGCGTTGCCGTGGAAACGGATATCACCGATGCTGGACGGTGCGACCAGCTCATCAAAACGGTCGTCGATCGCTTCGGACGGGTCGATGTCATCGTCAACAACGTGGGAGATTTTCGCTGGGGCACGCTGGCCGAATCGTCACTGCAGGATTGGCAGAGCATCTTCACATCGAATCTACTCACCGTTTTGTACATGTGCCGAGCCGCATTGCCACAGATGCGCAAGGCGCGCTGGGGCCGGATTATCAATTTGGGCGCCGTCGGCGCAGAGCGCGCGTTTGGCCAGGCGAAAATTTCGGCTTACGCGGCTGCAAAAGCCGCTGTCGTGGCGCTGTCCCGTTCCCTGGCGCTCGAGGAAGCCAAGAACGGGATTACCGTAAACGTTGTGAACCCTTCGAGCATCGATGAAAATGAACTCACGCTGGAAGAGGCCCGCAAGATTCGCGACGCGCGATTCCCCATTGGCCGCCCGCCAACGGTCGAAGATGTTGCCGCCACGGTAGCTTTTTTCGCATCCGAAGAAGCCGAGTATGTCACCGGACAAGTCGTCAATGTCAGCGGCGGCTGGATGTTGTGATCTCGCCGTGAACCTCCCATGAAAGCTCTCACTGCTGCCGAGATGCGCGAAGTTGATCGACTCACCACCGAGCGCTACGGCATCCCCAGCCTGCAATTGATGGAAGCCGCCGGAAGGCACGTCGCCGACGCAGTGGTGCGCGAGTTCTCTCCCCGATTACCGCGGCGCGTCGCCGTGCTCTGCGGCAAAGGAAACAATGGCGGCGATGGCTTGGTGGCGGCACGGCTTTT
>WNFT01002709.1_pt1 | contig 15176 bp, 10 predicted proteins | sample 5400191 | NCBI WGS metagenome assembly WNFT01 (sample SAMN13153359, study PRJNA577476) | soil metagenome | isolation source: 80 cm saprolite under Madrone tree | place: USA:California | collected 2016-06-14 | reverse complement strand
CATAATCTTTGCTGGCGGCCGAACTCTGAATTCACCTGCTACGTTCGCAATGGAATCCTTGTGTCCAGCCGCTTGATAACAGGGCTCACCACGGCCCGAACCAGTCAGGCCATGGGGCAGAATGATGAGGAGTTTATCCCTGAAAAGGCCTGCGTAATAGACAATCGATAGACTGCGTCGATGGGCAGGCTAAAACGCGCTTTTGAGCTGATCCACCGGCCGCAAGAAGAAAACGTCGATCTGAGTCTTTGGATCCCCATTTCGGGCGTGATGAGCGGCCATGAATCAAGTCGTGGTTATTTGTATCCTTTTTTCCTCGCGTGTCTTTAAAACGCCTTCGAAAAATTCCCTTCCAGGAATCGGTTGCCCTTCCAGGGTTGAGGTAGCTGATTTCAGGAATCACTCGCCGCTCCCAGGAATCAGTGCCGCTTTCATGAGGGCTGTACGACACCCGGGATTTCAGAGCGAACGCGGTAGGGATTTGGCATGAAGAGCATCCGAGAACATGCGCCGGGAAACCGGCGCATGTTCTCGAATGCCTTCTAAGCGGAGAAACGAAGATCGTCCGAATTTAGGGAAGCAGTGCCGTAATATTGCGCTTGGGCACCTGTCCGACCGGAATGCGAGTCACTTCTTTGAGCGTCTTCAGATCGACGACGGACACGCTGTTCGATTGAGCATTGGCGACGTAGGCCGCTTTGCCGTCGGGCGTGAGGGTGACCCAATCCGGGGACCTGCCGACATCAACCGATCCCAGCACCTTCAAATCGGGAAGCGAATATATGTAAACGGCGCTGTTGAGCCTGCTATTGACCACAAGCATCTTTCCGTCCGATGTCACCGCCATTCCATGAGACTCATTGCCGCCTCCCAGGACTGGAGCCTTGCCGGCCGCTATCCGGGGCAGCTCGATCCGATTGACTTCCTTGTGTGTCGCGAAATCAACGACTGCAAACCCGTTCAAGTTGGAAAGCTGAGCGAAAATTCGTTTGGTCGAGCCGTCAGGGTTCCTTTCGAACGCGAGTGGACGTACTCCCAGGTCGAAGTCCACCGTCCACGCAGGCTGCTCGGTTTGGGCGTCGATGACGGTTATAACTTTCCCCGCGACGGAGCCGGCGACCACGAATTTACCGTCCGGTGTCACATAGGTGTTGTGCACGGCGCCCTTCACCGGGATGCTCTTGACTCTCTGCAATGTGGCGGTATCGATGACGTCCACCGCACCTGGCGCTTGCGCGATCGATACGTACACTCGCTTTCCATCACGCCCTGCTGCGATATTGTTGGGATGGCCGCTGAGCGGGATCTTGTTGGTCACTCTGAGCGTCTTTCCGTCCACCACATCCAGCGTGCTCTCGGATTCATTGCTGATGTAGATCTTGCTTCCGGCGACTGCCGCGCCATGGCCGACTTCGATTCCCGTGATCTCTCCCACGACTTTGTTCGTGTCGGGGTCGATGATGCTGACGTTGTCGCCGGCGGCGTTAGTCTGAATGACCCGAACCTTGCCAACGGACGTTGGCGGAGCACTGTCCAGCTTTGCACCGCGCACCCATGCGGCCAGGGTCTGCCACTCGGGATCGTCCTGCGATTTCCAGTGTTTGCCGCCATCGTGGATGGGGTCTCCGCCCGCAGCCTCAGCCAGCGGATGCAGCAGCAGCCTGCTCTTGGTCGGGTCGCCGGTAAAGACTCTTGGCCGGACTACGTCGAAGTTCTTGCGCGATTCTTCATCGCTCCAGGTGGCGCTTCCAGGCGAAAGCGGCTGCAAGCGCATCGGAGTGCCGGTTGAATGACAGGAAATGCAGCGCGCATTACCCGCGCGCTTGGCGGTAAAGATAGGTTGTACGCGTGCCTTGAAGAATTCAAAGTCGAGATTAGACGACGGCGCGGCTGGTTGCTGAAACATTAATGCAGCCACGATTGGCAGTGAAGCCATAATAAGCATAGACGGGATCCCCCCTTTTTAATTTTCCAGGAGCATTTTGGCCGAGCAATAGCTTGCCACCATCCGGGCCGCAGGACAAGTAATCCCTATTCGTGCCGCAGCACAGCCATGGGATCAATCCGGGTGGCGTGCCGGACCGGGATGTAAATGGCGGAAAAGGCTACCACAATGAATAGCAGCGCGATTCCGGTAAAAGTTGCCGGATCGGTCGCACTGACCTGAAACAAAAAGCTGTTCAACACCCGGGTCAAGCCGAATGCACCAATCAACCCAAGCACCACGCCGGTCATCGTCATGAAAAGGCCCTGCCGCACCAGCAGCCGAAGAATATCTTGTGGATGCGCACCCAATGCCATTCGCACGCCGACCTCGGGGGTTCGCTGTGCTACAGAGTATGCGATGACGCCGTACATGCCCACCATGGCCAGCAGCAGTGCCACACCGGCGAACAATCCCAGAAGCCTCATGATCAGCCGTCGCTGACCCAGGGTGCCTTCGACCATGTCTTCCATCGTTCGGACGTCCGAGATTGGTTGATCGGGATCAATGGCCAGCACCTGGTTGCGAACTGAACCGATCAAGCGCGCGGGATCGCCCTCCGATCGCACCGCGAACGAGACAGCCGGCTGAGGGCTCTGCGCGTAGGCGCGATATATTCCCGGCCTTAATTCGGAATCCAGGCCCTGCCGTACATCCGCTACTATTCCGACGATCTCGGCTGGTTGCGGATTGATTCCCATCAGAATGCGCTGTCCAATCGGGTCCTGGCCATTCGGATACTCTGGCCAGAAGCGCCGCGCCATGCTTTCATTGATGATGAGGACGGGGGGCGCGCTGAGAGTGTCGCGTGCGGTAAACTCACGTCCCCGCAGCAGCCGAATCTCCAATGTCCGAAAGTATTCCGGGTTGATGCTCTGTTCTATCGCGATTGGCCGCTCGTTCAACATCATTGGTGGCCGATCCGCAACCTGTACGGGCCGCCCGGCCCAACCCATCATGGGAAGCGTCCACGTGACGGCAGCGCTGCGGACGCCGGGCAGCGACTGCACACGCTGTATGAGTTCGTCAAAGAAAGCCGACTTCTTCTGGTCCGTGTCATAGCGCAACGGGGAGAGCGAGATCCGCATCGTGAGGAGATTTGCCGGATTGAATCCCGGATCGACGCGCTGCACGCGAGCGAGGCTTTCCAACAGGAGCGTTGCACCGATCAGCAAGACAATCGACAGAGCCACCTGTCCTGTCACCAGCAAACCACGCATGTCAAACCACCGCATACGGCGGTTCGATCCTCCCGAACTGGACGCTGTGCCTGCCGTCCTCAGCACATCGGCCAGGTCGGGCCTGGACGCGCCGAGTGAGGGAACCAGACCAAACAGCACGCCCGTGGCGATCGAGATCAAAGTTGCGAATCCAAGCACCATGCTGTCGAGGCGGATCTCTCCAGTCCGTGGCAGATTGAAGGTTGTCATACCTTTGATGGCGCTCAAACTCCATCCGGCCAGCAGCACACCAAGTCCCCCTCCGAAAAACGCCAGCAGAACACTCTCCGCCAGCAGCTGCTGGATGATCCGGGCACGGCCCGCCCCAATCGCCGCGCGTACCGCGAATTCGCGCGAACGAGACGTTGCCCGCGCCAGCAGCAGGCTTGCCACGTTCGCGCACCCGATCAACAACACGAAGCCCACCGCGCCGAATAGCATCCAGAGCATGGAGCGGACGTTCGCCACGAGTTGATCTTTGAGAGGTGTCACTGTCTCCGTTGAGCTCCGTTTGGCATCCAGCATTCCAGGATGAGCGAGGCTGTATTGCTGATTGAGTACAGCCAGCTCGGCCGTTGCCTGTTCGATGTCCACCTCCGGCTTCAACCGGCCATATATAGTCAGGATCGGGCTTAACAGGCGGGACTGGGTCGGCATACCGATTACTTCCAACGGTTGCGTCTGCCAAACATCGATTGCGGGGAACGGAAATTTGAATGCCGGCGGCAGCACGCCGATGATGGTGTGCGGCGTACCTGCCAATGGCGCCGTCTTGCCGACGATCAACGGATCGCTGCCGAACCGGCGCTGCCACAACTCCGCGCTGATCATCGCCACAGGAGGACCGCCAGGCGCATCTTCCTCCGGTTGAAAGCTGCGGCCCAGCATCGGCTCGACACCCAGAATCCGCAGGAAATTACCCGATACTCGAGCCGCCCTCAGTACTTCCGGGCCGGATGCTCCTAAGAGCGTGGGATTCCCAACCCCGATCATGAACACGCCCAGCTCGCTATAGGAACGGGCGGCCGCCTTTATCTCCTCATAGCGCCCGATCGTTGAGCCACCCGATATCTGTACCAGCCGGTCGGGATCCTGGTACTCGAGCGGCTTCAGCAGGACCGAGTGGATGATCGTAAACATGGCTGTGCTGCCACCGATTCCAAGACTCAGCGTAAGCACTGCAGTCAGAGCAAAGGCGGGATTCTTTCGCATCGTTCTCAGCGCATATTGCATGTCCCGCCAGGCGGTTTCGAGAAATCCGACGCTGTTCATACTTGGGGATAATATATATCGGGGAAAGGATCTTGAGCCGCGGATTACGCGAATTACGCGGATGGGCGCGCTGGATCCTGATACGGACGGGAATACAGTGCGATTGCGCGCCCATCCGCGTAATTCGCGTAATCCGCGGCTCACGACAAAAATTGCTTACCGTGACCCTCTAGAACTAGAATGACCCAGCATCGATCGTCACATCCGGAGGGACTTCCCATGCTTCGCAAACTGAAGTGGCTTACGGCCGCACTGGCCGTCACGGCTTTTGCAGCGGCGAATCCGATTCCCGGCCAATCTCAGGCCGCGGGGCCTGCGCGGTGGCAGAACGACCTCACGCCGATCACGCCGGCCGACTGGAACTACGATCTGGCGGCACATCTCCTGGAGCGCGCGGGCTTCAGCGGCACGCCTGAGGAGATCCGCGCACTGGCAAAATTGACTCCCGCAGAAGCGGTCCGGCGGCTGGTCCATTTCCAGAACATTGACAACAGCCAGTTGCTGCCCTTCGACGAGTCGGGTGTACACGATCCCGGCCTGGAACCCTTCCCTCCAAGCCGGCCGGCCGTTACCGATCTGGCTAAGGCAAAGGGTGAGGCCCTTGGTATCAAGGTCAAGCCCAGCGGCAACCGGCGTCTTCAGCCTGTCGTGAACGAGTTCTTCTACTGGCTTCGCGCCAGCGTGCTCGAGACCAACCGTGTTGGCTACTGGTGGGCCAACCGCATGGTCCGGACAAACCGTCCGCTCGAGGAGAAGATGGCACTCTTCTGGCACGGTCATTTCGCTGTTAACGAAGCCAAGGTCCGGGATTACCGGAAGCTGCTGAAAGAACTTCAGATTTTCCAGGCGCAGGGGACGGGCAACTTCCGGGACTTGATGATCGCCGTGGCTAAGGATCCGGCGATGCTGACCTTCCTGGACGCCGGCGTTAACGTCAAGGGAGCTCCCAACGAAAACTTCGCGAGAGAGATCATGGAGCTCTTCACAATGGGAGTCGGCAACTACACGGAGAAGGACATTCGTGAAGCTGCGCGCGCATTCACAGGATGGAATTATGTCGATCTCGACTTCGTCGTTAACGCAGCACAACACGACGGCGGTCCGAAGACTTTCCTGGGCCGCACCGGCAATTTCGATGGAGTCGACGTCATCAAGATCATCATGGACCAGCCCGTAACGGCGAAGTTCATTGCTGGAAAAATCTACCGCTTCCTTGTGCGCGAAGACCTCTCCCCGGAATTGCAGGAAAAGCTGGGGGCCGTCCTGCGCAATTCGAATTACGAGATTGTGCCGCTGCTGGACACGATCCTTCTTTCGAAGGACTTTTACAGCCCGGCATCCGTGGGAACACAGATCAAGGGCCCGGTTCTACTGGCGATTTCGACTTATCGGAGGCTCGGTCTCACGGAGGTGCCCGGCGTGCCGGACTTCAATTCAGCCACTAACGCGCTGGGGCAACTGCTGTTCCGGCCCCCGACCGTCGCGGGCTGGGCTCAGGGACGCAGTTGGGTCACGCCGGGGCTGCTGCTGGAGCGCGGCAACTTCGCGCGCGACGTCCTGTTTCCGGACGTCAACTTCATTCCGCCGGATCGCTACAACGGAAGTGAGGAGATCCGAAGCGTGGCGGATCGTATCCGCCGGGGTCTGGACTTGACGTCGGCGACGACGCCTTCCCGCGCAGGTGAGGGCGCCATCATCGCGGAATCGAACATGGCCGCCGACCGCGACGAGGACTTCAACACACGCTATGGCTCATTCCGCGGCTGGCAGATGGCAATCGAGAAGGTCAAGCCGATTCCGCGCCACGCTGCCAGCATCGACCTCAGTAAGATGGTGCTGGACGCCAAACTCAAGAACACGACCGAGGTCGTCGATTATTTCATCCACCGGTTCATGCGGGTGGCGCCTGGCGATGACGCGCACCGGATGCTCGTTCGTTTCCTGGACGAAGATTTGGGGACCCCGGACATTGCCGTGGCCCGAACCTACATGGAAGATTCTCTGCGGCTGGTGCTGCACCTGATAATGAGCCAGCCGGAATATCAGCTCGACTAAGGAGCACTCTATGAGAAAGCACTCGCTCTCTATGAATGGTCTGACACGCCGGGATCTGCTCCGGGCAGGATTGTGCGGCCTGGGCGTCGGCGCGGCGGGAATGTATCGCGCGCCGTCGATTTTCGGGCGTGCGGCGGAAGCTCTGGCAGCGCAGGCGGCCGACAACGGACGGATTCTGGTCGTCCTGGAATTGTCCGGTGGAAATGACGGTCTGAACACAGTAGCCCCGTACGGCGACGATGCCTACTACCGGCTTCGCCCAACCATCGGCCTGAAGGCAGCCGGGCTGCGCAAGATCGACGACCACTTCGGTTTCAATCGAGGCATGGTGGGTTTCGAGCGGCTCTTCAAGGATGGCAAACTGGCTATCGTCCACGGCTGTGGGTACGACAACCCGTCGTTCTCGCACTTCACGTCGATGGCATACTGGCAAACCGCGGCACCGAACAGCGGCGAGCAGTACGGTTGGGTCGGACGCGTCGCGGATGCGATCCGGCCGGACGCGCCGTCGAACTTCCTGGTGAATATCGACTCCCATCAGTCTCTGGCGGTCCGCAGCAAAACTCACGTGCCGGTGGTCTTTGACGACCCGAATAAGTTCATGCGCGAAGCGTTTTCCGAAGAGCGCGATGTTCTTGGCCAGGTGGCCGACAACGGTCAGGTCACGAATCCTTCGCGCCGTTACCTGCTGGATATCGCCAGGAGCGCAAACGACGCTTCCGCGCTGGTCCGGCAGGCATGGGCCAACTACAAGTCCCCTGTCGATTACGGAATTGCCAGCCTCGACCTGCCAAAGGTCGTGGCCCTGATCGACGCCGGAATGCCGACACGTCTCTACTACGTTTCGTATCGCAACAACGCTTTTGATACGCACGTGTTTCAGAACGATCTGCACCAAAGGCTGTTGACCTACACCTCGGACGCCGTATCGGCGTTCATGCAGGATCTGAAACGCATCGGGCGGGATAAGGATGTAGTCTTGATGATCTTTTCGGAATTCGGCCGCCGCGTTCCGGAAAACACCAGCCTGGGTACGGACCACGGCGCGGCCAACCTGATGTTCGTTGCCGGCAATCATGTCAAGGGTGGGCACTACGGAAAGATCCCGAGCCTCACAGCGCTCGATCCCGGCGACAACCTGATGTACACGACCGATTTCCGCCGCGTGTACGCCACGATGATCGCGGGTTGGCTGGGTTATAAGAATACCCAGGATCTCCTCAAAGGCAGCTTTGAGGCTTTCGATATGTTTGCGTGAAAACGAGAAACACAAAGACACAAAGGCACAAAGAAGGGCCGCATCAAAGAATTTTATTTGCGGCCTTTCTTTGTGCCTTTGTGTCTTTGTGTTTTACATCAATGCTTTCAAGCCAAACGCGGAACGCGCCGCCGGACCCGGTGCGCACTGCCGTAGGCCGGCTTGATCTCGCAGCATTCAAGGCGCACATTAAAGGGCTGACGCAGTTCGGCGATCGAATGCAGGGAACCGAGCGCAATCGCGCTGCGATCGACTGGCTCGAGAAAGAACTCAAAAGTTTCGGGTACACCAACGTCGTGCGACACCGCTTTATGTCCGGCAGCGGGCCTCTTGAAAACATCTATGCGACTAAGATCGGTACAACCCTGCCTCTGGAGATGTACATCGTCTCTGCGCACATGGACGGCCGCGGCGGCGGCGAGGCGGCGGACGACGACGGCTCCGGCTGTGCGGTCGTGCTCGAATTGGCCCGGGTTCTGGGAATGTCCGACGTCAGGACAAATCGCTCCGTGAGATTTATTTTCTGGAACAACGAGGAATTCGGGATGGACGGCAGCGGGACATATGCGCTCGAACGCGCACCGCTTCAGGGTACCGCAGCCGAACCGAAATGGCTTGGCGTCATCCAGCACGACATGATGATGTTCGACCACGGCATGCCTCCCGGGCCGAAACAGACGCGGGACGCGGACATCGACATCGAGTACCAGAAGGACTCCCGAATGGCGGCCGACTCCGCGAAACTGGCGGCGACGCTTCACGCCGCGAACCGAACGCACGCCAGGGACTATCCCGCAACGATCGGCACGGACATGGCGGGCACGGATTCGATACGCTTCGAGGACCTGGTAGCCTCTGTGAGCGTCCGTGAAAACGAAAGGGTCATCGAGATTGTCCGCGGTTCAAACCCGAACCACCATCAACCCACCGACAAATACGAGAGCTACGCCGAGGAAGACTTTCGTTTCGGCTTCAATTCCGCGCAGACAACGCTTGGCGCTCTGGGACAACTCGCCGTCATAACTCTGCTGCAACGTCGTTAGGAGACCAGCGACGGAACTGTCCAAGTGAGCCAAAATCTTCTCGAATGCACGTAGCCGTGGGCTTTATGCCCGCGTTCAACCACCGCTAGAAGAATTCTTTGATTGTGTTTGAACGCGGGCATAAAGCCCACGGCTACGAGTCCGCTGTAGACGGGTGCAAAAACTCAAGTCGGCTACTCGCCGCTGACGCCGCTCCGCGGCTGGGTCACTCCCTGTACAACCTCCGCAGGACCTCGATATCACTGGCCGAAAGGCCGGAATACTTCGCAATGTCGGTCCGCGCCTGAAGCTTGCTTCGATACCGCATGAAGTAATCGACGATATCGCCGCCGAATCCGAAGAAGTACATGATGTCGGGGAAATTACGCGTATGCTGCATGCCGACGGCATGACCCAGCTCGTGTACGCAAGTGAGGTATACGATCGTGTCACGCAGAAGGCCGTCTGCAACGGCGCGACTGGCCAGAGGATCGCCGAGCTGCGCCACTTGAGGCATGACGTAAACATTCGCTCCGGCTTTGCCCTTGACGAAAATGCGCTGTGTTTCGCCGAATAGTCCCTGATTCGGTGAAACCCACCGGATGACCAAGAGAGCGGCATCGCGTTCTTTGGCTTCCGTGAATTTCAACTTGCCCGAACTTTCGCGCGACCACGCGTCGAGTGCCATCTTCGCCAGCTCGCGATCCGAGTCCCGGTAGCCGGGTACGCCTTTACCATCCTCTATGAAAAAGGTGATGGGTTCGCGAGAGTCGAGCTGTTGCAGGAACGTGGCTGCCATCAACATAGTAAGCGTCGCGAGATTAAGCATCTTTCAACAGCTCCTTTGCGGTGAGGAGAGCGTAGAACGGATATTTCTTGGAGATGAGCTCCGTGCCTCCCTCTTCGCGATCGACCACGCAGAATGCCGCCACCACCAGGTAGCCGGCCTGCTCGGCTTTCTCCGCTGCCTTGAGGATGGAATCTCCGGTCGTGCAGACATCATCGACGACGATCACACGCGAGCCCGCTTTGCCGTCATAGCCTTCGATGAATTTCTGCGTCCCGTGAGTTTTGGTTTCTTTTCGTACGATGAACGCCGGCACCGGCCGCCCATCAAGGCCGCTCACCACGGCCACCGCGGTAGCAATGGGATCCGCGCCCATCGTGAGTCCGCCGATGGCGTCGGCCTCAATGTTGTGCTTCTGAAGATTCTGGAGGATCAGGCGTGCGATAAGCAGCGCTCCACGCGGATCCAGTGTCGTGGTTCTGCAATCGAGGTAATAGGAACTCTTCTTTCCGGACGTTAGCGTGAAATCCCCAATTCGAAGCGATTTCTTGCGGATGATGTCCCGCAATTCTCGAAGTTGCTCGTCCATGCCGGGGATTCTATCAGAAGCTGCCGCTGGCTCCTCCACCCCCCGAGCGGCCACCACCTAATTCGGGCTTCGTTGGAGCGGGAGGCGCGGCCGGAATATCGGGCTGGACAATGGCCGAAGCTGCGCTGACGACTGCCAGCGCGCGTCGCTCTGCGGTGAGCAGGGGTAACGGCCTGAAACCATAGCGCTCGCCTTCGGGCCCTTTCAATAGCCAGCGACGAATCGTGATTGCGGCGGCCATCAGGAAGACGCCAAACAGGATCGGGTCCCAGGGCTGGCGGGGCAAATCAAGGTACGACTTGTTCGTCGCGATGGTGACCAGCGCCATGGCCAGATTGACATCCAGCAGCAAACGATCTCGATCCCGCAGAGCGAAACGGAGGCCGATGATCGGAAGAAGCCAGATGAGTGTGTATGTGGACCAATAAAACCATCCCCCGATCCTGCCGAAAGAAATCTGGAGGTTCAAATTGAAATAGAGGCCGGCCCAGGCGGCGGCCTGAATCATTCCGTATTCGTCGCCGGGGAACTCGTCGCCATGAAGGAGATGTTTTGCGCGGGCGGTTGCAAAAACGAGTACGAGGATCCCGGCGGCGGCCGTCCGTTGCATCTCCGGCGACAGAGATGTGTGAAAGGGAATCAGGGCGGCGCAAACGATGGCTGCCAGCGCCGCGTAGATGTAGCCAAAACGGCGATAGATTGCAAAAGCACACGGGGCGGCAACGATCAGGCCCGCAAGGACCTGGGACTCGCCCGGCCGTCCGTTTCGAACCCTGGATGCCATGAACACGGCGCTGACGGTGAGTAAAGCAACTGCCGCGACCGCAAATCCCTCTTCCACACCAAAGCGGTACAAACGAAAACGCGCGATCAGATATTCGGCGAGGCCAAGACACGCCAGCGACGCGATAGCTGTGAGTATCGCGATGTTCTCGTCATCCTTCGTACCAGAAAACGTGATGATCAGCAGCACGGAGGCGGCCACGATGAGTATTGCGAACAAGAAGAGGACTAACCGTAGAAACAGATTCGTCCGGCGCAAGTCCACGCGGAGGCCGGCTTCCAGGTGTGCCATTTGTGCGGCAGCCAGAAGACCGGAACGAGTCCATTCGCGGACAAGACTCCTGGAGCGGATTCGTTCTTCATCAGCCGGATCGTATCGTCTCATTCTTCGCGGCCAAACCGCCGGGCCAGCAAAACCATTGCGAGGACCACCAGAGATCCTGAAATCACGAAATACATCAGGACAGGTGTAAATTCACGGAGCTCATGTAGAACTTCAGCGCTGATTCCGACGTAGCTATAGATGGTTCCGTAAACTACGAATGCGAACCGGCGGCAACGCACACCTTCAATGATGGAAACCGCTGCCAACGCCAAAAGCCCGAGCAGGTACGGTTCTGTCCTGCGGCCATCAATCACTCCCGATACAAGCGATACAAAGAGGACGTTGGCGGCAAGATGAAAGTAAGTCTCCGTGAAATGCCTTTTGATGCTGCGCGTGTGGAACCATGCACCGGCGCCTGCAACCAGGAACCCGTACGCGATAGCGTACGGTCTTAGTGAGTCGCCGTAGATGAAGCCAATGCGAGAGATTCGGAGACCAAACCATCCGGCCAGACTCGAGAGCCCCAGCGAGAGAACGAAGCGGTTGTCGAAGCGATAAGCGAGAACGAAAAAGAGGACGGAGGAAAAAAGCAAATAGAAGTCCCAGTGGTCTTCGAGCAGGTGGAACCGGGTTTCCAGGTATCCGAGTTCGATTCCGAAGACGAGGCAGCCAAGGTAGAGCACGTAGTCGAATGCGAGATTTGGAGATTCCACTTCGCCGGAGGAATAGGGAGGCGCTTTCGAGAAGCAGTAGTAAAAGGAAACGCCCAGAACGAGGGTCAGCGCGGACAGAATCACGGCATCGCCAAGCGTGGCGAAATAGCTCTGCGCGACCCAGGCCAGTCCGCCGACAAATGAGAGCACGCCCAGGTACAGAAGCGCGTTCAGTTCAATGAAGACGGAGAACCGATCCTTGCGCACCAGCGGGGCGATCGTGTTGTACTGCAACTCCGTGATTGCCCCTGCGGCCTTCCAATGATCGAGACGGCCAAGGATAGTCATTCGATTGTCCTGCGGCGGATCATACAAGAGTGACGTTGGAGTGCCAGGGAAAAAGGCGGGGACAAGGGTGAGGATAGAGAAGTTGGGGAGAAGAATAAGAATCACGGGAAACGTACTCCCCTCCTGATACAGGAGGGGTGGCAGGGTGGTAGCTCACACGAAATGTTTCGCCGAACTGACCACCCCGTCCGCGCCTGTCAAAGGAGGCTTCGCAGCATTTCTTGATGGCGCGTCCACCCCTCCTTTTCAAGGAGCGGAATACGCTTTCCCGAATTCCTCAATTTCCCGTCCTCACATTTTTGTCTACAGACAGGGAGGAAAATCGGGGTCAGACTGGTGAATTCCCTTTTTTCCAGTCAAAGAAGTCCTTAATCGGAAAAAAAGGGAATTCACCAGTCTGACCCCGATTTTCCCGATTTTCCTCACAGGCGCGGATGGCGTTCGTACCAGCTATTCGCCTGCTCATAGGCATAAGCGAGCCGAAGAAGGCCCGCTTCATCGAACGCGGAGCCAACGAACTGAAGACCTAATGGCAGGTTATCGGTCGTGAATCCGCAGGGAACCGAAATAGCAGGTAAACCGGAAATATTGCTGAACGCGCTGCTGCCACCTTTGCTGCTTATCGTGGCTCCGCTGGTGAGGGCATTCATAAGAGGCGGATCCGCAGGACCTGCCGCAGTGTTCTGGCTCGGTGCGACAAGCGCGGCGTAGCGCCCGAGCAAATTCCTGGCGTATTCGCAGATCTCGACGCGGATACGTTGCATCTTCAAATAGTCCATCGCCGGCAGCAAGCGTGCTACGGTAAAGTCCGTGGCGCGCTGTTTGTTGATCAACATCTCGATCCTGCCGGACTTCCAGAGCGGCTCGAAAACACAGGCTGCTTCCACATTCATCGTAAAGCGAGCAATATCCTGGTACGGATATTCCTCGAGATCGATTTCCTCCAGAATTGCGCCCTGCGATTCGAGCACCCGCAGCGCGTTTCTGAAGATCATCGACACTTCGGGATCGTTCACCGAATTGAATTCTTCACGAAGGATGCCGATCTTCTTGCCCTTGACCGGGGATTGAGCGGCAAACCTGAAGGGTGCATCGACGCTCGTCGGATCCAGTGGATCGGTGCCCATGATTTGCTCGAAAACCATGGCGCAGTCTTCGACAGTGCGGCACATGGGACCCACTTTGTCCATGGTCCAGCTCAAGGCCATTACGCCGTATCGGCTGACTCGTCCATAGGTCGGACGCAGCCCAACGACGCCGTTGGTCGAGGACGGAGAAATGATGGAACCGAGTGTTTCGGTGCCGATGGAGAAACCCACCATACCCGCCGCCGTCGCCGAGCCGGGACCGGCCGAAGAACCGCTGCTCGACTTGGTGGAGTCCCAGGCACACCGCGTTGTGCCGCCAAACCAGCGGGCGCCGCTCGCAAGTTCGCCCACAGCCAGTTTCGCCATCAATACGCTGCCGGCGTCCTGAAGTTTTCGAACAACAGTCGCATCGTACCCGAAGACCTGGCCCTCATACGCCGGGCAACCCCACTGGGTCGGAATACCCTTCGTCGCGAACAGATCCTTCGCTCCCCACGGGATGCCATGAAGCGGGCTTCGAAACTTGCCCTTCATCATTTCCGCTTCCGCCGCACGTGCCTGCGACATCGCGAGCTCTTCCGTGAGGGTCACAACGGCGAATAGTGTGGGGTTGAGTTTTTGAGCTCTGGTGATATATTCCCGCGTAAGCTCAACAGGTGAGATCTGCTTCGCTCTGAGCATCCGGCCCAGTTCTGCGACCGATCTATATGCAGTTCCCTCGTTCATGCGCGGGAAAAGTTAACCTAAGCCAAATAAAAGGTAAAGTTATGAAATAATTTTATGGTAGAAATACTGCTTCATCCGGACAGAGAGGTATGCATGATAAATCCGCAGGTCGACGAATCTCCGGTAAATGAAGTCTCGGGAAAAATCAAGAACAAGAGACTAGCGCAGTGGGTTGAAGAAGTTACAGCCACTTGCCGGCCGGACCGGGTCCACTTGTGCGATGGCTCCGAGGAGGAATATCAGGAGATGCAGCGGCTCATGCTGCATGCCGGGACGGCCATTGCTCTCAACCCCGAGAAGCGGCCCAACAGCATCCTGGTTCGCTCGACCACTCTGGACGTCGCTCGCGTCGAAGATCAGACCTACATATGTTCCGCTACAAAGGAAGAAGCCGGCCCCAATAACAATTGGGAGGAGCCTGCAAAGATGAGGGAGAAGCTCACGAAGCTTTTTACCGGATCAATGCAGGGCCGGACGATGTACGTCATTCCATACTGCATGGGGCCCCTGGGTTCACCGATCTCAAAGATTGGCGTGGAGATCAGCGATTCGCCCTATGTCGTCGCCAACATGCATATCATGGCTCGGGTCGGCGCGAAAGTGCTCGAAGCGCTCGGCACCGATGGAGAGTTTGTCAGAGGGCTGCACTCCGTAGGGGCGCCGCTGGAACCCAATGAGCAGGATGCGGCCTGGCCCTGCAACTCCAAGTACAAGTACATTTGCCATTTTCCGGAGACGCGCGAGATTTCCTCGTTCGGTTCCGGCTACGGCGGAAACGCGCTCCTTGGAAAGAAGTGCCATGCGTTGCGCATCGCGTCCGTTCAGGCTCGCGACGAAGGCTGGCTCGCCGAGCACATGCTCATCCTGAAATTGACGAGCCCCGAAGGCCAGGCCAAATACATCACCGGCGCGTTCCCTTCGGCGTGCGGCAAAACGAACCTGGCGATGCTGATTTCCACAGTGCCGGGATGGAAGGTGGAAACGATTGGTGACGACATCGCCTGGATGAAATTCGGGCCTGACGGCAGGCTGTATGCCATCAATCCCGAAGCCGGTTTCTTCGGTG
>WNFT01005381.1_pt1 | contig 15179 bp, 14 predicted proteins | sample 5400191 | NCBI WGS metagenome assembly WNFT01 (sample SAMN13153359, study PRJNA577476) | soil metagenome | isolation source: 80 cm saprolite under Madrone tree | place: USA:California | collected 2016-06-14 | reverse complement strand
CGCATGGCGCTCCTCGGGGGGGAGCGTCTGCCAGCGCCCGAAGCGCTCGCGTGCCTTATCGCGCTGCTCGGCCGACATCCCGAGCCAGCGCTCGGTGCCGTGCGCGAGCGCCTGCTGGCGCGAGGGCGGCAAGCCGTCCCACTGGCCTCCGAAGCGCGACAGCAGCTTCTGCTGCTCCGGCGAAAGACTCGACCAGGCAACCGGGGCCGGGGGATTCACGCCGGGAGCGGGCGCTTCCTGCGCAAACGCGGGCGCTGCCGTGAGCAGCAGCAGGGCGAATATGCACGCACGCCATCGGTTACTCATTATTTTTCGCTCCGGATGCGCTCGGCGGCGGCGGGGGCGGTGCTGCCGGCGGCGCGTGGCCCTTGGCCGCAAGCCGCGCGGCGCGCTGCGGATCTGCCTGCGCGAGATAGTCCGGGTTCAACTCGGCCAGGCGGTCGACGCTTCCCAGGAACTCGAGAAAGCCAGGATCGGGGTCCTCGGGCTGCGGCTTGCGCGTGTCGTCGCTGCGAGCCAGGGCGCAGGCGAGCGCCAACACGGCCAGCACCCCACGGCCCACCCGACGTGTGCACATCAGCCCTCGCTCTGGACATTGTCAGTTTGCGCGGTCGCCCATTCATAGAACGGGCCGTCCCAGCCATCCAGCAGTTCCAGTGCTTCACTGTCTGCCAGCAAATCCATGTCCTCCGCCGCGTGCTGTGCCTCGAGCACCGGCGGCTCGCCGGAAGGCTGGCGGTGCCACAGCACGACGGCCACCAGCAACGCGGCCGCTGCGGCGCCCGCGGTCGGCATGAGCGTGCGACTGCGCCACCACACCGGGCGACGCGCGCCGGCCGCCTCGAGCGCCGCGTGGCGCGCCTGGTTCAGGCGCGAGCGGGTGCGGCCATCGATACGCGACACGCTCTCCTCGAGCACCACGCGCGCGTTACGCTCGAATTCCGTCAGTGGCTCATTCATCGGGCTCATACGTAGAGCTCTCCGAGTTGCGCGCGCAGTGCCTGCAGCGCGCGAAAGTAATGCGTCTTGACGCTGCCTTGCGAGCAGCCCATCGCGGCCGCGGTCTCGGCAACATCCAGTCCCTCCAGCGCGCGCAGCAGAAACGCCTGTCGCTGCCGGCCGGGCAGCTCGCCGAGCGCCTTCTCCAGCCCCGCCACGGCCTGGTCGAGCTCCAGCCGTCTCGGCGGTTGCGGCTCCGGGCTCGGCGCCTGGGCGATGGGGTCTGGCTCGTCATCATCCTCGTCGCCGCGGAACGGGAGCCAGGCGATCACCCGTCCCCGCACCGTGCGCCGGCGCTGCATGTCGCGAATGCGGTTCTCGAGAATGCGGTAAAAGAGCGGCTTCCACTGCTCCGCAGGCCGGTCGGCGTAGGCACGGGCCAGCTGCAGCATCGCGTCCTGCACGGCATCGAGCGCGTCATCCTCGTGCCGCAGCGCCGCCTGTGCGATCTTGAATGCCTTGAGCTCGACGCCGGCCAGGAACTGGTTCAGCGCACGGGATCGCGTCTGGGCTTCAGGGTCCGTCAGGTCCACGTCGCCGTGTCGTGCGGCCGGCATGCTATAAGGCGACGCGAGCGTAGCAAACTCGGACATGGCCTGTATAACGCGCGCGCGCGTGACCTGGTTGACGGGCCGGTTGCGGCACAAGCCACTGATTTGACTTACACGTGACACCAAAGGCCCTAGTCTTTCGGGTGGCGCTCGACACCCCGCTCCGACGGCTGTTCGATTACCTTCCCCCGGCATCACCCGGCGCGCTGCACCTGCCCGCACCCGGGTCGCGCGTGCGGGTTCCCTTCGGCCGCCAGCGTCTCGTGGGCGTAGTTCTGGCGAGCGCAGATACCTCGGAAGTTCCGCCCGGGCGCCTGAAGCCGATTCTCGAGGTACTGGATCCCAAGCCGGTGCTCGATGCGGCGGCGCTCGAGCTCCTCGGCTGGGCCGCGCGCTACTACCACCATCCGATCGGGGAGGTGCTCGCGGGGGCGCTCCCCAAGGCGCTGCGGCTGGGGGCGAGCGCCACCGAGAGCGAAGAGCGCTGGGTGGCGACGGCCGCTGGAACCCAGGCGTGCGCGGCGGGTGAGCCGCGCCGCGCCGCAAGGCAGCGGGCGCTGCTCGAGTGTCTGCTCGAAAGCGGTGGCGCTGTGGCCGGCACCCTGAATGAGCGCCTCGGCTCATGGCGTGACGCCGCCCGTGCGCTGCTGGCGCGCGGCTGGATAGCCCACACTGAAAGCGCGATCGTGGCGGAGGCAGCGGCCACGCGGGTCCGCGCCGCGGGTCCCGCACTGCTCCCCGAGCAGAATGCAGCCGTGGAAGCCGTGGCCGCGTCCCTCGGCCGCTTTGGCGCATTCGTGTTGCACGGAATCACCGGCAGTGGCAAGACCGAGGTCTACCTGCGCCTGATCGAGCGGGTGCTGGCGAGAGGCCAGCGCGCGCTCGTGCTGGTGCCCGAGATCGGCCTCACCCCCCAGCTGCTGGGCCGGTTTCAGGAGCGATTCGACGCCCCGATGGCGGTGTTGCATTCGGCCCTGACGGATCACGAGCGCCTCATCGCCTGGCGCGACGCCTTCAGCGGCCGGGCCCGCATCGTGCTCGGCACCCGCTCGGTGGTGTTCGCCCCGGTGCCGGAGCTCGGGCTGATCGTCGTCGACGAGGAGCACGACCCGTCCTTCAAGCAACACGAAGGGGGCTTTCGCTATTCGGCGCGGGACCTGGCGGTGATGCGTGCCCGGCACGCGGCCGTGCCGGTGTTGCTCGGCTCGGCCACGCCGGCGCTGGAGACCCTGCACAACGTCGCCGCGGGCCGCTATGCGCACCTGCGGTTGCTGCACCGGGCGGCGCAGTCCCAGCCGCCGCGGCTCACGCTGCTCGACCTACGCACCAGCGCCATGCGCGCAGGCGTAGCGACACCGGCGGTGCTCGCGATCGAGCGTCATCTCGCCGCTGACGGCCAGGTGCTGGTGTTCCTCAACCGCCGCGGTTACGCGCCGACGCTGTTGTGCACCGCGTGCGGCTGGATCGCGCCCTGCCGCGAGTGCGACGCGCGGCTCACCGTGCATCTCACCGCCGGACGGCTGCGCTGTCATCACTGCGGCGCCGACGCGCCGCTGCCGCAGCGCTGTCCACAATGCGGTTTCGCCGTGAAACCGGTCGGCCAGGGCACGCAGCGCATCGAAGAGACCCTCGGCACGCTGTTCCCCGGCGTGATCATTGCGCGCCTGGACCGGGACGTCGTGAGAAGGCGCGGCGACCTGGAGGAGGTGATGCGCCGCATGTCCTCGGGCGAGGCGCGCATCCTCGTCGGCACGCAGATGGTTACCAAGGGACACGACTTTCCGAACGTGACGCTGGTGGTGGTGCTCAACGCGGACCAGGGCCTCTTCAGCACCGATTTCCGCGCACCCGAACGTCTCGCGCAGACGATCGTGCAGGTGGCGGGGCGCGCGGGGCGCGGCGCGAGGCCTGGCGAAGTGCTGATCCAGAGCGAATTCCCGGATCACCCGCTGCTCACCAGCCTGCTTGCGGAAGGCTACGACGGCTTTGCGCGCGCGGCGCTCGCAGAACGCTCGCAGGCGGCCTGGCCGCCGTTCAGCCGCCTGGCGGCGGTGCGCGACTCCGCCACCACAGCGCAAGCCGCGCTCGCCTTCCTCACCGACGCGCGCAAGCTCGCGCAGCGCCCGCCGCGTGGTGTGCGCCTGTTGGGTCCGGTGCCGGCGGCGATGGCCAGGCGGGCCGGACGCTACCACGCACAGCTGCTGGTGGAGAGCCCGGAGCGCTCGCGCCTGCACGAATTCCTCGATACCTGGCTGGCGCAGGTCGTAGCTCTCAAGAGCGCGCGCCGGGTGCGCTGGTCGCTGGACGTGGATCCGATCGAGCTGTTCTGAAAACGCGCGCGTTGCGGCGGATGGCGCTACTCAGCGAAGCCCGCGGCGGCGATGTGCTGTTCCACGGCGCTGTCGGGGGCCGCGTGCGGGGCGTGTGCGCGGCACAGACCCTCGAGCCAGGTGGCGCGCTGTGAGTCGGGCCTGCGCTCGCAATGCGCCACCAGGAGCGCGGTGAACTGCTGCTTGAACTTGAGGCGCGGAAACGCCGCGACGACCTCCTCGAGCGCGCGCGGATCCAGGTCGCCCGGATCGGGCCCGTAGACATCGGTTCCCGCGCCGAGCGCGACCAGCATGGCTTCCGCTCCCTGTCGCCGCGTCAGCGCGAAGGCGCCGTCGTGCATTTGCACCGCATGCCAGATCCGATCCGCTTGGCTCCCCGAGCCGTGGTTCTGTCGAACCCAGCGCTCGGCCGTATCCGCCCCGTCCGTCTCGAACGATCCCTTAGGGGTTTCGAACGCGGGCAGCAGTCCCAGGTCATGAAGTGCGGCGCCGATGAAAGCGTCTTCGCCCCGATACTCGCGCTGCTGGCGCTTGAGCAGCAAGGCGCCGAACAGGAAGGTGCGCATGCAGTGGTTGAACAGGTAGTCCGGGCAGCTGGCGCGCGCGAAGTCCGCGGCGGCGAGCGCCAGCGGCGTGCGTGGCAGCCGCACGCCGGCCACCTCGGCGGGAAGTTCTGCCGCGCGCAGGCGCGCAAGTCCCGGGTGCGCCAGCAGTGTCAGCGCGGGCGCCCACTTCAATAGCTGTCGCCGCTGCATGGTGCGGGAGTTTACCGCCTTCCGTGAATGACCCGCGCCGCGCCGCGCGGCCCAAGCGCCAGCCTCACGACGAGCGGCGGTCCGCGGTCGCCGCAGCGCTTCGGGTACACTTGCGCGCCTGCCAAACGCGCGGATCTCTCACCTCTTGAAGCAGGAACTCGAGCAACTGCTGCTGGCCTCGCTGGGCAAGCTCACCGGGAGCGTGCTCGCGCAGATGCCCGCCGCCTCCGCGGTGGTCGTCGAGCGCACCCGCGACAACCAGCACGGCGAGTTCGCCACCAACCTCGCGCTGCGCCTGGCAAAGCCGGCGGGCAGGAATCCGCGCGAGCTTGCGGCCGCCATCGTGGCCGCGCTCCCGGCGAGCCCCTTGCTCTCGCGCGTCGAGGTGGCAGGTGCCGGATTCATCAACTTCCACCTGGCGCCCGAGGCGTACGCGCGCGAACTCGCGCGTATCCATGCGCTCGGTGGCGCTTACGGTGAAAGCAGGCTCGGCCAGGGCGAGCGGGTGCTGGTGGAATTCGTGTCCGCGAACCCGACCGGGCCGCTGCATGTGGGTCATGGACGCCAGGCGGCCTACGGCGCGACGCTCGCGAACATTCTCACCGCGGTGGGGTTTGAGGTCGCGCGCGAGTACTACATCAACGATGCCGGACGGCAGATGGACATCCTCGCCGTCAGCACCTGGCTGCGGTATCTCGGCCTGTGCGGCGAGGAGTTGCCGTTTCCGCAGAACGGTTACCGCGGCGACTACGTGCGCCCGCTCGCGCACAAGCTCAAAGCCCTGGTGCGCGAGCAGCTGCGACGCCCGGCGGCGAGCGTGCTCGCCAACCTGCCCGCGGATGCCCCCGCGGGCGACAAGGAGACCTACATCGATGCGCTCATCGCGCGCGCGCGTGAGCTGCTGGGCACGGATGGTTTCCGCCGGGTGCTGGAGCTGTCGCTCGCCGAAATGCTGGCGGACATCCGCAATGATCTTGGCGAATTCGGTGTGGTGTTCGATCACTGGTCTTCAGAGCGTGCGCTGGCGGACAGCGGCGCGATCGATCACGCGCTCGCGGTGCTTGAATCGCGGGGACGGCTGCAGCGGCGCGACGGCGCGCTCTGGTTCCGCGCCACCGAGTTCGGCGACGAGAAGGATCGCGTGGTGGTGCGCGAGAACGGCCAGAAGACCTACTTCGCGTCCGATATCGCCTATCATCTGCAGAAGCGCGAGCGGGGGTTCGCGCGTCTCATCGACGTGCTGGGCGCCGATCATCATGGTTATGTCGCGCGGGTGCGCGCCGGACTGATCGCCATGGGCCAGCCGGGCGAGTGCCTGGAAGCGACGCTGATCCAGTTCGTGAGCCTGTTCCGCGGCGCCGAGAAGATCCCCATGGGCAAGCGCGAGGCGCAGTTCGTCAGCTTACGCCAGCTGCGCGAGGAAGTCGGCAATGACGCCTGCCGTTTCTTCTACCTGATGCGCAGTCACGACCAGCCGCTCGACTTCGATCTCGAGCTTGCCAAGTCGCACACCAATGAAAACCCCGTGTACTACATTCAATATGCGCACGCTCGGGTGGCGAGCGTCATGAAACAGCTCGCCTCCCGCGGCCTGTCCTTCGATCGCGATGCCGGGCTCACCGCCGCCGGGATGCTCGGCGGCGGTGAGGAGCAGGCGGTGCTCAGCTCACTCAGCCGTTATCCTGAGATCGTCGAGCAGGCGGCCGTGAACCGCGCGCCGCACACCCTGGTGCACTACCTGAGGGAGCTCGCCAACGTCTTCCACACCTACTACAACGCGGAAGTCTTCATCGTCGGCGAGACGGCGTTGCGCAACGCGCGCCTGGCGCTGGTCCTGGGGGTGCAGCAGGTGCTGCGCAACGGGCTGACGCTGCTCGGCGTGTCGGCGCCGGAGAGCATGTGAGAAATGCGGCGTACCGCCGGCGGCCTGCATGGCGAAACTGACAAGCCGCGACTACAAGTCCACGCAGCGGCGCTCGCCGGATTTCAGGCGGCTGCGCGAGTTCGGCTCTGGCGTGCTGGCCGGAATCGTGCTGACGAGCATGGCGTTCGTCTATCTCGGCGGCGCGGCACGCAAGACTCAGAACACCGCGGACGCGCCGCGCCCCGATCCGCACCGTGCCGCGCCGGCTGATGCCGAGAGCGGCGACGTGGGCTCGGGCAGGAGTGCCGAAAAATACGACTTCTACCAGATGCTGCCGAACTTCGAAGTAGTGGTCCCGGAGAAGGACAAGGACGTCAAGCGCGATCTGCCGGCGGCGGCGAAAATCGAACGCCCCGGGGTGTACGTCCTGCAGGCGGGCTCGTATCGCAACGAAGCCGACGCCGAGCGCGTGCGCGTGCAGCTGGCGCTGCAGGGCGTCAGCGCCAAGGTACAGCGCGTCGCAGTGGACGCGGATGTCTGGCATCGGGTGCGCATCGGGCCGATCAGCAATCTGGACCAGCTCAACAAGGTGCGCAGGCAGCTGCGGGCAGCCGAGGTCGATGCGTTGGTCATCCGGGTGGGAGACTGAGGAGCAATCACATGAAACTCGTCGTAACTGTTGTGTTCGCCGTATTCGCGAGTCAGGCCGCACTGGCGCAGGACGCCAAACCCTCGGAAGCATCGATCCGGCAGCTCTTCGAGGTCATGCATAGCAGCAAGCTTCTCGACGCCTACGTGACACAGATCGACGGCACGGTGCGCGCCTCGATGCAGCAGGCTTTTGCAGGACAACAGCCGACCCCGGAGCAGCAGAAGATCATGGAGACCCTCGGGCGCAATATCGCTTCGCTGGTGAAGGAGGAGCTGAACTGGGCGAGCTTCGAGCCCATGATGATCGAGGTGTACCGCAACACCTTCAGTCAGCACGAAGTGGATGGCATGCTGAGGTTCTACCGATCCGAGGCCGGACAGGCCGTGATTGCCAAGCTGCCCACGGCAATGCAGCAGACGATGACGAGCATGCAAAGCCATGTCAAGACGCTCACGCCCAAGATCGTGCAGCTGGAAAAGGACTCGGCCGCGCAGCTCAAAGCGGCCGGGGAACCACAGCCGGCGCCGCAATCTCCGCAGGGCGCGCAACCTCCGCAATCGCCGCCGCCGCAGCCATAACCAAAGCACTCTACTCAGGGTTGCGCCCCGTGAGGGGTCAGCGCTCGCGTTCGCGGCGTCGTTTGGCGCTTGCGCGGCCGGCGCTACGCCCGCGCCGCACGGTCTTCGCGGCCGGCTTCGCCGCCGCCATCGCCGCTGCGACCGAACGACGCGCCCACGCCACGAGCGCCGCGGCATCTTCCAGCACATCCGCCGGTGTCTCGTAATACGTGGTGCTGAGTTGAGGGCTCTCAGGGTAGGGCCGGAACTGACCCATGGCGCGCGACGTGAAATCCGCGCGGTTGGAATCGTTGACGCGCAGATACAGGGTATCGTTGTCGACAAGCGCGAAAAAGAACTCATCGCAGTACAGGCCCGCGCCGCCGAACATGCGCCGTGAAGTCACGCCGCCCAACCCGCTGAGCTGATCGCGAACGTAGTCGAGGTAATCGCTGCTGACGGCCATGAGTTCATACGGCGGGCGCGCAGCTGCCGCCGCGCAACCGCGGCTGGGCTTCAGTCCTCGCTGATGTTGCGGAAGTCGACGCCGAGCGAGCGCAGCTTGCGGTACAGGTGCGTGCGCTCCATGCCGACGCGCTTGGCGAGCTGCCCCACCTTGCCGTTGCACAGCAGCAGCTGCTGTTGCAGGTAGGCGCGTTCGAACTGCTCGCGCGCCTCGCGCAGCGGCAGCGCCAGCAGGTCCTGCTTCACCAGCGGCTCATTGGGCGGCGTCTGCACCGCGAGCTCGCGCTCGATTTCCTCCAGGCGGATTTCTTCCGCGCCACCGTGGATCAGCAGCCGATGCACCAGGTGTCTGAGCTCGCGCACATTGTCCGGCCAGGGATAGTTGCGCAGGCGATTCTGCGCCGCGACGCTGAAGCGCCGGAATGGCAGCCCGTCTGCGTCGACCAGGCGATCGACCTGATGCCGCAGCAGCTCCGGCACGTCCTCGGCGTACTCGCGCAGCGGCGGAACGCGCATGAGCAACACGTTGAGGTGGGCGAGCAGATCACGGCGCAGGGCCTCGGTGCCGGCGCGCTGCTCGATGCCGGGCTGCGCGGAAGCCAGCAGGCGCGCGCGGAAACTCACCGGCTCAGCTCCTCCCAGGCGCGTGAACTGTCCCGATTCGAACACGCCCACCAGCAGCCGCTGTGCGCCGGGCGGCAGGTCCTCCAGTTCGTGGATGAACAGCGTCCCGTTGCCCGCCTCCTCGAGAACGCCCGCGAGCTTCTGTCCGTCCGCCTGCTCGCGGCCGAACAGCCGGCCCTCGGCGTCCGCGTCACGCAGGCTCGAGGCGATGAGCGGCACGAACGGCGCACTGGCGCGTGGTCCGTGCTCGTGCAGATAACGCGCGAAGGCCTCGCGTCCGGCCCCCGGCTCCCCGACCAGCAGCACCGGCGAGGGATTGCTCGCCATCTGCTGCAACTCCGCGCGCAGCTGCTGCATGAGCCGGCTCTTGCCGATCGGTACGGCGAGCGGCGAGCCGAGGAGCTTGCCCGACTGGCGGTGCCGCCGGCCCGCATCGAGGGCGCGCTCCACGGTGCGCAGCAGCTTCGCGAGCGACAGCGGCTTCTCCACGAAGTCGAAGGCGCCGAGCCGCGTGGCCTCCACGGCGGTCTCCACCGTGCTGTGCCCGGACATCATCACCACCGGGCAGCCGTCGGCGGCGGCGGCGGACCATTCGCGCAGCAGCGTGATTCCGTCCACGTCCGGCATCCAGATGTCGAGCAGCACCAGATCGGGTATCTGCCGGGCGCGCGAGGCGCGTGCCTGCGCGGCGTTGGCGGCGACGTCCACCTCGTACCCCTCCTCGGAGAGGATCTCTTTCAGCAGACCGCGGATGTCCGCCTCGTCATCGACCACGAGAATGAGTGGACTGCTCATGCCCTTTCCCTCCGCAACTGATCCAGCCGCTCGCGCGCGCCTCCGGTGGCGGACCGGGTGCTGTCCTTCACCGGCAGCACGATGCGCACGCGCGCTCCACCTTCGGGCCGATTGTCGGCATCGATTCGCCCACCGTGCTCCTCGATGATCTTCTTCACAATGGCGAGCCCCAGTCCCGTGCCCTTCGGCTTGCTGGTGACGTAGGGGTCGAATACCTTCCCGAGGAGCTCGCGCGGAAATCCCGCCCCATTGTCACATACGGTCACGGCGGCGTACTCGGCATCGGCGCCGGACTCGAGCCGGGTCGCGATCTCGAGCGTCGGGGTGACCACGCCATCAAGGGCTTCCAGGGCGTTGGTCACCAGGTTGTTGAGGATCTGGCGCAGCCGGCCGCGATCGGCCTCGATGCCCTCGAGGTGCTCATCCAGATCCAGGCGGATGCGCGTGAGCGGACCCTGCGAGCGGTACAGGTCCGCCACCTCGGTGATGAGCTGATTCAGGCTGAAGCGCGTGATCTGCATCTCCGGTGCGCGCGCGTATTCGCTGAACGCGTTCACCATCTGCTGCATGGTCTGCACCTGCTGCACGATGGTGCGCGTGCCGCGCTCCAGGATCTCGGCGTCGCGCTCGTTCATGCCGGCGAGCAGCCGGCGGCGCAGGCGCTCGGCCGACAGCTGGATGGGGGTGAGGGGATTCTTGATTTCGTGCGCCAGGCGCCGCGCGACCTCGCCCCAGGCGGCATCGCGCTGCGCCTGCAGGAGCGTGGTGATGTCGTCGAACACGATCACGAAGCCCATGTCACTGTCTTCGCCCGGCAGCGGGGTGCAGGTGCACATGAGCGTGCGGCGTCCGGCGGCGCCGTCCAGATCGAGCTGCTCGCGCCACTCTTCGCGTCCACCGGCAAAGCGCACCGCGAGGGCGGCGACGAACTGCCCCAGCCGCTCGTTGCCCGCGGCGAGCTCGGGCAGCGCGCGCCCGCTGGCCGCCGACAGGTCCATCCCGAGGATCGCGCCTGCGGCCTCGTTGGCAGTGCGCACCGTCAGGCTGCGGTCGATGGCGAGCACCCCGGTCGACAGGCGCGCCAGGATGATGGCGAGGCGCTGGCGCTCGCGCTCCACCGCCTGCTGGCTGTGGGTTGCCTCGGCGCGCGCGCGCCGCAGGCGCTTGGTCATGTCGTTGAAGGAGTGCACCAGGAACCCCATCTCGTCGCGGGAGGGCAGCGGCAGGCGCGTCCCGAAGTCGCCCTTGCCGACCGCGCGCGTGCCCTCGATGAGGTCCTGCACCGGACGCACCAGGCGCTGCGCGGGGGTAGACCGCCACCACGAAGCGCGCGTCATGGCCCGCGCCAGCGTCGCCGAGCGCCGCGGCCGTGCGGATAAAGTAGTGCCCGCCGGCGCGCGGCTCGAGACTGACGTAAGGCCGGCGCTGCTCCACCTGTCGCACCAAATCCGCAGGTGGTTGCGAGGGCATGCTTTCCAGGGGACTCTCGAGGCTCGCGGCGAGGATGCGCTGCTGTGCACCGAACAGCGCGATTTCGGTGGCCTGGCTGGCGCGCCGTTCCGCATCGAGTCTTGACTGCACCTCAAGGGGCGCGGCGCCGGTCAGTGCCGCCGCCAGCGCGACCGTTCTGGCGGAGTACTCACGCGCGCGCAGGTCGAGCGCGGCGCGCGACAACCCGAGCGCGTCGTTCAGTCCCTGCTTCACTTCGACCTTGAACCAGCTGTCGATGCCGCGATTGATGAACTCGAGGGATGACAGATACACGATCAGCAGCGGCGCAATGACCAACGCGCCGAAGATGCCCACGGTGCGCGCCGTGAGACGCGAGCCGGGCACGTGCGCGCGATAGTCGCGCACCAGGCGCCACAGCTTGCGCGCCAGCAGCACGCTGAGCACGATCACGCCGCAGAAGTCGACCAGCAGGATCCAGGGCTGCAGGCGGCCGAATTCCGAGGAGTTCTGCACGCTCTCGGCGAGCAGCAGGAACGCTCCCAGTCCGATGGCGCTCCACAGCAGCGCCTGCGCGACCGCCACCCAGCGCAGGCGCGGCGGGCGCTCGTTCACGCCGGGAGTAACCATGAGTACCACTCGCTCACCCGTGCCCAGTCGTCGCTCCAGAAGAGAATGGCGCGCAGCGATGCCGGCAGGTGCCCACGGCGCACGCCGGCGCGCACGCTGATTGTGTAGTTGCCGCCATCGAGCTGCGGTTCCACCAGGATCGGCCAGGCATCCACCTTGCCCAGGTACTGCAGCGCCTCGTCCAGTGTCGCGAAGCTCTCCTGATCGCCGCTGTGCGTGTCGCGCACCATGTAACGGTCACTCACCGCGTGGTAGCTGAGCTCGCGCCGCAGCGTCAGGTCGACAACGTTCACGTTGAACCAGAAGCGCCGATCACGATCCACGCGCGCCTCGAGGTCGAACGTGAGCGTCAGGCCGTCCCGCAGCGCGTTGCGGATGGCGGGACCCATCGGGTACTCGACCCGCGCGTGCAGCAAAAACACCCCCTTGTCCAGGTTCACGTATGCGGAGCGCACCTCGAGTACCCCGTCGAGCGCGTCGCCGAAACCCAGGCCCCAGCTCGCAAGGGCCATCACGCACACCGTCGTGAGCAGCCCGCCCCGGGTCAAACCATCCCTTGTTGGATCGCCGCGTAGCATGGATGCAACGACAGACCTGTGATGGATCTGCGACCGCTGGCGGGAACTCAGGTTCCGGCCGTTGTCTTTTCGAGACAAGCATAATAGAAGCCGTCCGTCCCCGCCTCTGCTCCCGGCAGCAGCTGCACGCCCACCGCGCAATCGAGCGCGCCGGGCGCGAGCGCGGGGCCTTCGGGCATCGCGGCAACCGCCATCTGCGGCTCCGCCGCCAGCAGGCGCGTAACGACCTCCTCGTTCTCCCCGGGCAGTATCGAGCAGGTCGAGTACACGAGGCGCCCGCCCGGAGCCAGCATGGTGACCGAGGCCCTGAGGATCGCGAGCTGTGCGGCCGCGAACGCGGGAATGTCATCCGCGCGTCGCAGCAGCTTGATGTCCGGGTGACGGCGGATCACCCCCGTAGAAGAGCAGGGAGCGTCCACCAGAATCCGCTCGAACGGCCGCCCGTCCCAGAAGGTGTCCGGATCGCGAACGTCTGCCGCCACCGCCCGGGCAGTGCGCTTCAGGCGCCGGAGGTTGTCTTCGATCAATTCCACCCGGGCCGCGTCGATGTCGACGGCCGTGAGATCCGCGCCTTCGCTTAGCAGCTCCAGAAGGTGACCCGTCTTGCCCCCGGGAGCGGCACAGGCATCGAGCACGCGCATGTCGCCGCGCACATCCAGCAGGGGCGCCGCGAGCTGCGCACCCGCGTCCTGAACCGAGACGGTCCCTTCGGCAAAGCCGGGCAGGCGGCTTACGGCCATTGGGCGATTCAAAGTGACTGCACATGTGGCCCACTGTATCGGGTACGCGTCAATCTCTGCCCTCGCCAGTTCAGCCACGTAGGCCCGCGCGTCCGAGCGGGAGGCGTCAACGCGCACGGTCATGGGTGGATGGCCGTTGTTGGCCGCCAGTATGGCCGGGCACTGCCCGGGCCAGGCGGCCGCGATCTGCTCCACGAGCCAGGCCGGGTGGGCGGTGCGTGCCGGCAGCTGCGCATCCACGCGGGCGAGGAGCGACGCACGCTCGGCGACGAACCGGCGCAGCACGGCGTTGGCGAGTCCGGTGGCCCGCTGCGCGCCGAGCAGCCTCACCGCATCGACCGCCGCGTGCACGGTAGCCTCCGCCACATTGCGCGAGTACTCGACCTGGTGGGCGGCCACCGTCAGCAGCGCCCGGATGGGGCTCGCCACCCCGGACGGATGCTTGAGCAGTCCGTCGACCACAGGTGCGAGGCGCAGGTACCAGCGCAGCGTCCCCAGCGCGATGGCGCGAACCGCCGCCCGGTCCGGGGCGTTCGCGAGGGAGGCGAGGGCCGCCTCGGCTGAGCGGCCGCATCTGATCACCTCATCGACCGCCCGTGCCGCCGCCGCCAGCGCCGGCGCGCCAGGCGCCCAGGGAGTCCTAGCCAAGGCGCCGCCCGGTGAGGGCCACACTGTGCGAGTAATCGCGTACGGCCACCGGCCGGCGCCCAGGCCGCTGCACCTGCGTCACACGCAGACACCCCCGACCGCATCGTACGCGCATGAAGTCACCGTGTACGGCGATGATCGCACCAGGATGATCACTTTTATCGTCTTTTGCTGGCTGGATCGCCGCAGGCTCCGCCTGCGCCTCCAGGATCCGCAGCGGCTCACCGTCCAGCGCGGTTTCAGCCACCGGCCAGGGATTGAAGGCCCGGATCTGGCGCTCGATCTCGAGGGCGTCGCGGCTCCAGTCGATCCGTGCCTCGGCCTTCCCGATCTTGGGCGCGTACGTGACACCCTCGAGTGGCTGCGGGCTGACCCTGAGCGTGCCGGCAGCCAGTCCCTCGAGCGCCTCCACAAGCGCCGACGCGCCGAGGGTCGAGAGCGCGGCGTGGAGCGAACCGCTGGTGTGGCTCGCGGAAATGGCGAGCCGCCGCTGCAGCAGTACGGGGCCTGTGTCCAGACCCGAGTCCATCTGCATGATCGTGACGCCGGTTTCGGTGTCGCCGGCGAGCAGGGCTCGCTGGATGGGTGCCGCTCCGCGCCAGCGCGGCAGCAGGGACGCGTGAATGTTGATGCACCCCAGGGGCGGCAGAACCAGGACCTCGCGTGGCACGATCAGGCCATAGGCCACGACGACCAGAACCTGCGCTCCCCAGGCCTCGAGCTGTGCGCGCGCGGCGGCGCTGCCGAGAGTCTGCGGTTGTGCCAGCGGCAGCTGCGAGGCAAGCGCTGCGAGCTTCACCGGGCTCGCGGCGAGTTTCTGGCCGCGCCCCCTGGGTCGGTCCGGCTGCGTCAGGACCCCGACGACGCTGTGTTGAGCGAGCAGCGCCGCGAGGGCTGGCAGCGCGAATTCAGGCGTGCCGGCAAAGGCGACGCGCAACACTACCAGCCTGTCGGACTAGCTGACCCAAAACCCTGGCAATGAGCAGCCGGCAAAAGCCGCGCCTTTTGCCGGCGGAAACGCAGCCGCGGTCCGAAAAAGCGCCGCAGGCGACTTTTTCCCATCGACTAGTACGCGCGCCGCGCGCTGCCCGAGCTCGCTGCAGCCGCATGCGAGCCGCGCTCCTTGCGCTCCTTCTCGAGCTTCTTGCGGATGCGCTCGCGCTTCAGATCCGACAGGTAGTCGACGAACAGCTTGCCGTCGAGGTGGTCGATCTCGTGCTGGATACACACCGCCAGAATATCGTCGTAATCGCGCTCGAACAGAGCGCCGTTGCGATCGTGCGCGCGTACGCGGACCTTCGCCGCGCGCATCACGTCATCGAAAATCCCCGGCACCGACAGACACCCTTCCTCGGTGTTCGCCTCCCCTTCGCGCGAGAGGATCTGCGGGTTGATGAGCACCAGCGGCTGGTTGTGCTCGGCGGAGACGTCGATGACGATGACGCGCTGGTGGACATCGACCTGGGTCGCGGCGAGCCCGATGCCCGGAGCGGCATACATGGTCTCGAGCAGGTCCTCGACCAGCGCGCTGAGGGCCGCATC
>WNFT01022015.1_pt1 | contig 15182 bp, 20 predicted proteins | sample 5400191 | NCBI WGS metagenome assembly WNFT01 (sample SAMN13153359, study PRJNA577476) | soil metagenome | isolation source: 80 cm saprolite under Madrone tree | place: USA:California | collected 2016-06-14 | reverse complement strand
GTATTTTTCTGGCGACTGAGGACGCCACGCAGTGGCGCGGCAATTTCTCCCGGCGAAAGCGAACCGGTCGCCACCTGATACATCAGCGGCTGGAAGAGATGAAAATTGCGCTTATCAATTAAAATGACCTCGACCGGAGCACGTTTTAGTTTTTTTGCGGCAGCTAATCCGCCGAATCCTCCGCCCAGAATGATGACCCGGTGCTTTTGTTCCATGCAATTTCGCTCCCTCGAACGCAACCTCGCTCCAAAAAATATCATCTCATTGAACTGGAGAGGAATAGTGAATCTTTCAGCCGACAGCCAGGAATCCAACGGCAGATCCCAACTCGAGCGCAACTCGCTGCGGCTTCTTTGTTCCGTGTTGCTCAAGCCCGGCACACGCTTGGAAATTTGTAGGCTGCTCGATCCTGATGTTTTTCAAGATCCACTGCGGCGCGTTATTTTCGAAGAAGTTCGTGCCCTGGGCGCCGTCGAATCCCGCCGCTTGCGGGAGCTTCTTCCCGCGCGGATAACCAATCGCGGCTTTCCGGAGTTTGACCTGCACGATTTCCTCGCGCCACATGAGGTAGGCGAGGCGGAGATCGACAAACTGTTTGAAGGCGTGCTACAGCTTTTAGATCAGAGCCATCCGGACGAAGAACAGCTCGCGAACTGACAGAATGAGGGTCAACGCAAACTCTCCTCTTTTCAACCTGGCCGAAGCTCTGGCCTTCAGCGCCCTTGTCGCCGCGTACATCTGGCGGCTCCAGGTTCCCTACAAGTATTCCTGGCTTGTTTTCCCCGTTTGGCTGATCGCCGGTTTTCTTCTCCACCGGGACACGCCAAAGACGGTCGGATGGCGCTCGGACAACCTATGGGCTGCGACGAAACAGGCGGCCTGGTTCTTCGTGCCATGCATTCTAGTCGTTTGTGTCATCGGAGTCCTCCTCGGCGGATTGCATCGCTGGGCCGACCACCTCCTGGTTCCCAAACGTTTCTTCGGGTACATGTCCTTCTGCTTGCTGCAACAAGTGGCGCTGAACTCCTATTCAACAAACCGCCTTCTCACCGCAACGAATAGTCCTGCACGCGCCTCTCTCATCTCTGGTGCTATCTTCGGGGCCCTTCACTGGCCCAATCCTGTGCTGGTTCCGATTACGTGGATTGGCGGGACCGCCATGTCATGGCTCTTCGCCCGCGAACGGAATATTCTTCCGCTCACAGTCTTTCAAGCCGTTCTTGGCGCCCTGGTGTCGTGGGCGTTCCCCGTTGCGTGGCATCATGGTATGCGCGTGGGACCGGGTTTTTATTCCTTCTGAGCAGGGAATGCTAGACGGGATCTACAGATTCAAGTGGCCGTAGTTCCGCATGCCCGCGGAGGCGCTGGGCGTGAATCCGCGCCTCTTCTTATCATCGTTTGCCCAGACTCCGGCGATCGCCAAACCGCAGTTTCCGCAGGATCCCTTTTTGATGTGGTTCTCCAGAACGTCATGCCACGAACGGCGCACCAGCAGTTCCCTGCATTGCGGGCAATACGTATTCGCTCCGTCGCTGTAGATGTTGCCCTCATAGACGTAGTGCAAGCCGGCATCGAGCGCGATCTGCCGCGCGCGATCGAGCGTCGCGGCCGGAGTCCGCGGTTTATCCCGCAGCTTGAAATCTGGATGAAACGCGGTGAAGTGCAGCGGCACATCCGGCCCCAAGCGCGTCAAGATCCATTCCGCGAGCTTGCGCGTCTCCGCGGGATCGTCATTCAACGTCGGAATCATCAGGTTCGTAAGCTCGAACCAAACTTTTGTTTCCTTCTTCAGCCATTGCAGCGTTTCCAGCACGGGCTGGAGGTGCGTCAGCGTGATCTTGCCGTAAAAGTTTTCCGTGAACGCCTTTAGATCGACGTTTGCCGCATCGATGTGGTCGTAAATCTCGTGGAAAGCGTCATACGTGATGTATCCGTTCGTGACCATCACGGTTTTCAGCCCATATTTCTTCGCTTCCTTGCAAATATCAATGACGTACTCGCCCCAAATCGTTGGTTCGTTGTAAGTGAACGCAATCGATTCGCAGCCATACTTCAAAGCAAGCAGCGGCACGTCGTCCGGGGGAACGTGCTGCGAACGAACCTGATCGGACCTGGACTTCGAAATGTCCCAGTTCTGGCAGAAAAAGCAGCCCATGTTGCAACCAGCCGTGCCCATGCTGAACACGCGCGTGCCCGGCAAAAAATGGCTCAGCGGTTTTTTCTCGATGGGGTCAATTTGCAATGCGGCCGGAGAGCCGTATCCAAGGCTGTACAACTTTCCGCCTTGATTGATCCGAATGAAGCAGAATCCCGCCTGGCCGGTATGAATATGGCAGTGGCGCGGACAAAGGTAGCAGTGCACTCGCCCGCCAGGCTCTGCTTCCCACCAGCGCGCTTCGTGTAGCGCCTCGGTCTTTTGGAGGATCTTCAACTCTTCCACGGATCCCCCTCTCAGGCACTAGTATACGCCCGGAGGGTGGAACGGGTGAGCCATCCCTGTTAGCGAATGCGATGCGGGCGGAGACTTCAGGCGTGGCGCCGGTGTTGGTAGCGGCGTCGCTCAGCAGCCCAATCCACGAAGCGTTCCATATTGTCGCGGTACTTCCAGGCAAGGTGGAAAAACTTGCTAGCCGTCAGGTTGGCGGCCTCTTTGCCCAGGAAAGTTTCAAAGCGCCAACGGATGTAAGGACTCTGCCAAGGGTTGAACCGATAGCCCCGCGCAGCGTTCCAGTAATAGTGAAGCGTCTTGAACATCTCTTGCGCAATGGGCGGAATTCGCCCAGCCCTCTTCGTCAAGACCCTAGCTTCCTGCCATCGGCGTGGAAAGGTGTTCGTGAACAAGCACCCAGTTTGCGCCGCGCTTTTCCCAGATCCCCGTGTACCGGAGATCTGTTTCAGATGTCTTACCGTCCTTTGATTTTTCTGTCAAATGCATTGGCACGGTCGTCCACGCGATCATCCCGCGCCTCGTTACTTTCAGTTCTTTGCCTGCGGTGAGCTTGATGCTCTCCGCCGTCTCCAGAAACTCTTTCTGGACGCCGTCATGATATTCCTTCCAGCTATGATAGGCGAACGGGGCGACATCGTAGAAAACGAGGCCGTTCTCCTTCGCGTAAAACTTCGCCGGCGCTTCTGCGTTTCCCGTGCTCCATGCGGCGCAATAGCTGTCAATGAGCCTGCGAAACGTCGCGTCATCGCTGGCTTTCTGCTGCGCGCGGGCACCAACGAACGTCAGCATTGCGCCTGCCAGCGCCGCGGATACGTACAGTAACCAGCGCCAACGCTCGCTACGATTGCGGACAGCAGTGCCCGTCGATGCAGTCATCCTGGAGCTCCTAGCAACCCGGGACAAGAGTTTGCAGGGGATGTCCCAACGCGTGCCGCATACCCTATTGCGATTTCGCCCATTTTGCAAGCTTTCTTATCACGCTGGAGATGCCGCTTGACAGCCGCCAATGCCTGCACTATGAACTCCTATTCACGCGAGCCATGCCCTTCCGCGGAGGTTTCATGACCCTGTTGTTGAGGAGAACGCAGCCTGCCGCCCTGTTGGTGCCACTAGTTCTCTGTTTTTCTTGCGGTTTCTCCGCCCAGGCACTGAATGCGCAGACCGTAAAGGTGCATGTGTCTTCCAAGGCGGGCGACCGTCTCACACCCAAGGCTGATCTGCAGTTTACCGATGCCAAGCCAACAATCGGCGCAACGTTTCAAATCAACGACTCCGTGAAATACCAGAAGATGGACGGTTTCGGCGCTTCCCTCATGGAAGCCGGCGTCATCACATTAAATACGCTCCCCGCCGACAAGCAGGAAGACGTCCTTCGTTCTTTGTTTGATCCTAAGGATGGCGCAGGCTTCACGGCGATGAAAACGCCCATCGCGGGGACGGATTTCCAGTCCGCCGGGCCGTGGTACACCTACGACGACACCCCGGGCGACATCGAAATGAAGAATTTCTCTGTTGATCGTGATTTCGGTCCTAATGGTGTCGGAACGTACATCCTGCGCGCGCGCAAGTACGGCGCTTTTGCGTTGCAGGCTCCCATGGACTATCCCCCCGACTGGATGCTCTACGACCTCAAGAAGCATCAGGATGTCGACCCGAAATACTACCCGGCACTCGCGAAATACTTTGTACGCTACCTCGAGGAGTACAAGAAGCGCGGCATCACCATCGATTATCTGAGCCTGCGAAAATCCGGTATCCAGAGATCCGCGTGCTTTTGCGCGACTTCGTGGGTCCGGCCGTGGTGCGATCCGGCTTGCCCACAAAGATGATGCTCAGCGAAGCTCCGGAGCGCGCCGATGCCTACAAGCGCTATCCCGTCGTCCTGGATGACCCGGCCGCCCGGAAATTCGTGTCGGTTGTGGCTTATCACGGTTACGACTACAAGAATTTCGACAAGATTGCCCTGCTAAAGGCGAAATATCCCGATCTTCCCTTCTGGATGGACGAATTCTGCTACGCCTACGAAGCCGGGATTCCGCTCACCAAGAAACTTCCAGTCTATGAGTTCGACGATGGCGATTACTGGGGCAACACCATCTTCAGCGATCTGGAGGCCGGAACTTCCGCCTGGCTCTATTGGAACGCCATCCTGGACGAAACCGGCGGGCCGTGGGCCGTCTCCGTCGTGCACGGTAATCCGGATCCTAACGTCCAGCATCCGGTGGTGATTATCAATAAGGCGACGCACGAGGTCACCTACACCGGCACTTACTACTACCTGGCGCACTTTAGCAAATTCGTGCGTCCCGGCGCAGTGCGCGTGCAAACGACCGGCAAAAGCCAAGGCGTGCGCGTAATGGGGTTTCAAACGCCGGAAGGCGGCTTCGTCGTGCAGTTCCTGAATAGCCTGAATTCTGATGGGCTGGTTAACCTCGTCTCCCGGGGACACACCCTCGGGCTAACTTTGCCTGCAAGATCCATCACTACTGCATCGTGGTGATTGCGAATCGGCTCTGGCTGCAATCTGCTCGGGCCGCTGTTCCCTTCCCAGCAGCCGCTATTCGCCGGTAAAACACCTCTTCCTGCCGAATCGTACGTGCGTCCCTTTGGGCGCGTCCCTATTCTCGCTGTGGGGCCGGAAACGGGGCCTCGGGAGGGCCAGCATGGCGGCACAGCAAACAACCCCACGGAGCCTGACGCCGATTGCCGGAGCAGTGCTCCTAGCATTGGGATTCCTGATGCTCTTCGCAAACCTGGATACCGCTGCGACGCGGATTGCGGAAGCCGCCGGCACTTCGGGAGGACACGCTCTGGAGACGCTGCCTGCGCTAATTCTGGCGGTGCTCCATGGTCTGCGAGCCTACGTGTTCGATCGCGCCGGGTTTTTGTCGGGCGTCCTGCAATTCTTGGTATCATTCTGGCCGCTGATCCTGATTCTGGCTGGGGCGCTTCTCTTGCGTGATGTCCTCCGGGGGCGGTTCCCGGTTTACAAGCCTGGGACTGGCTCTTCCAATGCGAAGGGCGCCGATGCGTGACGAGACGAACCATAGGGCCCAGGATGCACAGGAGAAGCTTGTGAGCGACGAAAATGATTTCGATGCCAAGAAATTCAGTGATACTCTCCACGACCAGATTCATCGCGATATTCATTCGGAGGTGAACGAGCAAATGGACCCGGACGGAAAGCGCCGCAACCCCATCGTGGGGGGCATTCACATTGGCCGCAGAGGCGGCAGTGGTCTCTTCTGGGGCGCCTTTCTCGTCCTCGGCGGAGTCGCCCTCCTCCTCGACCACATGGGGTATGTCTCCGTCGACCGGCTGTGGCGATTCTGGCCGCTGCTTCTGGTTTGCGCGGGCATTCCCAACATCATGCGGCGCGAGCATCGCCTCTGGGGCATTCTGCTGATCACCGGGGGCGTGCTCTTTCAGCTCAATGAGCTAGGCCTCGCCCATTTTCGCTGGAACGACATCTGGCCGATTCTCTTGATCGCAACGGGCTTGTTGCTGATGTGGGGCGCCATCGAAGCGCGCAGGAGACCTTCCGCCCCTCCCCTCGGAGGCGACCCGCGGACGACTCTCAGTGAAGCGGCCATCTTCGGGCGGCGTCGAAATCGATTTGACCGACGCCAATATGCAGGCGGATGAAGCCACGCTGGAAATCAACGCCATCTTTGGCGGTGTCGAAATCCGCGTGCCGGAGGCGTGGCAAGTGGCGTTCCGCGGGACGCCGATTTTTGGTGGTATCGCGGACAAAACGCGCGTCGGGCGAACCACCGACCTCAGCGATCCCCGCCGGAAGGTATTGATCCTCACCGGCGCGGTCATCTTCGGGGGCGTCGAAATCAAGAATTGAGACGCCTCCATGAACCTCAACACCGCACTGAAGAATCAGCACCGAATTTACAAAATCGCCGCGCTGCCCATTGGTGCGGTGCTCGCATTCGTTCTGCAGACGCCGGGCGGTCTGACCTGGTTGCAGGCCGGACTTCTCGGCTTTGGCCTGGCTTCGGTTGGTGAATTGATTTCCCTACCGGCTTGGTATTCGTGCCGGATTGTTCCCATCGATCGCACGCCCCTCTGGCGGCTTCTCTCCACCCACGTCGTTGCGGCCCAAATCCTCAGCCTTTTGTGGGTGGGCCTTGGAAAGCTTCTTGCCCATGCCTTATCCTTCGTGCCCGCCCTGCAAGGCATCGAAACTCGGTTTGCCGAAAGAACTGCGATTGTCTATGGAGCAGGATGCGTGTTCTACCTGCTGGCTGCTTCGTTTCACTACGTTTCGCTCGCGCAAGAAGCTACGCGCGAGCTCGAGACGCGCGCGATGCAGACCAGCATTCAGGCACGCGACGCGGAGCTGAAAGCCCTCAAAGCCCAGATCAATCCGCACTTCTTATTTAACAGCCTGAATTCCATCAGCGCGCTGACGAGCATCGATTCTTCTCGTGCGCGCGATATGTGCGTCTTGCTCGGTGATTTTCTTCGCATGACTCTTGGTTTGGGTGAAAAGACTCTGGTCCGCTTCTCCGAGGAGCTGGAGCTGCTGCAAAAATATCTGGCCATTGAAAAAGTTCGCTTCGGCGACCGGTTGAAGATGCACGAAAACATCCAGGAAGAATCCAAAGCCTGCCTGCTGCCGCCCCTGCTGCTGCAGCCCCTCGTCGAGAATGCCGTGAAACACGGCATCGCCAGTCTTCCAGAAGGCGGCGACGTGCGCCTCAGCGCGGAGCGTCAAAATGGACGGCTGGCGATTGTCGTGGAAAATTCCTGGGACCCGGACGCGCCGCCTCGCCGCTCTGGCGGACTGGGATTGAAGAATGTCCAGCAACGGTTGGAAGCCCGCTACGGAAAAGAGGCGAACGTTCGTGTAAATACCGAAGGCGAATTGTTTCAAGTCAGCTTGTCCCTTCCCGCGGAAAGCGATGAAAAGGCATGAGCTCCTCGCAAGTCAAACGCTGGAAAGCATTGATCGTGGATGATGAAGAACTCGCGCGTCACGTGATCCGCGAATTCCTGCAATCCCACACGGAGATCGACATCGCCGCCGAATGCGCGAATGGCATGGAAGCCGTCAAGGCTGTCGCCGAACACAAACCCAATTTGATTTTTCTCGACGTGCAGATGCCCAAGCTGACGGGATTCGACGTTTTGGAATTGATCGGCACGGACATTCCAGTCATCTTTGTCACCGCCTACGACCAATACGCCATGCGCGCCTTTGACGTGCACGCGGTGGATTATCTTTTGAAGCCCATGGGCCGCGAGCGTTTCGACGCTGCGGTCGAACGCGCGAAGACCCGGCTCGGTGAAAAAATGCCCGCGCCCGCCGAGTTGTCCGCCGCGGCCCGCCCACCGCAACAGTTCCTCGAGCGCCTGGTCGTGAAAGACGGCACGAAGGTCACTCTAATTCCGGTTGGAAAGCTTGACTATGCCGAAGCGCAGGACGACTACGTGGCACTCGCGACGCAGGGAAAAAAGCATCTTAAACAGCAGACCATTGCGGGCCTGGAAGCCTGCCTCGATCCGGCCAACTTTGTTCGGATCCATCGCTCCTACATCGTGAATCTAGAACGTGTGGTGCGCATCGAGCCATACGCCAAGGAGAGCCGCATCGCGATTCTCGCGGATGGAGCGCGCCTTCCTATCAGCCGCGCCGGCTATGCGCGGCTCAAGGTGCTCCTCGACGAGCGGCAGTAAGAATCTCTTTTGGGAAATTTGCCCTGAAAAGCCAGCACCGAAGGATCAGCCGTTCAGCCGCCGGACCCAGATCCGGCTCGTGGCAGGCTTCCCGAGGTGCAGTGTTTTTCCGCCCGCGCGGAGCGTCATCGTTTCATCGTACTCACGATTCAGTACTTCAACGGCCGTGGAAGGACGCAGGCGCAGGCCCTCCAGAAACTCGAGAAACGCGGCGTCTTTTTCATACACGCAGATGATCTCCGCGGCATCTTTGGCGCGCAAGTCCGCGAGCAACACGGCGCCTTGCTTCCGGAGCTTTGCGACTCCCCCGCGCATGGGAACGCCATGCGGACAACTCTTCTTGCTGCCGAAACGCTTCAACAACAGGGCTTCGACTTCCGGCGAGATGGCATGCTCGAGGCGCTCCGCCTCATCGTGCGCCTTCGACCAGGAAAGGCCGATTACATCGGTCAAAAGCACTTCTGCCAATTGGTGCCGCAAGGCGAGATGCTCTGCCCGTTTGCGGCCCTTTTGCGTGAGGTTAATCCGTCCGCTGCGCTCCACTCGCACGTGTCCGTCACGCGTCATCCGTTTCAACGCGGCCGTCACCGCTGGCGGAGTCACATGCAACTCCTCCGCGAGGCGCGCGCTGATCGGCGTCTGGTCCTCTTCCAGCATTTCCCAGATCGCCTTTAGATAGTCCTCTTGCGATACGCTGGTTTTATCCCGCCTCAATGGAGCACCTATTTTTCCGTCGTGCGATGTTCCCGCTTGTCCCGCAGCCCTTTGGCAAGCTGGCCAATCCGCCGCTGAATTCCCTCAAGGACTCTCTGGTACGTTTCGGGATCCGTGCCATAAGGATCTTGCACGATCCAGTCCTCCACCTTCTCACGATTCGATAAAGTTTCGTCCCAGGACTCACCGGTCATGTTAATGATGATATCCGCCGCGTCGCATACTGCTTGAGCCGCTTTGTTCGAAGTCAATCCATCCGCCGAGTAGCCATTCATCGTCAGAGTTCGCTTCGTCAAGTCAGGAATAAATCCGAGCGGGCTCACTCCCGCGCTCGAGGCGTCGACTACATCCGCGGCGTCGTAGCGTGCAATCGCTTCTGCCATCGGACTCCGGCAGGCATTCCCGATGCAAACGAACAGCACTTTCGTGCGGCTCGGCCTTCGAGCCGAAGGGTTGTTATTTTTTCTGTCTTGCACAGCTAAGGCTTCACGCTGCCCAGCTCTTGATGTAATCCCGCAGACGCCAGCTGGAGAAAATGCTCGTGGACCGTCGCGTCGTCGGTTAATTCGGGATGGAACGTAGCCGCGACGATCTTCCCACATTGTACCAGCGCGGGCTTTCCCGCGTATTCCGCAAGAACTTCAACGCCCGGCCCGGCACGCTCGATGATCGGGCCGCGAATGAAGACCATCTCCAGAAGACCTTTCTTCAGTTTCGTTGGCCCGCTTACGACGTCGCTGGCCACTTGCCGTCCATACCCGTTCCGCAGCACGGTCATGTCGAGCAGCTTTAGCGAGTCCTGCTGCGGATTCTTCACTTCCGTGGCAAGCAGGATAGCGCCTGCGCAGGTTCCAAAGATAGCGCCACCCTGCTTTGCAAATTTCAAGATGGCTTCGTACAGGCCTTCTTCCTGCAGGAATTGCAGTTGGGTCGTGCTTTCTCCACCGGGAAGAATTAGTCCGTCGCATCCATCGAGATCGGCGGGAGTGCGCACCCCGGCTGTCTCCACGCCCAGCCGTTCCAGCATCGCCGCGTGCGCTTCGAAATCCCCTTGCACCGCCAGAATACCGATCTTCACTTCATTCACTCCACATGTTCCTTGTACGGGCGCACCATGCTGCGCCCCTTGCGCCGCCGGATAATAGTTATTGGGGTTGATCACCAACCGCGCGTCGACAGCATGTCCTTTTCTTCCATCTGGCGCACATCCAGCCCCTTCATTGCTTCGCCCAGCTCTTCGTGAGCTTCGAGTACGATCTTCGGATCCTCGAAATGCGTCGTGGCCTTCACGACGGCCTTCGCGCGTGTCTCTGGGTCGCTCGACTTGAAAATGCCGGAACCGACGAAAACCGCTTCCGCGCCCAGCTTCCGGACGAGCGCAGCATCAGCGGGAGTCGCAATGCCGCCCGCGGAGAAATTCGGCACTGGAAGTTTCCCGGTCTTTGCGATTTGGCGAATCAGTTCGAGCGGCGCGCCCAGTTCCTTGGCTTCACGCATCAGCTCGTCGTCGCGCATCGTCGTCAACTTCTTCATCTGGCTGACGATCGTCCGCATGTGTCGCACTGCTTCCACCACGTTGCCGGAACCTGCTTCGCCCTTGGTTCGAATCATGGCCGCGCCTTCCGCGATGCGGCGCAGAGCCTCTCCGAGATTCCTCGCGCCGCAAACAAATGGCACGCGATAATCGTGCTTCCAAATGTGGTTCTCTTCATCCGCCGGAGTCAGCACTTCGCTCTCGTCGATGAAATCCACTTCGAGCGCCTGCAGCACATCCGCTTCCACAAAATGCCCGATGCGCACCTTGGCCATCACCGGGATCGTCACCGTCGCCATGATTTCGCGGATCACCTTGATCGACGCCATGCGCGCCACGCCGCCTTCCTTGCGGATATCCGAAGGCACGCGCTCCAGCGCCATCACCGCGCAAGCGCCCGCTTTCTCGGCGATCTTCGCTTGTTCCGCGTTGGTGACGTCCATGATGACGCCGCCCTTCAGCATCTCGGCCAGGCCGACTTTCACGCGCCATTCATTCGAACCCTTGCTCCCGTTGCCGCTGCCGTTTACTTTTTTCGCGTCCATCTCGCTTCTCCTCTCGACCCTTGAATTTCCAGGTGGTTGCTGCTCCGCCAAATCCTTTTACCGCGGCGCAATCACCACAAAGCGTGCTCGCCCTCTTGCCAGAATTTCACCGGCCTCATTACGAATCTCGCCTGCCATGAACAGGTTTCTGCCCTTCTGTTCCGTCTCGCGTCCTTCAACAACAATTTCCTTATCCACGCTTATTGGCTTCAGGTATTCGACCGTCAATTCCGCCGTCACCGCCCGCGCCTCGCGGAAGCGGCAGACCTTGCCCATAGCTTCATCGAGCAGCGTCGCAATGATTCCGCCATGCGCGAATCCTCCTCCGCCTTGATACCGTTCGCCAAGAACAAACCGTCCCACGATCTTGCGATTGGCGTTGTCCTGTTCGAACGTCAGCTTCATCCCGCCTGGATTGTCCCCGCCGCAGCCAAAACACTTATTCGCCGGGTTCGGCTCCAATCGAATGGTTTCGCTCAATTCCTGCCCTCGCCGGCTTTTCCTCTACTTCCTCTACTTCCTTTATTTCCTTTACTTCGCTTACTTCGTTTCCTCAAACCAGCGCAACTCTGCTGCGTTCCGCCCGTCGCACGCCGCGTTGCCGCTTGCGCATTTCGATCTTCAGCAATTCCGCGAGCGTCGCCGCGCCCCGCGCGATCTGTTTTTCGTCCAGGCTCGCAAACCCTAGCCGCAATGTGTTCGGCAGCGGGCTTTGCACGTAGAAGTAGCGCCCCGGCGCAAACAGCACCCCGCGTTCTTTCGCATGAATCAGCAACTCGCTGGCGTCGAACCCCAGAGGAAGCTCCAGCCACAGGCACATGCCGCCTTCCGGCCGCATCCAGTGGGTGCCTTCCGCAGCGCCTCATCCAACGCCGCCAGCCGCGAAGTGTATACCTTGCGCATTTTCGCCAGGTGCTTGCTGAAGAGCCCGCGCCGCAAGAACTCCGCCAGTATTGCTTGCGCGAGTTGATCCGTGTGGAGGTCCGTCGTCTGCTTCACGATGCGTAACCGCTCAATCGCCGCCGCGGGAGCGACGATCCACCCGACGCGCAATCCCGGAAATGCCACTTTTGCGAAGCTGTCGATGTGGATGACGATGTTCGAACGGTCCAACTGCTTCAGCGACGGAATTCGTTCCTCCCGCGCATTCAGCCGCGCATAAATATGATCCTCCACGACTGGAACCTGGTGCCGGCCGGCCAATTCCAGCAGCTTGCGCCTTGAAGCCAGCGGCATCGATATTCCAGTCGGGTTTTGGAAGTCCGGTGTCAGCAGGATCAGCTTCACGCGATTCGCCGCCAGCGTCGCCTCCAAAGCTTCCAAATCGAGCCCCAGAGGAACTCCCGGTTCCGCATGCGTTCTCATCGGAACGCTCAGGCACCTGGCGCGCGCTCCGTGGAAAATCGCCACGGCTCCTGGATACGTCGGGTTTTCCATGATCACGGAATCGCCCGGCCGCACAAACGCTTTACTGATCAAATCGAAAGCCTGCTGGCACCCATCGGTGATCAGCAAATTTTCATCTTTGGCCACGATCCCGTCGCGATGCAGCATCTCGAGCAGCGCCTCTTTTAAAGGCGGATAGCCATCCGACGGCCCAAGATTCAGCACTTCCGCGGCTTCTCGGCGCAGCACCGCGTTCACGCACATCTGCAATTCCTCAATCGGAAAAAATTCCTCCGCCGGGCGCGCCATCACAAACGAAAGTGCATCCACCGGTGCGCTGGCCGTGAGTCGGCTCAGCACTTCTTCTCCGCGCTCATCCGCAAACAGCAGCTCCCACCGCACGCCTTCGTTGCCGTTCAGCACTGGGGGCGCCGGCGGCGTAATTTTCAATCCATTGCCGTTTCCCTGGATAAACGTCCCGCGCCCGACGTGGCCTTGAATCAGCCCTTCCGATTCAAGCTCCGCATACGCGTTCGCCACCGTCGTGCGGTGGACGCCCAGCATTGTGGCCAGCTCGCGGCTCGCCGGAATGCGGTCGCCCGGACGCAAATCGCCCGCATGCACAAGCGCGCGCAATTGATCTCGAAGCTGAACGTAAAGTGGAACGTGACTCTGCGGCTGGAGATGGAGTGGCAACATTGTCTCTCACCCTCGGCCAATTCTACCAGATATTGGCCTGCTGCAAGAGCCAATTTGTCTTTCGCCTGGAACGGCCCCGTCCCCGCTTTGCGGGTCACCGGCTCGCAGGGTTGTACCCCAGTCGTCCGTTGGTTTCGCCGGATTTCAGGTCGCGAATGCACAGCTTCGCCAGGTCGCCGGAATCGCACTGATAAATCTGCTTCAGCGGCAGGTCCTCGTCACCCACTTCGTATTCCCCGGACGCCATGTCCTCCGCATCATCCGTCAAAGCTGTCACCACTGGGCTTCCCTTCCGCACTCGTACACGAAATTCTCCCGAAGCCGCCTCATAATTCGCGTAGCTGAAGCAGTGCCCGATGCATGCGCGCTCCACCGCATGGCCGACAAATGTTATCCGCGAGCCCGGCGGCGCCCACACCGTCGCAATGACGCGCGTTCCAGGCGGCAGATTGCTCACTAACTGTTCTGCGTTGGCCTCCAGCCGGTTCAGCCAGCCCGTGTCCTGATAGAGAAACGCAAAAAAGACAATCGCGCACGCGCTGAATCCGGCTACATGCCACTTCCGCGGCCTAAGCAATCCAAGCACGCACAATCCAAAGATCGCCGATATCGTCGTGAGCCGCGAACCGAGCAGCCCAATCCATCCCCCATCCGGCGACGGCCGCAAGTTCTCAGGTAGCAACGTTGTCGCGCAAAACGCCACCGCGTACAATTCGAACGGCAGTTCGAATCTCTTCCATCTCGCACCGTCACCCTTTCCCATATAGACATCCACCGCCACGCAGATTATCCCGAAGAAGAGAGCTGCCCCCGCGAGATAAGCGTAACGCTGCCCGTAAAGAGCCAATTGATCCGCACCGCTGTAGAAATAAAACGGTCCTCGATCCCAATCGACCATATACTTGGCTGCGTGTCGCACCATGAACCAGTGCACCCCGAGAATCCCGCTCGCGGTCGCCGCTGCCGGCAGGAACTTCCACCAGCTCTGCAACCTCGCTCGGACCTTGACGTAAGCTAGAGTGCCGATCAACCAGACAAATCCAATCGGGTGTGCGAGCAATACGAACGGCAGAAGCATCGCGCCATAAACCCATTCCCTTCCCCGCGCTTCCCAAAACAGCGCAAGCCCGAAACAAGCCAATCCCAGCGACAAATAGTAGTTCATGAAACCCATGTTGAAGGAATACCCGTATGCCAGCATCGCGATACACGACGCGAGAAACCACGGCGCGCGCCCTGTCACCGCCGCCAAGAACGCGAAAACGCCCCAGAAAAAAATCAGCACGCAGGCATAAACCGCAATTTTCTCTGCGATGGAAAACCCAAGGAAATTCGCGAGGTGCAAAAGAATGAAGTCGAACAGTACGTTGTTCCAGCGGCTTGCCAGGTACAGCCCCGGCGCTTGCCCCTTCTCAATGAGTTGCGCGAGCCACGCGTTGTACACATGACTCGCCAGATCGCCCGCCTCGATCCGCCGGTGCCAGAAGCAAGGACCGGCCAACACGGCGGACAAAAGCAAAACGCGCAGCCAGAATTGGCGCAGAAATCCCCCTGCCTCAGCAAGCCTCGTGCTGCTAGTCGCCATACTCTTCCAGTGATAAAGGTTGATCCGTCAATTTCGCTCTGCCGATTCTACTATCGCAGCGCCTCCTTCGATCGCGTTGGACTAAAACGTGGAGTTCACTTTCACCGTCCGCTTCAGCAGGAAAGGCCACCGGGAAATGTTCCACAGGGTTATAATCGCGCCACATTATGCCTCTCGCCCCAGGCACTCACCTCGGCCCCTATGAAATAGTTGCCCCGCTCGGCGCCGGGGGCATGGGAGAAGTGTACCGTGCGCGCGACACGCGCCTGGACCGAACCGTAGCCATCAAAATCCTTCCCGCGCAATTCTCTTCGGATCCCATCCGCAAGCAGCGCTTCGACCGCGAAGCAAAAACCATCTCCAGCCTCAATCATCCGCACATTTGCATGCTCTTCGACGTCGGCCAGCAGGACGGTGCGGATTATCTCGTAATGGAGTGCGTCGAGGGCGAAACCCTCGCCACGCGTCTTGAAAAGGGCCCGTTGCCTCTCGATCAAGCCTTGCAATATGGCTCGCAAATGGCCGCGGCATTGGACAAAGCCCATCGCAGTGGCGTGGTGCACCGTGACCTGAAACCCG
>WNFT01003105.1_pt1 | contig 15183 bp, 11 predicted proteins | sample 5400191 | NCBI WGS metagenome assembly WNFT01 (sample SAMN13153359, study PRJNA577476) | soil metagenome | isolation source: 80 cm saprolite under Madrone tree | place: USA:California | collected 2016-06-14 | reverse complement strand
AATGGCACATCGTCCCCAACCCGTACACGCAGCCGTTGTTAGCTATAGCAGCCGTCTCCGCCACTGACATCTGGGCTACTGGTTATGGAGGGTCCATCATGCGCTGGAATGGGAAGACCTGGCACATTGTCCCCAGCCCCTCAAACGTCACGAGCCTCAACGGGATGGCAACCGTCTCCGCCAACGACGCCTGGGCTGTAGGAAGACATGATCTGGGAGGGAATCATACCCATCCGATCATTGAGCACTGGGATGGCATAGCATGGAGTCTGTTTCCCAGTCCGAACGTTGACGGCGGCCTTCTCGCCATAACGGCCATCTCCGCCAACGATGTCTGGACCGTGGGTTATGGTCTCTCAAGACAGCTTGTCGAGCATTGGGACGGTACAGCATGGAGCCTCATCCCCACTCCAGGTCCGCCCCATAATTGCGGTGTCTATCCCTCAGGCATTGCGGCCATCTCCACCAACGACATCTGGATGGTAGGCTCCTACCTCATCGCTTGTGATGATTTTCCCTACTACACCCTCGCCGAGCACTGGAATGGTAGTCAATGGCGCGTTATCTCCACTCCCAAACCTGTGATACCGGACACGTTTAGCCAGTTGCACGCAGTCGCCGCGGCAGCACCCAACAACGTCTGGGCGGTAGGAGTCAGCGACGAGAAGACACTCACCGAGCACTGGGATGGCAACCAATGGAGCTTTGTCAAGAGTCCTGATCCCGAGAAGCTCTTTGATGACCTGGACGCGGTAGCAGCCACCTCTACAGGCGACTTCTGGGCGGTAGGAGTCTCCATGAATGATGGCGAAACCAGCTTCCCGAGCACTGATTTCTATTGCTAGCAGCAGCCCGAGAGAGCAAAGGATGCCTGGAGAAAGAGCTGGTATGCTTTCAGCAGAACACTATTCTCTGTGCTCATCTCCGAAACCTGAACAATTTATGTATTTAGAGAGGCGCGGTTTACTTATTTCGCGCACTGTTGATACCACATGATGCCTCTCGTCGTACAGAGATGGTAAGGGTTGAGCACATGGCTTGCCATTTAACAACAGTTCGCGTGGTATAATTACGCAAGATGAATGCATAAACCAGCTTATCAAGCCGCATCAAATCCCGCAATTCTCTACCCGGCTGATAGCAAAGCCGGTAGAAAACGGTGAACAATGGGAGACACCAGGAGACAAAATGGTGCAAAGCAAAAAACGCCGAGCCGCTCCACAAGCTGCTCGATAAGGTACAGTGATCTAGTAGGAGATGATACTATGCAGAAGAAAAAGACATTTAGCACGATGGAGATTGTTCTGCTCTGTGTGCTGATCGGTTCGCTGATCCTGTCGTACTTGCAGTCACGGCGGGAGGAAGAGTGATCACGCCACAGCCAGTGGTCTTGTGGCTTCGATCACATCTCTATAACCCTGCATCAGGCTCTTCATCGCTTCGGGCCATGAACGCTGCCGCGCCTCTTGCAGAGCTGCCTGCCCCACGCGCTGGCGCACAGGAACATTGGCAATCAAATGCGCTATGATCTCTTGATAGGCGAGGGCCTCTTCTTTTTCGGAGAGTCCCTGCGCGTCGAGCAGGTAGCCCGTTTCTCCATTCTGCACCAGGTCACATACTCCCTCCGAGTACACACCTGCCACCGGTAGGCCGGATGCCATGGCTTCCAGCACTACCTGCCCGAAGGTTTCGGAACGCGATGGGAAGACAAAGATATCGGCGGAGGCATATGCTGCTGCCAGGTCCTCGCCTTGCAGGTAGCCCGTAAAGGTTACCGGAAGGTCCGCAAGTTCCTGTTGTACCTCCCCAAAGGCCGGTCCTTGACCGACAATCACCAGGTGGCAACGCTTATGATCCATATTTCGATATGCCTGCGTCAACAAACGTAGGTTCTTTTCCCAGGAGATGCGACCGGCATAGAGCAGAACGGTTTTTTCACCCGGCCGTTTGCGTCTATGCAGCCAGGAGGTGCGCAATTCCGCACTTCTGCGTTCTGGCCGGAACAACGTTGTATCGACACCACGGGACCAGATGCGCAGGTTTTGAAAGCCCTGTTTTTCCAGCATCCCGGCAGTCGACGGCGAAGGACAAAAGGTAAGCGCACACTGGCTGTGGATGAGGCGATTGTATGCCCACATGGGTCTGGTGAAGATGGGAACGCCGAAGTAAGCGCAGTAGGCGGCCATGTTGGTATGATAGGAAGAGACGACCGGTTTATTGAGGAAACACGCAGCCGCCAGCCCCGCCGCTCCAAGCACCACGGGGTCGACCAGGTGTACAATATCGGGTTGAAACTCGTTCAGGCGACGTATGAAAAGTGGTCGGAAGAAGTTAAATTTGAGTTCCGGGTAGAAAGGCAGGGGAAAGCCAGCCGTACCCACAACCTCTGCTCCCGCGTATTCCTGCATGCCACTTTCAGGCCCAAGCAAAAGGGCGCGGTGCCTGTTGGCCTGTAAGTATTCCAATAGACGCGCCAGGGTACGCGTCACCCCGTCCAGTTTCGGTAGAAAGTTCTCTGTGATTATCGCGACTCGCATAGTTTTCCTGACTTTTGAGCTTCTATGTAAAGGGTAGCATGCGGTAGTTAGCAGGAAGTTAAGGCGAGTTTAGCGAGGGGTAAAGCGTGAGATAAATATTGGTTAAGGATGGTATTTCCTCTGCCCAGGAGTAAGATGTTGCGGACAGACAGCCTGTCGAACGAAGGCATGGCTATGCTTCCTCTGGTGGTTCGTCCCTGGGCAGATCGGAGTCCCGGCGGTGCTCTGATTCCCACTCCCGGTAAGCCTGGGTGCCTTCCGAAGGTGTGCCCCAGGAATTGCCTTCGGAGAAAATAGGAGGGTTGGCTCTCCAGAGAGTTTGACGTTTTCCGTTGTCTGCCGGTGGGCGCAACCACAACGAGACGCGTTCTGGCTGCATGGTCTCCTGAACGACTGCGACGAGCTGTTCACTCAATTGTCCCAGGTCTACTTCATTGCGCAATGTGGCACTGAAAGCCGCTAGCGTACGAGCCGCATCATACTTGCGCCGGTAGAAGCGCCGGTCTATGACTGCTTGAATGCGGCGGCGCAACGGTTGGAAGAGGGCTGCAATCACCAGGGTAGAGGCCACGATGGCAATGGGAGAGTCCTGTTTGATGAAGCCACGCAACAGGAATTGCAAGCTAATGATCAAGCCAAAGTAGATCAGCGCAAGCAAAGCTGTCAAGGTAGCGTAGACCAGTGAACGGTTGATGATGATATCGATATCCCACAGCCGGTAGCGCAGAATCGCCACACCAAAGGAGAGCGGTAACAGAAAATCCAAAGGGGTTCCTCCTGCGTCGGGGTTAAAGAGCACCGAATAGAGCGAGTCTGGCTGTTTAAGCAGCGGAACGATCAGTGTGAGGACATAGGGTCCAAATTCTAGTGCGAATCCCAGGGCAAACCCAAAGACGACCCACTTGGTCTGTTGACGCTCAAGAGGAGTAGACACATGCCTATAGCGGTAGATCTGAATAGCCGGGAGACTGCCTGCAAGACCGACAAATAGGAGTGTACCGAACAGGGAGAGCCAGGCATTGCTATTGAAGCTATTGGGAAAGAAGGTATACCAGCCTGACAAGACAACAACCAGGATGAGGAGCCAGCGTGTCCAGCGGGGCACGAAGCGTCCGTTGGGAAAGACCATGAAGACCAGAAAGTAGGTCGGATAGGTGAGGAGACTCACGACCTGGGCAGGCAAGTGCCAAACCGACGCACTCCCGGCTACCGTGTTCGTGGTTCCGACGATTCCCAGCATGACAAGCATGAACGCAACGAGAAAGGCCACCCACTCATGGGATCTGCGCCAGACAAGCACTGCGGCCACGACGAACCCGACGAAAGCGGAGGCAATGATATTGATGAGCCTGAAGAGAGCATAGCCATCGACAGAGATGCCGAGGCCATGAAGTGTCTGTACTGCGGCTGGTGTGAGTTGCCCAGGTGCGCAAGGAGTGACTCGGCAGACGGTTTGCAGTTGCATAGAATACGCTGGCAGGCTGGCAATGAAGACAAGCAGAGCGAGTAGTGCCAGTATTCCTAATACGATCTGCGTTAGAACGAGCCAATATCCTTGCAGGGAAGTAGTAGCTAAGCGAACTGGCGCAGCACTTCTTGTTGTCGGTGTCTGCCAACGGCTCATGCCCTGCTCCTGGTCAAATCATAGGAGAGACGCTCGAATATGAAAATGAATACCACGACCGCAAAGAAATACTTTCATCTGGATAGATATTACCACACGCTCGTTACGAAAGCGTTACGAAATGCTCTGCATGTGCGACCTTGAGGAGACGCTGCTTCTCAAGGGAAACAGAAATGTGATGAGTGAACATCTTCTTGCAACGCCTTTTTCAAAGGGCTGCTCAATTCTTGAGACCCGCTTCCATATGAACAGATGAGTATAGGATAGATATTATTGGCGCATTTGCGATAGATAAGTGATGTTTTCTCCACCTGGCACGTTATATAGAACAAAGCAACAAACCTATCTCCCTGGTAGGTATATTGGGTATTTAGCTGCCTGGTCTGTGATTCTTGATTGGATGAGTCGTTATATTGGAATAGAGTTCACAATATATCTTTCTATGTCCCTGTAATGAGGATAAAGGGTAAACAACATTGAAATCCCAATTTGTGAAAATCACTTCTCTTCAAGGGAATGGCAAGCGATATGAACGAGATGCTCTCTCACATGAGAGACCTGCAATAAATGCTAAGCCGGATATTCCTAGCGCTTCGACGTCGGAAGCCATGCCCGCCGCATCCAGCCGGATTCCTCATCGCCCTAAAAGCGGGCTGTTGTCAAGTTGGCATACCAGTGACATGCAGTGGCCGAACGACGCTGGGCTTCAGGGCAAGGCGTCCCTGGCGGAACAAGACACATTTAAACAAAAGACGGTAGATAGACAGGTGATGGGGCCTGAGGTTCGTTCCAACGGGACGAATCTGCAGGAACTTGCCAATGGCAATAGTCATACAGCGCCGCATGATTCCGGGATTTCATCATCACCGCCCATTCCCATGCGAGCGAGTTCCGATCCGGGTTTATCCTGGCGATCACAGCAGCCCGATCCAGCGTGGCCGTGGGGTTCGCAACCGCCACAGTCACAGCAGCGATCATCCAGCTTACAGACGCTGGCCCCTCCGCTCCAGCCTGTTGCTCAAACGCAGGCGCGACCTCTTTCCCCGCCATTGTCTATGCCAGAGATGGCGATGCCAATATCGCCCGTACCTGCCGCAAGTTATGGCAGTGGTCCTGCGGGAAGGCAACCGCAAGGTAAAAACAGGAGGCAGAAGAAGAAACGTTTCCCCATCTGGGCACGTGTGATAGTGGCAGTGCTGATGGTGATTCTTGTGCTGGCCGGTGGCATAGGAGCCTACGCGTACTATACATTTTCTGCGCCCGTAGGCAATATCGTCGGCCAGCAGGTGCAGCGTGCCAAGGGGGAGGATGATCCTAATGCGAGCCGCAACGGTGCCGATATTTTGAGCGGCCCGCGCATCAATATTCTGCTGCTGGGAAGTGATACGGATCAAAAGTTTACCAATGCTGATGGTTCCCATACCTACCTTGCTCAGTCAGATATCGTCGTAACCATCGATCCTGCAACTAAAAGCGTGGGAATGCTTTCGATTCCACGTGATTTCTATATCCCTGTACCGGGGCATGGCATGTATAAACTGGATGAAGCGTACAGTTTAGGAGGGGTAGCAGTTGGTAATGGAGCCTATAGCCCTGGGGGTGTAGAACTTAGCCGTCTGACTATTGAACAGGATTTTGGTATCCCCATCAATTACTACGCCTGGGTAGGATTGGATGGCTTTGTGAAGGTGATTGATACGGTTGGCGGTGTGGATGTTGATGTGACGCACCCAATTACCGATGACAGTTATCCCGATGATGTTGGCAACCATACCAACGATATTTATGCCTATAAGCGGCTGTACATCCCGCCTGGTCCTCAACATCTCGCTGGTATTACAGCCCTTGAATATGTGCGTTCACGCCATGCCGACCTGGTGGGCGATTTTGGTCGCTCGGCGCGCCAACAGCAGGTGCTGAGTGCGCTTAAGACGAAGCTGAACAATCCTGATATTGTGGGCAAGCTACCGGCAATTGCTAATGATCTCAATGGCTATGTCAAGACCGATATGCAGTTGACCGATGTCTTCAAGTTGATGAATTTTGCTCGCGGCCTCGACCCGAACAAGATCAACCGTGTGATCCTGGATCCGCCCTACTCAAGCTCAGAAAACTTGCCAGGCGGAGAGTCTGTTGTCAATCCGAACTGCGCCAAAATTGTGCCGGTGATTGCGAAAATGTTTGATTTAGGCAGCAAGGCAGCCTGCAACATACAGGCCAATAGCGGTAGCAATACATCGGTTGCCTCTAACTCACCTACATCGTCTCCGCTGGTTTCTGCCGTTGCCAATAGTGAGGGCGGGGCAAGCCCACGCCCCTACTGGCAAACGGCAGACCAGATGGCAAGTACGAGCTTGATGAGTCTGACCGGAGGCAATGGCGGGAATGATCTGTTCGGTACGCGTAGCCTGCTCGATCTACTGTTAATGACAGTATTCGAATCACCCCAGGCTATCCAGGTGTGATGGTACCAGCCAGTGGGGCGCGATCAATCTGGCCCATACGAAGGGTGTGATGGTACCAACCAGCGGGGCGCGATCAATCTGGCCCATACGAAGGGAACAATCAGCAATGAAGAGATATATTCCTTGGAGTTCATCTGGAATATGCCCTGTGGCTCCCACACGGGGGAGTGCATTACTCCTGCTCGTACTCGTGGCATTTTGCTTACAGGGATGCTTTGGTATTGGGGGAAGTAGTAATACCACTAACACTCCAAGCACAAGGGCCATTACTACGAATGCCAATGGCCAACAGGTAGGCGTGAACCAGACTCAGAACCTCTTCAAGGGCAAGATTTACTTCACGATTGACCACAACCTGTGGGTCATCGATCCAACCAATAATTCCCGTGAGATCACCAAGGGAGGAAACTTATATGATCCCGCCATCTCTCCTAATGGGAAATGGATTGCCTTCATTGCACGCTACAAGAACTTTTCCAACCTGGTCTATACATCAATCACAGGAGGGCCTCCGCATTTACTTCGCATTGGCTCCGGCAAGTTTTATAACGATGGCGAATTTGTGCATAACAGCTATCAATGGTACGCGCAGCCCACATGGTCGGCAGATGGCTCGCATTTGATCTTTCTGAGTGATCTCCAAAAAAACTATGACTGGTCTGCATTAGGAAATCCATTCAATAATGCTCCTTTCCTGGATTTACAGGTCTTTTCGCTTTCATTCAATAATCCAGGCACAAAACCGCAGGCTATTGCGTATGCCAGCTTCGGCGACGGAGGAGACCGCGATCCGACTTATCGTCCAGGACATCCTACTGAGATCATCTATACTCACTATGCTTATGATGCCGCCACAGAGACCCAGCAGGTTATCCAGATATTTCTGGAGGACGTTACTCAGATTCCTGACCATCCAGGAGTCTATCACCCAGGAGCTCCTGGCGGTGGATTTGATCCAGGCATAGCGATTACCAATCCCAAAGATGAAACCCTGGAACCGGCCTTCTCGCCGGATGGCAATGCCATTGCCTATGTGAAACGCGAATCCTCCGGCACCATGGGCGTTTATGTCATGCGTGTGCCCGAAGGCGTGACCACCACTCCCAATGACCCTGCAACCGTACAGAAAGCTCTGGTGCCCTACAAGAAATCCTCCCATATCCTGAGCGGGCAGTATGTGAGCCAGCCAGTGTGGTCACCAGACGGGAAACAGATAGCGTATATTTCCTATGATAACAGTACTTTTGATCTCTGGCTGGCCAATATCAATTACAATGCGCAAACCGGCGTATACAGCATGCGGGGCAGTCCCGTGCAACTGACGACCGGAGGGATTGATGGAGATTCGCGCCCATTCTGGACGGCGTAATCCGTTAAATGGTATACTGGTACTCTGTTAGCGTTCATTTGGCCTGAGATGTGAAGTGACACCCCTTGGGGGTGTCAGAACGTGAAACATATAGTAGCACCCTTCGCGGGTGTCAGAATGTGAGACATGTAGTGGCATCGCTTGCAGGTGCCAGGTAGCACAGGGCCGGATTGATTGCACCTGCATTGGACCGTCACGTGTGGTTTCCCGGCGATGGGTACCACCTTGCGACTCTGCTGAGTGCGTAGCATGAGCTGCGCGAGCAGCGTTGCGGAGTCGCATTTCAAGGTACCACCTCTCGACTCTGCTGAGTGCGTAGCATGAGCACGAAGTGCGTTGGCCAGGTGGTAAGGAACCAGCAGAGTAGCGTTTCAAGGTATTACCATTGAAACCCGCGTGCAGGTAGACGGTTGAGGTAGAACATTGAGTCAATATGAAGGCACACTGATTGCAGGGCGATACGAGATTCGTGAACATATTGCCACGGGCGGTATGGCTAGTGTTTTTAAAACCTGGGATCACCGGGTGGAACGCCTGGTCGCGATCAAAATCTTGCGGTCCCTGGACAAGAATGATCTGCGAACCGTTGAACGCTTTCGGCGTGAAGCCCGAGCGGCTGCCCAACTTGCCCATCCCAATGCTGTAACCATCTATGACTTTGTTGAGGAGTTCGGCCAGTATTTTCTCGTGATGGAGTATATTCATGGTCCTACTCTCAAGCAGTTGATCGGGCAGCGCCGCCACCTGCTTGCACATGAGACATTGGAAATCGCAGCCCAGGTTTGTGCTGTGTTACAGGTGGCGCATGCGCGTGGATTTATCCATCGTGACATTAAACCACAGAATATCATGCTGGCTGCGAGCGGTACACCTGCGAACGTCGCAAATAGTGCCAACAACCTGCTGGTGAAGCTCACAGATTTTGGGATTGTGCGTGTGGCAGAGGAAGCGGGGCTGACCAACAGTGGTATCGTATTGGGAACTGCTGATTATCTCTCGCCTGAGCAGGCCAGAGGTGAAAAACTGACTGCCTCCTCCGATCTCTACTCATTGGGTGTGGTGATGTTTGAAATGCTGGCCGGGCGGCCTCCTTTTGTTGGTCCAACCGCTGTATCCATTGCGATGCAACATGCATCGACCAACCCGCCGTCCCTGCACCAATTCAATGCCAATGTGCCACCTTCCCTCGAGCAGATTGTCATGAAGGCATTGGAGAAAGAGCCGGAAGATCGTTTTCTTTCTGCTGCCGAAATGCAACAGGCGTTGCGTTACTGCGCAAAAGAATTATTTGTGCGGACGAACCAGGCGACACCAGCGCCCCAATTCGTACCACGCAATTTTCCGCCCAGCGGTGGGTCGCCGTCAGGCTATCCGCAAGGGGCACCCTTACCATGACCAGGCACGGGAACGATCTTATTCAAATAGACATTTTAATGAGGAATATTACCTATGGAACGCACGAAGATTCAGACTTCTTCGGCTCCGGCAGCGATTGGTCCATACAGCCAGGCCATTGGTTGCGGAGAGCTTGTTTATACCTCCGGCCAGATCGCACTTGATCCGGCGAGTGGGGAACTTGTCGGTGACGATATTGAGGCTCAGACTCATCGCGTGCTGCAAAACCTGCAAGCCGTGCTAAGTAGTGCCGGAGCCTCACTCTCCAGCGTCATAAAAACTACGGTCTTTCTTACACACATGAGCGATTTCCAGGCCATGAATGCTATCTATGCCGGTTACTTCGAGGGTCTGGCTCCCGCCCGTTCAACGGTGGCCGTTGCCGAACTTCCTCGTAAGGCACGCGTTGAAATTGAGTGCATTGCTCTCGTCGAAAAGTAGGAGCACCCATCCTGGTTCGATGCGAGAAATGTAGTGATACCCACTCGCGAGAATCCTGTCTGGGGGACAGGAGCAATCAACTACGCGATTGCCTCAGGTGTCACCATCCCAATGCATGTATCGTATAACTGTAGAGTACCACTTACGAGTACCCACACGGGGATGGAGTCAATGCGGGCGACCACAAGGGTCGCCCCTACGACGCGGGAGTAAGAACATGAATGCACCAGCTATCTGGCGTACAACACTTGAACGATTGGAGACAGCGCCCATTGATGCCGTGTGTAAAGCATGGCTTCAATCTTCTCATCTGATGAATAACTCGACCATTGGAGCCGATGATATTGATGCTGCCTCCTTGCCTACTCAGGATGAAGTGCTCTATTTCACGCTCTCTGTACCCAGCAACCTGGCTCGCGATGTGATTATTACTCGCTGGCGGCGCTCCATTGAAGACGTATTGGCGGATGTCACGGGCCAGCCGGTTGTTATCGCTATTACTCATGGCCTCGATGAAACGCCATCGCCATCTACACGAGAATTTCCCAATAGCAGGAGCGTAAGCAATCGCTTTTCTACGTCAATGCAGCATCAAACGGATGATTACGCGTATTACGATTTCCCTACACCGGGGCACGAGAGAAATGATAGGATACCTCACAGAGGCGCTTCATCCGCCGGAGGCGGGGCTTCCATGGGAAGCTCCGCCGAGGGCTCCTACGTATATGACCTGCAAGACCTGGGGCACGAGAGAAATGATATGCGCTTCTCAGGCTCCGCCGAGGGACGCAGTCAATCTGGCCTCTACAGTGAAATGGATGATGCCGATCACCTGAGCGAGGAATGGGATAATGAGCAGCGAGCCAACATCTTGATGCATAATCGGCTCAATCCCCGTTATACTTTCGATGCCTTTATCGTGGGCAACAGCAACCGGCTGGCCCATGCCGCTTCTCTCGCCGTAGCCGAAGCTCCGGGCGAGTCATATAATCCTTTGTTCCTCTACGGGGGGGTTGGACTGGGCAAGACCCATCTACTGCACGCCATTGGCCACCAGGGTGTCCATACAGGACTTGCCGTACTTTATGTCTCATCCGAACAATTTACCAATGAAATCATCAATGCTATTCGCTACCGTACCACCGAAGAGTTTCGCGCTAAATACCGCTCCGTCGATATCCTGCTGGTTGATGATATTCAATTTATTGCCGGTAAAGAGTCAACGGAGGAAGAGTTCTTTCATACCTTCAACAGCCTGTATGAGATGAGCAAACAAATCGTGATCTGTAGTGATCGACCTCCCAAGGCCATCATCAGCCTGGAAGAGCGCCTGCGTTCGCGTTTTGAATGGGGACTGATAGCAGATATCCAGCCGCCCGATCTTGAGACGCGCATGGCAATTCTGCGCGTCAAGGCCGATCTTTTACACTATCGCGTGCCCGATGACATCATTGCCTATATTGCCGGGCGCGTGCAAACGAATATCCGCGAGTTGGAGGGCTGCCTGAATCGTCTGATGGCCTACCAGCAACTGCATCATACTGAACTGACAATGGATGTAGCGCGTGCCGCTATGTCATCCCTGGGAAACGATAGCAGGGAATCACGCCTGACCAGTAAGCAAATTGCCCAGGCCGTAGCGGAGTACTATCATATTTCGCTCGAAGCCATGTGCGGCAAACAGCGCGACAAGCACATCGTGATGCCGCGCCAGATTGCGATGTACCTCATACGCCAGGAAACGCAGGCCTCCTTGCTAGAAATCGGACAACTCTTCGGAGGCCGGGATCACAGCACCGTGCTGCATGCCTGCGAGAAAATTGATCGCGCCTTGAATATTCATCCTACCTTGCGTCGCGAGATCGTCGCCATACGTGAACAATTACTGCGGGAATAAGGAATCTTGCTCCCCTTTCACAGGAGGAGAGAAATGATAGACCGGGAAACATATGTTACCATACACCACCTACCTGATAGACCTGGACGGAGTAATATACCGGGGCAACGAGTTGCTACCGGGTGCCAAAGCATTTGTACATTGGCTCGATGCCAATCATAAGAAATACCTCTTCTTGACCAATAACTCGTTCGCAACGGGTGCGCAGATACTGGCAAAGCTCCAACGCCTGGGAATTGCCACGGATAATGCTCATTTGCTGACCGCAGGACAGGCGGCCGTACAATATATTGCCCGCCGTTTCCCCGGTGGTACTGTCTATGTCGTTGGCGAGAAACCCCTTATGCAGCTCGTCGAGGCGCAAGGCCTGACTGTGGCAAGCCCGGAGGCACAGCAGGCAGATGCCATACTCGTCGGCCTCGACCGTGGCTTCGATTATGAGAAAATGACTCACGCCGCCAACGCCGTACGTGCGGGCGCGTTATTTGTCACCATCAACCGCGATCCCGTGCTGCCTATCGCGGGAGGATTCATCCCTGGCTGTGGTGCCCTGGCAGCGGCTATCGAAGTGAGCAGCGGCGTATCTCCAGAAGTGGTGGGCAAACCTGAACCCAGGTTGCTCGAGGAAGCCATGCGCTTGCTGGGAAGCCCACCCGCAGAAACGGTAATGATCGGCGATACCCTGTCCGTCGATATCCTGGCCGGGCACAACGCGGGAACCCATACCATACTGGTCTTATCGGGCAGCAGTTCGCGGAAAGACCTGGAAAGGTCTTCGCTCAAACCAGATCATGTTTATGAAGATTTAGCGGATATGCTGGAAAAAGAAACATCTGATTCGGCTAAGTGATGGCAGGGTGATTTAAAGCTTCTAGAACAGGGAACAGGAGAGTCATTCCTGAGCCCCATTTTGTGTCAAAGGACCATATTCCGGCTTGTAGTGCTGCTGGACCTGTGTTATCATAGAAGTGGCAAGAGATTTTTCCACTGTATACGTGCGAAGGAAGGAAAGCCAGTATTTTAGAAAAAACGGTGATGGACGCGGCGCTAATAGGGGTAAGCGACCTGGAGGAGCGAGACACACAAGGAGTAGCTATGTTCGAGCAAGCCAGCGATAAAACGATTTCCTACTACTATGATAGCCATCCCACCGAGGAGGACCTGATGGGGGAATCAACCCTGCATCACGTGTTGATCCATTACCTCGAGGAGGTAGTCAAGTGGCTCTTTCACCACCAGACATGTTCCGTCCAAGCGAATCTGAACTTCTATGTCACCGATGATGAAGATGAATATCCAATTGTCCCTGATGTGGCCGTCATCAAGGGGGTCCCTTTCAGGCATGAGTTGAGCTGGCGCATCGGGGTCACCGGACCTGCTCCCCAGGTCGTCTTTGAGTTGGCCTCGGATAAGACCTGGAAGCGCGACCTGGAAGAGAAACCAAACGTATATGCCCAGATTGGCGTACAGGAATACTACGCCTTTGATCCTTACGAACCGCCCTTGCCCTTGAGCCGTCGCAAGGGTCGGCGTCTCTTTGGCTGGCACCTTGATGCGGATACCGGGCTGATGCGCCAGGTGCCTCCGCAATTGGATGGCAGTTTGTGGAGTCCACAGCTCAACAGTTGGCTGAGGCCTGATGGCATGTATCTCCGCCTCTATGACCGTTCCGGTCGCAGACGACTGACCAAAGGTGAGGTGGATGAGGCGAAAGCAGAACGGGAAGCTCTGGCTCGTCAAGCCGCGACGGAGCGGGCCGAAGGAGAGGCTCTGGCACGTAAAATGGAGGCTGAGCGCGCTGAAGCTGCTATCCGGCAAATGCAAGCCGAAGCCGAGCGGGCCGAACGCGAAGCGCTTCGTGCCCAGGCTTTGGCTGAGAAGCTGCGAGCGCTGGGTATCGATCCTGATCAGCCACTATAAAGCATGGCCTAAATGGCAAGGGATATCTCAGCAGATCAGGCCAACCTCAACTTTTACATTGGCTGGGCTAATGAATATTCCGCTTGACATCTTGTTGCATACCTTATAGACTATAAACAGCAAACAAAATCAAAAATAGAAGTGACGATGAGCAGGAGGAGTAGGCATATATACTCTGCAAGAGAGGGAAGATCACGTAGGCTGCAAATCTTCCTCGGAGCAATACGCCGAAGGTCGCCTGGGAGTCTGAAGCCGGGACGCGTTCAAACCGAACCGGGTTTCACGGGTGTACCCGTTACAGTGCCATACAAGGATCAAATTTTCAATTGATCGAAACAAGGTGGTACCACGAGTAATTTCAGCCCTTTCTCGTCCTTGACGAGGGAAGGGCTTTTTATATGTATCTAAACCTGATCAATGTAATCGAACCTTTACATTGTATTCTTCGGCACCTATCCGACCTATCCGTCTTGCCAACGCTGCTCGCGCAGCTAGTGCTTCGCACTCAGGCAAGACGAAAGGAGAAGGAGTGAGAATGATCGAACAAGAGAAAGAACTAATTGCATCTTTACCAAAAACATATGAGCCGCAAGCAGTAGAAGGCAAATGGTATCGTTTCTGGGAAGAGGGCGGCTACTTCAAGCCACGTCCCGATGCCACCGGCAAAACGTTCGTCATCAGCATGCCACCGCCCAATGTTACCGGTGCCCTGCACCTTGGTCATGCCATCACCGCAACTATCGAAGACATCCTTATCCGCTATCATCGTATGAAAGGAGACGATACACTCTGGGTACCGGGCGAAGACCATGCCGGCATTGCCACGCAGGTGGTGGTCGAGCGACTGCTTGCTTCAGAAGGAACAGACCGGCATAAAATTGGCCGCGAAGCATTTATCGAGCGAGTGTGGCAATGGGTACACAAGTATAAGAGCCGCATTCAGGACCAGCATCGCCGCCTGGGAGCCTCGTGCGACTGGTCACGTGAGCGTTTCACGCTGGACGAGGGATTGTCAAAGGCAGTGCGCGAAGTGTTTGTGCGCCTCTACGAGGAAGGACTCGTTTATCGCGGAGAACGCATCATCAACTGGTGTCCTCATGATATGAGCGCGCTTTCCGACCTGGAAGTCAATCACGTCGATACGCCGGGAACGCTGACCTATGTGCGTTATCCGCTCAAGCCGGAACCCGGGCACGAGAACGAGCCAACCGAGTACATCAGTGTCGCCACCACGCGCCCGGAAACCATCCTGGGTGATACCGCTGTGGCCGTCAATCCCAAAGACCCGCGCTACACAGCAATCATCGGTCGGATCGCCATTCTACCCGTCATTGGCCGTGAGATTCCTATTGTAGCCGACGAGGCCGTTGATGCCAGCTTTGGCACAGGCGCGGTGAAAGTCACGCCTGCCCATGATCCCACCGACTTCGAGATCGGCATCCGCCACAATCTCCCGCGTGTACAGGTGATTGGCTTCGACGCGAAGATGACCGAAGAAGCTGGCCCTTATGCCGGTCAGGACCGCTACGAAGCGC
>WNFT01003083.1_pt1 | contig 15183 bp, 12 predicted proteins | sample 5400191 | NCBI WGS metagenome assembly WNFT01 (sample SAMN13153359, study PRJNA577476) | soil metagenome | isolation source: 80 cm saprolite under Madrone tree | place: USA:California | collected 2016-06-14 | reverse complement strand
GTCGCCGAGACGTTGGAAATCGCGCGTCAGGCCGCGAGCCTCGTCATGGTCCGTTATGAGGAGCAGCTGCATGACGTCGAGCTCCGTGCAGAGCGCGCAGATCTGTACAAGCCGGATAAGGTCAATCCCAGCTACGAGACCGACACGGTCAGCGGCGATGTCGAGGCCGCACTCGCACAAGCTTCCATCTCGCTCGACCACACCTATACGACGCCGGCCTACCACAACAATCCGCTCGAACCGCATGCGACGATCGCGACGTGGAGCGGTGACGGCGTCACCCTGTACGACGCGAACCAGGGACCGCACCGGATTCAGGACGATGTCGCCAGGGCATTTGCGCTCCCACCCGAGCGCGTGCGCATTATCTCGCCGTATGTCGGCGGTGCATTCGGGTCCAAGGCCTACACCCACCCACACGTGATTCTCGCGGTGATGGCGGCGATGGTTTCGGGGCGACCTGTGAAGTTGGCTCTCACCCGACAGCAGATGTTCGCGCTGGTCGGCTATCGCACGCCGACGATCCAACGCATTCGTCTGGGTGCCGGCAACAACGGTCGCCTCACCGCGATTGCGCACGATGTCGTCGAGCAGACCTCGACCATCCACGAGTTCGCAGAGCAGACGGCCCTTGCGACGCGCATGATGTATGCAGCACCGAATCGCCGTACCACGCACCGACTTGCGCGGCTCGATGTGCCGACGCCGACGATCATGCGCGCCCCTGGCGAGTGTCCAGGGATGTTCGCGCTTGAGTCAGCCATGGACGAGATGGCGATCGCGTGTGGGCTCGATCCGATCGAGTTTCGCACGCGGAACGAACCGCGACCCGAGACCCAGGATGCGTTCTGAGGGCCGGTGGCGCATCGGGACCGGCGTCGCCGCCTCGACGTATCCGGCACGTCGAAGAGCATCGGCTGCACTCGTGCGCGTCAATCGAGAGGGGCATTACAATGTGCTCATCGATGCCTCCGATATCGGTACTGGAGCCTGGACGGTGCTCACCCAGATCGCAGCGGACGCGCTCGAGACCTCGCTGGAGCGCGTGCATCTCGAGATTGGCGACACATTGCTGCCGCGTGCACAGATCGCCGGAGGCTCGATGGGAACCACGTCATGGGGATCAGCAATCGTCGAGGCAGCTCGCAACCTCCGCGCGCGTCTCCACGACGAGTTTGGCGGCGTCGTTCCCGCCGAGGGGCTCGAAGCGATCGGCGAGGTTGGGGAGAATCCTGAAGCACAACGGTTCTCGATGCACGCCTACGGGGCGCAGTTCGCGGAGGTCCACGTCAACATCGACACCGGCGAGGTCCGCGTCCCGCGGCTGCTCGGCGTCTTCGCCGCCGGTCGCATCATCAACGCGAAAACGGCCCGTTCGCAGCTCCTCGGTGGGATGACGATGGGGCTGTCGATGGCGTTACACGAGGAGAGCATCCTGGATCCTCGCTTCGGCGACTACGTGAACCACGACTTCGCAGAGTACCACATCGCGACGAACGCCGATGTTGGCACGGTCGATGTGACCTGGATCAACGAGGATGATCCGCACCTCAACCCGATGGGTGCCAAGGGGATTGGCGAGGTCGGGATCGTGGGTACCGCCGCAGCCATCGCCAACGCCGTCTATCACGCGACCGGCGTCCGTATCCGCGACCTGCCGATCACGCTCGACAAGCTCCTGTCCTGAGACAGCGGCTCTTTGTCGCTGTTCTGCGATGCCGACGAACCTGGTGTGTGCGCCAGCATCGCAGAACGACTGCGAGAGAAGGCTACGTGATCCAATGCCCCGTCACATACTGGGTGAGCAATAAGAAAAGCAAGGAACCCGACGCAATCACATAGATCAGATTGATCCTGGAGGATTTGTCGATCCGTGCCAGCACGATGAAAGCTGGAAATATCTCTAGCATATAGCGTGGAAACGATTGTAGGGGGAACGAGAAATCGCGCACAGGATAGAGTTGCAGGCCAACGTAGAGTGCGACGCCATAGACAGCATAGGTCCAGTAGGGGCGGAGCTTGCCTCCGCCCTGGCGGCTCCCCGTAGGGGCGGAGCTTGCCTCCGCCCTGGCACTTTCCACCCTGGCACTTCCCACCCTGGCGGTTCCCGCTCCGATGCCTCCCACCCTGGCACTTCCCGCCCCTACGGAGAACCGCCAGGGACCGGCAATGCTGAGGACGATCAGTACGCCGATGAAGAGAACCTGTCCTACGTCCAGGATGTTGCGCAGTGCGCTGAAGCTGAGGAAACCTGGACTGTGCGCGATGACCTCGAGCGTACGGATGATGCCCCAGGTGGGATCGTGCAGGTCACGGTTCCAATACAGTCCTTCAGCTTTTGAGAAAGGGAAGAGAATGTGGAAGCGGAGATAACAATAAACCACAAAGATACCGAGCCCCGCCACGATGAGTCCACCCGCGAACAGATCAAGCTGGAGGAGTGAGCGTACGAGTCGTTCGATGCCGTTGCCCGTACTGAGCCACACATCCTTGAAGTCGCCACGCTGGCGCAGGTACTCACAGTAGAAAGGGATGAGGAGGAACAGTCCTGCCTGACGTGTGAGGGATGCCAGTAAGCCGAGCAGACCGGCAGTCCACCAGTGGCCGCGCCGCATGTTGTAGAAGCTGAGCAAGGCGAGGAAGAGGAAAAGCGACTCGGTGTACGCTGCGGCCAGGAAAAAGGCGGTGGGAAAGACGGAGAGGTAGAACACTGTGCGGTACGCATGCTCGGCATCGAAATCTTCCTCGACGAGGCGATAAAGGACAGTGAGCATGGCCAGGCCTGCAATGTTGGAGATGATGAGGCCTGCGAAGAGCGGGTCATGCGTAACGAGCATCAAACATCGTTGCAGCAAGGGGTAGAAGGGGAAGAAGACCGTTTTCCACCACTGCTCGTAACCACGGAGAGCGATGGCATCGTATTGATTGGCGTCCCAGTGGGACCAGGAATGCAACCACCTATCGATGTCCAGGTTCTCGGATGAGAAATCTTTGAGGATGAATAAGACGGCAAAACAGGTGATGAAGAAAAATGCCAGGTGCACAGCTAGATAGATGGGTAAGATGTTTTTGAGTGCCCTGTACCAGGGCATCCAGAACGATGTGATGCGTTTTGCTGGCGAGGGTCGTCTTTCGCTTGCAGGAATAGTGCGATCGCCTCGCACGACGGCAATTTTTGCCGTCACCTCCTCACCGGGGGCTACGGGGATATCATCGGGCTGTGTCGTGACGGGTACAGCGTGTTTTGGCGTGCGTGAAAATTCCATACTGGCTCCTGGCGGGGTGTGTTACAACACCCAGCGACCGATTAAAAACTGAGAGAGCAGGAAGAAGAGGGTAGCACCTGAGACCATAAGATAGCTCATATGCAGTGTGCGGTTCTTGCCCAGGCTGGCCAGGATGATGAAGGCCGGGAAGACTTCGAGCAAATAGCGAGCGACCGAGAGCAAAGGGAAGATGCCGATGGTTGGGTAGAGTTGAAAAAAGAGATAGAGCGCAGCAGCATAGAGGCTATAGGCCCACAGGTTGCGAGGGAGTTTCCAGGGGCCAACGAAACTCAGTATGATGAGTGCGAGTGCGAACAGGTCTGGCACCAGGTCGAGGAGATTGTGAATGGCCTGGAAGCTGAGCAGACCGCTGCTGTGGGTGATGAGTCTGAGCGAGAGGACCATGCCCTCGCCGGGGATGTGCATTCTGGGGTGCCAGTAGGCCTGGGCGTGCAAGGAAGCAAACAGGTCGTGAAATTGAAAATAGCAGTAGATGGCGAAGGCTGCGATGCCAGCGGGCATACCCAGACTGGCGATGACGTCGAGACGAATGGCTTTGAGGTTGAAACGATGCTGATACAGGTACTCGTAACAGAAAGGTACCAGTAATAAGATGCCTGCTGAGCGTGTCAAACTCGCCAAGAAACCGAACAGTCCGGCAAGCCACCAGTTGCCATGGCGCATATAGTAAAAGCTGAACAATGCAAGACAGATGAAGAGGGACTCATTATAAGCGGCAGCCAGGAAGAACGCGGTGGGGAAGACGGAGAGATAGAGGACGGTACGTGATGCTCGTTCTGCATCAAAGTCTTCCTCGACGAGGCGATAGAGCACCACCAGCATGAGCAGCCCTGCTACGTCTGAAATGAGCAGGCCTGCTGTGAAGGGATTACGGGTAATCACCATCAGGCATCGCTCAAGTAAGGGATAGAGCGGGAAGAAGGCCGTTTGGTGTGGTACGACGTAGCCATGTACGGCAACTACCAGGAAGTTGCCCGTGTCCCAGTGATGCCATGATTGCCATAGGGTGTAGAGGTCCATGGATTGCGGCGAGAAATCTTTGAGCACAAACAAGACCGAAAGAAAGCTCGTCACGAAGAATGCCAGGTGTACGGCAATATAGACGGGTAAAATGCCCTTGAGCGCCTCATACCACTTCACCCACGAGGGATTGCTGGCGATGGAGGCCATGGAAGCGGTGATACCGTGTTTGCCAGGTTGTTCAGAATCGTCGGCGAAAATGGTAGGTGTAGGTTGCGTCGGCGCATTGATCCTGGCAATTTTATCGGTCGGTGTATTGAAACTATCCTCATAGAGGGATACAGACTGACTATTGTGCATAGGATCGGCGGGTAAGTCCATGGATGCCCCAATCTCTTTAGCTAGATATTTGTGTCTTCACAGATGAAACGCTTGCGCTACAGGAAGGTAACGGGATAGCGACATTTTCTCATGCCTGTTACAACTACAGCACGGAGTACGTTCTCTCTTAAGGGGATTGCTTGGCTCTCCCGAGCAGTTATTTCGTCGTAGGAGTTAGTTTTGGCAAATGAAGTTCAAACCGTAGTTGAGGTACGACCCAGTGTACAACGTGTTGCTCCCCGTCCGCTACAATCCTGGCGTGCCTCTCTCTGGCAGATCATCCGTTTTGGTATCGTAGGGACGCTTAACACCATTATCGACCTATTGGCACTGAATATCCTGCTGTGGCGTTTCCCAACTCATAGCGCCAATCTCTTACTGTTCTACAATTCTATTGCTTACACGTTGGGTGCGCTAAACAGTTTCGGTTTGAACAAGTACTGGACGTTTAGGCGTAGGCAGACCATAACCGGTGGGGAAGTTGTGCGCTTTGCCATTGTGAATGTTGGTGGTATCCTTTGTAATGATAGCATTATCTGGATCGTAGCCGGGATGCTTCACCCATTGATAGCAAGCAATCTGCTCTGGGCGAATGCCTCGAAGTTGACGGCGATCGCCGGAACGATGATGATATCCTATTTAGGGATGTGGCTCTGGGTCTTCGCCAGTAAACCGCATGAACACGAGCCATATGATATTGAGCAAGTGCGAACAGAGATGAGAGAACGACGGTTGCTCACCAGGGATAGTCTCTCGGTGATTTTGCCAGCCCATAATGAGGAGGCCGTGATTGCTCAAACGGTGCAAACGGTTGTTGATACGCTGGCGGCCTGGGTGGAAGATTTCGAGGTGATTGTCGTCAATGATGGCAGCAAAGATGCTACAAGAGCTCTTGTGGAGGCTATTGCTGCTGACGATCCACGTGTACAGCTGGTCAACCATGCTATCAACCAGGGCTATGGCGCTGCGCTGGTGAGTGGTTTCGAGTCGGTGACTAAAGACCTGGCATTTTTCATGGACTCCGATGGACAATTTGATATTCGTGATCTTGAGCGCTTTTTCCCCTTCATCGGTGAATACGATGCTGTACTGGGGTATCGGATTGATCGCCAGGACACCTGGATGCGTAAACTCAATGCGTGGGGCTGGAAGCTGCTGGTGAGTACGGTTTTTGGCCTGCGTGTGCGTGATGTGGATTGTGCTTTTAAGTTGTATCGCGCCGACTTCTTTCGTGAACATCACTTAGAGACACGCGGGGCGATGATTAACGCGGAGATTTTGTATAAGTTTACCCGTGCGGGGTATACATACACACAGCTTGGCGTGCGGCATTTGCCACGGCGCGGCGGGCGAGCAACAGGTGCTAAACCGGCTGTGATTGCGCGTGCCTTCCGCGAGTTGTTTGTGTATGCGTGGAAATGGCACGCTGAGGAGCGGAAGATGGTATAATGGGGACCAAAAAGTCCTCTTGTGAGAGTGCCAGGGAAACATAGCATGTCCGATACTTTTGCAGAACTCTATACGCCGCTACTCAAAGACGTTTTCACTGCTCAGGCACGCAAAGAAATAGATCAGGGCTCTGATGGTCTGGCATGTGCACGTAGCTATGCTGAACGCGGCAAACCAGAATTCGTGCTGGCCTATCTGCTGCTGATAGATCAGCCTGAAGAAGTGAAACGCGAACTGTTGGCGCATGCTTACGAGCAGCGTGCAATGCTGTCGGAGGATAAGGCTGAGGAGCTTGATAGGAGGTTCCATCGACCTTTCCCGTTGATCAAGTTGGAGGCTCAGAAGGATCGTATGGCTGCTCGCCAGGTGCGGCAGGGAAAGCGTGTGCGCACGAGCACGACTAAAGTACCTCCGGTGAGTTGAGAAAAACTTTCGCCCATCTGTATAATGGTACTCAGAAGCCGACAATGAGGACCATCATAGTGACACTATGAACCACGTCCTTTGCAAACACATAAACCAACGAGGTGTTCTCTAAGGGATGAACTACAGGAATCGAACGATAGAGGCATGTAGAAGTGCCTGGTTACCAGCTTGCGTACTCCTTGTTCCTCTGGTCCTTTTTGGGCTGACAGGAAGGGTGTACACTGCCAGGCATCTACCGATGACATCCCCCAGAACTATCGGATTCGTAACTCGCTCCGGGACACGCTTGATGCTTAATGGGCAGCCTTTTCGTTTCGCTGGGGCCAATATGCACTGGCTGGCATTGGATGATTCTATCAACTATCCCTCCCGGTTTCGCGTCAACGATGCTCTCGATGCCGCGAAGGAACTGGGACTGACAGTCATCCGTTCGCATAATTTAGGAATCTCTACCGGATGCGCAAATTGCATTGAACCTTCTCTCGGTGTTTTCAGTGAAACCGCATTAGAGCATGTCGATTATGTCATCAAAGCAGCCGGTGACCATGGTTTGCGGTTAATTATTCCCTTGACGGATAACTGGCACTACTCGGCCGGAGGAAAGCACAACTTTACGGACTGGCGAGGCATCTCCGACGAGAATCAGTTCTATCATAATCCACAGGTCATTCATGATTTCGAAACCTATATCAGCACCCTGCTCAACCGGGTGAATATCTATACAGGTCTTCCCTATAAAAATGACCCGACTATTCTTGCATGGGAGACTGGTAATGAGCTACAACCGCCAACAAGTTGGACACAAACCATCTCTACTTATATAAAAAGTATCGATAGGTACCATCTCGTCATAGATGGACGGGCTGGCATAGATCCCAATGCTGGTCTTTTGACACATGTGGATATTCTCTCCAACCACTACTACCCCAAAAATATAGCGAGAATGAACGCTGATGCGCGTGCTGCAAAGAATGCAGGCAAGGCCTTTATCGTCGGTGAATTTGACTGGAACGATGCCAATGGTGGAGATGCGCTTGACAGCTTCCTCGCCAGTGTGCAGGCCAATCCAAATGTAGCCGGAGATGCCTTCTGGGAACTGTGGTCGCACAACGATCAGTATGGCTACGTCAGTGGCGACAAATATACCCTGCACTATCCAGGTGATACTCCTGCCATGCGCAGGAGCGTGCAACTCTTGCGTTTGTATGCCTACAGGATGAGAAATCAACCGGTTCCACTTATCCGCGCCTGAAAAACTCCACAGTAGCCCTCATGCCCTCTTGCAGGCTCACCTGCGTTTTCCATCCGAGGAGCCGCTCGGCCTTGCTGCAGTCGAAATAGGAGAGGTAAATATCGCCGGGACGTTTGGGGGCATGCACAATCTCTACACGATAGCCAACCATCTGCGCCAGCGCATCATAAAGCGCGTTAACCGAGGTACCCTGGCCTGTGCCGATACAGAAGATAGCATCATCTCCCTGATCGAGCGCCAGCAGATTCGCACGTGCTACATCGCCCACGTAGACGTAGTCTTTCTGTTGTTCGCCGTCCCAGTCGATACGCACTGCTTCGTGGGCGAGAAAGTGCTTAGTAAAGATGGCGATCACGCCTGCCTCGCCATTGGGATCCTGGCGCGGGCCATAGACGTTGCCGTAGCGCAGTGCCGTGTAGTGCAGACCGTTAGCCTCGCACCAATAGCGCAAATAGTGCTCCGCCACCATCTTGGTGATGCCATAGGGTGATTCAGGCCATTGTAGCGTCTCTTCGTCCATCGGTAGATGTGCAGGGGTGCCATACGTCGCCCCTGATGAAGCAAAGATGATCTTGCGGGCTCCAACGCGCGTGCAATTGCCCAAGACGTTGAGCAGGCCGAGCACATTGACACGGGCATCAAGCTGGGGGTCCTTCATTGAGATGGGGACCGCGGCCTGCGCCGCCTGGTGATTGACTACCTCTGGCTCTACCTCATTGAAGATGCGCTGCAGGCCTGTTTCGTCGGTGATATCTGCAAGATAAAAATGTGCTTTGGGGTTGATATTGTCCTTTTTGCCACCGCCGCCCTCCCACAGGTTGTCCACAATGGCAACATCGTGCCCGGCTGTGATGTATTGATCGACGATGTGCGAACCGATGAAACCAGCGCCGCCTGTCACTAAAATTCTCATGAGGGACCGAGCCTTTCGTTGTCTAGATCTAGCAAGTCTTCTACTCTTCAGGTGCCTGACTCCTCGCCGCCTACGGCGGCTCGCACAGTTTTTATGCAGCGGGCATTGCCGCCGCAGGCGGCAATGCCCGCTGCATAAAAACTCTTGTGAGAACTGTCGCAGACAGTGAGAAGTTCTGAAGAGTTACCTTCATTATACCCCGAGATTCCGTCTCAACAAATTAACTGTTGTAGCGCGGTCTCCAGGACATGCGGGTGCGTTAAGACAGGGAAAATATGCAGGCCCGTCTCCTGGTGCAGGCGATCGAGGGTAGAGTGATCTCGTGGATTGAGCATAGCAACGGTGAGCATGTTGCGCTCACGACCAAGCGGATAACAATGGAGTTCCTGTGCCAGCTTGGGGTTGACGAGCTGCTGTACCTGCTCTGGAAGTTTCCTGGGCAAAAGGAAAAGATAGGGAACGCCAAGTTTGCGTGCCAGGCCAGGCAGGTCTTCACTAGGGGCTTCTTGTTCGGACGAACTGCCCTGTTGAACAGCGCGAGAGCGTTCCGGAACGCCCTCACGGCTCGCCGCTCTCCGGCGCGTGGGCCGTGAGGGTTGCCAGTCAAAACGCAGGGCGACATCGCTGGCAGCTTCTATGAACCCGTCGATATCGATGCACGGCACGGGATAGGCACTATAGCCTATGGTGAAAGTGCAGGGACATAGCACAAGCGGGTCAGCATCGGTGAAGTTGTTCATGCGCCAGAGCAACGCCTCCCACAAGCGGTTCTGTACGATTTGTCCCCCTTGCAGATCGGCTCCCGGCAAGAGAAAATAGAGGGTAGAGCCGACGAGAAAGACCCGGTCGGTTTTACGTACCAGTGGGCGCAGCCTCTCCAGAAGGTAGCAGGCTAACTGTTCTCCAGCTAGACCTTCCGTAGAGGATACACGCTCCTGGCTCCTTCTACCAGCTCGCGTTGATCGCTTCGACGTAGAAGACCCAGGCTTCGCCTCTTCCTGACCGTCGATGCATGCTCCACTAGCGAAGTGTAGCACGATCGCCACCAATGCAACCTGTTCAATGTAGGTTGAGGTGATATACATGGCTGCTGCTGCGACAGGTTCTATCGTCTCTACTATTTCATATGTACTTTGTGGCATCTTAGCACGATAATCTGGATCATGGTTCATTCGCCGCTTCTCCTAAGCTAATGTGATGTTACCAAGCATTGTAAACAAGAAAGGTTAGGAAAAAAGCAGCAATGCGGTTGTATTTTTGTTAAGACGGGGCAATTACGGTTAAGATTAACATAGTACCTGAAGGGAGATGGCTCAGCCTCGTAATGTCAGGTCTTCCACGAGCGCGTCCAGGAGTTCCAGGGCTGCATCCATTTGCACCAACAACTGATCCGATTGCTGTATCAGATCAAACAGCAGTGTCGCAGTCGCTTCATCATTGCCTGCTGAGATAGTACGAGCAGCGGGCAAGATATCAGTAAAAATGCTCTTAGCACCGTGCACAAGCGTGGCAAAGGCAGCATTCAGTTGTGGTCCTGCAACACCCGTGGGGTAGCTCTGCTGCCAGTTTCTGATGTGCCACAAGAGCGCATTGCAGGCAGCATCCCATTGCTCCTGAGCGAGCGTCTGTATAGGTGCATGTGGAGGGTGTAAAACATCCTGCCAATCTTTTGCCTGGTAGGAACTCCTCATGTCAAGCGTGCCAAGCACAGACTCGATGGCATCACTGAGAAGATAGCAGATGGCTTCCAGACGATTCAGCGTCCGGCTGATGGTTTGCAGTTGGGTCCAAATAAGCTGATGGGAGAGGAGTGTTTCGCCATTGCGTGGTCTCCCCTCTCTGCCTGCGACCGCCGGAGTTGTGCAGGCTACCAGGTCGGGTAATGCCTTGCGGTACAGAAAGTCAACGTGCCGAAACAGGTGTTGCAGACTAAAGCTGAGCGCTTCCATGTCGTCGCCGTGTGCACGATTGTTGAGACAGGCCATGAGTTGTGCCAAAATAATAGCTGTCGGTTCTTGCTTCTTCATCCATATTTCCCTAGAATCATTGCCCCTACAATCATTGTACTGCCACCCCATAGCAAGGAAACAGTGATATACTATCAGTAGCATAACAGAAAGGCGTCAGAGCGATGGCAGTACCTTCATTTCCCATTGATCCTGCCGATATGCAGCTATTCCGCTCAATCGATCCAGGTGGAGCCATGGCACGAGAATGTTGGAGCGATTACAGCAAAAAAATGAACCGCACCCGCTATATGCAAATAAATTGACATTCCAGCTACAAACTGCTATACTATCTCCCGTATACAAGAGGTAACGAATAGTTCCTAAATCATAGACAGCTATGACATGGAGCTACCAGCGGGCTGAGTCATCAGCAGCAGTTCAGTGAGTCATCACACCTTCAGATGTTGTTCCAGTCTGAGGCTCTGTGGATGCACATTAAGGGTACCCGAAAGGCGAAGGTGTGTGCAGCATGACAAGCTCTTTGAACACCCGCGAGGAGCATCTTACACCCGGCATCGGGTGGGCTTATCGCCACAAGTTTAGCCGTTCTTGTTGCAAAAACGGTTCCCGCGTCGCGGGGAAGAAATGGGAATATTCGTCAATGGGTGTCTATGAGTCCTAGGAATGTTTATGATACCTCCTCAGCGGTCCCGTTAGAGTTCTACACTCGTATCGTCAATACATGTGCAGTAACATCCCGAAAGCAGCGGTTCTGGTCAATTGCTACCATCATTTTGCGGCAAGCACTTGGGCAACTTGATCCTAACCGCTTTGGCATGTGCTAGTGGGTTTTTAGAAGATGACCATGCAACCATATGACCTGAATATCGCAACGCGCAGCACGGCACCACCATCGAATGGCATGCCCATTGATATGCAAGAAGCTGCCCGTGCAGCCGAACGTGCACGCCTGCGACAAGGCATCATGCATGTCCGTATTCGCCACTTCTACTGTACGCTGGAGGAGATGTTCGATCCTTCTCTGCGCGGACAATGTTTCGTGGTGGGCACAGGCACCGGTCGCCCCAATGAACCGGGCCGTGTGATCGACGCTTCTCCTGCAGCTGAGCGCCTGGGTGTCAGCCCGGGTATGCCCCTGCGCCGCGCACACCGCTTAGCCCCACGCACACGCTTCCTACCGGCTTCCTATGATCGCTATCAGCCGATCCTGCAACGCTTACGTGAGCGTTATCGCGCCTATTCACGTATCATCGAATCGATTCCCATCGCCGACACCTTTATCGACTTGCGGGGCTGCGAGTTGCCTTTCGACTCGCCGGTTGCGCTGGCTGAGCGTTTGTGTACTGAGATCGCAGAGATGGGTCTGACTGCCCTCATCGGGATTGCTAACGGTAAGGCCATCGCTGAGTTGGCGGCTCTCTTGAGCCGCAAGGATGGTCGCCAGGGGGTACTCTACGTTCCGCCGGGGCGCGAAGTGTCGTTTGTGCAAACGCTTCCATTGTCTCTGCTGCTGAAGTTGCGCGCGGCTGGCGCAGGGGTTCCTGGCACGTTACCAGAACTGGGTGAGCAACAGGATGGCTACGGCTCACCAGAGGTGGAAGGCAAGAGCGAGCAAGTGGATTCGGTGGCCGTGGCCGAGTTGGTTGCTCATCTACGCGATTTTGGCATCACGACGTTTGCACAGGTCGCGACGTTGACGGAAGAAGGGCTGACACGCCGTTTAGGCCGGCTTGGTGGTTGGCTCTATCAAGTGGCTTGTGGTCAGGATGTCAGCCTCGTCGTGCCCGATGCCCCGCCGCTGAGCCAGAATGCGCGTGTCCGTTTTCATCACGCTGCCGATGCCGATGAGACCTGCGCCGCCATTCGCAGACTCGCCAACTACCTTAGTGAGCGCCTGCGGGAGCAACGGCTCAAGGGCAGGGTGATCGCGCTCATGCTCTGGCCCAGTCGCTTTGTACGGCGTGAAACACAGCAGCTCTTTATCGACGACCAGGGCGAAGAGGTCGCCGTCACCTCTGCCGAAGAGACCATTGGCGGCCCCATGACGCTCGCCCGTCACATCGATGAAGCCGATGTCATCGCCCATCACTGCCTCATGCTCTTTGCCCAATACCATCGTCCCGGCTATCGCTATCTGCAGGTGCAGGTGCGTATCGGCGATATCATTGCCGTCACGCAGGAGTATTATCCGCCACTCGCCCGCGCCCGCGGCAGCCGAGCAACACGGAAATTGTAGGGGCCCGATTGATCGCGCTCTACGGGTTGCGTATCCGCCTCAGGCTCTCGAGTTGGCGGGCGCCACGTGCCTCCAACTCGGCCTTCCACTCGTCCTTATAGCGACGCATGGTGTGAACAAGGGTATGCGCCACAGCCAGGTTCCGGTACCACTTGTGATTGGCAGGTACAATGTACCAGGGACTCTCCCTGGTGCTGCACAAGGAGAGCGCGTCGTCGTATGCTTCCTGGTAATCGTGCCAATACTTGCGATCGGTCCAGTCACTCGCAGAAAGCTTCCAGGCTTTGTCTTTATCCTGCTCGCGAGCAAGCAAACGACGTTCTTGCTCATCATAGCTGATGTGCAGGTAAAATTTGAGCATAATCGTCCCATTATTGGCCAGCAGCTTCTCAAAGTCATTGATTTCTTCATAACGCCGACTCCACACTTCCTTCGGCACCAGGTTGTGCACGCGAGCGACCAGCACGTCCTCATACTGTGAGCGATTGAAGATAGCCAGTATGCCCTTTGCCGGCGTGGCCTTATGGATGCGCCAGAGAAAATCGTGCGCCAGTTCCTCCTGAGTGGGAACCTTGAACGAATGCACCTCACAGCCTTGCGGGTTGACATGTGCCATCACATGACCAATGGTGCCATCTTTGCCACTTGTGTCCATGCCCTGTAGTACCACCAGCATGCTATGCTGTTGCGCTGCCGCCAGCAGCTCTTGCAACTCACTCAGTTCATCACTCAGGCTTTGTAATTCCTTCTCCGCCGAGTCACGCTGACTGTGCTTGTCTGTATCATCTGGGTCATAATCCTTCAGCCTGATCTTGCTGCCTTCCTCAACCTTCCATGCAAGTTCCATAATACCTTTCCTTTCACACTATCTTTTTTCTTGAGGCTCTTCTGTCATGAGAAACGTTATGCCTTGCTTGAACGTTACAAATAATGGTACATTGAGATATAGTAACTCTTCAGGACACCTCGCCGCCTGCGGCGGCTCGCTCATTCTTGTAGTGAGTGCGGGCTGTGCCGCCTGCGGCGGCACAGCCCGCACTCACTACAAGACATCTGCGAACTGCCGTAGAGTGCCGATTTATCGAGCACGTGCAGTGAGGAGTCTCGTGCGAAGGGACCTGAGTAGTTACTTATCTTTAAATCTGCTGGGGGATATATGTATGTTCTGGGCAGCAATCGCTAAGCGTCTTCCACGCTCAAAACGCCGCGTGCTCTCCTGGGCCCTTCTGCTCATGCTCTTATTTGGTATACTGGCTCCCGCTGGCATTGCCAGCGGCTATGGAGCCACTGCGTACCTGACATACAACGCATTGCGCAACCAGGCTCATAGTGCGCTACAGCACTTACTCAATGTCAAAACTATTTTCATTGGCATCAAAGCTCATCCTACAGGTTTCCTCGATGTCAACAAATTACATCTTGCCCAACGAGAGTTCACTGCCGCCCGTGAGGATTTTCAGCAAATGCGCGATACCCTCGACCATAGCGCCATTATCAAAACCGTTACAAGCTATATCCCGCAGTATATCCCCCAGATTGCTTCGGCGCGTGCTGCGAGCCAGATAGGTCTCGATGTGACTGATATTGGCCACGAGCTGGTTATGACCGCGCTGACGCTGGCCCCCGCATTCCGTGGCCCGCTGCTCACGGACACCCAACAGCCACTGGTCACACAGAGCATGCTCGATCTCCTGGCGACAACAATGGACACCATTTTACCACGCCTGAGCGACATTCAGACCGAGGCAGGCAAGATATCTCTGAACGCCTTACCCATCAGTCCGCAACAGCGTGACCAATTTCTGCAATTGATCGAGCTTGTCCCCCAGGCAAAAGCTGACTTGATGCAGGCGCGGCAACTCCTGGATGCCGCAGGCTGGATGCTCGGCGTTGATCAGCCACGTACATTTCTCGTACAGACCATGGACCGCGCAGAGCTGCGTCCAACCGGAGGTTTCACCGGCCAGTACGGCGAGCTACAGATCACAGGTGGTCGCATTGGAGCATTCTCACTCAGGGATATTTCACTGGTCGAGTATGTTGACAACAGTCCGAGCTACGGCCAACTGGCACCACCACAGTATCGTGCCTGGTGGCCTTTTGCCAACTGGGGCTTACGTGACTCCAATCTTTCCGCCGATTTCCCTACCTCAGCTGCGTTTGCTATCGCTCGCTACCGATATGAAGTTGGACACCAGGTCGACGGCGTCATACTCTTCACCCCCTTTTTAATCGAACACGTCTTGCAGATCATCGGCCCCGTGCAGGTTCCTGCTTATAACGAAACAATCACGGCCCAGAACCTTGAG
>WNFT01002706.1_pt1 | contig 15185 bp, 6 predicted proteins | sample 5400191 | NCBI WGS metagenome assembly WNFT01 (sample SAMN13153359, study PRJNA577476) | soil metagenome | isolation source: 80 cm saprolite under Madrone tree | place: USA:California | collected 2016-06-14 | reverse complement strand
AGTTCGCGCATCCGGCGATACTGCAAGTGCAGTCCGTGTTCCAGCTCCTCGAGCTTCGACTGGATCGATTGCTCCCAACGCGTGATCATCGTGCGTTTGGTCTCGAGCAGCCACTTCTCGCGTAGACGGGTCCATGCGGTGACGGCGTTGCAGAAAACTTCATATTCTTCGGCCACTCGCCGCCGGAGTTGCTCAATCTGCGCACAGCCGGGCTGTATCGCCAGTTGTCGTTCTGCCCGCCGGAATTGCATATCGAGCAGGGCGCGTTGAATCTTGAACCAGGGAGTGCGTTTCAAGTTCGTGGCAAGGCCGAGCCAGCGCATGGTCGTGATGAACCACTTCGACGGATCCCATTGCCACCACCGCACACCGTTGCGGTAATCATGCGCAAACATGTGATGAAAGTTGTGGTAGCCCTCGCCGTAGGTCAGCAGTGCCACGACGCCGTTGTCCCGCGCGGTGATGTCATCCGTGTAGGGCTGCGAGCCCCAGATATGCGCGAGCGAATTGATGAAAAACGTAACATGATGACTGATCACGAGGCGCAACACTCCGGCGAGCAGGAGCATGCCGAGAATATCGCCGTTGGCCCAGCCGAGCAGCAGCGGGAGGCCGACATTCATGGCCAGCGCCAGCGGCAGGTAATAGCGGTGCTGGTACCGCACCAGGGGATCGCGCTCCAAATCGCGCGCGGCGCTAAAATCCGGATCGCCACTCGAATAACTGCGCAGCATCCAGCCGATGTGCGAAAACCAAAATCCACGGCGTGCGCAGTACGGGTCGCGCTCCGGATCGTCGATATAGCGGTGATGGACCCGGTGGGTCGCGCCCCAAACGAGCGCGCTATTTTGGAGCGCCATGGCGCCAAATAGTAGGTACGCCACTTTGAGCGCCGGATGGGCTTGGTAGGTCGCGTGGGCAAATAGCCGATGGTAGCCGCATGTGATCGCCATGCCGTTGGCGCCGAGGAGCAGGGTGAACGAAACCCAGGCGGCCACATGATAGCCGTGCGTGAATCCGTACCACGGCACAGCGGTGACCGCTACGCCGAACGTAACCGCAAACATGAGGGTCGTGGTCCAGTTACGCGGCGCCGAATGCTCTTGAATTGCGGCCATAAAGCCCCCCGGTATTCAATAGCCACGAGCGATATTGAATCATGAAGACGTAGCTTTGTTTGTCCGCTAGCGCACACAGCGCGAGCAGAGCGTAGATAAATTCGTACGCCGAGACCGCAGCTGTTGATTGGCTGCGATATTGAGTTCGAGCAGCAGACTCGGGGCCGTCATCCTGGATAGAAGCTTGAGTGGACTTTGCAGCGACGCGGCACGGGCGTGGACATCACAAAGCGCGAGCGTGCCGAGATCGCGTTGCGCGAGAGCCAAGCGCGCTTGCGCGCCCTCGCCGGATGTCGGCCACGACCTCGCGCGGCGCATCAGCTTTGTGCGCTAACAGACAGACAATTAAGGAACAAGGCGATCCAATAGCCTGGGATGCATGCGCAAGGATGGTGCGATGCCAGAAACTATACTTCTTTTGCAGGACAATGCCTCCAAAGCTGCGATTGTCCGAGAGATGCTTGTCAAGTCAAGTGACCCCCCTTTTGTCGTCGAATGGGTCAGAAGTTGCGCCGCCGCGCTCGATCGCTTACACGACCAGACGAGAGATCACATAAGAGCCGTTTTAATTGATTTACTCCTGCCCGACGGGCAAGAACTCGAGATCTTCGATCAGATATTCCAGGCATCGCCCCACATTCCGATCTTGGTACTCAGCCATCCGGAGCACGAGGAGGTTGCCAGACAAGCCGTGCAGCGCGGAGCGCAAGACTACATCCTGGATAACCGCCTCGACAGCTATTCATTGCCGAAGGCTCTGCGCACCATGCTCGAACGCACGGCGAACGCCGAAGCTTTGTTCATGGAAAAGGAGCGTGCCCAAGTCACTCTGAATTCCATCGGTGATGGCGTCATCAGTACCGATGTCGCAGGCAATGTGACTTATCTCAATCCGGTGGCTGAAGCGATGACAGGCTGGACCAGCACCGAGGCATTAGGCCGGACGTTTGGCGAGGTGTTCCGAATTATCGACAGCACAAATCCCGAACACACCGTGAATCCGATGGCTATTGCCATGCGGCAAAATAAAACCGTGGGACTGAGCGGGAGCTGCGTCCTGATCCGGCGCGACGGTATTGAATCCGCCATCGAGGATTCCGCGGCGCCCATTCATGATCGCAGAGGGCAGGTGACGGGGGCCGTGATGGTTTTCCATGATGTGACCCAGGCGCGCGAGATGTCGGAGCGAATGTCGTATTTGGCGCATCATGACTACCTGACCGGCTTGCCCAACCGCCTGTTGCTGGATGATCGGCTTGCCCAAGCAATGGCCGCGGCTCGCCGGCAACGTCAGCAAATGGCGGTCCTATTCGTCGATGTGGATCGTTTCAAACACATCAACGACTCCCTGGGCCATGCGATCGGTGACCAACTGCTGCTCTCGGTGGCCGGCCGCTTGGTCGCCAGCGTGCGCGCCTCGGATACCATCAGCCGTCAGGGCGGCGATGAATTCGTGGTCCTGCTGTCGAGCATAGCGCATGCCGAAGATGCCGCCCTCAGTGCATACAAGATACTCGCTGCGCTCGGTATGCCTCACCACGTTGAGGAACACGATCTGCAAATCACCGTCAGTATGGGCATCGGTATTTATCCGGAGGATGGGACCGATGCAGAGACGCTCGTCAAGAACGCGGACATTGCGATGTTGAACGCCAAAAACAATGGGCGCAATAACTACCAGTTCTTCAGACCAGACATGAACGAGCACGCCCTGGAACGGCAGTCTCTGGAAAGCGGCTTGCGCCACGCTCTGGATAGACGTGAGTTCGAACTATATTTCCAGCCGAAGATGGATCTCGAGACAGAGGCGATTACCGGTGCTGAGGCGCTCATCCGCTGGCGGCAACCGGAGCAAGGCATCGTGCTTCCCGAGAAGTTCATACCCATCGCCGAGCAGTGCGGCTACATCGTACCGATCGGCCGATGGGTGCTCCACGAAGCGTGCCGCCAAACCAAAAGCTGGTTGGACGCGGACCTGGCGCCGGTGTCAGTGGCGATCAACATCTCGGCGGTGGAACTGCGATCCAAAGGCTTCGTTCAAGGTGTGCGCGCTGTGCTGCACGAAACCGGATTGGATGCGCGGTTTCTCGAATTCGAGCTGACCGAAACGGCCCTCATGCAGGACCCAAAATCCACGATCGCCGTGCTGCACGCTCTCAAGGATATGGGGGTGCGGCTCACTCTGGATGATTTCGGAACGGGGTATTCCAGCCTCAGCTATTTAAAACGTTTCCCAATCGACGCCTTGAAAATCGACAAGTCGTTCGTACGCGGCCTCTGTACCAACGCCAGCGACGCCAACATTGTCAGCGCGGTGATCAATATGGGAAAAAGTTTTGGTCTACGAGTTATTGCAGAGGGCGTGGAGACACGCGAGCAATTCCTAAGGCTTCAGGCCCAACGATGCGCCGAGGGACAAGGTCACTATTTCCAAGCGCCGGTCGCCGCCCACGAGTTCGCCAAACTGCTGGGGTCCGATTTATCGGCAACAGTCTTTGCCTGAAGGCTTGATGCTCGCCGCCTGTCACAGTTATTGTAAACCCTGCGCCTCGCTCCCTTTCATGATGATCGGGATTGCTAATTTTGCCTCGATCCCTTATTGCGATGCATCGTTGATCGGCAGGCGTTGACAGTGGCTGCCTATCCTTTGTACGGTAGGGAACATATAAGCGTACGTCGCTGCAACCACAGCGAGATGCATCCCTCACATGACCCCGGAACGGACTTGAACCCAGATACGCCGAGGAGTTCTGTGACGATTCTTTCTCCCGACCCTACAGAGAATCAGTTGCTCGCCGCACTACCGGATCCCGAGTGGCAGCGCTGGCAGCCGCAACTGGAACGCGTCGAGATGCCTCTCGGTCAGGTGCTTTACGAAGCGGGCACCACGCTGAGCCATGTGTACTTTCCAACGACCGCCATCGTCTCACTGCTGTATGTAATGGAGAACGGCGCCTCCGCCGAGATCGCCGTGGTCGGCAACGAGGGCATCGTCGGCATTTCGTTGTTCATGGGCGGCGATTCCACGTCGAGCCGTGCGGTAGTGCAAAGCGCGGGATTGGGCTTGCGGCTGAAAGCGCAGATCATGAAAGATGACTTCAATCGAGCGGGACCCGTGCTACACCTGCTGCTGCGCTATACCCAGGCGCTAATCACCCAGATGGCGCAAACGGCGGTGTGCAACCGGCACCACTCGCTGGACCAGCAACTCTGCCGATGGCTGCTGCTGAGTCTGGACCGTCTGCAGGGTAATGAACTGGTGATGACGCAGGAACTGATCGCCAACATGCTGGGCGTGCGCCGCGAAGGCGTGACCGAGGGCGCGCTCAAGTTGCAACAGGCCGGGCTAATTCGATACACGCGCGGCCACATCTCAGTGCTCGACCGCGACGGGTTGGAGAACCGCAGCTGTGAATGTTATGCGGTAGTCAAGAAGGAGTACGACAGGCTGCTTCCCCAGAGGTCTGCGACATAGCCGCACACCGTCGCGGCCAGCGGGAAAGGGAGTCCGGTGACCGGCAAGCTTACGGAGCTTATGAGCTAACCTTGAGTGCCGATCAATCGATCAAGTTGAGCCCAGGGAGGTTGTGACGGGCGCGGCTCGGGTGCGCCAACACATCGATCGCGATGAAATTTCGAGGAACGGCGTCCATTTGCCAGCGTCGTACGCTTATTCCCTGTAGTATCGACCACTCGTGTCTTCATACGTTGCACCAATTTGCCAGACAGGTATACCCTTAACAGTTCAGGCCTTATGTTCGGTGACAGACGGCCCGCCAGCGAGCGTGGCTAGTATCGTCGGTGTTCGTGCGATGACGCAATGTCTCAAATCGTGCTTCTGATTGAGGATAAGTCCCCGAATGCCGCCCTCGAGAGACACGGGTCCCATAGCTCAAATGCCTGCGACTCGATAAACCGACCAAATTGATATCATTCGTCCGTCGCGCTCTGGGGTGGAGTTCACACGCCTCGCCTTGGGACAGTGATGAGATCCTGCGCGCAGAGCTGTTCAGCATCGAGCGTCTCGAGCAGCACGCTGCAAGTCTCGCCGCCGCACAACAGGTCGCGAGCCGCCACACAGCCCGCCGCACTCTCGGCGCGCGGCTGCGGGACAACGAGTCGGTTCTGCTCGCAGCCTATCGGGCTATCGCTGCAGCGACGGGAGAAGGTCGCGCAATTTCGCCGGCCGCCGAGTGGCTACTCGATAATTACCACCTCGTCGAGGAGCAGATCCGGGAAATTCGTGAACACCTCCCGCCGAGCTTCTATCGGCTGTTGCCCAAGTTAGGAAATGGACCGTTGAATGGCTATCCACGCGTACTCGGCGTGGCCTGGGCATTCGTCGCGCACACCGACAGCCGATTCGATCCTGAAACACTGCGGTGTTTCGTGCGCGCCTATCAGCGTGTTCAGCCACTGACCATCGGTGAGCTGTGGGCGGTTGCAATCACGCTGCGGATCGTACTCGTTGAAAACCTCCGCCGTGCCGCGGCACGCATCGTGAGCGGTCGTGCCGCGCGCCAGGAGGCGGACGCCCTTGCCGATCGACTTCTGGGTGTCAACGGTTATGCGGCCGAGCCTGACGCCCTGGTCCGCCGTGCCGCAGACCGCGCCTCCTTCTCGCCCGCATTCACGGTCCAGCTCGTCCAGCGCCTGCGGGATCAGGATCCGAAAGTGACGCCGGCACTGCACTGGATGGAGGAACGCTTAGGCAAGCAGGGAACGACCTCGGACGAGACCGTGCGCGACGAGCATCAGCGGCAGGGCGCGTCGAACGTGACGGTACGCAACATCATCACAAGCATGCGGTTGCTCTCGGATGTGGATTGGCCGGAGTTCTTCGAAAGTGTCAGCCTGGTGGACGACCTGCTGCGCTCCGGCAGCGACTTTGCCGCGATGGATTTTCCCACGCGCGACCTCTACCGCCGGGCAATAGAGCGTTTTGCGCGCGGCTCGACACTGTCGGAACTTGCAATCGCGGGCGCGGCCCTGTCTGCCGCCCACGAGTCGGTCGTGGCGGACACCGAGGGCAGCGATGACCGCCGCGGTGATCCTGGTTACTACCTGATCGCAAACGGCCGGCTCAGCCTCGAAGCGGCCATCGGCTATCGACACCCGCTCTTCGTCTGGCCGCGCCGTTACGGACTGGCGACCGGAGTCCGCAACTATGTGGCTGCGATCGCCCTCATAGCGGGTGTCGCTCTGTCGCTGCCATTATTTCTGCTCGACACGTGGGGCGTCTCGGTTGCCTATCTCGCGCTGCTCACTCTCCTCGGCGTCATTCCTGCGCTCGATGCCGCGATCGCGCTGGTGAATCGCGCGGTCATGAGGGGCTTCGGCGCAACGATCCTGCCCGGTCTCGCGCTGCGCGAGGGTGTTCCATCGCGTCTGAGAACGATGGTCGTCGTACCCTCTTTGCTCACCACTCGAGCCGCAATCGAAGAGCAGATCGAGCGCCTCGAGATTCACTACCTCGCCTCGCCGGAAGGCGAGCTGTATTTTGCGCTGCTGTCGGACTGGACAGACGCCGCGACCGAAGACGTTGCCGGAGATGAGGAGCTTCTCGCGATGGCGGGCGAGGCCATTGCACGACTGAACCGACTTCACGGCAAGGGTTCTGCAGGTGACCGCTTCCTCCTGCTCCACCGCCGCCGCGTCTGGAGCGACGTGCAGAGGCAGTGGATGGGATGGGAACGCAAGCGGGGGAAGCTCCACGAGCTGAATCGGCTGCTGCGCGGAGCGACCGATACGAACTTCCGCGACGTCAATCGGCGTCCCCTTAAGGTTCCGTCGGGCGTCCGCTACATCATTACGCTCGATGCCGACACCCGGCTGCCGCGGGAAACGGCACGCCGCCTGGTCGGCAAGATGGCCCACCCGCTGAACCACCCCCGGTTCGACGCCACAACCGGACACGTGGTCGAGGGATACGCCGTCCTGCAGCCGCGGGTCGCACCGTCCCTCCCCGTCGGCCGCGAAGGTTCGTTCTTTCAGCGCGTCTTCTCGAGCGCAAGCGGGATCGATCCATATGCCGCCGCCGTGTCGGATGTCTACCAGGATCTCTTCGGCGAAGGCTCGTACGCCGGCAAGGGCATCTACGATGTGGATGCCTTTGAAGCCGCTCTCGCCGGTCGTGTATCCGACGGCACACTGCTCAGTCACGATCTCTTCGAGGGAATCTTTGCGCGCGCGGGTCTGGTTTCCGATGTCGAGGTCGTCGAGGAATTTCCGTCGAGATATGACATCGCTGCCGCACGGCAGCACCGCTGGGCGCGTGGCGACTGGCAACTGCTGCCGTGGATCTTGGGAAGAGGCGATGCGGCGGGCGCCATTCGGGGCGGCCGCGGCCTGCCGCTGATCGGCCTGTGGAAAATGTTGGACAATCTGCGGCGGACGCTGTCGGCGCCCGCGAGTGTCGCGGCCCTGCTGGCCGGGTGGGTGTTGCCGCGCTACGCCGCACTGGTCTGGACCGCCTTTGTCGTATTGACGATTGGCTTGCCGGCGCTACTGCCGATTTTCGCTGCCGTCGTGCCGCGCCGCTCCGGCGTCAACGCACGCAGCCACTTTCGCGCGCTCCGGAAGGATATCTGGCTTGCCGCGTCCCTGATCGCTTTCCTGATAACCTTTCTTGCGCATCAGGCATGGCTGATGATCGACGCGATCGGTCGAACGCTGTTTCGTCTATTCGTGAGCCGGCGGAACCTGCTGCAGTGGGTCACCGCGGCGCAGGCGAACCTCATGCCCCGGCTTGATCTCTACAGTGCCTATCGCCGCATGAGCGGAGGCATAGTCATCGCGTTGATTGCCGCAGCGCTCGTCGGGTACCTCCGTCCCGACGCCTGGCGTGTGGCAGCGCCATTCTTGATTCTCTGGATTGTCTCCCCCGCCATCGCCGTCTGGATCAGTCTCTCTCCGCTCGTCGCAGGTCGCCTGTCAGTCACGGATGTAGATGCCCGAGCACTGAGACTGATCGCCCGCCGCACCTGGCGCTACTTCGAGACATTTGTCACGGCGGACGACCATATGCTGCCGCCCGATAACTTCCAAGAGGATCCGCGGCCGGTGGTGGCGCATCGGACCTCGCCCACCAATCTTGGCCTCTATCTCCTGTCCGCCGTCAGCGCCCGCGACTTCGGATGGGCAGGCACGACCGAGACCGTTGATCGGCTGGAAGCGACGTTCGCGACCATGAGCCGCCTCCAGCAATATCGCGGCCATTTTTACAACTGGTACGACACCCGGGATCTGCGCCCGCTGGATCCGCGATATGTCTCGTCCGTGGACAGCGGCAACCTTGCAGCGCATCTCATTGCGCTGGCCAACGCGTGTCGCGAATGGATCGATGCGCCCACGCCTGGTCGTTCGTCATGTATCGGGATCAAAGACGCTGTGCTCCTCGCTCGCGAAGCTCTTCAAGACCTGCCTAACGACCTGCGCACGCACACCATCGCTTCGGCGCAGCTTGATCACGCCCTCAATGCGCTCGCCGCGGCGCTTGACGACGATGAGGCGGTACCGGGGGACATCGCGGCCCAGGCAGGGCGGATCGCGCCTCTGGCCGCGACCGCTGCAGACATCGCGCGGGCGCTGGCGAGCGAGTTGGGCGATGACCTGGGCAGCGACATTCTTTTTTGGGCAGAAGCCGCGCGACGGTCGTTCGAGAGCCGGCAGCGGGATCTGGGTCTGACGGATGAGGCGACCTTAAGTCTGCAGCGGCGGCTGGCAATCCTGGAGTCGACGGCGAAGGGGATGTCAGAGGCGATGCAATTCGGCTTTTTGCTTGATCCCGAGCGTCGGCTGCTCTCGATCGGCTACCGCGCGGCCGAGGGCGCGCTCGATCCGAGCTGTTACGACTTGCTCGCCTCCGAGGCGCGTCTGGCGAGCTTCGTGGCCATTGCCAAGAACGACGTGTCGGGTCGCCACTGGTTTCGGCTGGGACGCGCCGTCACACCCGTTGGACATGGGGCAGCGTTGATTTCGTGGTCGGGGTCGATGTTCGAATACCTGATGCCATCGCTCGTCATGCGTGCGCCATCCGGGAGCCTTCTGGAACAGACCAATCGCCTGATCGTCCAGCGGCAAATCCAGTACGGTGACGAACTCGGCCTTCCCTGGGGCGTTTCGGAGTCCGCCTACAACGCGCGCGACCTGGAGCTCACCTACCAGTATTCGAACTTCGGCGTACCGGGCTTGGGGCTCAAACGGGGCCTGAGCGAAAACGCCGTGATCGCGCCCTACGCGACGGCCCTGGCCGTGATGGTCGATCCGGAACGCGCTGCGCTCAATTTTGCGAGACTCGTTGTGATCGGCGCACGCGGCCGATACGGTTTCTTTGAGGCGCTCGACTACACTCGCAGCCGTCTGCCCGAGGGATCCCGGGTTGCCGTCGTACGGGCATTCATGGCGCATCATCAGGGCATGACGATGGTTGCCATCGCCAACGTCCTCTTTGACGGGAGGATGCGCGAACGGTTTCATGCGGAGCCGAGCATCCAGGCGACCGAACTGCTGTTGCAGGAACGTACGCCGCGCGACGTCTCGGTCGCTCATCCCCGGGCGGAAGAAGTCGGCACTGCGGCGCGGGTCAGTGATGTGCAGCTCCCGGAATCGCGGCGTTTCACAACTCCGCACGAATCGACGCCGCAAACCCACCTGCTCTCGAACGGCCGCTATTCGGTAATGCTCACGGGCGCCGGCTCCGGCTCCAGCCGCTGGCGCGATCTCGGCGTAACGCGCTGGCGCGAGGATCTCACGCGCGACGATACCGGCAGCTATTTCTTTCTGCATGACACCGAAAGCGGCGCCGTGTGGTCCGGCGGCTATCAACCCAGCGGCGTAGAGCCCGACAGCTACGAGGTGACCTTCACCGAAGATCGAGCGGAATTCATTCGCAGCGACGCTGCGATCACCACGGTCCTGGAGGTGGTCGTTTCGCCGGAGGATGACGCCGAGGTTCGCCGCCTATCGATCACGAACGCCGGCAACCGCGTGCGCGACCTGGAGATCACATCGTATTCCGAGCTCGTGCTAGCGCCCCCCGCCGCCGATACGGCACATCCGGCATTCTCGAAGCTCTTCGTGCAAACCGAGTACGTGGCCAAAGTGGGCGCGATCCTCGCGACGCGGCGGCGGCGCTCACCCACCGATCCGGAAATCTGGGCAGCGCATCACGCCGTCGTTGAAGGCGAGACGTTGGGCAAGCCGGAGCTCGAAACCGATCGAGCGCGTTTCCTCGGCCGTGGGCGCGACATTCAGGCGCCCATTGCCATGATGGACGGACGGCGTTTGTCCAACACGGTGGGCACCGTTCTTGATGCGGTGTTCGCGCTCCGGTATCGCGTGCGCATAGCGGCGGGCGCCACGGTGCGCATTGCGTTCTGGACCAGTATTGCCGCATCTCGTGAAAGCGTTCTGGATCTCGTCGACAAGCTCCGCGAGCCGAACGCCTTCGTGCGCGCGGCCACATTGGCCTGGACGCAGGCGCAAATACAACTTCGTCACCTCGGCATCGACGCCGCGGAGGCCAGCCTCTTCCAGCGGCTCGCAGGCCACGTGATCTATGCGGGCGGATCGATGCGGCCGTCGTCCGACACCATACGGCGGGGAGGCGGCGGCCCGGCCGAATTGTGGGCTCACAGCATTTCCGGGGATCTGCCGATCGTGCTCCTGCGGATCAACGATGTCGACGACATTGCCATCGCGCGGCAGCTATTGCGCGCTCACGAATACTGGCGGATGAAGCAGCTCGCCGTCGATCTCGTCATCCTGAATGAGCGCACGACCTCCTATCTCCAGGACCTGCAGAGCGCCCTGGAGACCCAGCTTCGAATGAGTCAGTCGCACCCGCAGACCGCCGCGGACAACACGCGCGGCTCGGTATTTCTGCTGCGCACGGACCTGATCTCGGAACAGACGCGCGCTCGGCTCTCATCCGTTGCACGTGTCGTTTTGGCCGCGCAGCGCGGCAGCCTGGCCGATCAACTCGATCGTCTGCGAACACCCATCGCACCCGCCATCCCGCGACCGAGGAGCAGCCCGCATCTCCAAGCGGCGACGGCCGCTCCCGTTGCGGAAGATCTGGAATTCTTCAACGGACTTGGAGGATTCTCAGGAGGCGGACGGGAATACGTCACGCTCTTGGGCCCGGGGCAGGCAACACCGGCTCCGTGGATCAATGTGGTCGCCAATCCCCGATTCGGCTTCCAAGTCGCGGCGGAGGGAGGCGGATTCACGTGGGCGCTGAACAGTCGTGAGAACCAGCTGACGCCGTGGGCAAACGATCCCGTCACCGATCGCCCCGGCGAGGTGCTGTATCTGCGCGACGAGGAGAGCGGCGAGCTGTGGGGACCGACGGCCTTGCCGATCCGTGATCCCGCTACGCACTATAGCGCGCGGCACGGACAGGGATATAGCCGGTTCGAACACTCCTCACACGGCATTGACCTCGACCTCCTTGTGTACGTCCCGATGGGCGATCCCATCAAGATCTCACGCCTGAAAATCCGCAACACTTCGCAGCGGGCGCGACGTCTTTCAGTCACGGCCTACGTCGAATGGGTGCTGGGGTCTTCGCGGGCTGCCGCGGCACCGTTTGTTGTGACGGCGGTCGACCCTGATACGGGAGCGATGTTCGCGCACAACCCCTGGAACCATGTGTTCGGTTCGCGCGTGGCATTCGCCGATCTCGCCGGACGTCAAACTCAATGGACCGCCGACCGGCGCGAATTTCTCGGACGACATGGCACCCTCGACAGACCGGCAGCGCTTACCGGGCGAGCGCCTCTGTCCCAGCGCGTGGGCGCCGGCCTCGACCCCTGCTGCGCGCTGCAAACCTTCGTGGAACTTGCGGCCGACGAGAAGGTAGAGGTGGTCTTTTTCCTGGGTCAAGCCGCGAGCGCGACCGACGCGCAATCTCTGCTGAGCCGCTACCGGTCGGTCGATCTCGATGCGGTCTTTCACATAGTGGTCCAACACTGGGACGACGTGCTTGGAGTGGTTCAAGTGAAGACGCCGGACCGGTCCCTGGACGTCATCCTGAATCGCTGGATGCTCTATCAGACGCTCGTCTGCCGCATGTGGGCGCGATCGGCCCTCTATCAGGCCAGCGGCGCGTACGGATTCCGCGACCAGCTTCAGGATGGAATGGCGCTGGCTCTGTCCAGACCCGACCTGACTCGCGAGCATCTGCTGCGCGCTGCCCGCCGACAGTTCATCGAGGGCGACGTCCAGCATTGGTGGTTACCGTCGAGCGAGGAGGGGTCGACCGGCTCCGGCGTTCGTACCCGCATTGCCGACGATCGCGTTTGGCTGGCGTACGCCACTGCGCACTACGTCGAGGCGACCGGCGATCTCGCGGTTTTGGATGAAAGCGTGCCGTTTCTGGAGGGCCAGGCGCTGCAACCGGGTGAGCAGGACGCATTCTTTCAGCCTGTAATCTCGGACGAGACCGCTTCGCTCTTCGAGCACTGTGCGCGAGCGCTGGAGCAGAGCCTATCTGTTGGAGAACACGGCTTGCCATTGATCGGCACGGGCGACTGGAACGACGGTATGAACCGGGTTGGCGAGTTGGGACGGGGTGAAAGCGTCTGGCTCGGATGGTTCCTGCACGCCACGCTCGTCGCGTTCGCGTCCCTGGCGAGAGCACGAGATCAGCATACTCGCGAGACCCGGTGGCTGACCCACGCGGCAACGCTGCAGAACTCATTGGAGCAAGAGGCCTGGGATGGCGAATGGTACCGACGGGGCTATTTTGACGACGGCACGCCGCTCGGATCCGCCACGAGTACCGAATGCCGGATCGACTCCATCGCGCAATCCTGGAGCGTCATCTCCGGGGCCGCCGACCCGATCCGCGCCGCGCGCGCGATGTCCGCAGTGGATACTCATCTCATTCGACGTGACGAGAGTCTAGCGCTGCTCTTCACGCCGCCCTTCGATCGGACCATAGCCGACCCCGGCTACATCAAAGGCTATCCGCCCGGGATTCGCGAAAACGGCGGTCAGTACACCCACGCCGCCACGTGGTCAGTGATTGCGTACGCCTTGCTGGGCCAGGGAAACAATGCCTGGGAATTGTTCTCGCTCCTCAATCCCATCAACCGTACGAGCACACGCGCGGATGTGCATCGCTACAAGGTGGAACCCTACGTAGCCGCCGCAGACGTGTACTCCGTCGCTCCGCACGTCGGGCGAGGTGGCTGGACGTGGTATACCGGCTCAGCCGGCTGGATGTACCGGGCCGGCCTGGAGGCGATCCTGGGATTTCGCGTACAGGGAACAAGCCTGCTCCTCACTCCGTGCATCCCCGAAAAATGGCCGCGCTTCGAGATTGTGTTCAAGTATCGTTCGTCGCGCTACGAAATCCTGATCGACAACCCTTTGGGCGTCAGCTGCGGTGTAGCGCACGCGGAGTTGGATGGCAACGCCCTGCCACCGGATTTGCAAACGCGTATCCCACTGGTCGATGACGGAAGCATCCACAGCCTACGGCTGATCCTCGGAGCCCCGGCGCGTCGGATGACTGAGGCCTAGAACTCGGAAAGCCGGCTGTCGGGGTGAATGCGGATCGGCTAACATCCGAGCGCATGAAAAATAGCATTGCGGCGCTTGTTCCATTGATCGTCCTGGGTTTTGCAGCCAACAGTGCATACGCGAGAGATCCAGCGCTTCTTTCGCTCCCCATGGAGCACTTCAGGGATACCGCGACCGTCAAGGACGATCCGGTCGACGCCATCACCACGATTTCCACCGAGAACGGCTACGCGGAGCACACAGGCCCGATGCGAATGGTGTGGAACGACGAATATCTCACGAGTGCGATCGACAAGAAGACGGGTCAGAAGTCGTTCCAGGTCTATGCATGGACCATCTACAGCGGGCGCCTGCGGTCTTATGAGTCCGTGAACTATCAGACGCCAGCCGGCCCGAAGTCGGTGCCTGCGATTCAGATCGGCAAGGAAACGGCCAATTGCGCAGTGGGGGACTGTCTGTACACCGAGCGCGTCGCTTTTCCGGTCGATGAGGACTTGCTGCGTCAGCTCGCGGCCGGGAACGTGCCGGGCAAACCGACGATCTGGGCCTACAGGTTCATCGCGAAAACCGGTCCCGACTACGCGGGCGGACTTTCGAGCGCCGAGATCGCCGGATTGCTGGCCAAGATAGACGAGTACACCAATGCGCTCCCCGTCGTCAAAGCAAACGCCACCAGCGCGTCGCTCAAACGCGATCTTGGCATCAGTGGCCTGCCGGTTGCCGCCACCTCGGATCAACCGAATCGCGCCGGCATCCTGGTCTTCGGCGTGAACGGCGGCTCCGTTGCACAAAAGTCCGGCATCATCACCGGGGACATTCTCTACGAATTCGATGGCCATCCGGTCAAGGCGCTCGACGAGCTGGAAGCCGCCGTGGCGGCGTGCGCCGCGAATTCGACCGTTGCGATCAAGCTGTATCGGGGTACCAACGGCATTGCGGTGAGTGCTAGATTCTAGTGTCCTGTCCCATCAATAACTTGCTCGATCCGCCCGGCGCGAAAAGACGCGGCGCAGCGAGTGAGTTATTGATGGGGCAGGACACTAGGCATGGTCAAAAATGCATCAGATGAGCGCAAGCAACTGAATCACGGTGACGTTTTGATGACATGTTTCAGGTTGTGCACAGGCTTATCCCCCGGGATTGGGGATATGGCAGAAAATCCAGAACGCCTCGCTGGACTCGAACGACAGTTATTCATGTCTACAGGCGGAGGTTCGTACTTGTCCAGGGTGCTGCATGGCTAAGAAACCTGAAGCCGTTGATAACCTTCTCGAAGCCCTCGTTTGGATGCGACGCAAGGCAAAAAAACATGAACCGGTCGATGACCTCATCGATGCGCTGATGAAGATGCGGCGCAAGGCAACGAGGAAGGCACGCAAGGCAACGAGGAAGGCACGCAAGGCAAAGAAGAAGGCAGTCAAGCTGGGCAAGGCAAAGAAGAAGACGGCCAATCGAGAGCGGACGGTAAAAAAGCGGAAATTAAGCAAGCAGACAGTAAACAAGCGGACAACAAACAAGCGACGGTAATCTGCCGGC
>WNFT01010290.1_pt1 | contig 15187 bp, 14 predicted proteins | sample 5400191 | NCBI WGS metagenome assembly WNFT01 (sample SAMN13153359, study PRJNA577476) | soil metagenome | isolation source: 80 cm saprolite under Madrone tree | place: USA:California | collected 2016-06-14 | reverse complement strand
CCTCGTCACTGCGCTTGGCAAGCCGCTTCGGCTACGAGACCCCGATCATCTGAAATTTGTCAGCACTCAGCCCTGTCTGGCTTGCGGTCGCAGCCCATCGGATGCGCACCATCTTAAGTTCGCCCAACAGCGCGCGCTGGGCCGCAAAGTGAGTGACGAATTCACGGTGCCGCTGCCGCTGTGTAGGCTTCATCATCGTGAACTGCATCAGCGCGGCGACGAACTCACGTGGTGGCAGCAGCTCAATGTCGAGCCGCTGGGGATAGCGCAGCAACTTTGGCAGCGTACACGGCCGATGACGGCGGGCGCCCCGACAGCTAAGCCCCAAAATTTAAGCTGCGCGTTGAGCCTTGACGCGCTTGAACGCCATGAAGCCGCCCGCGATACGCCAACTAACGCTCGCCCATAGGCTCGCTCGAACGCTAAAGGATTGATCTGCCGCCTCGATCCGTTATGCGACCGGGGAAAACACTCGGGAGTGAAGTGGTCCGGCGACACCGCAAGGGCTCCGAAATATGCAGGCCTCAGCCGGGCCTTGCAGGTGACGCTGTATCAGGATATATTACTGGATATCTCGGAGGCGGCTATGAGCAACACGTCCCAGAAACGCGCGATCAAAAACTACCGGAACCGTCTCCACAAACGGGGGATGGCCCGTTTCGAAGTTCTGGGACTCGACGCCGATCGAGACCTGATCCGTTCGCTCGCGCGACGTTTGGCGGAGGACGGGCCAGACGCCTCTCGACTCCGGTCCGCTGTCAGCCAAACAATTGGTGGCGAGCCGCCCAGGAAGGGGGGCATTCTTGAGGCTTTGCGCCGTTCACCTCTGGTGGGTGCCGATATCGCTGTCGCTCGTCGCTTTGAATCCGGTCGCAAGGTCGATCTGTGAGCCGCTACCTCCTCGACACCAACATCATCAGCAATATTATCAAACCGGTTCCGTCGGAATCGCTTATGGCCTGGATGGCGGAGCAAATCGACGAGAACTTATTTATTGCCTCCCTCACCGTCGCCGAGATTCGTCGCGGCATATTAGAAAAACCGGCCGGCCGGAAGCGTGACCAGCTCGACGCCTGGTTTTTTGGCCCGGAAGGTCCTTCAGTACTGTTTGCCGGGCGTGTGCTACCTTTTGACGAAAGAGCGGGCTTAATTTGGGCGCGGCTGATGGCTGAGGGAACCGCGAAGGGAAAGCCTCGGAGTGCACTCGATACAATTATCGCAGCGATTGCCGAGACCAAAGACTGCATCGTCGTTACAGATAATGAGAAGGACTTTGCTGACATCAAGATCGTGAATCCCCTTCGGGGGCAGATCTGATGCAAGAGCGATGGAAACCCGCACTGGCTGGCTCGTCGAAGAGGTAAGCGGCCGGGCAGACTCAAGTCTACTCCGGCCGTGTCGTTTAGTGATGAAGGATATCGGACGACGTCACGTTGGTGACGCCCGTGAGGTGAATTTCCATATCCAAGCTTCCGATCACCTCGTTGAAACCGGAATTGTTGACGTAGATGATCGTATTGCCTCCGCTCGCAATGATCTGGATAGAATGGGCCGCAAGCGATGCCGGCGTTGACGTCGATGAGACCACCGATGAGAAATTGGAGAGGGCGTTGAAATCAATCTTGTCCGATCCATGGACAAAGTCAGTGATGGTATCGAAGTTTCCGGCTCCCGGTCGTGAATCGGCGGTAGCGTTGTAGCGGAAGTGATCGGCGCCACCGCCTCCGATCAGTATATCGCCGCCGCCATTGCCTATGATCGTATCTTTGCCGCCAAAGCCGATGATGAGATCCGTGCCCGAAGTGCCGGTCAGCGGGTCGTTGCCGGCGGAGCCGAGAATAACGGGCACCACATTTGAAACATTGTTGGATTCACTGGCTTCCGTGACGGCCCCCGCGGGGTCAGCGATTGCACCAAGGTAATAGGTCCCGGCCCTCGCGGCCAACGTGATCGGGATGCTGACCGCAATCGACGCACCGGCGGCCAACGGAGACTCGCTGACAGAACCCAGCAAGGTGTCCGCCGTCGTGATCGTATTGTCGGTCGACAGATAGACGCTCACCCCTGGCTTGTTCGGTTCCAACCACGTCGCGTCCGCCGTGCCGATGTTGTTCAGATTGAAGCTGACATGTGTCCCCGTTGAATCAAGGGTCAAATTGCTCACGGTGAGGTCGGACAGCGCCGGCGGCGGCGCGGTCGAAGCGATATTCCAGCCAATCGCATCCAACGCTGTCAAATCCGAAGATGAAATCGGTTCGACCAGGCCAGGAGTGCCGAAGGCATCGAACGCATCGGGCGTCGAGCTTGACGCCCAATCGCCGGCATCGCCGCCGGGGGAGACGTTAAAATTGTGCAGATTCGTTGTGCCATTGTCGACCGAGAAATAACCCGCGACCGAACCCGAGAGATCGTGCGTGGCAGGGGCCGAGTAATGAAACAAGTCCAACACGTCGTAACTGTTCGAAGTTCCACCAACGGAGGCACCCACCAGCAGGATCCGACCCATCACTTCAGAAAATTCATGGGCAACAACAGCGGTGAAATCATACTGGCCTGAACTCACACCGTTACTGTTGTCGTAGTCAAAAATGCCCGAGCTGTTGCTGAACCCAACCGAGCCATCGGTATTGGTCGTGGAGGTCAACAGCCCGATCGCTTTGGATTCGGCGGTCGGGATCCAGTAATGTCCACCGGTCGTGGGATCACCGAGCAGTGAGGCCACCGCTGAAGCATCAGCGGCACTTCTTTGATCATCTGCCGCCAACGCATTTTTGATCAGCGTATAGCTGGAAGACTGAAGGTACGTCAGGCTCATACCGAGCGCACCGTTCAGAGCATAGCCGCCGGCTTCGCCAAACCCGACATTAATGTTCAGGGTGACGTGATCGGTAAAGTGGTCGACAAAATACTGTGCCACCTGCAAGACGTCTGCGGTGAATCCGGTCGGCGCAGAACTGACGCTTGAATCCCAGACCACATTGATCGACAGGCCGGTGGCGGAGCCATTTGTCACCAACGTCGAACTGCTGGTCGTCGCCGAACCGCTGCCCGCGGCTCCTCCTCCATGGCCTGCGGCCATCATCACCTCAGGCGCATGAGCGGGAAGATGAAAGTCGCTGGAATAGAGAACGTAGGTCGGCGCGTTGAACGCTAACGAGGACGGAGCATCGATGACCGCCGGGCTCGGCGCATCGGCGTGCGCTGGATCGAAGTTATCGCCGAAATCGAAGGTGTCGCCATTATCGTGGTCAAGCAAGGACCGCGATTGACCGATCGTATGCTTGCTCATCTCGTTGCCCCCCGATCTGACGAGTATCAAGAGGATTCGTTTACAAATCAAGAATGACTGTCAACTGGGATGGGATCCCAGACAGGAGTTCCTACTCTCCCCATTATCGACCTGCTGCAGAAGGCTCCGCGGTCTCGTCCGCCGCCCCGGGGCGTAACGGCCGGAGTGGCACCTCTCAATGCGATACCGACGCACGAGCCGCGCGACTACTGGCAGAACTTGCGTTTCGTGTCTTTTTCGGCTGAACCGGGGCAAGTCCCGCCCCCGGTCAACCAGCCTTCCTAGATTTGCGGTTTGCGGTAACCCATGCCTTGTGGTAATTTGTACACAAGCCATTACAGGGTAGTTAGCTAGCTATGTCTTCAACAACTTTTACTGTTCGTGTCGAAACTGACGTCAAAAGGCGGCTGGAGAAACTGGCCAAGAGCACCGGTCGCAGCCGATCGTTTCTCGCCGCCGAGGCGCTAAAAGAATATCTCGACGTCAACGAATGGCAGGTGGCGGGCGTCAGGAAAGCCATGGCTTCACTTGATCGCGGGGAAAGCATACCGCACGAGCAGGTCAAAGCGTGGGTCAATTCCTGGAGCGGCAAGCGCGAACGCCCGGCCCCTAGACGATCGGCGAAATGAAGATCGCTTGGTCGCCGGAGGCTATCGAAGACCTGATTTCGCTGCGTGCCTATATTGCGGAAGACAATCCTGCTGCCGCCCGCCGGACCGTGCAGCACATCGTAGAGAGCATCGAGCAATTACTCCCGGACAATCCGCGGATCGGCCGCGCCGGACGGGTGCCGGGCACGCGCGAACTTGTCATTCCCAGGTCACCCTACATCGTGCCCTATCGGCTCCAGCGAACGACGATCCAGATCTTACGCGTCTATCATGCGGCGCGACGCTGGCCTGACAGTTTTTGATCATCCGCTCCTGTTCGACTTTCTAATGGATCGATTCATCCCCGCGGTCGTTCCCGCCTCGCCTCACGAAATCGCACACCCACGCCGCCGCCGTTGTCCTCGATGAACTCGACGCCAGCTGCTTCAAGAACTCCGGAACCATGATGTGGTGGCAGCCCGTACGGCTGCCACCACACCAATTACCTTACTTGCCGGGCGGTTTGTACGCGGCGCGAAGCTGGCCCGCCTTTTTGCGAACTTGCATGATTTCGTCTTGGGTAAACAGACGAGTGAGCTTCGGCTCCCGGAGGACACCGGCTGATACGACGACGCCAGAAATCGCCGGTGCTGCGCTTGGGTCGGGTACATCGAAGATCACCAACACGCCGGGCCATCGGCGGCGGTGCTATACATCGAGATCAATTTGCCATCGGCGGCTTCGATGAGATTTTTGGCCGACTAAACAAAAACGAAGAAAGGGCGCCTAGTCGCGCTTTTGATCTCACCGCGAGTGCCTATTTGGCATCGAAGGGGTTCAACCCCTTCTGCTGACAAAGTTTTGAGATGACGTCCCGGTTTTCGTCAAGACTTGCGCTGTTGAGGGCGCCTCCGGTTATGCTTCCATTCTCGGTTATGACTGTCGCAAGAAATGGCCTCATACCGGTGTAGCCCGTGCTGGTCTTCAAATTGATCAAGCCGCAATAGTCGAACGAGTGACCGGCTAAGCGCTGTGGAATTCGTGACCATCGAAATTTCACCGAATCTGCATTGTTAGTCCGGCCGTGAATCCATCGGCGAGAATTGTTTTCTCGGCCGGCGTCAGATCGCGCATTTCCTCACGGGTTGGGGGGACGGCACTATTCGGCTGATCCTCCACCGACGGAACTGTTGGTCCGGGAACGGCTGTGCCGCATCCAGCGCAGCAGAGCGCCATAAACGCGGAAAACAAGATGCGCGCGCGAACGTCCACGTCGTGCCGTGAGCTCCAGGCCGCCTGCTAGACCGCCAAACCTGCGTTGCTCTTTTCCATCGAGGCCAATGCCTGTTTCAAGACCGACCGGATCCGCTCGGCATCCGACGACTTGACGATGGAGGGATCGAGATAGAAGTCCAGGCCCGGCATACGCTCAATGACCACGCCGCCTTTTTCGGTAGACCCATCGACGATGCTGTCGACCGAATAAGGAACCACTTCGCGGCTGATGCCCTTCATCGTAATGGGGGGCAGCGCGTGGGCAGTAATGACGTCGCTGACCAGCGCGAATGTCTCGTAGCTAATAACGATGCCGCCGGGCTCGGCGATAGATTGCAGACGCGCGGCCAGGTTGGCTTCCGCGCCGATAATCGTGTAGTCCATGCGGTCGGCGCTGCCGAAATTTCCGACATTGCAGTAGCCGGAATTGATTCCGATCCGCGACTTGAAAGGATGTTCTATTCCCGACGCGCGCCACTTCGCGTTGAGTTCGACCAGGCGACGCTGCATGTTCCAGGCCATCCTCAAGCAGGCTTGAGCGTCTGCCCGGTCGCCTCTGGTTTCAGGGTCGCCGAAGAAAATCAGCATGGCGTCACCAATGAACTTGTCGATCGTGCCGCCGTGCTCGTGAGCGATCGTGGACATCTCCGTGAAGTATTCATTGAGCAGCTGGGTGATCAGTTCCGGCTGCAGCCGCTCGGTTGTCGCGGTGAAGTTCTGAATGTCGGAGAAAAAGATCGTGAGCTTTTTCCTCTCGGTGTGGATAGTGACGTCTTTTTGCCCGCTAAAAATGCTCTTGTAGACCTGAGGCGAGATATAGCGGGAAATCTTCATGGAAAGCGTCGCAAGGAAGTCGTTCGCCGATTCAAGTTCGCGGTTCATTCCCTTGATGCGCATTGCCTGCCGTCGTTGCATTCCCAGGAATGATATGCCGCTGATCGCAGCCAACACAAAATAGGCCAGCAGATACTTGAACGAGAACAGGTTCGCAGCTATCGGCTGCGTAATGGTGACTTCCTGGATGCCACGAACGTCACCCACCTTCCAGTCGGTCTTGGGACTTTCCGGGTGAGCATTGTGACAGCTGACACAGGCCGGTCCCATTACCACGGGAGCGACAAGCCGAACTTTGTCGCTGAACAGTGATGTAGCGGTGTCGACGATTTTTTGATCGGGATTGTTGCGCAGACTGTCCAACGAGCTCTTTTCGAACGGGTCCAGTTGGTGCGGTGTTCGATTTTTGAAAGGAAAGTCAGATACGAATCTGTAGTTGATATTTTCCTGTTGCGCCCCGATGACCCGGCCCAGTTCCAGCGACAGCGTGGCCGGTATCGGAATGGCTCCGGGTACAGCTTCGTAGTTGTGAACGACCTTGGTCGACCCCGGATTTGCCAACACCCGCCCGACGACATTGGTGGCGTAGTATCCGCGCACGCTGCTGATGACGGAATTCAGATCTGTCGCTTGTCGCCGCAGCGCCGCTTCCGCGAGATTGGTGAGATCGAGCCATACCGCGAGCGGCAGAGCCAGCAGCAGGAATGCAATGAGGATTCCCGTAAGGAAGGCGTGGGAACGGAGGTCTTCAGAGTTCGGCTTTTCCATGTGTGGCTCCGCTTTGGCCTGTTATTGTTATCCCCAAGCCTGAAGGACCTCCTAACGACACCTGCAACGATTGTGACTTTATCCCCCACGCGCTCAAAGATCGCTCGAGCCAACTCACGGGGCTTCTCAACGGAATGCGCGGATCAGAACCGCCTTGATCAACTGGTTCGGTCGAACCGCGCCGATCGACGCATTATAGCGGCTGCCGTATACTTGGCGGATCATCGCCTTGCGAGCCTCGATCGTGTCATCGATCCGCACCGCAAAATCGTCTTGCGTGCTACGTACGACGAGGCCCTGCAATGTGACATCTCCCATCCGGACCGTGATCGACTGCCCATTATCAACCGGCGGCCGTCCCTCGATCCGAAGTCCAGTCGTCGAAACGTCAAGGATGGGCTGCCAACTGATTTCTCCGTTCCAGCAAACGCCAACCCGTTCGCCGCTTTGCAGGCGCTCGGCCTTTCGCTTGCGGGGCTGCTCAATACAGACGAGGCAGGTTAACGTCAGTAAGAGGATATTGTACCAGCTCCAAAACAGTGCGACCGAACTCGCCTCCTGAAGTGACCATCCCCCATTTAATCCAAACGACGAAATCACCGCAACGATGGTAAGAACAAGATACGCAAGAAGCATTCTGAGCAGTGACCATTCGACAAACAGAACGTCGCGATTTCCACCTTTGGCCGTTACTTTAAATTTTTGCCCGACGGGATTAAACAAACCCGCGACAACCGCTTTGAGAGCTGAGTGGGCGGCGATCAACTGGCTGACGTCGGCCATGATAGGCATAACGCGTGCCTGCGTCATCCAGCCCAAGACACTCATCTGGACAATGAAACAAGGCAGGAAGTAGCTGAGAACATCCTGGAAGGACGCATGAACGGCCTGAATTCCGAACAACAGAAAGAGGATCGGAATGATAAGCGCCAAAAGCCTGAAGGCGTGAGTCGCACTCCAATATAAAAAAGTTTCTGTAAGAATTACGCGATCCACGAACGTTAGCGTGTTCTGAAGACGTAGTGGACCACTTTTTCCACGGCAAATTTGCACGAAACCAAGGCACCAGCGGCTGCGCTGGGTGATGTATTCCTTGAGTCCTTCGGGTGCGAGTCCAAGAGAAAGTTGCTCGTTCAGATAGATGGTCTGGTAGCCGATCTCTCTCAAGCGTAACGTTACCAGGTAATCCTCAGTGACGGAATCCGTTGGGAACCCGCCGATCTGCATCAAAGGATTGACCCGAATAACCGACGACGTGCCGCAGCAGAACGCTGCGCCCCAGGCATCTTTTGAGGCCATCAGGACGTCGAAGAAATAGCGCTGCTCGTCCGGCCAGACGCGGCTCAGCGCTAGATTACCCTGAATAGGGTCGGGATTCACGAAATGCTGCGGGGTCTGAACAATGCCGACGTTCGGTTCCCGCATCAGAGCCAAGCATCGCGTTAGAAAATCCGGTTTTGGCACGAAGTCTGCGTCAAGTACTGAGATGAATTCCGGCGGCGTTCCCAGATCGCAGAGATAAACCAGCGCGTTGTTGATATTGCCCGCTTTGGCGTGGGCATTATCCTTGCGCGTAATATAGCCGCAGCCGTGTTCCTCGCAAAGCTGTCTCAGCCATTCCCGGCGCCCATCGTCACAGATCCAGACCCGGGTGTTCGAATGGTTCATCGACATTGCGCCTACGATCGTTTGCTCCAAAATCAGGCGATTCTCGTTATAGGTGCAGATTAAGACATCGACGAGCGGAGCCGACTGGCTTCGCAGCCAATGCAAATTAGCTTCAACGTCTGGCGTCCGATTGCGAATCTTCGTCAGAAAAAATAGCGACATTGTCGTCGACAGCATGGAAAGAACTTCGCCTGAAACGAATATGATGCCCACACAATAGTCGAGAGTTAGACCCTGCTCTGGCAGGGAGCCGAAAAGCCTCCAGATCATATATCGCCACATCAGAAGGATAGCGATGCTGCATACGATCGTGCGGTGTAGCGCATTATTGCGGTCGAGCCACACAAGTGAGGCGAGCGCAATGCCGCCCGCGGCAATGCCAAGCCACGCGTCGGCCAGAAGATTCGGAAAGACCGGATTCATGTCAATTCGCAGCGGCAGTGATCGGTGAAGGCGTTTGATTCGCGAAGATCACCTGTCCGGTTCGCCCCAGATTGCAGCCTTGACCATCATTCGTGAGATCCGGAACTTCCACGGCGACGCGGTACTGCTCCTTGAGTAGAGAGGACGGCGCTATCGCATAGTTCGCCGCCGCCGATGCAACGCCCGTAAGATTTACAACGCGACCTGGCATCATCACATCGCCATCACGCAATCGGAAGGTCGCACTGCTTCCCATCTGCAGGCGATTATAGACAGCCTCGCTAACCACGGCGGTCACCAATGCGGCATTGCAATCGAGCAACCGCATCAGCTCCTGACCGCGCTGTACATGCTCTCCCGACGCTGTCAGCAATTCCCATACCGTGCTGGACGATGGCGCGAGCACCTGGGCGTCTGAGTTCAGTTGAAGGCGATCACGCTCTACATCAATGTCCTTCTGCAGCTGGCGGATCATCGATTGTTTTTCGGTTAGTTGAGCGGACAATTCGATAACCTGCTGCTGAAGCTCATCTGCGCGCTGCGACGATCTCGGGCGATCGTTGTAGCTGTCGCCAAGAAAAGAGCCCGACTTCGCCGAATCAAGTTCCACCGCAATTCCCTTGATCCGCTGTTCGATCGAAAGCACATCCTGCTTTGCGATTGCGTCGTCACGCCGTACCTTTTCTAGCAAGGCCTTCGGCTGGAAGCCCTTGGTGTCCAGTTCAAGTGCGCGCTTGAGGACAGCGGCGGTCTCTTCCTGTCGTGTGGTGGCGGCAGCCAGATTGCTCTTGCTTTCCTCAATGCGCGCTTCAAGCTGTGCGATCCGACCAATCTGGAACAGTCGTGTCTGCGCGACAAATTCGCTATGCATCCGCTCGATGCTGTCGAGCCGGGTCTTCAGGGCTGCTGCCTCAATCTCAGTGTGCCCTTCCAGCCGACGCAGATCCTCAAACCGGGTTCGGTCAGCACGACTGTTCGTGATGCGTAGCAAAGGAGTGCCGGCTGTAAAGATTGCACCGACTGCGAGATTAGTCGGTGCCGAGGAGACAATTCCGTCGATTGGGGCGCGCAACGTCAAGGTGCGGCCATTCACGATGGCCTCAACACTCGTCGTTTGAAATAAGCGGTGTACCGGTAACCAGACGACCATGCCAACCAAGGCGAGAGCTGCAGCGGACTTGACGGACCGTCGAACTACGAGATTCTGTGAGAGGCTCTTGACGTTCCATGGTTGTGCATCGGGATCGGTCGTTGGTTTTCCTGCATCGCCGGGAGCGAATTGTTTTCGCAGATGTGCCAGCCGCTGCTCGACATCGAGATGATCAAGTTCGCGGTCGCCCCCAGGGCTCATTTGATCCGAACCCGGCTGACGGGAGACCGGATCATCCTTCGGCAACCGGGTTTTTGGGGAGGATTTCACGACAGCGCTCGCTCCACGCAGAAAGACAGGCAGCTTTATGCGGGAATTCGATAGCGGCCATTTAACGTTTCAACAAAGCTAAAGGGTACTACGCCGGACGGTTAACGAGATTTAAAGGAAACGACAAGATCCGGTTGATCGGAGCGGCGAGCTCAACCACCGAGCGTCGTTTTGCGCGCTGTGACGCGCTGCGTTCCCGGCATTGCCGTGGTTCAGAGCTTACTGGGGATTTTAGGGTAGAAAAGATTGACGCGGGGCGGGCCAAGGGCGTTGATTGACAAGCAATTGGAGAACGCGCGTTGCGTTTGCGCAGCCTCAGTGTTCTGACGTCACTGGCAATCGGCCTTGCGTCGTGTTCGCAAGAGGATCCGTATACGGATCAGCAACGTTCGTGCATCGCAAAGCGCTACACCAACTATGATGCAAAACAGCTCAGCCAGTGCGTGGACGTATGCAAATCATGCATGAGTGGTACCATCGTTACCTGCAACACGTCGTGTAAGCTCAAGGGCGCAAGTTAGATTTACAACGATGCAAACTCTCGAACGGACCGGCGAGCCGCAGGCTCGATCATGAATGGCCGCGACCATGCAATCTGGCCTCAAGAGACTTGCAGAGCATGACGTCGCGCGGCACCACTTCGCCGTGCTGGAAGAATGACAAAATCCGGTCGATCCGGGCGGCATGCCGCAATTAAACTCGCTCATTAAGCTGAATACCGGTGTTGGGGGTTAAATCTGGAACCCGGTGCACGCCAGCCCGGTCGCGCGGCCTGCGATTGGCCACTCAGAACGACATCGTCAGATTGATTGACAGATCACTGGACGTCTTGAGCACCAGCGCGGCGTCGCCGCAGTTCCCAGTCAAAATCGGGCCGGATAAGCTCAAGGGGGCGCAACTTAGTGCGCGTTCGGTTCGCGGGCTTCATGCCTCGGGTAATCCCGGGCATCGCACGGGGTGCTAACGCTTCGGCCGCTCAGGGCTTCCTGTTGTTACGGACGATATCAGCTAACAGCTCCGCGCCCAACAGCTCGGCGTCTGCGTCGGCCGCCATTTCCCTTTTCACATGATCCGACAGTTCATCGCCGCGCCATGATCCGACTTTTGAAATGGCGTCGAACCACGTTTGAACGTGGTCAATCGCGGCTTGGCTGCAGCCAACTGCTGCCATGCGCTCCACAAGCGGCTTCGATCGGTGGAACGTCGGCAATCCCGCTTCGGCCTCAAGCTCCTGTAAATGCTTTTGCAATTCCAAGGCTCCTTCAGCCACGTTCCTCAGTTTTTGAATGACGCGCTCCTCCTCGCTGGCGTTCAATTCGGCCTCGATCAACTCTCTGGTCTGTTTCACCGGCGGCATAGCTTCCTCGCTTTATTTGGGTTGGAGGCTACGCTTCTGCGCCGGCGCGGCACTGCTTTTCCGGGAGATATTCACAGGTTTTGAGCCAGCCACCCGGCATGAAGCGAGACGGCCCGGTTGACGGACTGGTGGCGACCGGCGCCCTTTGATGGTCTGTTATCTGTTAGTCTGTTATCGCGTCAACCATCTTGCGTGAGCGGCTAGCCGTTCCCGATTCCGCTTCTTTTTATCGATCAGCGCCGGCGCTTCATTCTGACGCCCCCACGATCTCACGCATTTTGGCCAGAAACGCGGGGTAGTCGGCAGGGTCCGTGTGGGCCAAGAGATCCCGGAATCGTCGGGTGTCTTCGTCGCTGCTCCGGTCTTGGAACAGCATCGGAGAATTAGTTGGCGGCTTCGCGGGAGGATTCACCAAGTCGATGGGCGGCGGCTAGGATCATGGCGACGCGACTTCTCACAATCCTGACCGGCCGCAATCTGCCCAGATCCGGCAGTCGCGCGAACCTGAACCGGGATCATTAACGAAAAAGAAAAAACGATCGCGGATTTCACGCGCGTGGTTGAGCAGACGGGAACCCTCCAGGGGATAGCGCCTTCAAAATAGCCGAGCGCACGCTTCCTAGGAAAGGGTGAAGAGGCGGCGGCACCCGGCTACTCGGCGGTGCGGCCTTTCACAATATCACCAGGCGTTAAAATCGTCTTCGCGTAGCGTGGGAGCGGTCATTTTTCCGGTGGAGTGCAGCATCTAAAAAAGCACCGGCCAGATCACGCCGGCGCCGTGGCCGGAGCGGCGATCTTTTCCTTCAGTTCGGTGCAGGTCTTGCGGACCTCCGCCGCAACCAGCGAACAGTTCTCAATTTGAAGGAAGATGCGCTTGGCCTCTTCGCGGTAGCGCGCTGCGGTTTCCTTCATCTCCTCGGTCACGAAGAGCGCATCGCGAGTCATGGCCTCGCATTGCTTGACGCGCTCGATCAGCTCCGCGCCCATCGCCTCGATGTCTTTCGCCGCAGCTTCGTATTCGCGAACAACGGCTTCCGCCGACAGCTTGCCGATCTCCGTGGCCCCCTCGCGATGCTCGACATAGTCCGGCATCGACAGGGCCGGCGCACGCACCCTCGGCGGCGCGAAATTGACAGGGCGCGGCTCGCGGACCGGCGGCCTGTTTCGAAACTCTGCCTCGATTTCCTGCTCCAGATCAGTCACGCCGACGACTCGTTCTAATGTTGGCTTCACCATCACTAGTACTCCCCTGGTTACAAAGTCAGTCCCCATAATCGAGCTTAGTCAGTCTCAGCTTCATCGGATGCTATGCACCGCGCTCTTGTGAGCGAGTACTTTTCTTTTCTCAAACGCTCGGTCCCAAACACTGTACCCGATGCAAAAATACAGCGTTCGTCCGGTTGCGGACTCTATTTTCAAAATGACGTGAGCTTGGGAACTTATGTCGAGCGACCTGATCCGGGAAAATCGCGGGAAGTTGGGGGGTGATGGACCCACGCCGGTCTCTCGGTGCTTCGCGGATCAAAAGATCTCCCGCAATCTAGACCGCCGGTTCGTCAGGCCGCCGCCCGATCTCCCTTGTCGACGCCTCGCGCAACGATCTTGAGTGCGCCCCTCAAAAAGCCGAAAGCGCAATCAAATCAATAGGCAGGTTAACCCTCCCCCAAGGGCTGGCCGCACCCCTTTTTGCGTTGCCGTAAGCCCTGTTTTGTCTGGGCCCGACGCCCGCCCCTGTGGTAAGCCCGGGAACCTTCATATTCCGGCGGGTTTTGAAGTCCCATGATCGAAGTCACATCGCAGGATGCGAAGACACCGGGTATCGCGCGTATCGGCTCGCAGCCGATTGCACTCGCTGCCGGAGTGCTCGTCGTCATCGTGCTCGGCATCAGCGCAATCGCGCTATGGCGTGCTTACACCGGCGTTTCCCCCGAACAAGAGCGAGTCGTTGCTGCCCGCCAATTGCAGGTTCGGACTGCACAAGCCTCCGAACAGCTGGTGGAGAAAACCAAGGGTCTGGAAGCTACGCAGCAGGAATCGATCGACCAATTGCAGGTCGTTCAGGATCAGCTGCAAACCGTGAAGCGCCTTCTCGCCGCGCAGCAGGCTGACGCGAAGCGGCTCTCTGAGCAGGTTGCAGGCCTCACTGAGGCGATCGACGGTTTGCGGCAGTCTTTCGCAAGCGCCCAGGCTAGCGAAGGCGGCTCTCCTTCTGTTCGCAACAAATCGATCCGAACCAGATCCCATGCGACCAGGAACGCCCATCGCAAGCACGCCAAGTCGCGGAGTTGACGGATTCAACCCGCCGTCAGATTTGGAAATGCCATGGCAGCAGGACGTGGCCAACGTCATCAAGCCGCTGATTGCCCACCCGCCGATATAGGCTGCAGCGTGATCACCCATGCCATGATCCGCCTCAGGTCTGCCTATGCGGGGGAGACTGCCGGTTTCCACTCCCGCGCTTGGCGGAACCGGCTCCAAGGAGTTGCGTTGACTCAAGTTCGAGAAGGTGTTGCCCATGAACAACGATCTCAACTGGAGCAACCGGCGGCGGACGCATATGACTTTGGCGATCTTCGCAGCGGTCCTTGCGGTTGCGGTAATCGCGGCGTTCGCCACGACGATCCATCGCGTCGATACGAGACTGACCAGCAGCGATGTGCCACCGGGAACGACAGGGCTGGCTCGTCCACATCCCCCGCTCGACAGAGGTCCGGGGGAAGCGGTTAAATAGCTGTCGCACTACCGCAGCGTAAGCCGTGAACTTGTTGCCCCGGCTGCGAAATCGGTAAGCGCCGCTAGCCAAAATGAGATTCCAAGGTTGCGGCCATCCTTTGCCAGGAGCTGGCTGCTAATTTTTTGCGCATTGTGAACTGGATCACATTCGCGGGCGCTTAACCGGGGCATGATGGGGTTCACCGGATGGCGCAAGCCAATTTCAATATCCGGGGGTTGGCAAGGTCGCCTGGCGTTATACTGCGCTAGCGGCCTTGTTTTTTTGCGCACAGCTTATTAGCGGCTTAGCGGCGGTGCCGCCCGCAGCGCCCATGCGGAGAGGTGGCTATCCGAATCGATCGCTGTTGCGACGCGTTTTGGACACTTGCTCGACTTCCCAGAACATCCACACAAAGGCAACGCCGAGGCCGACGACAACGCCCAAAAACAGCAACGTCAAGCCGGGGGCTGTGAGCATGGTGAACATCCATAGTGCGATGCAAGGCGCGTACCAGCGACAAAAACGCGGCCTCGGTGCGAAAATACACCAAGGCCGCTGAATCTTCCCGGCTGTTACGGTCCTCAGCTTTAATTGACCGGACCCGACCTTCCTTCAGCCGTCGAAGGCGGCCGGATCAGCTGCAAACGTGGACCGGGCGAACGTGCCAACCGGAGCGCGAATGCACACGCCGCCGCACCGTGTAGCAGTCGCCGTTGTCGTAATAGGAATCGCCGTAGGCGTAGTCCGGATAGCCGTAGTCGTAATAGCCGTAATCATAGGGGTAGTAACCGTACCCTCCAAATCCGCGCTCATGGTGAAACCCGTGGTGGAAATCGCCGCCGCCATGGTG
>WNFT01003591.1_pt1 | contig 15187 bp, 17 predicted proteins | sample 5400191 | NCBI WGS metagenome assembly WNFT01 (sample SAMN13153359, study PRJNA577476) | soil metagenome | isolation source: 80 cm saprolite under Madrone tree | place: USA:California | collected 2016-06-14 | reverse complement strand
GGCGGCATCATCACGGGGTTGACATCGAGACCTTGCGGCAGGAACTTGGGCATTCCGACATCACAACCACTCAAATCTACTTGCGCTCGGCGAACACAAAGTCTGACAGACATCGCGCCCGCATCAACGAGGCGGATAGGTTCTCTCTGGCCGCGACCTGCAAGCCTTTTCTCCGCCGGGCGCTTACCGACGGCAATTTCTAAATCGGTAGGCATTGGCCTTCAGAACGGCAAGAGCAACCCGATCTCGCACACTTAGCGTTCCTTCATTCTCGACGAACCGCAAAAGGCCCTTGCCAACTACCAGTGCTCTGTTTAGTATTCCGTGACTATCTCAGTTATGACTACACACATAGCCAAGAACCCATACCGTTTCCTTCGGCAGAATCCCATAGAAACTGAAAAACTGGAATTAAATCGAATTGTTGCTACTAGAGCATCCTTCGAAAATGTCTTAGATGCTTTCGCCGGTGACGGGACCAGCTCACGAATATATGCTACGAATGCCACGCATGTTCTCGCGGTGGAAAAGGACCGAAAATATTTAAGCGCATTGACCAAACCCGCGCTTTCGCACAAGATCTCCGTTCTCAGGGCCGATAATCTGGCAGTAATGCCCCTATTGGCTGATCGCTCTTTTGCGCTCTTGGATCTCGACCCGTACGGAAGCTGCTATCCGCAAATTGAACTGGCAGGAAGGTTACTCAAGAAATCTGGAGTAATCTTGGTCTCTTCGGGGGACATACAGAGAGTTGTACGGGGCTTGCAAATGAAGCGTTTTCCTAACTCGCGCAGATTCTGCGGTCGGAAAGCAGTATTTTGGGCCGAGGACGTGTGGATACCACACGTCTTGGAGATACTAAAGAGGGATCTCCCCCGCATAGGGTTGGTTCATTTTTTCGCGAGTCCCGTCTTGATACGGGCAATATTTGCAACCCCCGATTTAGCAAGACAGCTTGCATGCGTCCGAAACCGTCCTAGATATCTAGGCTGGTTTCGCGAGCTCGCGAAGGCAAATGACACACTAGAGTGAAGGACAAATCAGTGGCACCTGGTAGCGAAAAAACGATTTCAGTCTCGCTGTACAGAGCGGAGGAAGCGGCTGAGAGTATTTGTGCGCAGATACGTGATTCCTGCGTGCGAGTGCAGGTCGCAGGTTCGATTCGCAGGAGGAAGCCCATGGTTCACGACATAGATATTGTCGTCATCCCGCGTTTCGGTATCGGCCAGTCAAATAGCCTGTTCGAAGATGTCGTTGAAAGGAACGAATTAGAGGCGGTAGTGAGAGAGCTAGGTCACGTTGGAAAGGTGAAAATCAAGAAGCATGGTGAAAGAGTTTTGTGCCTTTCGTTCCTAGGTGTGGAAGTTCCAGTCGATTTGTACATCGCCTCCGAGGAGACGTGGTCTACTTTATTGTTGATTCGTACCGGATCCAAAGAACACAACATCTTCCTGTGTTCACGCGCGAGGCAGTTGGGAATGCAACTGAAAGCTGATGGATCCGGCTTACATAGAAATGGCAACTTAATCGCAAGCGATTCCGAATCAAGCATATTCTCGGCGCTGGGTCTTACTTACGTTCCACCAGAAGAGCGCGAAGTTGTGAGCACGGGCAATTGGGGGTATTGAAATGAATCCATACCTCTCAAGCCTTGAAGTGATCTGGAAAAATCCGAAGCACGTATCCCTAGACGAAGCAAAACTAAATGAAACCGCCGACGCTTTCAGTGGTCAAGAAATGCCAGTACCTTCATGGCGTGACCCTGTATTTCCGCGGGGCGACTCTAGTGTCTTTGCCGATTTTCTTGGTGTTGGAAATGCAATCAATTTTGCCTTCAAGGATTTCGACACCAAAAAGACATTCTCAGTTCAGTGGAACGGTCACCCATGGTCGGGAGCATTTGGCATGTGGGCATGCCTCTCCCGAGCTCTTGAAAGTGGTATGGATATCCTCGACGCTCGCGTTCTCGCCAGCCTGAAAATATCTGATGTTGAGCGTATTTTTATGGGCGATTCTCCAATGCCTATGTTGAATGAGCGCTGTGTCGTTCTCAATGAGGTTGGAACAATTCTAGGGCAACGCTATGGCGGTAAAATGTCTAATCTCTTTGAAGCATGCGGCTATCGTGCATTCGGTAGAAACGGTATCGTTAATCGATTGATCGAGCAATTCCCTTCTTTCTGCGATGAGAGCGTACATTCAGGTAGCGGTATCATTCTTCAATTTCACAAGCGCGCGCAGCTATTGCCGATGATGTATCAGGGACGAGCTCTGAGCTCTGACAAACTGTCTAAATTGTCGGACTATCAGGACTTGGGCCCGATAGCAGATTATGCTGTGCCCAGGGCCTTAAGGAATGCTGGGATTCTCCGGTATTCCAGCGCGCTTGAGGCTAAGGTAAAAGCCCAACAAATGATCGAGAAAGATAGCGAAGAAGAACAGGAGATTCGAGCGCAGACAAGTCACGCTCAATTTGAGATTTTGCAGCGCCTAAAGACAAGTGGGCTCAGTTCGATTACCATTCTGAATGTAGATTACAAAGTGTGGTCACTCGGCCGCGGAGGTACTGAACCGCACCATCTAACACGAACGATAAGCTATTAAGAAAGAATGTGTGTCCGGGCTTACAGGATGAGCTATGGAAAATGAAGCGCTCCCCAAAAGATCCTTTTTTGTCGATTTCATGTATGCAATCGTTGTGGGCGCTGCTCTCCCCTTGCTAAGTCCTGAACACGTTTCAGCGACCGATTCCGTTTTCTGGGGCGTGATTTTCTTGTTGGTAGTTGTGCTGGAGGACTTCCTCTTATACACGACTGAAATCGTCCCATACCAAGAATCAGTCCAATTTTTCCCACTAGTGTTCGAAATAGGCATACTATTTTCCTGGTATCTATCCGCCGTCGCGATTCCAAAGCACCCAATAATTTTCTTCCGAAGTTTGGCATGTTTCTTTCTACTCAAATACTTGGCAGGGATTGTTCACTGGAGCACAATAAGGAAGCCGAGGCCAAATCCATTCACTCGGCCAGAATCCGCTCGCAATCTAGCGTTTTTCATTCCGGCAGGTCTGGCAATATTCATCAGCCGACACTATGAACCGGCTCTTATGAGCTCAACCGCTCTCCTTCCCATCCTTGCAGCATGGTTAGCCGCGGTTTCGATTTGGTGGAAGGCAACCAAAGTAATAAAAAAAAAGATTCAAGCCACCTTGTAAGCCAGGAAGAACATGTCATACGCCCTTATTTAGTACGGCCCTTTTGAGCCACTTCATGCGATCGAATAAGGGAAGTGCCGCTAGGGGAAGCTTCAGGGTATGTTTGTCCAGCAGGAAACCGGCTAGACGGCTGTTGTACGCACTACCAGCAAGACTGACTATGACATCATATTCCATCAAAGTGTTCGCGAATTGCGTTCGGAGCTGATCGTCCGGGATGGTTCCGACCGCACCTCGACTGGCGAACGTTGTGTCGTAGTTACATATGAGAGTGTCCGGGTTCAAGAAGCCGTATTTGGCTGACAATATGAACCAGTTGTTCGCATAAAAAGCTTCCGCATAACGGCGACAGGCTCGAAACAGCGGACCCACGTAGGCATCTCTTGCCTTCGTTGGGCCAAGCCAAGGTTTTTTTTTCCAAACCTTTGCTCTGCCGCAACCAATGATCAGGGCGACCCTACTGGATGCTTTACTGTGTTGATCTGGGCCTTTCGCGCCACGCTGGCTAACACTGGTTGTAAACATTCTGCTCCAGATAACGGTGAACCCCTGAGACTCGTATAGTTTGGTCGTCGCGCTTAATTGCGACGGAGAACCTTTGAACTCCTCCCAGATATGTCTTCGGAAGTCCATTGCTTTCCGCCAGTCTAAGACGGATTCCCAGTAGCAATTGATCTGCACCAGCTAGTTGTAACTCGACTCTTTTTAATTTCCGGCGAATAGAGGCCTTCAGGGCCGTATTGTGCTCGGAATCGTTCTTGGTTCTGACGTAGTTTGACCTTTCTCTCTGTTCAATCTTCGCGAGGTGGTCTCGTTTGGCTCTCGCCCGGGCCAGGCTCCTATTTGAAATAAATGACTTTTCAAAAACGGTAAGCCGCTCGTGTAATCGCTGGAGCAAATCGCGGCGGTGTTCATACTGGAAGATCCAGCCTTTGTAATCGCTGCCATAAATCTGATTTTTCAACAGAATACGATGACGATCTGGGTGATAGACACCCAGAACAAAGAGCCATTTGGGGTCAAATCTGCTGCGAATTTCCCTTAAAACATGCTCAAGAGTTCCGTTAGAGGACACGTACAAATAGCGCGCTGAACGCTGCCTCCGACGCAGCAGCCCTCCAACAGCGATATGAGTTCCGCCCATTTTTCTCAATTGGTTAAAACACCAAAGATATTCCTCAATCGTCTTGCCCTGGGCAACCAACACCAGCTTGAATCTCCTTCTCTTCTTCCTATATTCAAGGATCGCCTTTCGGGCCGAAGCAACAGTCTTCCGAGCATCCCCGAGCACGTCTTGCATTACGCCATAATCTGCTCTGGCAGATTCATACAACTCGAAGAGTCTGTGGTAACTGACACTTCGGCTTCCTTGTTCAAAGATTCCATAGTCACAAATTCGTACAACGTTTCGATTCATGCGTCTGCCCAACTCGCAGAGCTGTCCGCTCTTTAACTCGTCAGATTGACAAGAACCGTGTTTCTTGAGCCAGCAGTCTCCGTTATTAACACAAGGAAAGCGGGCAAACTGCTCAAGGAAATTGTCCGACACAAGAGCGTGTGTCAGAAGTCCGATCTTTAGCCCAGCTCGGGCCACGAAGCTAGTTTTGAGAATATTAAGCGACATCGGGCGATCGACCACGAAGAATGGGATCATCTATAGCCTGCCAGGAGTTCCGGGATGCTTCGTAGTAAACCTGATTGACCAAAATCCGTGAATAGAGTCTTGTCGCTACCTTCCGTGCCAATCCGCCTTCTCGAAGGAACACTCTCAAGCAATTGGACGTAGGAGTAAGAGCGAAGCGCAAGAAAAGCCCCAATGGTTTGTGGCTTGGTCCCAAGACACGAGAAATAAACATTGTAGCGATTGCTCAAGGGTTGAATCACTTCTTGCATGAATTTGTTAAGACTATCGGCAAATGCAAGGGGATCTCTGCTTGCCATCAGATAATTTCTAGTCCCGTGGATCCTGAGGAGACCAAAGTTATTCTTTCTCGCTCGCTGGATGTAAAAATCTCGAGCATCGTCTTGGCTATCTCCAAGAATCAAATAAGCTTTGTGTGGCACTAAACGGCGATAAACAGCAAAAGCCCGATTTCCTTCAAAGCCCAACACCATCACAAGCAAATCCTGGCGGAGTCTAACTTGGCCGTGGAATCCCGGCACGACCGCAATGTCTTGAATTCCGTAAGAAAATGCTTCCTCTTCGACGGCGTGCCCGCGAACCATCGAATACAGAAGAATGATCTTTTGACTCCAGAGGCGTTGACACTTTGACAAATAGTGGAGTAATGCCAGCAGGCGAGCCCTGGGAGCACAAGAAATGTCCACGACTACCGGACAACGAAAGGGGTTGGACGAGCCAAAATACGTTTCATAAGGAGCTAGGAGATCCAAATATGTTATTGATCTCTCGACACTGGTACCTCTCTTTCTCAGTATACTGTGCAACTCATCTCGATTAGAGCAATATTGCTGGACAGCGCGTCGATCGGCATCTAAGACATCGGTGGGGGGAGTGTCATCATAGTCGGCAAATTCGAACAGCCAAGCGCGCTTCAGAATGCCCAACGATTGTAAAAAGCGGGATCCTTGCAGACACCTTATTTCTGGACTCGCAAACGCTAGCAACTCATATTCATCAAGAGCAGGAATTGCTTCAGAAAACATCGCGGTGGCCCTCGTCAAATAGAGGCAAGATGCTGTCCAGATGTTTTTGGATCCCTTTGGCTTTGTAACTCGCTGCCAGTTTTTGCAGAACGTCTTCAGGGTGCTGCCAGATGCTGTTAATATCTGAAGCGTGGATAGGAACAGTATATCTCTCGCGGAGAGAGAGCCCAAAAAGTGGCGCTAGTAATCTGTGCAAACTATATTTTTGGGCCGGGCCTTCCTTGAGAGGATTATGAGGTTTCTTCGGGACTGTTGGAAATTGAAGTAATCGACATCTGATCGCATCTTCAAGAACCTCCAAAGTTTCTTCCGACAATAGATCTAAGTCCACAATTTCGAAGGATAGGGGATTTCTGTATTCCGTTTGGTTAGATGTCACTTTGGCAATTCCACGAAATAGAGGTCCTAGCACACGGAATATTCTAAATACTCGTCGAGGCTGGCGACTGCTTCTATAGTTCTTGAACAATATCGCTGAATGAACTCGAGCTACGTGATGCTGCAATCTTGCTGGAATAGGTTTTAGTTCAACGCGGGCCAAAGCTGTCTCAGGGAAGGCTTCATAAATCGCATCTTTGCTTAGCTCGATGAACTGTCTTGTGAGTCCACTGGAGAGGAGGCAATATGTCTCGAACCCCGCGTAATAATTCTCGTCTGCATCCTGTGGGTCAGGTAACAACTGCCGCACGGTGATATGCTTTTGTCCCGCTTGTTTGAGACGACGATTTGAGATCTCCTCGAGAAAAGTGATGTACTGTTCCTTTAGCCTCCTGTCCCAAATGAAGCTGTCGCACGGCACATAGCCAAAGTCGTTTGTCGGCTCTAAGCTTCTCCCACTCAAATCACTAAGGTGAACGTGGAGTGTTTTTGCAGCCAGTTTAAACCTGAGTTTCGGATGGCGTTCCCGAATAAGTACATTCACCACAGCTTGCTGTTCCTGATAAACGTTATCGTACTCGTCCAGGAGCATGCACCACCACTTCTGACCGAGCGATGGGATCGCATCTTGGAGTAAGTCTAGGGCCCGAGTCAAAAAAGTTGGGCCGGTAAAGAAGGACGGGCTTGGTGTCGCATTTAGAATGGTATCCAGACTCTCCTCAATCATTCTCCGCAACGACCGCATGTCGGTCGCTCTCTCGTGTTCCGGCAGGCGCAACAATCTTTGCGCGATCTCACGGATGACTGCGCCTAACTCTCTATTTGCCTGCAGAACATTTCGACTAAGAGCCCCTTCCAGGTTCTGCAACACACCATCGAGTACAATGAGGTTGAAGTAATGAGTGAAATCGCGGAGCCACTCCTCGTCTGTATTTGCCCAAGTTCGGTCAGCTTTGCGGGGCCTGCGAAACGCGGTGAAGAGTCCGGGCACCATCTTGATGTAGAATCCCCACATCGGTAGGTCAACGGACTTGCCATAAGCCCGTGCGGCCAGACTCATGCGCCATAGAATGGTTGATTTCCCAGAACCCCGATGGCCCTCTATTATCGTGTGCCGATGCTCAAGAATCTTGGGAAATTCGACAGGATTGACAAACGTTTCTGATAGAAATTCCGGCTTCTCCTCTATGAGAGCCTCCGTGTCATAAAGTACGAAGGGGTTGTTTAGAGGTTCGACAGGTCTGGCCGAATTCGACGGTTCGGGGAAGGAAGCGGTCTCTTCTTCGTAGTGGAGACTTGCGAATGAATCTGCGAGTATTTGGAGGAACTGTTCGCCGTCAAGTGCAAGGTGCTCGAAGCCTTGCCTAGCCCAGTGCAAGGTCTGATAAAGGGAATCAGTCGGCGACACAAAATAGTTGAGCACGTCTCCGGAGTTGCCAATACTTTCAAGTATCGCTGCAAAGTTTTCGTCCTCAAGTGAATAGCCAACGACAATAAGCGTCTTCTGTCGTAACAGCGTCTTGGTAAGTTCAACCAGCGGGCGGTGTTTTTCTTGGAAGGAATGATAATCCTTGTCTGTCAAAATCAGGGACGCGACATCTGTTCGAGTCCCATGGAGTTTAACTATTCTCAGCCTTGGCCCCGCCGCCTGTCGCATATCGGATTCACGGTAGATCACGTGATAGTCGTTAGGGTCTAGCGAATGTTCCACCAAGAGGTCGTAGTTTGTCGTCAGAATCTCACGAATAGTTGGGAGCGCCTGGAGAGGTCGGAACACTTCGATCTTGGCGGCGCGTTCCGCGGTATCGAGTACTTCAGCTACTCGCTCATAGGCTCGTCTTGATTTGTAATAATCAGTTGACAGTTGGGCGATTCTTCTCAGATTGTTCCTGCAAGATTCCAATTCACCAAGACGATCTTTAAATTTCGAATCGCGCTGAAAATCGGCGTGAAGTTCATTCGCCAAAAGATTCGCAATCTCAATTGTTGATGGCAAACCTGCGCCTTGAGACATGCCAGAACCGAAAAATAGCAAGCAACGAGATTCGTTCACTGATCGAATCAACTGTGGGGGAAGATTGTTTAATCCGGAAGCCACTCTGTCCTCATGGCCAACACCATTCGCTTCACCAAGCAATTCAAGTCTATATGATATTTAGCTGTTCATTCGCTAGTGAACGAATCTTGTGTTGACTGTAACAGAAAGAGATCAAATCAGTTATAAATCATCATAAAATCCAAATAGGACACCGGCGCCGACAATTCAGACATGCGTCCTTATAAGCTGGTCCGTCATTGACCTGCCCCGCACTTTGAGACAGCCGCGAAGTTGAATTCAAGTCATACCCGCAGCTACATTCGACGTAAAATTCTCTGCGAATTATTCTCCCTCGTCTGTTAAGAGCTCGTCGGCCCGAACCCGACCATGTTTTTACATCGCCCCACGATGCAAGCGAGGGTGTGGTCGTGTCTTCACTTACGCACCTCACGTTGCGCAAGGAAAAGTTCCACTGCGGCAAGCCGGAAGCGAAAACGGTTCCCAACCAGGATATAGCTCAGAAGTCTTCGGGAAACCCAACGACGGATAGTCTTGGGCTTGAAGCCTGTGAGGCTGGCCAATTCATTTGTACTCAAAAGAACGTTCGGATCATGCTCATCAAGCCGACGCTGCTTTGACCACCTGAGCGGGGCCTTTGTCTCCGACGGAGCCTTTGCTTGCTCCGGCAGAACGTGGTCGTCCAACCGGAAGGAGTCCGAGCTCAATATCGTCCTCCGAACAACCTCGGCTTCGGGCGGAAGCTGGTTATAACGAACAGCTTTGTCTGCCTGTTGCACGAGGATATAGTCCGACATCTCGCGTCCGGTCTGCTCGCAATAGACCCGGTTCATTTCGGCGCGTGAGCAACCCGCTATCCTCGGCGCCCATTTCTCGAATGCCTTGACCAAGCCCTTGCCCGCAAGCCCTTGTTGTCGCAACACACCCAGGAGAATCTTTGCTTCCCACAGAGGAGACACACTCCATTTGCCTCGCGAGCGGCGATGCTCCCCCTCGCACGCCTCGATTCCAGCATCGGCTCGCTTTCGGTTGCTATTTGATTTCGAGGCGATCTCTGCCGCGGACTCCCTATGGCTGAGAGGCAACTCGAAAACTTTCATTCTCGGTGGAGAGCACGGTGCGTATCTGGTCTTCGAATCGCGGCCTTCTTCGAGTTCGACTCCTGCGGACGAATTCACCACTGTGCGCGAGCCATGTACTCGTAGAGAGTCTGGGTTCTGGCGCCGGTCGAGTTGGGTGCTGCGATGTTTCATGGGTTTTCAACAATGGAAGTCTAGAACCTTGAGATGGCCTTCTAGAAAATCTGCTTGCTTTAGGTGCGCAATTTGGACTACCATATGAGTTACAGTATATGTTGCTGTAGGAGAATATGTCAACCATGATGTCGATCCTCAAGAAGAAACCCCGACATGAGGTCATCTCGATCCGACTTAGCGAAGACCGCCTCAAACTGTTGGAGCGCTACCAGAAGGTTCTCAGTGAACAACGGGGACGCGAGGTGTCCTTGGGAGAGGCCGCCTTCCTCGTTATCGAGGAGCGCGTCGAAGGGATGGACCGTGAAACAGCCCGTCATGAAATGCTCACCACGCCGACCGCTTCGCTCTATCACATTCGCAAGAAGTGGGAGTCACAGCACACGCTGTCGGCCCCCGAGTGGGATGTTCTCGCGCAGTACGTGCAGATCGGCACGGAGGAAGAAGCTCAGGAGCCGCCGCTGCTTTGGCCGGCGATTCCATCTAGGGATTCATACCTCAGGTTATTAGATGCCTTCGAAGCCGTTTATCAGAACCGGAAGAAGCATGCCTCGAAGCACGCCTGGTATTACTTCGGAAACCTTGGCGGCCACTTCACCGATGTTCGACTCTCCGATGATGACCCCGAACAAAGACATCAAGCAGTTCTGAAGCAAATTTCACATCGCAAGGAGCTGCTGAAGTCGGTGGAGAAATGGCAGAGCCCCGGCACAATTGGACGATGCTTCCTAGCCGCCATTAGTGATGAAGAAGTCGAGAGCACTAGACTCGATCAAATCCTTGCCCCGTACTGGCCGACGCTCTGGGGTCTCGCCGCTCGGGGCCATTGGGTGCGACATGACCGGCAGCCCGTGCGACCAACGGGTCCAAACGAAGATGATTTTCGCCGCCGAATTATCTTGCCTAAGCCGCTAAAGGTCGATGACCTGAAGCTCTCGTTTACGACGACAGGTTGCCCGGAGCTTGGCGTGTATATCGACATTGGCCCAACACGCCGAGTGAACTATCTCATTGCTCGGTACCCCGATCTGGCCGAGTTCCGGGCCATGCTCGAAGGATGGTCGGCCAAGAATTCGTGGAACGGCAGGCATTTCCTCACGACGATGTCCGAGGAGAAGGGGCCAACGTTCACGCTTTGGCTTCGGCAGAACAATATAGGTATCGACTTCACCGAGAGCGAATGGAGCGCACTACGCGAACTGTTCCAGAAGGCGTGGGCGATCCCCGAGCTTCAGCGGTGGATGCAGGAGCTGCAATTGGAGTATGGCGAACAGGGCTGATAGCGCGAAGCGTGGGTTTGCGCCGTGTTTTGCGAAGAGCGGTGCCTACGGCACCGGGAGTTGGACTGACACGTCACCCCCAAAACGGGTGCCATATAGCAACCTTTGGTTGCTATCGGGGAACTTGCTGAAAATCCAGAAGCTTGCCGCGAATCACTTCCCTCAAAGCGCCGCGCAGTAACTAATGGTTCCCGTATGGGAACCTGTTGATTCTATTGGGTGAATTGCATGCCCACCCCTCGAACGAAATCCATCAGCACCAAAGTGACGGACGAAGAATACGCTCAGCTTGAAGCCCTTGCTGGTAAGCAGACGATCAGCGAACGGGCGCGCGGAGCTCTGCTGAAAGCAACCAAGCCCAATGCAAGCGAGCAAACCGTCCTGGCCGAAGTCTTGGCCCTGCGAACTATTCTGCTAAACGTCCACTTCGCCGTATCCCAAGGGCAAACGCTGACCGCAATGGAGATGCAGCAGCTAATCGAGCGAGCGGACCAGCACAAGTTGAGCAAGGCGCGACAGCGCCTCGCCGAAGCAGCAACAGAGGGTGTGCCATGAAATAGAAGTGGGGCCGAGAGGACGATGCAGGAGAATTTCCGAGCGAGCGGGCTGCATGAACTATCGGAGCATTCTGTCTCGCTCTGCTCAGTGTGTTCGCCATCGGGTGCTACCGTTGCATGCGGATGTAGACTCCGCTACAACGGCACTACCTGACGACCTATGTAGCACGCCGGTAGCAGGAACCTTCCGCAGGGACGGCTGGTACACGCTGTTGATGGCGGTGACGCGGAAGGGTACGCGGATCGCACTCGACAACGAAGTGGTGCCGTTCGTGACTGAGAAAGGCGAGAGCACATTCACGCTGACCGAAGAGGCCGTCAAGATAGGTAACTTGAAGTTCGAATGGCAGCGCGGACGATAGCACAATGCGAAGTTGCATGAGTTCCTGGGCCACTGGATATACCAGGACCAGACGCTCACCGATCTAGCGAAACCGGCACTGTGCGGCGGCTTAGGGGACCATCGCTGCGGTTCATGAGCTGCCCTGCTTCTCCCTTACTACGTGATGGGTGATCACCAAACTAGGCTATCGTTTCGATGAACCGCTGCGATGTGCAGTGCGTCCCCTCTTCTCGTTCTCGGAGGCCATCGTGAGTCCATGAGTCGAGGACAGTCCTGGAGGTGACGTGTGCCTGCTAATAAGCGGGGCACGAACCACCGAAGGCTCCAGTGGTTGAAGCATTGGGCTTATGTAGCTGAATGTTTCCGCCTCCGCCGCTACCCGGCGCGCATGGAGTGTACGAGCCCAAATAGTGCCACGTGCACTCGTCGATCGTCTCGTAGTATAAGCTTGTCCCATCTGGTGACGTCACACGGATGTCGAACGTGTCGTTGACACCTGGTTCACCCGCGTCTCTAGCGTGAACGATAAAGCTGGCGTCGCCGTATAGGTTGGTCCTCGCCGTCCCGCAGATGAACCGGGCGCCGGTCGGCTGGTGCGTCTGCGGATCCGTATTTGTGTCCCCATCGGGCATGTACGCCGTGATGCTGGTGGCGTGAACGTTCAGCCCATTGCCATGGTCGTGGTACTCCAGGTGACCCCAGGTTGGCGAACCGTGCTTGCATCCGCCATCGACGCCGAAGGTCGCCTTATTACCCCTGTATACGATCCACCCGCCACCAGTCAGGAAGTCGCACCCGCTGGGGGTTATGCAGGCCTTCACGCCAGGTGCGATCCCGACCACCAGCACCGCCGCCCCCAGCACGAGTCCGGCTGCCACGAATGCGGATACGAGCCTACGTATTGTTCTCGATTCCATGCTCATTAGTTTCTTCTCCTTTCGCATCTAGAGTCACTTCTGAAGCTAAGAGATACCCGCTATCGCAGACGCGATCACCACATTGGCAACGCCATTCACGATGATGTGAAGAGCATTCACCACCGTGGCGCCATTGGATGAAATTGTCTGCTCGTTGATAATCAACTGGCCGCCGGGAATCGCGATTGTCTGATTGGGGTCACCACTTACGAAGACGGGCGTCCCGTTAATCGCAAGGTTGTCGATATACGAAGCGCCGCTGCCGGCAGCACCGAGCATCTGCGACGCCTCTGCCATAACGAAGTCGGCGGAGACGCCGACGCCGCCAACATTCAGGTTCAAACCCGCGAGCGACGCCGCGGAATCAACCTCATTGGGGTAGCCGATTGTTGTGGCAGAAAGGACTTCTCCTCCTAACAACGACGGGACACTCCCCGCCAGTTGAGAGGTGTCACGGGCATCAGTGGTACCAGCCAGACTTCCAGTATCGGCGAGTACGGTTGTTGAACAGTGATGGTTTGCACGATTCATTTTTGACCTCCTCTAAGTTTTTCATTCGTTAACAACATGACGGCTTCCAAAGCCTCGTTGACCTGCATCGAATTGTCTGGTTCTGCCTCCTCTCCGAGCCTGATCACGAACTCGCTCCAACGCGCGCTCTTGCCGATCATTTGACCTCGCCGGTTCCCGTTTTCACTTCACTAGTCGACCAACGAGATTCGAGGCCGTGACACTCCGCAGCGTATGAATCTTCGCGAGCCTGCACAATCCGGAAAATACTTCAATTAATGCAGGGGTAAGCCTCGCGTACAGAAGCCTTAGCTCTTCGAATTAACCCTTTGGACTAGGCCGATGGACTAGGCCATCCGCCTAGTTCTCTGGTTCGATGGCATATAGCCAAGAAGGAAAAAGCAGGCCGGGCGTTTACGAGAACGAATTACAGTCCGACTTTGAAATCGTTCGCTGGCGGAAGCTCTCTATGCTCGGCGGACCTGCATCTGTGTGGGAATAGCTGGTCAAGTTTTGGAAACTTCGATTTCAGTTCGAATGAGAGATGATGCTGAAATACGCCAGCCGCTCAGAAGGCAACCGCCGCCCGATTGACGTTCTGGAATCCGGCCGCGTATGACGGTCTCGTTGTCGAAGATCAAGCAACAACTAAACTTGAGTCATGACAATTTTTCCAACGACTGCCGAGCGGGAGGATACTCCCGTCTTGATCATGATCAGTCGCAAAAAGGCCTTTACCGTGTTGGGGCTGATATTCATCCGATTCGCAATCGCCTTGCTATTCAGGCCTTGCAGCAAATACTCCAACACCTCTCGTTCACGTTGCGTGAAGTTGAATCGCTGGGAAACTTGCGACAAAGATACGAATCCTGAGGGCCCCCTCTCAAGCAGGACGGCTATGCTGGGGAGAGAAGGAAATTTCGCGGGTGAACGTAATAGGAAGGTCCGGCAAAGATAATGCCTCCTGCCTGACCGAAACTCGGTCACAAAAGGCAATTCACCTGAGGGTTGCTGGCTTATGAGGCGCGTGCGAACCTTTCCAGCGAGCAGGAGTTCCGAGCTTCTTACGCTTGCAGGGTCATCTGGATAACCAAGGATTTGGATCGCCTCCGCATTCAACGAGATAGGGTTCAGCGACGAGTCCAATAGGAGTAAACCAGCCACACACTTAGGTGGAGGCACCCTCTTCCTCGTCAGCGAATCATTCGGTTCAGCGGCCGAAATCCTCTTCACACTCAGGGCTGGCATGGTGGTCCTCACGGCTATTCCCTGGGGGGGCATTCGGGAGTCAACTTCCCACAACGGGCCTTCTGGCTTGTTTGGCATGATTCACTTCTACAGAATGTGTGCAGCTTAGTGCTCGCAGCCCGGATACAGCATCCGCCAGGACCATCAGGTCCCGCAGCGTAAACAGCCACTGATCGGCCTGCTTCCCCGCTGCCTCATCCGCGTGTGCGATAAAGCCGAGGTGCCGGCTGCGGGCCAAACGGTGGAGATGCTCCAGGCAGATCCCGGTCAGCGTGGCAATCTCCATGTCCGTAAAGATCTTCTGGCTCGACTTGACCTTGATCACGCCTTTGCCCTCAATCATCCATCTAATCCCGATCCAGAACGCGCTCCTGAAAGTGCAAAATCATTCCTCATCTTTCGTTCTGAACACAATTCGCCAAACGACTTCGCGAACCTCGCGAACCCCCTTGCTTGCCGGTCCGTCAGGCTCAAGTTTGATGTACGCGTCCAGGTTCTGGAGTTGCCTCGCATACTCGCCCCTGCGCCCGTGGACGTCCGCCAGCACAAGGTAAGCCAAGGCAAAACCGGGCTTCCTCAAAAGAGCCTCGCGAGCACTTTTCTCTGCATCCTCAAGGCGGTTCAGACGAAAAAGGGCAACACTCAAGAAGAGATGACCTGTGGCTGTACTCCCATCCGCGTCCAGTCCTTTGCGGATGACAGTCTCTGCTTCGGCGTATTCCCCTCGCCGGCAAAGCAACAAACCCAGGGCAAACTGCGCCCAG